>Ga0255338_1000809_pt1 | contig 77654 bp, 53 predicted proteins | sample MeOH1_35cm_T4_19_FD_203715 | JGI IMG/M metagenome (GOLD analysis project Ga0255338, IMG submission 203715) | Sandy soil microbial communities from University of British Columbia, Vancouver, Canada - MeOH1_35cm_T4_195 | ecosystem: Engineered > Artificial ecosystem > Sand microcosm > Unclassified ... | reverse complement strand
GCCGCTTCTTCTCGCTGCTCGCTTTCACCCCTCCCTTACAACCACGCCATACCCATCAAGTCGATCCTTTTGCTCCCTACCCTCCGCGTCCTACCCCCCCTTTTTCGACAGGCTCACAACCAGACAGGTTTGCCGGACGCGCCGCCGACAGGTGCGCAGCCGCGTCCCCCGGCACCGGGTGCCGGGTCAGCGCCCTCATGGCACGGGGGACTGGATGACGTAGTAGATGGACGCGAAGTAGCGGTGGAGGGCCGCCACGAGCTGGGTGAGGAAGGGCCGGCCCGCGCTGCCCCTGCTCCCAGTCGTCGCTGGTGGCCGCGGCGGGAGCGTCGAAGTTCACCTCGCGCGGATTGCCGGGGAAGTTGCCTCGCAGCGGCCCGCAGAGGGTGACCTGGACGTACGGCAGCTCCGCCTCGTCCATCTTGTTGGTCAGGACTTGAGCCCAGTTCCACTTGCCCTGGAAGTCGCTCGCGGCGTGGGTGGGCCTGAGGTACTCGCCCCCTCCCGAGTCCCGGCTCACCAACGGCAGCAGCACCGCCAGGGCGGCGCGCTCCATCTTCTGCATGTTCGCGTGGTGCAGGGCCCAAGCCCGGACGGCTTTATAGGCGGCGTACTTCGTCAGCAGCCGGGCCTGGTGCATGAGGCCGAGCTGCAGAATGCCCAGGATGAGGACAAGGTGCCCCCGGGATTGAGCTACTGTCCGGAACGGAAGCTCGTCACGGGAGGGAGCGGGCCATGGCAGAGCCACGCGAGCTGTCGCTGTCCGCGCGAACCGAGTCACGCTGGAGTGTCCTCCTCGGGGCAGCGTTCCTGATGGCCACCTCGGCGATCGGGCCGGGGTTCCTCACCCAGACGACCGTCTTCACTCAGCAGATGGCGGCGAGCTTCGGCTTCGTCATCCTCGCCTCCATCGTCCTGGACATCGGTGCGCAGCTCAACATCTGGCGCATCATCGTCGTGGCCGAGAAGCGGGGGCAGGAGATCGCCAACCTGGTCGTCCCCGGTCTCGGCCATCTCCTCGCGGGGCTCGTCGCCTTCGGCGGGCTCGCGTTCAACATCGGGAACATCGCGGGTGCGGGGCTCGGCCTCAACGCGCTCACCGGCCTGGCTCCGGAGAACGGTGCGGTGCTCAGCGCCGTCATCGCGATCGGAATCTTCCTGGTGCGGGAGGCGGGGAAGGCGATGGATCGCTTCGCGCAGCTCATGGGCGTGCTGATGATCGGCCTGACGCTCTATGTCGCGTTCACCTCGGTGCCTCCGGTGGAAGAGGCGATCCTCAAGAGCGTCGCGCCCGATACCATCAACATGACGGCGATCGTCACGCTGGTGGGGGGAACGGTCGGCGGCTACATCACCTTCTCCGGAGGCCATCGGCTCCTGGAGGCCGGGCTCCGTGGGAGCAGCGCGCTGCCGGAGGCGACGCGCAGCGCCGTCTCTGGAATCACCCTCGCGTCGATCATGCGGATCTTCCTCTTCCTGGCGACGCTCGGTGTCGTGAGCCAGGGGCTCGTCCTGGACGGAGCCAATCCTCCCGCCTCCGTCTTCCAGCTGGCGGCCGGGCCGCTCGGCTACAAGCTCTTTGGCATCGTCATGTGGTCGGCGGCCATCACCTCGGTGATCGGCGCGGCCTATACCTCCGTCTCCTTCATCCAGACGTTCAGCCCCGCCCTCGAGCGGAACCACCGGTGGATCATCATCGGGTTCATCGTCCTCTCGACCCTCGTCTTCCTTGCGGTCGGCAGGCCGGTGAAGGTGCTGATCCTGGCCGGAGCACTCAACGGGCTGATCCTCCCCATCGCGCTCGGGACGATGCTGGTCGCCGCCTATCGCACGAGGATCATCGGTGAGTACCGGCATCCGATCTGGATGACGCTGTACGGAGCCTTCGTCGTGGCCGTCATGACCTACATGGGCGGCCGCACCCTGGCCGTCGAGCTGCCGAAGCTCTTCGGGTGACACGAGGCGCCCGCTCCTGGGACGGAGGAATCCCGGATACGGACACAGGCCTCCCCTCCCCCGGGCTGCCGCCGGGGCTCCTGCCTCGCGCAAACTCTGCTCCCGTCGGCCCGCCGTGCAGGCACATGGGTTGCACCCACTCTGGAGTCGCCAGGGCACTCGCCCCCATTGGAGAATGACTCCGCCATGTGGCAAGACCTTCGCTTCGGCCTCCGCGTGTGGGCGCGGCAGCCCGGTCTCACACTGCTCGTGCTGCTCACCCTGACGCTCGGGATCGGCGCGAACACGTCCCTGTTCAGCGTCATCAACGCCGTGCTGCTGCGGCCCCTCCCCTTCCCGGAGCCGGAGCGCCTGGTGCGCGTATGGGGCGTGGACGGGCCGCAGGCGCAGCAGGCCGGGGATGCGGGCCGGAATGACTATGGTGTCTCGCCCATCGACTTCCTCGACTGGAGGACGCAGAGCCACGCGTTCGAGGAGCTGGCGGTCTACAGCTCGGGCGGCTCGACGCTCATCACCGGGGACGGAGGCTCGGTGCAGGTGCGGGGCGCCGGGGTCTCCCACAACTTCTTCGCGCTGCTCGGCGTCTCGCCGGTCCTGGGCCGCTTCTTCGAGCCCGATCCGAACGGCAAGCCCGAGGACAAGGTCGTCGTCCTCGGAGAGTCCCTGTGGCGGCGGCAGTTCGGCGGAGACCCGTCCGTGCTCGGCCGCACCGTCACGCTGGCGGGCGCTCCCTGCACCATCATCGGCGTAGCACCGATGGGGCTCGAGCCCCCCTTGTTCAACCCGCGAGGCGCTCCGGACCTGTGGCGCCCGGTCCAGCTGAACGAACCGCCCTCTCTGCGCGGGGTTCGCTGGTACGCCGTGCTCGGCCGCCTGCGCGAGGGCGTGACGGTGGCGCAGGCCCAGGCCGAACTCGACGCCATCAACCAGCGGCTCGAGAAGGACTTCCCCGCCTCCAACACCGGCCGGGGCGCCCGGGTGATGCCGCTCGTGGAGTCCTTGGTGCAAGAGGTCCGCCCCGCGCTGCTCCTGCTGCTGGGCGCGGTGGGCTTCGTGCTGCTGATTGGCACGGCCAACGTGGCCAACCTCCTCATCGCCCGCTCCGTCACCCGCCAGCGGGAGCTGGCCATCCGCTCCATGCTCGGCGCGAGCCGGGCCCGGCTCCTCCGTCAGCTCCTGATCGAGAGCCTCCTGGTGGCGCTCGCGGGCGGAGCCCTGGGGCTGCTGCTCGCGCTGTGGCTCACGGATCTGCTCGTGTCGCTGAGCGGCAGCGGCATGCCCCGGCTCCAGTCGGCGCATGTCGACGGGCGGGTGCTGGCCTTCACGCTCGCGGTGTCGCTGTCCACAGGCCTCCTCTTCGGCCTGCTCCCCGCGCTCCAGGGCTCACGGCTGGCGCTGCAGGCCGCCTCCGGACTTCCCGGGCGCACGGTGTCCGCGGGCCGGGCGCACCGGTGGACCCGTCAGGCCCTCGTCGCGGGAGAGGTGGCGCTCTCGCTCGTCCTCCTCGTGGGCGCGGGGCTGCTGCTGCAGACCTTCTGGCGACTGCAGCGGGTGGACCCTGGCTTCCAGCCGCAGCAGGTGCTGACCCTGGAACTCGCCACGCCCAGGCCCTGGACCACGCGCCCGGAGCAGGTGCTGGCGGCCTCCCAGCGGCTCCTGGAGGAGGTGCGCTCCCTCCCAGGTGTCATCGAGGCCGGGAGCATGAGCCTGCTGCCCCTGAGCAACGTCGACGCGTGCCAGCCGGTCCTCGTGGAGAGGCGGCCTCAGGGTGTGGAGCCGCCCCCATGCGCGGAGGTGCGCACGAGCAGCCCCGGCTACTTCCGCGCCATGGGCCTGCCGCTGCTGTCCGGGCGGCTGTTCGATGCGCGTGACACCGAGGGGCAGCCCCGGGTGGTGGTCATCAACAGCGCCATGGCCCGCCGCTTCTTCCCGGGCGAGGATCCGCTCGGCCGGCGGATCGCCGCGGGCCGTGCGGAGCAGCCCACCTGGATGGAGATCGTGGGGGTGGTGGGGGACGTGCGCCACTTCGGGCCCGCGAAGGAGCCCGTGCCGGAGTTCTACAAGGCCCAGTTCCAGGACCCGGTGTGGAACTACTGGCTGGTGGTCCGGGCGGAGCGTGATGCGGGCCAGGTCGTGTCCGCCGTGCGAGGGGCGATCCGGCGCATCGATCCGGAGATCCCCGTGTTCAACGTCCGCACGGCGGAAGAGCTCCTGTCCGGGTCCGTGGCACAGCCGCGCTTCCGCGCCCTGTTGCTGGGCGCCTTCGCCGCGCTGGCCATGTTGCTGGCGGCCATGGGCATCGCCGGAGTCGTCTCCTGGTCGGTGGTGCAGCGGACGCGGGAGATCGGCATCCGGGTGGCGCTCGGCGCGCAGCCGCGGGACGTGCTGCGGATGGTGATGGGACAGGGCCTGGCCGCGGTGCTGGTGGGGGTTACGCTGGGGCTCGCGGGGGCGCTCGCGCTCACCCGGGTGCTGGACGGGCTGCTCTTTGGGCTCACCGCGACCGACCCGCTCACCTTCGCGGGAGGCGTGGTGGCGCTGACCGGCACCGCGCTGCTCGCCAGCTACCTGCCGACGCGCCGGGCGCTCCGGATCGACCCGGCCGAGGCCCTGCGCCTCGAGTGAAGGAGGCGCTGGCCGGCGCCCCCGGGACGCTCACAGCCGCAGCTTCTTCGCCGTGGTCTGCCCGGCGCGGATCTCCACCTCGATGATGGTGGAGATGTTCTTCTCCTCGTTGATGAGCTTGAGCTGGTACCGCCCGGCGGGCAGGGGCACGTCGATGAGCGGGGTGTCCCCCAGCCGCTGCCTGCGCAGGAAGACGCGGGTCCACGGCGTGGTGTCCAGGGTCAGCTTGCCCATGGCCACCTTCTTCGACGGCCGGCTCTGCGGCTCGGCGGGAGGGGGCACGGTAGGCGTGGGCGGGGGGCTCGGGGTGGGGGCGGGCGCCACCGGCTCAGCCGCCAGGGCAAGCACCACCATGGCCCGATCGCCCGGGTTGGTCAGCTTCACCTGACGTTCCGCCGGCTTCCTCCCCTCCAGCGAGGCGGCCACGCTGTGCTCGCCCAAGGCGAGCGTGTCGAGCGTCAGCGGTGAGAGCCCGGCCTCCTTGCCGTCCACCTTGATCAGCGCTCCCGGAGGATCCGTCTCGATGGTGAGGATCGGCGGCGCGGGAGCCGGGGGCGGGCCCGCGGGCTGCGTGACGGTCTGGCCAGGCGGCTCCACTCCTTCCCCGGGGCGCAGGGCGAGGAAGGCCCCGGCTCCGGCGAGCAGCAGCAGCACCGCGGCGCCAGTGATCGGCAGCCAGGCGCGCCGGCGCCACGGCTGCTCCAGCGTGGTCTCCTCCTCTACCTGAGGCGAGCCTCCCGGCATCGACTCGCCCGTGGAGCTGCGTGCCGCACGGCGGGCGCCCGACGGGGTGAGCTCCCCGTTGCGTGCCGCGTCGAGCAGCCGGGCCCGCTCCTGGATGCGCGCGCTGAAGCGCTCGGTCATGTAGCCGGCCAGCTCGGCGGCTCCGGGCACCTCCGGCTGGCTGCGCAGCCACTCCTCCAGCGCGTACTGGAAGTGGCGTCCGGTGGAGTAGCGCTGGCTGGCGTCTCGCGCGAGCGCCCGGGCGATGATGAGGCTCAGAGAGACGGGAACCTCGGGGTCCCGCTCGTGCGCCAGGGGAATCGGATCGTCGCTGGCCACCGCCCTCAGCGCATCGAACGGATCCGCGAACTGGAAGAGCCGCGAGCGCGTCACCAGCTCGAAGAGGAGGATCCCCAGGGAGAAGATGTCGCTGCGCGCGTCGATGGCCTGGCCCCGCGCCTGCTCGGGCGACATGTACGCCGTCTTGCCCTTGACCTGGCCCGCCATGGTCTGGCTCTCGCGGGTGGTCGCCTTGGCGATCCCGAAGTCCAAGACCTTCACCACGCCGTCGTAGGTGACGAGGATGTTTTGCGGGGACACGTCCCGGTGGACAATGCCGAGCAGCGCCCCGTCGGGCCCTATCTTGGTGTGGGCGTAGGCCAGACCCTCGGCGGCATCGGCGATGACGCGCACCGCGTGGGCGATGGGCAGCGGCTTGCCCTGGCGCGTGCCGGTTCGCGCGATGGCGGACAGGTTCTCGCCCGGCAGGTACTCCATGGCGATGTAGAAGGCCCCCGCCTCCTCGCCCAGGTCGAAGATCTGGACGATGTGGGGATGGTTGAGCTGCGCGGCGATCCGGGCCTCGTCGAGGAACATCCCCACGAACTCCGGGTCCGTGCCCAGCCCATCCAGGATGCGCTTGATGACGACGAACTTCTCGAAGCCCTTGGGCCCCGCCTGGCGCGCAAGCCAGATCTCCGCCATGCCGCCGATCGCGAGCCGCGCCAGCAGGCTGTAGCGGCCCACGGTCAGCCCCTGGTGCCAGACGGCAGGGGCGGCCTCGAAGGGGGCCTCGGAGTGGGGGGTGTCGCTCACGTGGGAACTTTCTTCATCCTAGCAGGGGCCTGTCAATTCGACGCTCCCCCGGAGCAACGACTAACATGACCCCTCCGTGGCTCGCCTCCCCCCCCTCCTCGCGCTCACCCTCGCCCTGCTCCTGGCCCCGCTGGCGTGGGGACAGGCGCCCAACCCCGATCTGTCCCGCGCCCGCCAGTTCCTGGAGGGGCTGCGCTACAGCGAGGCCTCCCGGGCCCTGGAGGCGGCCCGGGCCCGCCCCGGCAACGACCGGGACACCCTCCTACAGATCCTCGAGCTGCAGGGCGTGGTGGCCGCCATGCTCCAGCAGCCCGCGAAGGCCCGCACGGCGTTCCAGACGCTGGCGGTGCTCGCACCGGATCATCAGCTCATGGAGGACTACGCCCCCCGGGTGGTGACGCCTTTCTTCGAGGCCAAGGGCTGGGTGGCCGACCAGGGGACGGCGCTGCGCTTCGAGGCGGCTCCCGCGAGCAAGACGGAGGCCAGCGTCGAGAGCGTGGCCGTGCAGGTGGCGACAGACGTCCTGAAGCTGGGGCACTCGGTGCGCTTCCACCTGCACCCCGAGGGGGCTCCCTGGACGGATCAGGAGAGCCCGCTGGCGGAGGGGAAAGCCGCCGCGGCCGTGAAGGGGGAGCGGATCCAGTGGTGGGCGGAGCTGCTCGATGAGCGGCAGGCCGTGCTCGCCACGGTGGGCAGCGCAGCCACCCCTGTGACGGAGCTCTCTCCCCGGCTGGAAGCTCTCGCACATTCTCTGACACACCCCACGGACACCCGGGGCCTGGAGAGCGCAAGCTCGCCATGGCGCACCGCGGCATATGTGTGCCTGGGGGTCGCGGCGGGGACGGGAGCCGCGGGTGGGTACTTCGGGTTGCGCTCGCGCAGCGCGCGGGCGGAGGTGGAAGGCGCGCCCGTGGATGATCAGGGTGTCACCACTGGCCTCACCCAGCGGGAGGCGCTCGCGCTCGATGAGCGGGCCCGCTCGAGTGCCCGGTTGGCGAACATCCTCTTCGGGGTCGCCGGCGCCACGGCGATCGCGGGAGGAACGCTCTGGGTGCTCGGCGCGCCCGTGACGGTCTCTGCGACCCCCACGGGGGTCACGGTAGGAGGTGAGTTCCCATGAGCTCCTCGCGGTCTCGCATCCTCTCCTGGTTCTCCGGGCTGCTCCTGGCACTGCTGGCTTCGGTGCAGGGCTGTGACTGCGGCTCCACCGGGGCCGACACGCGGCGCTTCGCCTGCAGCCAGGACGACGAGTGCGCTTCCGGCTTTGTCTGCCTCGAGGGCAAGTGCCAGCCCGAGGGAGGCCCCGTGGACGAGCCGGATGGGGGCGTGGACGCGGGGAGACCGGATGGTGGAGGCCTCGACGGAGGCACTGACGGAGGCACCAACGGCGGGAGCGACGGAGGCCCCCCGGATGGTGGAGGGAACAATGGAGGTCCGGACGCGGGCACGCCAGATGGAGGGACCACGACGAAGCCGACCCAGCTCACCTTCGTCAGCCCCGTGCAGACGGTGGCGGCAGGCCAGTGCTCGGCGGCGGCCGTGATCGAGGCGCGGGACGCGAACGGGAGCGCTGCTCCTGTGGCCACCAATACGGCCCTCACCCTGGCCGCCCTGCCTGGCTCGAACTTCGGCTTCTTCAGCGATGCAGCCTGCTCCTCCTCCGCGTCCCTCGTGACGATGGCTGCGGGAAGCAGCCGCGCCACCTTCTATTTCCGAGGCACCGCGGCGCGCTCTGTCCGGCTCACCGTGTCGGCCACGGCGCTCCAGTCCGCGACCCAGACGGAGAACATCGTGGCCGCCGCACCGACGAGCCTGGTCTTCATCACCTCCGCCCAGATACTCCAAGCGGGAGCCTGCTCCGCCAGGGTGGACCTCGAGACCCGCGACGCCTACGGCAACTCCTCCCCAGTCCCCTCGCAGACGCCGGCCGCGCTGCTGGCGCAGGCGTCCTCGGGCCTCTCGTTCTTCACCGAGGCGGCGTGTAGCACCCCCACCACCGAGGCGGTGTTCGCCGCGGGCGCGACGCGGGCCAGCTTCTACTTCAAGGGAAAGACGGGCGGCACGTTCACCGTGTCCGCCACGGCCACGGGCCTGCCCACGGCGACCCAGAACGAGACGATCCTTCCCGCGGTGCGCACCGGCACCTGCACCCTGCCTCGCGGCGGAGGCTCGGTGACGTGCCCCATCTCTCCCCCGCAGCTGGACATGGCGAAGACGCTGATGCTCTTCCAGGCCAGCTCCAACGACAACAGCGCCGACTCCGCGAGCCTGAAGTGCGCGCTCACGGCCGTGGACTCCATCACGTGCACCCGAAATGACTTCGACGACGGCAACGAGCCCGCGGTGCCCATCGTGTGGCAGACGGCGGAGCTGCCGGTGGGGCTGAAGGTCCAACACCTGCAGGGCACGTGCAGCGGAGCCCCGCTGACTGAGATCCCCATCCAGCCCGTCTCCAGCCTGCAGAGCACCTTCCTGCTGGTGAGCTCCGAGCAGGATGGCTCCACCCAGGGAGACGATGACTTCTACACCGCGTCGCTCAACGCGGCGGACCATGTGGACTTTGACTTCTCCATCGCCTGCCAGACGACCTGGCTCCCCTCGCTCCAGGTCGTGGAGTACCAGGGCACCGACGTCACCCGTGGCGTGACAGGGAGCATGACCGGCACCCAGCTCGTCGTCTCCAACCTGCCGGCCGTGGATCTCGGCTCCACCGCGCTGCTCTTCACCTTCCGGATGACGGGCGGCACCAGCACGACGGTCATGTGTGACCGGGCACTGCGGGGAGAGCTCACCTCGCCTACCTCGATCACCTTCTCGCGTGGCGATGGCGCCACGGGCTGCACAGGCACGACCATCGACGCCATCTCCTGGGAGCGCATCCAGTTCGGAGATCGCGCCAGGGCGCAGCACTTCCAGGTGGCGATGGGCGCGTCCACCACGACCCTCTCCGTGCCCATCACCTCGGTGGATCAGACGCGCACGCTGGTCTTCGCCAGCGGGCAGGCGCAGTCGGGTCAGGCCGGGGGCGAGACCTCCTACGCGACGGATGACATCATCGGTGCGGCCCTGGGCTGGCACACACTCACCTCGCCCACGAGCCTGAGAGTCGAACGCGGCGCCGCCCTGGGCACCGCGAGGTGGCACTCCACCGTCCTGCAGCTCGAGCCCTGAGCTCCCGCCCCGAAGAGGCGCCTGAGGGTGAGGTCAGCCCTCACCCCGAGGCAGCTCTCTTCACTAGCGCTGGCGGCGGTCCTCGTGCGTCTCGCGGCGGTCCTCACGCCGCTCGCGCCGGTCCTCCCACGCAGCTGCGGAATCCGCACAACGGGCTGCGCTTTCCGCACGCGCTGCGGGACCCGCACTCGCCTTCCCCTGGGACTTCGAGGTGGCTCCGAGCAGCCGCGGGGCCTCACATGCCCGGCGCATGCCTTGCAGCAGTGAGGCACCAGCCAACCGCGGCGAGCCGATGCGCGCCACCGCACCCCCTTGGAGGGAGACATGGCTCAGTGGGTTCCGATCAGTCTGGACACGGAGGCGGGCGCCTTCGTGCTCCCCCTCATCGACTTCGCCGACAAGGGTGAGCTCGCCCCGCTGCCGGACAGGCCGAAAGCCAAGGACCTGACCGATGCGGTGTCCGGCGGGCTCAACGGCACGGTGGACTCGACCTTCGCCGTCGGCTTGTTCGGGATGGCCGACACGGACGGAAAGACGCACTGGGAGGAGCGCTCGTGGGACTTCGTCAACACCCATGACACGGAGGCGAAGGCCGCGGGCCGGACGGGGTACACGCTCCGGTGGGGCGTGGGCTTCCGCATCCACGTCCAGAACAGCAAGCTCGACAGCAAGCTGCAGCTCACCGACCGGCTGCCCATCGCGTGGGCCTCGGAGCTCGGGCTCTCGCAGGTGTCCTATGCCATCGAGATGTTCGGGCTCTCGGAGCCGTCGGCCCTGGAGTGGATGCCCACCCCCGGCGTCTTCGACGCGCAGACCGTCCTGAGCCTGGACACGAACATCCGGGACACCGTCTCCAAGGCGCTGCTCGCTCCCAACCCGGAGCTGAAGGTCCACCCCGTCCCGCTGTCCGTCCAGTTCCAGGATCCCTATGCGCGGCTGGCGGTGAACAAGGCGCTCTCAGTGGCCTTCGCGGTGAACCAGCTCGCCCAGAACGTCACGAAGCAGGCCGCCCTGATGCGGGCCAAGGCAGGAGCGGGGCGCCTCCTGGAGACGGAGGTGGCCCGGGTCTATGACTTGTGGCAGGCCTCAGGGAGCCCGGACTCGGAGACGTTCAAGCTGGCCCGGCAGACCGCCAGGACGTGGCTGGATGACTCGGAGGAGCATGCCCCGCTGTCCCGGGCGATCAGCCGCCGCTACCCCCTGGAGCAGCCGGCCTCCGCTGATGGCGCCGGCACCGCCAGCAGCACCGACTATGACCGGATCGTGCTCCGCTCGCAGTCCGTGGCGGCGACGACGGCGCAGAAGCTCGGCTTCGGCAAGCTCATCTCGGTGGACGGCACGGGGGACACCACCAAGCTCGTCTACGAGCTCTTCCTCCGCAGGGCCCTGCAGGGGACGAACCTCCAGGATGGCGTCTCTCGCATGCGCGGAGAGTTCTCCGGGTTCCGGCTGATCTCCTCGCTCCAGCACGTGGACACGAAGCTGCAGGCCAACTTCGCGGCAGTCTCCGCGGCCTCCGCGCTGGGCCTGGCCCAGGCGACGTTCGAGCTGCAGAACTTCGGGATGGATCCCAAGGTGACGGCGGGGGTGCTGCAGAAGAGCTCCTTCAGCGAGTCCGAGTTCCCCGCGGTCCGGGCCGCGCTCGGGGAGGCGAAGGCGCAGCTCGCCAAGGATCCCTCGCTCATCCGGCCGGAAGTGACTGAGTTCGTCGCGGGCACCGACTATGCGGAGCACAGCTTCCCGGGCGCGCGGCTCATCTACCTGGCGCTGAAGCAACTCCGGAAGCAGCGCAAGGCTGCCCAGGCCCAGACGGCTGCCAGCAAGCTCGGCTTCGAGAAGTCGCACATGAGCGCGGTGTACGACTACTTCTGGGACGACCCAAGCCCGTCCGCGGAGCCCCCCGGAGAGGTGAAAGACGAGGCCGAGCGGCTCCTGGAGCTGACGGAGCCGAAGGGCTAGACGCGCCGCCACGCAGCTTTGAAGGGAGAACAGCCATGACTCAGGTATTGCATGCCCAAGGGGTCCACCAGGGCCTGACGGTGAAGGCCATCCGCGGTGACCGTGCCGCCCTGCTCGCGTTCGATGTCGATTCCCACCTGACGAAGAACCTGACGGGCTTTGCCGTCGAAGTGACTTCGCCGGATGGGACGTCCGAGTACCTGCGCAACCGGCTCAACTACGAGCAGGGAGTGCACAGCCAGACGCCGGCGGAGGAGCACCCGTTCACGCCGTCCAACGAGGCGCCCTTCCAGAAGTTCCGTTGGTTCCATGCGCCCCACGAGGTGGCGGCGGGCGAGTACCAGTACAAGGTCACCGCGATGTACCTGCCCCCGGGGAAGACGAAGCCGGAGCCGGGCCCCTCCGCCACGGTGTCCCTGGAGATCCAGCCACAGCCTGGACCCTTCGAGCTCGGCTTCACCCGCGGGAACCTCTCGTCCCAGGCGTACATGGACAAGTGGGGGAAGGATCTCGAGTTCGGGCCGAAGCCCAAGTCCCTGGACTACGACTACGGGCCCTACGAGGAGAAGTACGCATGGCTCGGGTTCCACGCGCGCAAGATGATGGTCAACTTCATCGATGAGTGCGTGAAGGACCCGCGCTCCACGCTGGATCTCTTCGCCTACGACATCGACGAGCCCTACATCGTGAAGCAGCTGGAGGCACTCAAGGGACGGCTGCGCGCGGTGCTGGACGACGCGGACCTCCACACCAAGCCGGGCGCGATGGAGATCGAGGTCCTCAAGCGCCTGAAGGCGTCCGCGGGGGAGAGCCACGTCGTCTCCGGCAAGTTCAAGCGGTTCGCGCACAACAAGATCTTCATCCGCAAGGTGGACGGTAAGCCGCACAGCGTGCTCACGGGCTCGGCCAACTTCTCGCTGCGCGGCCTGTACGTGCAGGCGAACTCGGTGCTGCACTTCAAGGACGCGGACGTGGCGGCGAAGTACGAGGAGGCCTTCGAGACGGCGTTCACCAACATGAAGGGCTTCGCCAAGCAGCCCATCGCCCAGCAGTGGTTCGAGTTCGAGAAGCCCGGGCTGCCACGGTTCGGGGTGGCGTTCTCGCCGCACTCCAGCGGGAACCTCTCGCTGGACCGGGTGAGCGAGGCGATCGCGAAGGCGAAGAGCTCGGTCATCTACGCGGTCATGGAGCTGGACGGGTCCGGGAAGGTGCTCGAGGAGCTGCGAGCGCTGCCGAAGAAAGACAAGCTGTTCAGCTACGGCGTCACGCAGCACTCCCAGGGCCTGTCGCTCTACCGGCCGGGCCACAAGAACGGCGTGCTGGTGGGCTTCGAGGCCCTCAAGGGCCACCTGCCGCCGGCCTTCCACGAGGAGTGGAACGGGGGCATGGGCATGGTCATCCACCACAAGTTCGCGGTGGTGGACTTCAATGACGGGGATCCGGTGGTGTTCGCGGGCTCGTCCAACCTGGCCGAGGGCGGCGAGGAGGCCAACGGTGACAACCTGCTGGCCATCTACGACCGGGCCATCGTCCAGGCGTACGCCGTGGAGGGCATCCGGCTGGTGGACCACTACGAGTTCCGCGACTCGGTCCAGGGCGCGTCGAAGGAGGTGCCGCTGCTCCTCCAGGGCGCCACGCCCGCGAAGGGGATGAAGCCCTGGTGGCAGCGGTTCTACGACCCGGACGACATCAGCTACGTGGAGCGCACGCTCTTCGTCCGCTGAACCGGGGACCCCTGCGGTCACAGCGCATGGCCGGTCCTAGAACCAGGATCTCTCATTGGAGATCCTCTTCTGTTCGTCCTCTGGTGCAGTTCTGCTCTCCTCCTTGGCTTCCAGGGCCTTCTCCTTCAGCAGGACACCTAGATCGCGAACATAGAGAGGGTTTCTGACCCGCTGCCTCCGGGAAATGGGGCAGCAGCGGCAGCCGTGAGGCCAGCAGCGCGGCGCCTCCAGTCATTCCTTGGGTTTCAGTTTTTCCCGTGCGGTTCGCATCTTGGGTGTCAGGCGAAACACATTTTCTAGAGGCTCTCCCATAAGCGCCCAATGCTCGATAAGATCCCAATGAAGCCTACGATCTGCCTCAAGAAGCATTACCACCTTCTCCCAAGCTTCATCCTCCAAGACCTCGTTCCGTTCGAGCAGATCATTGGCGACATCCAGGATCAGTTGCATGAGAGCGCGCTTCTCGGCAGGTCCGTATCCAGGCGTTGAATACGCCACCAGGTAGCGTTCGAAGAACTCCCTGGTTCTGAACTCCTCCGGCAACTCATATGCCCAGTCCTGGCTGAAGGAGTCGCCGACAGGAAGACCCAGGCCTTGGCAAACCCTCTCTATGGCCCCCCGCATGTTGCCTTCCATCTCCTGCCTTTCCTTTCGTTCGTCTAGTTTGGATGGGCGGAGTTGTACGGAAATGCCGTTCGAACCGCGCCGTTAGATTTCACAACAACCCTTGCCATATCCGTTGTTAGTTCTGTTCCGCCGGCGAGGAAACTTCGTCCCAAGCCTTTCGGAAGCGGAACGTCATGGACTCCAGGCCCCCTCTTGGCAATATCGGCAATAAAGGTCGCTGCAGCCTTGTCGTCGGTCCACTGCCCCACTTGATGTCCCAGGCTTCGAGCCCTGTCAGCCAGTTGTGTGGGGCTGAGCTTGCTGGTGTGGTCAAGGAATGTATGACCGTAGGTTGGCCTGCTAAGTGGGTTGTCCCACTTGAACTCTCCAGGACCAACGAAGGAGAAGGGGGCTCCTCCCCCTTCGCTTCCCTCCGAGCCCATGGCGGCCATGGCAACCGCCGTGGCAGGCAGGGAGACGACGATGGTGTTCCCTACGACGGCCACCGCGCTCACCTGTCCCACGTTCGTCAGGTTGATACCGAACCGTGAGGCCGCCGCTGCCGCTGCCTCCGGGAAATGGGGCAGCAGCGGCAGCCGTGAGGCCAGCAGCGCGGCGCCTGCGGTCATTCCCTGGCTCACCACGACCGTCACCGCGAGGACGACGACGCGTGCCACGTTCGGCCCCACCCGGTTCGCGAAGCGCAGGCCGGCCTGCTCCAACTCCTTGGGGGTGGTGGCTCTGTCGGTGGCCTGCTTCAACTCCCTGCTCGCGTCCACCACCTCCAGGAAGGTGTCCACTCCGAGGTAGATGAGCAGGAGCGCTGAGACGATGGCCGCCGCCTTGGTGAAGACGGGCTCGGGGTTCGCCGCCAAAACGGCCCAGGTGATGAGGCCCGTTGCAATGACTGTGTAGAAGAGCTGGGGAGCCAGGGTGTTCTCCACCGCCTTGGCGATGCTCTCTTTGAGAGGTTCGAGCGACAGGGCCAGGCCCATCCCCAGCTTGTCCCATTCGCTCAGGCCCAGCACGTCGTCCAGCAGCGACAGACAGGATTCCCTACGCTGACCCGGCTCGCAGTGGCCGCCGAAGCTCTTGCTCATCAGGCGCTTCCATCGAGCGTCCTCATCGTTGCTGGGGTAGGAGGCGCGCACCAGCCAACCTTGCTGGGGGTAGCGGAGCGTCAGGGGCGCATTCAGCACCAGCTGCGTCAACGATTCCTCGAACGCTTCCGCGTCCACCTTCACGGACTTGTTCGAGGTGGGCGGCCTGTACTCCAGGGGCGCACCCTGACCTGTGTCGAGGCGTACCACACGCGGGGTGGCGCACGCACTGAGTAGCGCCAAAAGCACGACCGCAGCGGCCAGACGAGGTGCCATGAGACGCCCTCCAGATCGAGGAGCGTTCCAGTCTACGGGAACGTCACCCCAGTGACGATGATGCTCCGGGTCCCATCTGCATCCCACAACTTGAGCGTGAAGCTGCCCCGGGTCTCCGCCTCTGTCGCCTCCGCCTCGATCACCACGCGCCAGTCGTTCGCGCCGGAGCTGAGGGACTCGCGTTGCCAGGGTGGGTACACGCGCAGCGTGCGGTGGCCTGGGCCTACCAACTCCTCTCTCACCGCTCCCCAGGGCTGCATTCCCTTGGTAGGCCACAGCCACAGCACTACAGCCACCCTGCGGGTAGAGCGGTAGCTGTAGGCCTGATACACGTCGACGACGACATTCCCGGGGTGCTTCCCGATGCTCCAAGTGAGTTCTTTGGGAGGCGGCGTTGATGAGGGTCAGCCCGTCGAAAGTCCGTACCATGCGCTGGTGGGAGTGTCCGTGGATGACACAGCGCCAGCGCCGCGCATGAACCAGATCCCACAGCGCCTGGTTCACTTGGACGCCGTCAGCTCGGCGCACTGCGCCGCTTCCTCGCTGGCCGAAGACTCGCCCCCCAGAGAGAGCGCAGCTCGGCAACCCGAGAGGTCTCCTTGGCCAGGAGCATCAGCAGCCCGGTCACTGCAGCGGAGGGCGCCCGGCCCTTTCCAACAAGCCGCGCAAGCCCTCCCTGGGAAAGTCCCAGCAATATCTCGAGCTCCCGGCTCGAGTGTCTGGCCGTGAGTACGCGGAGCGCACGCTCAGCCCTGGCGGACAGTTCCCTCTCATAGGCTTCGCGGAGAGCGGCCTCCACCTTCCTCGTTACCTTGGCATCCAACCAGACCTCTCCACACTTCTCGCATGTAGGGAGGAGCAGAGAGGCAGGAACCACCAGGGCTGGCATCATTCGGTAGCGAAAGCGGCGGCCAGGTGCGGCTCTCGGAACCACCCGGCCTTTGCCGCATGCCGCGCAGATCAACTCCATGCCGCCAGCTTCCCCTACCCCACAGGCTCGAGTCGACCTCCCTTTCGGCTCATGGCGCGTTCGAGCGCATGGAGCGAAATGAGCTGCACCGAGCCACCCTCCGCATCGGCCTGGAGCGAGAGCTTCACGTACCAAGTTCCGCGCCCGCCCAAGCCGTACTGCTCCAGCAACCTCCTGGGCAGCGCAATCCCATAGACGTCGCACTCAACGTCTCCAATGCGGACGGTGCGGCTGAAGTCCCGGGCCCTCAGGGCACCAAGCACGCCGGCCGCGAACCTTCGGCAGACGAGCCAGGAGCCCATCAGTGGCATCAATGGGTCCAGGCACCGGCTCATGCCCAGGTAGAGACGGCCTTCCGCCGCGGCAGCCTGGACCCGGTCCAGCCTGAACCTTGGACCCGCTCCCAACGGTGCCCCTCGCTGCTGGGGACTCTGCTTTCGCTGCCGCCGTGGCCGCTGGCGCATGCCGCACCTCCTTCGCCCGCCATGAATCCCACGGCCTGCACCCGACAGCCACTCTCCGTGCTACATAGCATCCGTAGCACTTCGGAGCATTTCGTAGCATCCACGCTCAAAGGAGAAGCGATGGGAGTCTCCATTGACGAGCTGAGGGAGCGGGCGGGGTTCCGCTCTCGTGATGCGTTGGCTCAAAGGGTCGTGGCGCTCTGGGGCGACCCGAAGCAGAAGCCCCGGAGCATCGGCATCAAGCTGGCCGAACTCGCCAAAGGGAAAACCGTCTGGTGGCGGCATCGGGGCGCCGCCGCGAGAGCCCTCGCCACCGCCTTGAACGTGGACCAGGAGGAACTCGGGCTCACGGATCTCACCGGGGAATCCATCTTCGTGTTCAGGGACTTCCCGCTGGCCCGTGGGTTCGACGCACGCGGCGAAGTCCCGTGCCAGTTGGGGAACGAGGCGTGGTTCGCGCCCATCGGCTCCCAGACGCGCTGGATCCATGCTCCCCCAGGCACGGGGCGGAGCTTCACAGCCCATGTCCATCGGTATCGTCACGGGACGAGGGTCGTTCGCGTACCTACCCTCATGGAGGCACTCCCTCACATCGGGAAGCCCGGCCCCCTGCTCGTCGAAGTCGAACGGGCTGACGACAAGGATTGGGCGGCCGAGCAGCAGCTGCTCACACGAGGCTCCGTGCTCGTGATCGCGCCCTTTCTCTGCTGGAACCTGCGAACCCCTGCTCCACCGCAGGACCCGCACAGCGAGCCGATTTCATCCTTGGAGTTCAGGCCTGAGCCTCCTGCTGCCGAGCCCCCCGACTGGGCAGCCGTGCTCTCCTGGGTTCCTCGCCGGGGCTGGCGCCAGCAGTTTATCCGGTGGATCTGCGAGCGTGTTGCGACGGACGTCGACTTCAACCTCGAGGACATGTTCCGCTGGCTCGATCAGCAGGATCCCCAAGCGCGCCTCTTTGCAACCCCTGGCGATCTGCTACCGCTGTGCGCCTTCGCGCACGAGCGCGGAAGATCCTGGAAGCACCACACGCGGGGCAGCTTCATCCCCCAGTGGCTCGACTCGCGACTCTCCAGCAAGGACGCCGCCCCCACCTCCCAGCAGCTGTGGCTGCGCCATCAGGGCAAAGAGTCACTCCGTGCACTGGTCCAGCGTTGGTTTCAATCTCCAGAGCCATGGCTGGGCTCTTTGGCGAAGAGCCGCTGGCTGGAGTTCCTCCCGGAAGAGCTGACCCGGATCACTCCCTCGACAGTCCAGCGCCATGTAGACGAGCTGCTGAAGCTCCCGAAGCGGCTGCAAGCCCGCAAGCGGGACGAACTCCTCGCGGCGTTCGCGACGCCGAACCCGGAGGATGCATTCCTGCACCTCACCTCCGCGGGGCTCTTCCAGCCCGAAGGGGACGAGACCTGGAGCTTCCGGTACGCCTGGCTGGCGAACCTCATAGCCCAGGAACTCATCGAGTCCACCCTCCGCGCGGGCTCCCCCGAACAGTGGGGACGCTGGGCCGTGCAGCTCGATAGACGGGACATGATTGATGCGTTGATTGACGAATTGCGGGAGGACGAGCTGCTCGGCCTGATCGACCGGACGGTGACGGAGTTCCGCCTCTCTTCACTCGGCGCCATTGGCGCGGTGGAAGCTCTGTTCGCCGCCGTCGGGCGCCGGCTGGGCCAAGGCCTCCGGTTCGATGCCGCGCGCGTGCTGCCCCTGTGGGAGCAGCAGAAGTCCTCACTCGGGCAACGCGCCGACACCTGGCCACATACCCCACTCACCCGTCCGGACGCCCAAGGAGACACCACAGAATGGCTGGAACTCTGCTGGCTCTGGAGCTTCCACGTGGAAGCCCCTGACTCCATCCCAGCGGAGCTCGAATGGCTATTCCCCGGCTGGACTCGCCCAGCTCTGGCCAGAGCTCCCCACTGGTTGAGCGCCGGTAGACAATCCCCGCTTTTGTTGAGCCTCGCGATCCGCGCGGTAGAGCGCTGCGAGGGCGAGACGCTTCCGCAATGGCTGCCATACGTCCTACTCCCCGCATTCTTCCTTGCCGCGGAGCAGCGCGGCTGGCGCCTGACCCCGGATCAGATGGTTTCTCTCATCGGCATTTCGGAGTTGAGCGATTTTCTCCTGCGGAAGTTGGAGTCATGTCCTCTCGAGGTGCGCCAAGAGAGGGCCGCAAGGCTCTGGGCTGCCAGTCTCTCCAGGGGCAACATCTACTTCCAGGAGAAGCCAGGCTCTCCCCTCCGTCGATTCTTCGAAGAGCACCTCACCTGGGAGCACTTCCGCGCCAGTCTGACGGATCAACAACTGCGGGATTTCGCCCTATCCCCGCAGGGCATCCCTCCCCACTTACACTCCTTCGTCATGAAGGAGGCAATCCAACGCTGGCCGAATCTCGGCTCCAGCCTGCTCTCCGAGCGGTCCCGTCTCACGGCGGATGTCCTTGAACTGCTCCTGCATCATCACGACCCCAGGTGGCAGGTGATTCGCGCTTTCTGGAAGTGGCATCCCGACCGAGCCAGGGTCCTCGCGCAAGAGGCGTTGCAGAGAGGTGACCCGGAGACCAGGTTCTGGTTCTGGGAGGCCTCTCCCCAGGAGACTCCCTGGTTCCTGCAGTTACTGGAGGCCCAGGCGCTTCCTCTTGCTCCTTGGGTGCAACCATGGATTGCGTGGCGGCTCCCTCAAGCCGGAACGCTCGCTGAGCGCTTCCACGCGCTCTGGCTGAAGTCTCGTCCTTCAGCTTGACAGGGTGGGAGCCCGGCTGCTCTCACCTTGTCCATGCTCTCGCTCCTCCTGGCCACTACGCTCGCGGCGGCTCCCGCCCCCCGCGCCCTCGACTCGGCGAACACCGTCGTCCACATCCCCCAGCTGGACAAGCTCTCCGGCCTCTACGCCTTCATGACTCGCGCCGGGACGCACGCCGCCCTCGTACGCCCCGCCACCTGGAGCGCCGAGTTCCACCCCTTCCTCTCGCTGGACCCCATGCGCCCGGAGACGCTCGCCGCAGCGGGCATCGATCCGGCCAGCTCCGCCACCGTCTCCTTCATCGAGCGGGGCGAGGTGTCCTGCTCCCGGCTGGCCGACCCCAAGCTCTTCCAGGCCAAGGCCAACGAGGCGCTGTCCTCCTCCACCCCCGTGAAGACGGCCCTGGCCAAGGGCATGACGACCGCCAGCGCCCCTCGCGGCACCGGCCGCGCCGGCTACGTGCTCAAGGGCCAGGAGGCGTGCTCGTTCGCCACCCTCTATGACGACGACGATCTGCTGATGGCCACCCTCAAGCTGATGGGCAAGGCCCCCACGCCGGATGCGCGCCTCGGCAAGCTGCCCGGCACCGTCTTCGTGATCCAGGGCTCCAGCGTGGTGGGCCTCGACGGCACCGCGGACGGACTGCAGGCGGAGGGCACCTCCACCCGGCTCCCGCTGCCGCCCTTCCAGGCCTCGAGCACCAGCCCCTATGGCGCCACGAAGCTGGATGGCCTCCTCTTCAGCCGCGCGCAGGTGGCCCCCTCGGGGCTCTCCCAGGCCGTGGGCGCGGTGCGCTACAGCGTCCAGCAGGTGTGCCCCACGTGCCCGCCCAACCAGGTCGAGGCCGTGGCCCAGGCCGTCACCCAGCAGCTCACGGGACACCTGCTCGTCCTCGTCGACAGCGTGCAGGTGAAGGCCTCGCTGCGCACCCCCGAGGGCCGCTTCTTCGCCCCACACCAGGCCGTCATCGCCCAGGTGAAGGACGCCGCGAAGCTGAAGGAGGCACTCGCCCCCCTCGCGCGCTTCCCCGGGGCCCAGGCGCTGCCGGATGGGTACACGCTCGCCCTCAAGGGCGGCACCGTCTCCGTGCGCCAGAAGGGCCAGCACCTCGTGCTCGGCAATGACGAGGCCGTGGTGAAGGCCCTGCTCGAGTCACTCTCGGACAAGGCCGCGAAGCTGCCTCATGCCGTGGACTTCACCGCGGACCCCAGGAAGGTCTCCCGCGGGCTCTCCCAGGTGTCGCTGCTGGACATCATGGGGGACCAGCAGCTCGCGAGCCTCTTCGCCATGAGCGCGGAGCTGGGCCCGCTGCTCTCCAACAGCGAGCGCATCTCCGGGTGGCTCGACACCGCCCCTGGAGGGGGACACCGCTTCTCCCTCTCGTGGACCCTGGCCGCCTCCGCCGGCAAACCCTGATCGCGCGGCAGTGCCCCAACCCCGCCCTCCCGGGCTGCCAGCAGATCGAGCCCCCCTCTACTGATCTCCTCGCCGAGGGTGCTACTATCCCGGAAATCTTTCCGTTCCACTGGAAAGGCCCTCCGGGAGCAGCGCCCCTTTCAACTCTCAAGAGGCAGTAGGCGAATGACCGACTTGCACCTACCTCCACCTATTTAATCGCACGACGCAACACCTTTCACGCCACGTCGATAATCCTTTTGTCCCTCACACCTCTTCCAACACCACTTTCGCGAGGCCTCCCGTGACGATCCGCCGCCTTGATGGTCAGCCCCCCGTTGTTCCCACCTCCCGCCCCACGGAGTCGCAGCCTGCCAACACCGTGAAGCCCACCACCACCGCGGCCCCCAAGGCAGCGGCGGAGCAGTCCGGCTTCACCGCGGCGCGCCGCGGCCCCACGGACCTGACTGGCGCCTCGGCTCGCACCGCCGCGCTGCCGGGCCCGCTGTCTCCCTCGAGCACCGAGGGCCAGGCCGCGGTGAAGGCCACGCTGGACTTCCTCAGCAAGCAGGGCGGCTCGGCGGCCCTGACGCGCGGTGGCAGCGCCCCCGCGTTCGACGCCTCCAAGTCCTTCACCCCGCGCACCATCGAGCGTGACGAACTGGGCATGACGCACGTGCGCATGGACCGCACGCACGAGGGCGTGAAGGTGTTCGGCGAGCAGGTCATCGGCCACCTGGACGCCGACGGCAAGATGGACAGCGTCACGGGCGAGCCCTCCACCATCCCCGCGGGCCTGGGCACGAAGGAGACGAAGCTCTCCGCCAAGGACGCGCTGGCCGTGGCCCAGAAGGACTTCGCGGACAAGACGGACCGCAAGCCCTCCGTGGAGAAGGTCATCTTCCAGGGCGAGGACGGCAAGTACCACACCGGCTTCCACGTGGAGCTGACCAACACCACCAGCAAGGACAACCTCCCGCGCCGGCAGAACTACCTGGTCGACGGTGAGACCGGGAAGGTCCACGAGAAGTGGAACCAGATCGGCGGCATCGAGATCCCCAAGAAGCTCGCGACGGAGCCCACGCCCATCACCGGCTCGGCCACGCCCAACGCCGAGATCAAGGACCTGAGCACCACCACCTCGGAGATCACGCTCGGCCAGGACGCGACGATCGACAAGCTGAAGCTGGACCTGGACCTGGCCCACACCTACCGGGGCGACCTGAAGGTGACGCTGACGAGCCCCTCGGGCAAGACGGCGGTGATCAGCGACCGCACGGGCGGCAGCACGGATGACATCAAGGGCTCGTTCGACCTGTCCAAGGAGTTCGCCGGCGAGAAGACCGCGGGCGAGTGGACGCTCACCGTGGAGGACAAGGCCAAGCGCGACACGGGCACCCTGAAGAGCTGGAGCCTGACGGCCACCCCGAAGGCGGATCAGCCCCCTCCTCCTCCTCCCCCGGCCGGCACTGGCGACGACACCTCGCTCTACAGCGGCAAGGTGGACCTCAGCACCAAGCAGAACGCGGACGGCTCCTTCAGCCTGGAGGACAGCACGCGCGGCCAGGGCGTGGTGACGCTGGACGCGCAGAACAAGGCGCGGCCGAGCGGCCCGGTGGCCATCAAGGACGCCAACAACGTCTGGGGCGAGGCCGGCGACGACTCGCGCACCAAGGCCGCGGTGGACGCGCACTACGGCGCGGAGATGACGTACGACTTCTACAAGAACGTGCTCGGCCGCGACTCGCTGGACGGCAAGGGCGAGAAGCTCCAGTCCAACGTCCACATCGACCGCAACTACGTGAACGCCTTCTGGGACGGCACGCAGATGAACTACGGCGACGGCGACGGCAAGACGGCCGGCCCGCTCACCACGCTGGACATCGCCGGCCACGAGATCACCCACGGCCTCACCGAGCGCACCGCGGGCCTCGTCTACAGCGGCGAGTCCGGCGGCCTGAACGAGGCCATGAGCGACATCATGGGCACCGGCGTGGAGTGGTACGCCAGCCAGAAGAACCAGGCGGTGAAGTTCGACTGGGCGGTGGGCGAGGACGCGTGGACGCCGAACAACGGCAACCCGAACGACGCCCTGCGCTACATGAACGACCCGACGAGCGACGGGTACTCGGTGGACCACTACAGCAACTACCCGAAGCAGACCGAGGTCCACGGCTCCAGCGGCATCGCCAACAACGCGTTCTACCTGCTGTCCCAGGGTGGCACGAACAAGACCTCCAAGCAGACGGTGGAGGGCGGCATCGGCATCGAGAAGGGCCTGAAGATCTACGGCCGCGCGCTGACCAACTACATGACGCCGCGCACCACCTTCGCCCAGGCGCGTGACGCCACCATCAAGGCGGCCACGGACCTGTACGGGGCCGACTCGGTGGAGGTGCAGAAGGTGAAGGAGAGCTGGAGCGCGGTGGGCGTGGAGACCAAGAAGTAGCCACCCGCTGCCCCGCTGGCGTCAGGCCGGACGTTCCTGGCGCCAGCGCGGCCACCCGCCTTCACCGCCCTCCCCGGAGGCCAGGTGGAGCGCGATGGCCGCGTTGAAGTCATTGCCATCCACCATCCCCACCAGCCGCCCCCGCTCCAGCACCAGGAGCAGGGGCGGTTGTGCTTCCACCAGCCGCCGCATCGCGGACCAGGCGTCGTCCTCGGGAGACACCACCACCGCCTTCCTCGAGCACTCGCGGACGGTGCGGCGCGCGCGGTCCTCCTCGGGGACCTGCAGCAGGTCCGCGAGCACCACCCACCCCACCGGCTGATCCTGCTCGGTGGCGGGGAGCGCGGCCCGCCTCGCGCGGCGCAGGTCTCCGAGGGCCTCCTGCACGGAGGTGTCGAGCTCCAAGCCGTGGAACTGGGGCGTCATCACCTGCTCCACCCGCAGCTTCTCGAGCACCGCGCGGACCCGCACCTGGCGGGCCTCTCCCTCGGCGCCGGTGAGCACGAGGAAGGCGATGATGAAGAGGAAGGGGTTGAACGTGAACAGCCCCACGAGGAAGAAGATCAGCGCGAAGCCCTTGCCGACCCCCGAGGCCACGCGAGTGGCGCGCACCATGCCCATGCGCCCCGCGAGCAGCCCGCGGAGGATGCGCCCTCCGTCCATGGGAAAGGCCGGCACGAGGTTGAAGAGCCCGAGGAAGAGGTTGAGGCCAGCCAGGTACAAGACGGCGAAGCGTGGGCTGAAGGTACGGAACTCGGGCAGCAGCGCCAGGAGCGCGAAGAGCAGCGCCCCCAGGCCCACGCTCGTCAGAGGACCGACGAGCGCCATGAGGACCTCGTCCCGGTGGCGCCGGGGCAGCTCGGTCACCTCGGACACGCCGCCGACGATCATCAGGGTAATGGAGCGCACCTGGCCTCCGGTGCGCAGCGCATAGAAGACGTGGGCCATCTCGTGGAGGAGCACGGAGGCGAACAGCCCCACGGCCACACCGAGCCCCCAGAGGAAGGGCACCCCTCCCACCAGCTCCACGGGAACCTCGGCCGTCTGCGCGGCCTGCCGGACCACGCCTCCGAACATGAAGGCGAACAGCGGCAGCACGAGGATGAGGGAGAAGTGGATGCGGATGGGGATGCCTCGGAACGAGGCCACCTGGAACGTCCCTCGCGTGCTGCGCATCACCACCTCCTCGGAGACTCCGGTCCTTTGGAAAAGCTCCGTCCTGCCGGGGTGGGAAGCACGTGGCGGGGAAGGGCCTCCCTGGCCGCCCGGACTCCTTCCGAACCTGCAGCGCCAAGCCCTCCCGCCCACCAAATCCGTTCCTCCGCGCAACCCAGCTGTCCGACAGCTTGAGCGCGTCATAGGTCCTATGCGGCCTGGGTGACCTGTGAGGTAGGCTCGGACCTGATGGACAGCGACGGACACCAGCCGCAGGAGCGACCGATGGAAGCGCCACGGCTCCAACCGGATGCGGATGTAAGGAGCCTGCCGCATGGGACAAGGGTGGGATCCTGGCGATTGAAGGGCTGCCGAGGGCTCGGCGTGTACGGCACCGTGTACCGCGCCGTGCGCGAGGAACACGGGGAGACCAGGGAGGCGGCCCTCAAGCTGGCCATCCACCCGAGAGATGCTCGCTTCAAGCGAGAAGCGGAGCTGCTGAGACGGATCCGTCATCCCAGCGTGCCGCAGCTGCTGGACAGCGGGGATTGGCGGCATCCGAACGGCTTCAACTACCCGTACGTGGTGATGGAGTGGATAGAAGGAGAGCCGCTGTACGAGTGGGCCGCGCGGCGCAACCCGAGCGAGCGTCAGCTCCGAAGGCTGCTGGCCCAGGCCGCCCGAGCGCTGCAAGCCACGCATGAAGCGGGCGGAGTGCACCGGGATGTGAAGGGCGGGAACACCCTGGTGAGGACCGTGGATGAGCGGCTCTTCCTGATGGACTTCGGGGCGGGGCACTACGAGGGAGCGGAGCGGCTGACCTCCTCACCTCTGCCGCCGGGGACGCCGGCCTACCGCAGCCCCGAGGCGTGGGAGTACGGCAGGCGCCTGGGGCGGCGTTCCCTGGACCGATATGTTGCCGGGCCCGCGGATGATGTGTTCGCCTTGGGGGTGATGGCCTACCGCTTGGTGACAGACGAGTACCCGCCCTTTACAGATGCGAGCATGGAAGAGGGCAGGTGCTGGCAGCCCGGGGGCAGTGGGCCTCGACCGCCGCGGGAGGTGAACCCTCGGGTGGGCCCAGAGCTGGATGCCGTTCTCCGGCGAATGCTGTCGCTGAATCCGGAAGCGCGTGGAACGGCGAAAGAGCTGGCCGAGGAGATGGAGCGAGGCTTCGAACAGACCCGGCCCGCAGTGGATGAGGGCCTGTTCGAGTGGGAGACGCTGACGCGCGCGGAGTGGCCGCGTGAGGAGCTGGCCGACGCTGAGGAACTGGGCCACCGCGCACGACGGAGGAACAGGGACAGGGTGCGCCTGGCTGTCGAGGCGGACACCGCCAAGAAGGAAGAGGCGAGCCGCCACCAGGAGGAGGCGCTCATTCTGGCCCTGGCACCCGCCGCGCCGCGAGAGCGGAGGCTGTCAGGGCTGCTCTGGCTGGCGGCTGCGGTGGTGGGGGGCCTGCTGCTGTGGCCACGGGACAGGCAGACCGTGAGCACCGGAGACGGGCTCAGCATGGCGCAGAACTCGTCCGCTGAAGGGCAGCAGGATGGGGGAGTCATCTACGTGGGGGACTCGGCGACGACCTCCGCTCAATCCTTTGTGCAAGCTCCCTCTGGGAAGGGGATCTCCCTGGAGGTGCCTCCCAAGCCGCTACCAGGGCAACTCAAGCCGGATGGGAGTGGCCACTGTCGCAAAGGGCTGGTCGCGCTCAATGGAGGCTGTTGGCTGAAAGTGGAGGTCGGAGACCTTGAGAACTGCAGAGGTATGAAAAATGGTGTCGTGTTCAGGGCAGGCTGTTACGCGCCCATTTTCCCGCCCACGCGCGAGCCGACCTCTGCTCCCGTCAAGCCCGCCGGGCCTGAGCAGTAAGAGCCTCTTCTGTTCCGTCACTGCCGGTCACGCAGCTTCGAGGACTCACTGCGGTCATGGCCTGGAGCGGAGGTGCCGGGCGTGGCCTTCGAGATCCTGTCTACTTGTCAGACAGGTTTCGGGACCGATTGTCCGGCAGGCGCCTGTCCAGCCTCGATGTGACGGGCTCATGGAAGCGCGCGGAGCAACTCCGCCAGCTTGGGAGGGAGAGCGGCCCCATGCTCGCGGACTTCATGGAGCTCGGTCTCCGTGAACTTCACCGTGCGCTCCCGAGCCCCGAAGAGCCACCTGCCCTGGGGGAAGACCAGCGAATACTCCACTGCGCCGAACCCGTGCTCCCCACTGCTGCAGTTGACGTGGTGGCGGAAGGGCTGCGCCAGGAGGAACGGCCTCTGCTGGGCGCGGTGCTCCTGGGCCAACCGGTCCCGGATGGCGTAGCGATCGCCCCCCTTCTGCTCCTCCTCGCGCCTGGCCTCCTCGAGCAGATCGGGCACGCGGTCGAGTTTCTCGAGCAACCTCGCGTTCTCTGGATCGACAGGGCTCATGAGTCTTCTCCGATCAGTTCGTCGCGGAAGCCGTAGAGTAGGCTGTCCTCAGGGAGAACATGGAGTCTTGCCTGGCTCAGAACAGGTCCTGCGGTGGGCCGATGAGATCAGCAAGGAGCGTCGTCCGGTACTTCACGCGCCTCACCGCGCGGTAAATGTCCTCGCTCAAGCCGACCAGCGTCAGCCCGCGCCTAGCACGCGTGGCCGCAGTGTACAGCAGATTTCGATCGCAGAATTTGCTGTCGCGCCCCAGTGCAATGATGACGTGCTGCCACTCAGAGCCTTGAGCCTTGTGCACCGTCATCGCGTAGGCAGCCTGGACCTTGTCGACGTCTTCGGGCGACACGACCGTTGGGTCCTCATTCCCCTCGAAGCGAACGAGCAGGCTCTCTGGAGTGCCAGCGACCACGACCCCCTGAAGACCGTTGATGAGCCCCCTGTCATGCACCGTCTCCATGCACACGACTCGATCATCTACCCTGTGCCATGGGGCACATGGCACAGGGGCACCTTTTCGATTGAAGCGCGCCTGAATCCGTTCGTTGAGTTGCTTCACGAGATCTTTGGTGGGAGCCAGTACCTGCACATGTTCAACCTTGTCCTGAGCCTCCCCGACTCGCCTGCTGAACTCGGTGATAACCGTCTCGACAATATCTGTACCTGGGGTTGCAATCCGCACACCCTCGCCTTCTGCCGGGAGTTTCCCCTTGTGAATGGCATGAGCGGCAGCGATGAGCGCTTCGCGGCCTTTCTCGACACGCAGCGTTTGGCGGAGTCGAACAGCGGGGACCTTCTCGCTGACCAGGAGATCGCGCAGGACCGCACCATAGCCAATGCTTGGTAGCTGATCAGGATCACCCAACAAAACGAGTCTGTTGACGTTTCTGGCAAGCTCAAGCACCCGGGAGGTCAGTTCGACATCGAGGAAGCTCGCTTCATCGATGATGAGGCCGTGGGGGGGATTCTCCTCAAAGTCCTTCCTCATCAGCCACGCTTGGATGGTGCGCGCACGCCAGGGGAAAGCATTGGTTTTGATCCGCAGACGCTGAACAGCTTTGTTGGTGGGCGCCGCGAGGTACCACTGTGCCTCAGGGTTCTCGCGCCGAGAAGCCATCAGGATACTCTCGACAACATGCGTCTTACCGGTACCAGGGCCTCCGGTGATGATGGACATCCTGTACTTGAGCGCATTCGCAACCGCCTCCCGTTGCTCCTCGGTGAGCTGTCTTGAGTCTTGAACCACGGCGGGAGTGCTCCTCTTCTTGCGGCGCTGCAGGATAGCCTCCCGAATCTGCCTCTCCTGCGCCGCCACCGCTGCGAGCGCCACCTTCCCGGCGCTCCCGTTGCTCATCCCCTCGAGCAGGTCTCCATCCCCCATGACCGTCTTCAACCAGGCCGTTACCTCTGACAAGACACTTCCTGTTTTGAGGGTCAGGTGGCTGGCGAGTTTCTCGATGGCAAGGGCCGTGTGTCCGTCCCTCAAGCCCCAAGCCAACTTGCTTCCGGCATAGGCCCTGAGACGCTCACTCCAGAGGTGGAGTCCCTGGACTCGTGCAAGGAGGTCTGCCACCTCCAGCACTTCCTTGGGGATCGGCTGCTTGTTGGCGGCCGCCTGCGAGAGCGCCGCGTAGGGATTTCGGAGCACCTCCTTCAGAGGCAGGTCATCCCAAAAGGTTCCTTTGACTTTGAAGCCCGCAGCGAGAAGTGCGTTCGGCCGAGGCCAGTCCTTTCGGTTGGCTATGACCTCGGCTGTGGCATCGCCCCATGACCCTCGCAGGAACTCGGGGCGCTCCACCGACCACAGCAGTGCCTCAGCGCCGATGGGAACGACCTGTGAAGGCTTGAGCCCCATGCGCTCCGCAGCCCGGTGCAGGACTTCGAGCCGCAACCCTGGGAGATCCCTCTCCAATGCGCTGACGAGACCCACGAAATCCGACAGCCCTTCCGGTGCCATGCGGCAATTCGGGCAGACGCTGAAGTCACGCGGAGCACGCTCCAAGTGCCAGTGCGCTCGCAGGCTCTCGAAGGGTCCTGAGCCCGTCCAACGCACCTCGCCTTGATCATCGAGCAGCACGTGCGTGTCGAGTTCCACGCCCACAGTTCCCGCCACCTCATAGGCTTGGGACTTCTCTGCGTCGACAGCGTGGGTGGCGCACACCTCGAAGAAGAAGACGCGATCTCCACTGGAGAGCGCGACCACATCGGGCCGACGGCCCGTCACGGAATCCTCCAGTTCTACGCTCTCGTCCGTCCAACCCGCAGCAGGAAGAAGCTCTCGTGAGAACAGCTCTCGGCATCGCAGGCACGCGACCCTTCCCCGCAGGGGTTCACGGCGCTCGCGCAGTCTGCGAAGTCCCTCAACGAGCGCCTCCTTGGCTCGCCGGTGACGAATCGTCTCGAGTGCGGTGGAGACGCACGCCTCCTCATCGTTCGCGTGGGCGAAATGCGGGATGATGCTGCCAGGGGCTGCCTGCGGAAGGCGGTACTTGCCCAGTTCTCCGCAGAAAGGGCAGTAGACGCGCGGACGCTTGGAGCCACGCTCGGCGGGTAGAGCACTGACTTCTTGCTCGCCTCCCTCAAGCAGCACGCGTGTAATGACGAGTCGTCCTTCACGACTCGTGACATACGGTGAGCCCTCGTACTTGGATACGCCCAACGCCCTCGGGTGAGGGACGAGGAATGAGGCTTCCAGGGAATCCGCCACGGAACGCATTCTGCACCTGAGCTGCGGTCTCGCAGAGGGGCCCGTCTGTCATCTCTCCCGCACTGAGCGTGTCCGGCCCAAGCCGCTTCCCGAGCCACTCCCTACCTTCCTGCTCGGTGGGGGGGATGGAGGCAGGGTCATGTGGCACCCATGGCGGATGGTGAAGGCGGCGTACCAGGTGGTGCGCACCATCCGGGATCCAGAGCGGCTGGAGGACATCGTGGAGCTGGCGGGAGTCCTCGTCCCTCCCCAGAAGCTGCGGCGTCTCACGGATGCCCTCTGGTGCATCCCCTCGGCGGCGGAGGCCCTGCGCGAGCGCCCCCGCCTCGGGGCGGTGGATGTGGCGGCGCTGCGCACCCTGCCCCCCGGCACGCTCGGCCGGACCTTCGCGGACCATCTGCTGGAGAACGGCCTGGACGCGCTGCCCCACCTGCCGGCCAGCACGGACGTGGAGTACGTCCGCGCCCACCTGCTGGAAGTGCATGACGTCTGGCATGTGCTCACCGGTTTCGGCACCCAGGTGGCCGGGGAGTTGGGCCTGCAGGCCTTCAGCCTGGCGCAGCTGGGCAGCCCCTTCGCCGCGGGCATCCTCACCGGTGGGCTGGCCAACACCCTCCTCTTCGCCTTCCCCGAGCGGGACGTGCGCATGCGCGCCATCGTCCGCGGGTGGCTCCTCGGGAAGCGGGCCCGCCCCCTGTTCGGAGGGGTCTGGGCGCGAATGTGGGAGAGCCCCCTGGAGGAGGTCCGGGCGGGCTTCGGGCTGGAGGTGGAGGCCATCGAGGCGTTGCTGCCGCCCATTGCCCAATCGTGCTAGAGGGGCGGCCCATGGACGGAACCTCCGAGAAGGACCCTCTTCGCGCACGGCTCGAGCAGATGGAGAAGCAGGCCGAGCTGGGCGGCGGCGCGGACCGCATCGCCAAGCAGCACGAGTCCGGCAAGCTCGCGGCGCGCGAGCGCATTGACTTGCTGCTGGACCCCGGCTCGTTCTGCGAGCTGGACAAGTTCGTCACCCACCGCTCGAACGACTTCGGCATGGGGGACAAGAAGATCCTCGGCGACGGCGTCGTCACCGGCTACGGCACGGTGGAGGGGCGCCAGGTGTTCGTCTTCGCCCAGGACTTCACCGTGTTCGGCGGCTCGCTGTCGGGCGCCTACGCGCAGAAGATCTGCAAGATCATGGACATGGCCACGCGGGTAGGCGCGCCCGTCATCGGCCTGAACGACTCGGGCGGCGCGCGCATCCAGGAGGGCGTGGAGAGCCTGGCCGGCTACGCGGACATCTTCCTGCGCAACACGCTGTCCTCGGGCGTGGTGCCGCAGATCTCCCTCATCATGGGCCCGTGCGCGGGCGGCGCGGTGTACTCGCCGGCCATTACGGACTTCATCCTCATGGTGAAGGACACCTCCTACATGTTCATCACCGGCCCGGACGTCATCAAGACGGTGACGCACGAGGAGGTGACGAAGGAGGCGCTGGGCGGCGCGCTCACGCACAACCAGAAGTCCGGCGTGGCGCACTTCGCCGCGGAGAACGAGCAGTCCGTCATCCTGATGACGCGCGAGCTGCTCTCGTTCCTGCCCTCCAACAACCAGGAGGACCCGCCCGTCCAGCCGTGCGATGACGATCCGTTCCGGGCCGAGGAGAGCCTGAAGGACATCGTCCCCAGCAACCCGAACAAGCCCTACGACATCAAGGACATCATCCGGGCGGTGGTGGACAACCAGCACTTCTTCGAGGTGCAGGAGCACTTCGCGAAGAACATCGTGGTGGGCTTCGCGCGGATGAACGGCCGCTCCGTGGGCATCGTGGCCAACAATCCGGCGGTGCTGGCGGGGTGCCTGGACATCGACGCGAGCGTGAAGGCGGCGCGCTTCGTGCGCTTCTGCGACTGCTTCAACATCCCGCTCGTCACCTTCGTGGACGTGCCGGGCTTCCTGCCGGGCACGGACCAGGAGTGGGGCGGCATCATCACCCACGGGGCGAAGCTGCTGTACGCGTTCGCCGAGGCCACGGTGCCCAAGGTGACGGTGATTACGCGCAAGGCCTACGGCGGGGCGTATGACGTGATGGCGTCCAAGCACATCCGCGCGGACATCAACTACGCGTACCCCACGGCGGAGATCGCGGTGATGGGGCCGGAGGGCGCGGTGAACATCATCTTCCGCCACGAGCTGACCAAGGCCGGGGACACCAACGCGGAGCGGACGCGGCTGGTGAACGAGTACCGGGAGAAGTTCGCCAACCCCTTCAAGGCGGCGGAGCTGGGCTACATCGACGAGGTGATCCGCCCCGAGCAGACGCGGGCCCGGGTCATCCAGGCGCTGGAGATGCTGAAGGACAAGCGCCAGGAGAACCTGCCCCGCAAGCATGGCAACATCCCCCTGTAAGGCCGGCTGAGGCCCCTTGAAGAGCAGGCAGGCGCGCGCCGTCCGGGAAATTCTCGGGCGGCGCTCGCGCTTTGAAGGGGGCTCACCAAGGAGACCCCGTTTGTCCCACCCGCGCCTCATCCTGTTCCTGTCCGACGTCGAAGGAAACCTCACCGCCCTGCGCCAGACGCTCAAGCGCATCTGTGAGGAGATCGGTCAGTCCACGCCCGAAGTGAAGTGGACCCAGAGCCATAGTGCGCTGGCGGATGCGGGCTGGCACGTGGCCGAGGTCACGATGCCCACGGCCCGGAAGCCCCGCGAGGGCCACCTGGAGGAGCACCTGGACAAGCTGACCCAGGCGCTGGCACAGGACTTCCGCGATCGCGTCGTCGGCCTGTATGCGGACCGGGCCAACAGCTACGCGCGGGTGTGCGTGGGTGGCCCGGGGCGGCCCTCGAAGACGCTGGAGGGCGAGTTCCTCGACGTGCTGCGGCAGTCGGCGAAGTGGCTGGAGGTAGAGACGACGGTGCTCGCCCGGCTGCTGGGCAACAACCCGGCGCGCAACCTGCTGGCGGCCGCGGTGGACTTCGGCGAGGACGGCCAGGGAGCGGCCGAGCAGCCTCCCCCTCCTCCGGAGCCGGACGAGGAGGATCGCTTCGTGGAGGCGAAGCTGGGCGAGGCGCGTCAGCTGATGGAGCGCTACCTCACCGCCACCCGCAAGTAGGCGCGCCCCACGCGGCGGAGGCCCTCACCGTCTCCGTTGGAAGAAGACGGTGGGCAGGGTCGATCGCTCACATGCTAGATTGACCGGGTGCTGCTCCTCGTCCTCTACGTGGGGCTGATCTACGCCGCCGCGCTGGTCGCAGCGCTGCTGGCGGACGGCCCGGTGTGGCGTCGGGCCGCGGCGCTCCTCGTGATGGGCACGGCACTCGTCCTGCCCTTCCTCGCGCCCGCCGATCACCCGACGTTCCGGGCCTTCGTGGCGGTGGGCAGCCTGTGGTTCCTGGCCCGCATCGTGGAACTCGTGCGCGAGCCCCGGCACCTGCCCGTGGCGCGCCGCGCGTGGCACGCGGTGGGGCTGGTGGACACCCGCCTCTCGCGCCGCATGGCCCCCGCGGTGGATCGGCCGGCGCTGATCCGCCTGCTCCTGTGCGCGCCGCTCGTGGCCGCCGGCTGGGCCGGGGTGTACTTCAGCGGCCAGCACCTCTCGGGCACGCTCCAGCTGGGGGTCCGCTGGGCCACCGGCGCCCTGTTCCTGTACACGGCCGTCGAGGTCGTCGTCTCCGCGGTGATCGTCCTCTATCGCCTGCTGGGCATCGACCCGCGCCCGCTCCACGATGATCCGATCCGCTCGAAGACGATCGGGGAGTTCTGGGGCCGGCGCTGGAACCGGGCCGTCCACCGCTTCCTGAAGCTGAACGTCTTCGCCCCCGTGGCCCGTCGCGGCCACACGGAGCTGGGGCTGGCGCTCACCTTCGTGGTCAGCGGCCTCTTCCACTTCGCCTTCATGCTGCCGGCCGTCGGGCTGGGCTGGGCCGCGATGATGGGCGCCTTCTTCGTGCTCCAGCTCCCCCTGCTCTGGGCGGAGCGGGCCCTGGGGGTCGGCCGCTGGCGAGCCCCGCTGGCCCGGGCGTGGACTCTCACCCTGCTCTTCCTGAGCTCCCCTCTCTTTGTCGAGCCGGTGCTCCAGATCGTCGACACCTGGAGTGCGGCTCCGGGATAGCTTGGGCACCCTCCGGCCCCCTGGGCGCGGAGACGGCTCCTCGGAGCCATGGAGGGGCTTCCTTGAAGACACGCGGCCGGTTCCTGTTCCAGGTGTTCTCACTCGGTCTGTTCCTGGCCGGGTTCATGTTCCTGGCCGGGAACGGCTGCAAGACGGTGGGCTCCTCGGCCCGGCCCATGTCCGCGGCCCAGGGGACATGTCCGGAGGGCTTCCGCCCCTTCACGCTGACGAACAGCGCGAGCCAGCCCGTGTGGATCGGCCTGACCGCGGGCGCCGCGCCCCCGCCCTTCACGTGCACCACCGATGACGACTGCGGGCCGAACCAGGTGTGCGACAACCCGGTGTGCACGAGCGCCGCCGACTGCAACTCCGGCAACCTGTGCGACACCAACACCGGGCAGTGCATGATGGCTCCCAAGACGGGGTGCAACGGGACCGCCCCCGTCACCACGGTCACCCTGGCGAACTGGGAGTGCACGGGAGCCAAGCAGGTGGCCCCCTGCACGGGCTGCGGGGACGCGGGGTGTGACTCGGCGACGGGGCTCTGCCTGTGCAGCCCGGGAGACGCGGGCAGCTGTCCCAGCGGGACGCTGTGCAGCAACACCGTCCAGGAGTGCAGCCGCGCCAATGGCGGGATGTGCTTCTTCCAGCAGGTGGCTCCGGGTGAGAACCAAGCCTGCAACCAGAACACCTCCTGCCCGGAGGGACAGAGCTGCAACCTGGGGATGGGCCTGTGCCAGTACGCCGCGGACGCGGGCATCCCCGCCGGTGCGCTCGAGCTGGAGGTGAGCGAGACGAGCACGATCTGCATGCCCTCCACGGTCTCGGCGACGTCCGTCTACAGCGGGCGGCAGGCGCAGCTCACGAGCTGCACCCGGAACTCCGACTGCCAGAGCAACCGCTGCCTCGTGGCCGTCGATGGGGCCATCACCAGCTCTCCGACGACCTGCCCCACGGACGGGGGGGCGTCGTGCCTCTGCCGGCCGGTCATCGGCTGGAGCGGAGGGATCTTCGGGCGGACGGGGTGCCAGGATGGAGGGACGCAGTGCCTCAGCGCGGACTGCTTCAGCCAGCCGAACCAGCAGTGCCCGATCGGGAAGGGAGGAACGAACCCGTTCACCACGGCGGAGTTCACCCTGCAGCCCAACGCCTCGGACTTCTACGACGTGACCATCATCAACGGGGCGAACCTCGCCATGCAGATGGGGCCGCTCGCGGGTGACTTCGCCCCGCCCAGCATTCCCTCCCCGTACTCCTGCGGGACGGCCGGCGCCACCTTCGCGCAGGGGCCCGGGGACGCGGGGCTCGAGGCGTGCTCCTGGAGCTTCTCACCGGACACGAGCAGCGGGCTGGACGCCGACTACACCGCGCTGCTGCGGGCGGTCGTGTTGCCAAGCTGCCAGAACGGCAGCTGCGGCGGCCAGGACGGCGGCAGCGGCCAGGACGGCGGCGGCCTCACCTGCATCAGCCAGCTCTGCCAGCCGGCCCTCACCCCCTGCAGCCTCACCTCCCCGCTCTGCCCGGGGAACGCGGTCTGCAGCAACCCCAACAACCCGAGCCTGGGCTTCTGCAGCACCTGCCTGTCGGACAGCGACTGCCAGGGCAACCCGGCCGGCTCTACCTGCGGCACGGCCTTCCGGCCCGGCATTGGCAGCACGACCGCGCTGATCCAGACGTGCGGACAGGCCATCGGCTGGTGGTCCTATGAGGACCTTTGCGCGGCCCAGCCGGGCTTCAGCTACGGGCCGCTCAACTGCAACCAGACGATGACGCAGGGAGGAGTCTCGGACAACCTCTCGAACCTCTTCCAGTGCGCGAACAACTTCAACACCTCCTGCTACAACTCGAGCACCGGCACCGCCACCTCGTGCTGTGGCTGCGCGACCTCCCCCGCCAACCCCCTGCGGCAGTACTGGCCGACGACGCTTCAGGCCGGCATCAACTCGCAGTTCGCGGACGCGGGAGAGTGCGTCAACAACAACCCCACCTGGGCGGCGAACGTCCAGCCCTGGCTGGCGTTCCTCAAGCAGGGCTGCCCCACGGCGTACACGTATGCCTTCGATGACGTGTCCAGCACGTTCACCTGCGCGAGCGCGAGCACCCCGGATGGAGGCCTCAACGCAGTGGGCTATCAGGTCACCTTCTCCGACCTGAAATAGCGCGCGCTGTCAGGCACCGGGGCCCTGCCGGGGGCAAGCGCGCCCAACCTGTCTGACAACTAGACAGGTTCGTCCAGAGCGCGCCCGGAGGCAGGCCTTCGGCTCGGTTCAGCCTGGGGGAGCGCCCCCATCCCGGCTCCGGCCTTGCGACTCTGGAGGGCGCGGGTTCCCAGGCTTGCCCCACTCGGTGGGAGCGGGCTGGGCGTCGGCCTTCGGAGGAGCCCGCTCGGGAACCGGCGCGGGGTCCCCCACTCCGGTCGCACCATGCGGCGGACGGACTGCCGGAGGCGTGGGGCTCTCAGCCGCCGCCGGAGCGGGAGGGCTCTCCGTGGCGGGCGAAGGGGTGACGGGCTTCCCGTCCTCGCATCCTCCCAGGAGGAGACCAGCGAGCAGGAGCGATCCAAGGGCGGTGCGCATGAGAGAGATCTCCTCTGAAGGAATGGGGGCTCGGCCCTCGAAGACTACGGGCCGCCAGGCTTCGGCCAGAAGGCAGGGGCGCTGGCGCCCTCTGCGGACAGGACGCGCTCCTTCGTCTTCGTGTCCCAGACCTGGACGGAGCGGGGATCCCCGTAGTTGGCGATGAGCAGCAACGCATCCTGGGGCTGAATGCCGAGGAAGTCATTCGGCTTGGCCAGCAGCCCCTCGAGCTCCACCAGCTTCCCACCCTGCTCCCAGGCCACCGGGGTGGAGGGGTAGAGGTACTCTCCGCCCAGCGTCCCCCGGTAGTAGACCGTACCTCCCGGCGTGGAGAGCTCCATCCACTGCCCCGACTCCTCCTGCCCAGGGAAGGCGGCATCCAGCTTCTTCACGGCAGCCTCCGGGGCCTCCTTGCCCACCATGCGCTCGGAAGAGGTCGACGCCTTCGCGACGGGCTGCAGCGTCTTCACCGTGGCGAGCTCGCCGGTGCCCGGCGCCAGGTCCGACTCGAAGCCGCTGCCCTTCGTCTCGACGCGCTTCCAAGCGCCCTCCTCGAGCCGGTACGCATGCGCGAGCCCCGGAGAGCCCTCCATGCCCTCGGGCAACGGGTAGCTCTTGCCCTCGAAGGTCACCACCCGCTGGCCGCCCGGCCCCTTCTGCGTCTTCCGGCTCACGTAGACGTCGGCGACGATCGCCACCACGTGGCCCTGCTTGTCGAAGGCGAGCTGCTCGATGTACGGCTTGTCCTGGTCCCCGGCCCCGACTCCTCCGGGCAGGGTCTTCAACTCGAGCGGCTTGCCCGTGTGCGCGGCGAGGTCCACGCGCCAGGCCCTCGGCTCCTCGCCCTGGCCCGACGGCCAGCTGAACACGAGGCCCTCCTTGCCATCCGGGCTCCAGGAGACCATGGCCCGGTCGCAGGCGGCGTTGAAGGCAAAGATCGCCACGGGCTCGCCCGCGGGGAGCGCCTGCCGCACCCACTCGCAGCGCTCCGGGTCCACGGGCTTCAGGTAGGACACCATGGGCCCGGACACGGGTGCGGGCGTGGGGGCGGGCGCAGCAGCAGGCGCGGCAGCGGGGGCGGGGGCCTTGGCCGGAGCGGCCGTGGCGGCGGGGGCGCTCGGCTCCTGGGCAGGGGTGGCAGGGGTCTTTTCGGACTTGCAGCCAGCCAGGACGAGGGCGGCGAGCAGAGCGCGGCTCCAGCGACGCAGAGACATGGGGTTCCTCGACAGTCCGGGGTGGAACACGGCGGGCAGACTATCCCCGCTCGGGCAGGGGGAGTCACTCCCCGTGAGGCTCTACAGCGTTCCCGAGGGGGCGCCCGCGTGTGCTAAAGGGGCCCCCCATGCCCAAGATTCGCAAGATCCTCATCGCCAACCGCGGGGAGATCGCCATCCGGGTGATGCGCACCTGCAAGGAGCTCGGCATCGCCACGGTGGCCGTCTACTCCGAGGCAGACCGCTCCGCACTCCACGTGCGAATGGCCGATCAGGCCTACCTGGTGGGCCCGCCGCCCTCGCGCGAGAGCTACCTGGTGCAGGAGCGCATCCTCGAGGCGGCCAAGAAGTCCGGGGCGGACGCCATCCACCCGGGCTACGGCTTCCTCTCGGAGAACGCCTCGTTCGTCCGCGCCTGCGAGAAGGCGGGGATCATCTTCATCGGCCCGCCGGCCTCGGCCATGGACGCCATGGGCGAGAAGACGCGGGCGCGCCAGAACATGATCAAGGTGGGAGTCCCGGTGGTGCCGGGCACCGCCGAGCCCATCGCCACGGAGCAGGAGGCGCGGGCATACGCGGAGAAGATCGGCTTCCCCATCATGCTCAAGGCGGCGGGTGGTGGCGGTGGCAAGGGCATGCGCCGGGTGGAGGGCCTGAAGGACTTCGAGTCCGCGTGGCGTGGGGCCAAGAGCGAGGCGCTCAACGCGTTCGGCAATGACGCGGTCTACATCGAGAAGTACCTGGAGAAGCCCCACCACGTGGAGATCCAGGTGTTCGGGGACCAGCACGGCACGGTGGTGCACCTGAACGAGCGCGAGTGCTCGGCGCAGCGGCGGCACCAGAAGGTGGTGGAGGAGACGCCGAGCCCCATCCTCACGCCGGAGATGCGGGCGCAGATGGGGGCGGTGGCGGTGCAGGCGGCCAAGGCGGTGAACTACGTGGGCGCGGGCACGGTGGAGTTCCTGGTGGACGTGCACCGCAACTTCTACTTCCTGGAGATGAACACGCGCCTGCAGGTGGAGCACCCGGTGACGGAGTGGGTGACGGGGTTGGATCTCGTGGCGCTGCAGATCAAGGTCGCCGAGGGCGAGAAGCTGCCCTTCACGGAGACGGTGCCGCCGCGGGGCCACGCCATCGAGGTGCGCATCTACGCGGAGGATCCGGCGCGCAACTTCATGCCGAGCCCCGGGAAGATCCAGTACCTGCGGGTGCCGGGAGGGCCGAACGTGCGAGACGACTCGGGCGTGTTCGCGGGCTACACGGTGCCCAACTTCTATGACCCGATGATCTCCAAACTGTCCGTGTGGGCGCCCACGCGGCCCGAGGCCATCGCCCGGGCACGGCGGGCGCTGAGCGAGTATGTGGTGAAGGGCATCACCACGAACACGCGGTACCTGTCGGCCATCCTGGCGCACCCGGAGTTCGCGGGCGGCGACTACGACACGAGCTTCCTGACGCGCGAGCACACCGCGCTGCTGGGCCAGGACGATCCGAAGCTGCAAGAGGTGGCGCTGCTGGCGAGCGCGGTGTTCGCCCACCAGCGGGACCAGAAGCGGGCAAAGACACTGCCCCAGAAGGCGGGCTCGGCGGCCGGCGCGGGTGGCATCTCCGCGTGGCGCCAGGGCCTGCGCACCCGGCGGCGTTAGCACTCCCCCTCTCTCTCGAGACACTCCATGCGTTACTTCGCGAAGCTGCAGGGCCAGAAGGAAGCGGTGCCGGTGGACATCGAGCACCTGGGGGGTACCCAGTACCGGCTGACGGTCCATGAACGGACGTACACATTGGACGCGCTCACGCTGGACCACGGGGCGGTGTCCCTGCTGGTGGACGGCACCTCCTACCCCGTCGAGTTCGAGGAGAACGGGGACGAGGTGGGCGTGCTCGTGCGCGGGCAGGTGAGCCGGGTGGATGTGGCGGACGAGCGGCGGCTGCGGCTGCGCGCGGGCTCGGCGGGCTTCACCGCGGAGGGCAAGCAGATCATCAACGCTCCCATGCCGGGCAAGGTGGTGAAGGTGCTGGTGAAGCTGGGCGACGAGGTGAAGGAGGGCCAGGGCCTGGTGGTCGTGGAAGCGATGAAGATGGAGAACGAGCTGAAGAGCCCCAAGGCCGGCAAGGTGGTGGAGCTGATGGCCAAGGAGGGGACGACCGTGGAGAACAACGCGAAGCTCGTGGTGGTGGAGTAATGGCGGACACCAAGGACGAGAAGGCCCGCTGGCTGAAGCAGGTCTACGAGAAGGCCAAGGCGAAGGGCGGCGAGCGCCACCCCTCGTTCGTCACCTCGAGCGGTATCGAGGAGAAGCCCGTCTACTCGCCGGACGACGCGCGGGGCGAGTACACCGAGCAGCTCGGCTTCCCGGGCGAGTACCCGTTCACGCGGGGCGTGCAGCCCACCATGTACCGGGGGCGCTTCTGGACGATGCGCCAGTACGCGGGCTTCGGCACGGCGGAGGACGCCAACCAGCGCTACCACTACCTCCTGCAGTCGGGGCAGACGGGGCTGTCCGTGGCGTTTGACTTGCCCACGCAGATGGGGCGGGACGCGGACCACCCGCGGGCGCGGGGCGAGGTGGGCAAGGTGGGCGTGTCCATCTCCTCGCTCAAGGACATGGAGGTGCTGCTCAAGGGGCTGCCCCTGGCGGACGTGTCCACGTCGATGACGATCAACGCCACGGCGCCGATCCTCCTGTGCCTCTACGCGGCGGTGGGCGAGCAGAACGGCGTGGCGCTGGAGCAGCTCTCGGGGACGGTGCAGAACGACATCCTCAAGGAGTACATGGCGCGCGGGACGTACGTGTATCCGCCCGAGCCCTCGCTGCGGCTCATCACCAACATGTTCGCCTTCTGCGCGAAGCGGATTCCCAAGTGGAACCCGATCTCCATCAGCGGCTACCACATCCGCGAGGCGGGCTCGACGGCGGCCCAGGAGATCGGCTTCACGCTGGCGGATGGCATCGCCTACGTGGAGGCGGCGCTGAAGGCGGGCCTGCAGGTGGACGAGTTCGCGGGCCGGCTCTCGTTCTTCTTCAACGTCCACAACAACTTCCTGGAAGAGGTGGCCAAGTTCCGGGCGGCGCGGCGGCTGTGGGCGCGCATCATGAAGGAGCGCTTCAAGGCGAAGGATCCGCGCTCGATGATGCTGCGGTTCCACGCGCAGACGGCGGGGAGCACGCTGACGGCGCAGCAGGTGGACAACAACGTGGTGCGCGTGTCGCTGCAGGCGCTGGCGGCGGTGATGGGTGGGGCGCAGTCGCTGCACACCAACAGCCGGGATGAGGCGCTGGCGCTGCCCTCCGAGGAGGCGGCGCGGCTGGCCCTGCGCACGCAGCAGGTCATTGCCTACGAGTCCGGCGTGGCGGACGTGATTGACCCGATGGGCGGCTCGTACGCGGTGGAGGCGATGACGGACGAGTTGGAGGCGAAGGCCCAGGACTACATCCGCCGCATCGACGACATGGGCGGGATGGTGCGAGCCATCGCCCAGGGGTACCCGCAGGGCGAGATCCAGGAGGCGGCGTACCAGGCACAGCGGGACCTGGAGCAGAAGCGCTCGGTGGTGGTGGGCGTGAACCAGTTCCAGGTCAAGGAGCCACCTCCGCAAGGGCTGCTGCGCGTGGACGAGCACGTGGAGCGGGTGCAGACCGAACGGCTGAAGAAGCTTCGGGCCGAGCGGGACAACGCGGCGGCGGCGCGGACGGTGGATGCGCTTCGCAAGGCGGCGGAGAAGCCGGACGAGAACCTCCTCCCGCTGATCCTGGACGCGGTGAAGGCGTACGCAACGCTGGGAGAGATCTCGGACGCGATGCGGGACGTCTTCGGCGAGCACAAGGAGCACGTGGTGCTGTAGGAGGGCGCCAAGGGCTACACCCCTTTGAATTTCACTCCCGTTGCGCCCATGCGCTGCAATGCCTCCTTGATGTCTCCGGACACAATCAACGTGCCCTCCCACCCTTCCGGGCGGAACAGCTTGGCATCACCGACTTTCACCCTGTCGATGCGCATGTCCCGGACATCCCGATACTGACCGACCATCTCGGGCACACCGTCCTCATGGGTCCAGAGCCTGACTCTCGAGGCTTTTTCGTCAATGCACCGAATGCGACGTGTCGCGACAAGGATGAGGTATTGGTCCTGCTGTCCCTCAATGTCCACGGGGATGAGCTGCACATCGGCGGGAGCGAGCTCTGAAAAAAGAGCTGCCACCCTGACATGAACGACCGGGATCCGTGAGTCTGTCTCTGAGAAATCCAGGCACTCACCCTCCTGCTCGACAAGGATCTTCAACCTCCCATGGATGCGCACGGGCGTTCCGAGCCTGAAGTCCCAGTCGTTCACCTCCTGCCCCTGGCTGTCGATGGGATTTTTGAGCTGCCAGCGGTGCGGGATGTACAGGTCGTCATACAGCTCGAAGAAGTGCCGAGACATGACTTCCCTTACCCTGGCTTGCCCTGAGTGACGAGCAGGTTCAGTTCAGTGCCCGGTGTCGCGATCTCCTTCGCGAGATCAACGAGTTCGCGCAGGAGCATCTCCCGGCATGCCTTGACACTGCGGCAGGTTTTCGTCGCGCCATCCAGCCGTGAATGAACGGCTCGATGGTAGCGCTCAAGGTGCGGCCCCTGGTGACCCTAAACAGGCAATCTGTTGGCCGGATCATCCAATTTCATCCCCGCTTTGGCGAAGATTCTTCGGAAGCGCGGAGTCCAAGGCCCACCGCGCGAGGTGGACTTGTCGTTACAGATGGTGGCGATGTGGTGCTCTTGGATGCAGGGGCTCTCGCGACGGCCGACCCGCGCCGACATGGCCACCGCATTCGGAGGCAGCATCGCGCTCACGCCCTCGGCCGTGATGGCTATCTCCTCCGTCGCCGCCAGCGCGGTCAGCGAGAGACCGAAACGGGCTTCGGCCTGAACGGCCACTTGTGCTGAACCCGGCAGCGTCGGAAGCGTCCCCGCGAACTCCTGCGCCGTCCGGCCAATCGCCCCCATCGCCAACAGGGCGAACACCCGCGCCGCCTCCACCCCTATCACCTTGCCGAAACGCTCCCCTGCTGCGCGGATCTCCTCGAAGGTCGTGGCGTACCTCACGTCCTCCATCAACTGGAACCACCCGGAGACGAGGCTGTAGAGCGGGGCATAGCCGACATAGAGCACCAGCCCCAAGCCCATGACGGCCACCAGCCCGGGAGCCACCGGGTTGAGCGCGCAGATCATCAGCATGGAACCCCCCGCCCACAGGGCCGCATTGAAGAGGGCCCTGAACTCCACCATGCCGCCCAGCGCCTTCTTCAGCTCGTCCAGCACCGGGCTCTTGCTCATGGCCATGGCCCACAGGTACCGGCCTCGCATGTCCAGGTAGCGCCCTCCCACCAGCGCGCCTCCCAGACAGTCGCCTGAGAAGTGGTGCTCCTCTTGGCACCAAACCCGGTAGCGCTCGGCCGTCTCCAGGTCCTCTTGCGTCAGCGTCCCTTCCAGCGGCTCGCCCGGCCCTGCCGGTACCACCTTCTTCTCCTCGGCCAGGTAGAGGTAGTTGCCGCTGTCCGGCTCGATCTGGAACGTCTGGTCCGCCAGGTCGCGCGCCGTCGCCGTCATCCGCAGCTTGCGCGCCAGTTGCCGGATGGCCTGATGGGCCTCCTCTTCCTCGAGGAGGACAGGTTGGAACTCGGCGGCACGGGGGATTGAGACGAGGGTCTCCCCCTCCTCTCCAGTGTCCACTCGAACCATTCGGGGAGTACTGCTGCACCCCACTGCCATCAGCGCCATCCACATCGCAATCGTTCGCGGCAGCAGCATGAGGCACCCCGCTTGTCAGGAGGTGAGCAGTATACGAAGGCCATCCGAGTGATCGAGCGGAGGTGAATGTGCCGCCCCGGCGTGCTAATGCGCAGTCCATCGCATCAGGAACCGCTCCGAGGTCAAGACGATGGAGATGCTCTGCACGCTGCGCAGCGCGACGGCGGCCCAGCACCAGGCGCTGTTGAAGGCACCGGAGCGGCTGCAGGACTTCCTGGATGATGAGGAGGACTTCGGCGACTCGCAGGGCGCGAAGTTCCTGGAGCTCGACATCGGAGAGACGTGGCACGGCCTGCAGTACCTGCTGACGGGGACGGCCTGGGAGGGCGCCGCGCCGTTGGACTTCCTGGTGCGTGGCGGAGAGGACGTGGGTGACATCCCCTCGGATGAAGGCACGGCGCGCATCCTCGAGCCCGCGGTGGTGAAGAAGCTCTCCGAGGCGCTGCATGCCCTCTCTCAGGACACGCTGAAGCGCCGCTTCGACGCCGGGAAGATGCAACAGCTCGACATCTACCCCGGCCACTGGGACGACCCGCCGGACGATGAGGATCCGCTGGAAGAGCTGGTCAGCTACTTCGCGGAGCTGCGCAAGTTCGTGAGCCAGGTGGCCCACCGCGGACACGCGATGCTGGTACACATCGGCTGAGTCCCCGGCGTGGTACGTAAGGAGCATGCGTCTTCTGCTCCTCGCCTCCGTCCTCGCTTCGTGCCTCGCCGGCTGCGCCACCCCTCAGGCTGCTCAGGCCACGGCCCCGGAGCCTCCGCGCAAGCAGTTCCAGATGCGCACCTACTACATGGCCTTCCTGCGGCGGGGCCCGGCCTGGTCCGCGGAGAAGACGCCCGAGTCCAAGGCCGCCTTCGAAGGGCACATGGCCAACATGCAGCGGCTCGCCGCGTGCGGAAAGCTGCTCATCGCGGGCCCCTTCGACGTCGGGCAGAACGCGCCGGCCGAGGCGCTCGCGGGCATCTTCATCTTCGATGTGCCGACGCTCGAGGAGGCGGTCGCGCTCACGCAGACAGACCCTGCCGTCAAGGCCGGCCGCTTCACCGTCGAGGTGATGCCCTGGTACGGCCCGGCGGGACTGACCTACGACGGACACGAGCCTCCCAAGCCTGATGCGAAGTGCGAGCCCTGAGGCTCAGCCGGTGAGCAGGTCTCTGCCGAGCTTCAGCACGAGCGCCGCCACCACCACGAGCACCACCTTGCGCACCAGCTTGTCCCCGCCCTTCACCGTGAGGTGGGCGCCGATCCACGCCCCGGTGAACTGAGCCACGGCCATGGGAAGGGCCACGTGCCACAGCACCAGGCCCTTCCACGCGAAGAGCAGCACGGCGGCGATGTTGGAGGCGAAGTTGACCACCTTGGCATCCGCGGACGCCCGCATCAGCCCGTGGCCCAGCAGGGTGGAGAAGCCCACGATGAGGAAGGTGCCGGTGCCCGGGCCGAAGAAGCCGTCGTACGCGCCGATGCCCAGGGCCACCAATCCCCCGCGCAGCCGAAGCCTCGCCAGGGGTGGCTCCGGCCTGTCCCCCGGAGGCGGCCCCTTGCGGAAGGCGAGGAAGGCGGCCACCGCGACGAGCAGCACGAGCACCAGGGGCTTGAGCACCTCGGGCTTCACCCACAGCACCAGCCGCGTCCCCGCGAACGCGCCGAGCAGCCCGAGCGGAAAGGTCACCCACGCCAGCTTGCCGCTCACCAGCCGCGCGCGAGAGTAGCGCACCAGCGCCGCGCAGGACCCGAAGACGGACTGGCCCTTGTTGGTGCCCAGCGCGAGGTGCGCCGGCATGCCGGTGGCCAGCAACATGGGCAGGGTGATGAGCCCTCCTCCCCCCGCGATGGCATCCACCCCTCCAGCCACCAGGGCCGAGAGGCACAGCAGGGCGAGCTCCAAGCCGGTCACTTCCAAGGTCAGGCCCACCTCCGAGCAGGCGGCGCCCCCACTACCACGCCTGCCCTCCCGGCGTCTTGCTTGCGCCCGGGTGTAACCTGAGCGTCAATCTCGTCCTGTCGCTGCTTCCTCCCGCGAGGTCCACCGTGTCCGCTCCGCTCATTCCTCTCCTGCTCGTGCTGCTGACACAGACCTCGGATTCCTCGGGGCCCAACTGCCGCTCCATCGACGGGCAGGTCGCCTGTGGCTACGCGTGCAAATCGGATGGGCTCCGGGTGCGCTGTGCCCAGACCCCCGAGGGGCGCTGCCAGGTGATGGACGGGCAGGTGGTGTGCTTCGACCCGCCCGCCTATGTCGTCCGCGCTTATGGCGGCTCGCTGCCCGAGCCCGAGTGCAAGGCCGGTGAGGGCGAAGTGGCCTGTGGCTACTCCTGCACCACGTACTTCGGGAAGCTCAAGTGCGCGAGCACCCCCGCGGGCATCTGCCGGGGGCGGGGCAACTCGGTGGAGTGCTTCGATCCTCCGGCCTCGGTGTTCGCCATCTATGGCAGGGAGACGCCCAAGCTCGAGTGCAAGACCCAGGGAATGGACTTCGCGTGCGGCTACCGCTGCCTGGCGGGCGCCGAGGGCGTGAAGTGCGCCGCCACGCCGTTCGGGGTGTGCAAGACGGAGGGCGGCCGGGTCACCTGCTTCGATCCCAAGCCCGAGGCCATCTGCGCCTTTGGACGCTCCCTGCCGCCCCCCCAGTGCAAGAGCAGTGAGGGCAACGCCGTCTGTGGCTACGGGTGCGCCTCGGCCTATGGGCGGGTGGCCTGCGCCTCGACGCCCAAGGGCATCTGCAAGATCTTCGATAGTGAGGTGCGCTGCTTCGACCCGCCGAGTACCCTTCAGGCCGATGCCTCGTGCCTGGCGATGCTCGGGTTGGCGGTGCTCGAGGGCGGCAAACCTTGAGGCGCGCCCGCCCGCTCGCTTGGTTCGGAGGGGCGGTGGCGGTAGGGTGCGACTCCTAAGGAGCGAGACCGCGCATGGCGGAGGGAGAAGTCCGGCAGTACTTCATCCGCAACGACAAAGGCACCCTGTGGGGCCCGCTGACCCTGCCCACCATCGAGCTGCTCCTCGATAATGGCGTCATCCAGGGCCGGGTGCAGGTGTCCGAGGACGGGCTTCACTTCGCCTTCCCGGGCCGCTTCCCGCACCTCCGAGATGCCTTCCCCCGCGAGCTCTGGGGAGACGTGATCGCCCCGGGAGAGACGGTGCAGGTGGCCAAGGCGGAGCTGCCCCCGGAGCTGATGGGGCAGAGCGCTCCTCCCCCTGGCGCTTCCGCTCCCAACCTCCCCGGCGCCGCGCCCATGGCGGGCCCGGGTGCCGTCGCCCAGGCCGCCGCTCCACGAGCGGGCCCGGGTGCCATCGCCCAGGCTGCCGCGCCCAGGCCGGGGCCAGGTGCCGCTCCCCAGGCCGGCGTGCCCAGAGCAGGCCCCGGTGCCATTCCCCAGGCCGGCGCGCCCATGGCGGGTCCAGGCGCTCGCGCCGCGGCGGCCCCTCCGGGTGCCATGCCGGGCAGCCCCTCCGGCAGCTTCCGCCCTGTCTCTGCTCCCGGCGCCGGACCGCGTTCTCCCCCCGTGATGACGCCCGTTGGGGGAGCTCCGATCGTGCCCTCGGCTCCGGGAGCCCCGGCCGCGGGTGCAGCCCCGAGGCCTCCGCCGGTGATGAGGCCCTCGGGTGCCCACGCCGCGGTGGTCCCCTCGCCCGCTGGATCTCCCAGCGCTACGGCTGCTCCGGGAGCCCCCGCTGCGGCGCGTCCCGGAACCACGAGCCAGGCTCCCGCGAGCCCGGCCTCCGCTACCCCCTCTCCAGCCCCTGGCGCTGCCACTCCCGCCCCGCCTCCCGCCGCGTCGGCTGGCGCCTCGGAGCCTCCTCCCCCAGTGCCCCCCGCGCAGGGCTCGCTCGAGCAGCTCTCGCCCATCGCCCTCTACGGCCGCATCTCCGCGGGCGGCCTCACGGGGCTGCTGTCCCTCACGCTCCCGGACCGCACCGTCCAGCTCCACTTCCGCAAGGGCAGCCCCGAGTTCGTCGACTCGTCGCATCCCGAGGACGCCCTCGGCACGGTCCTCCTCCAGGCGAAGCTGCTCTCCGCCGAGCAGCTCCAGCAGGCCGAGGGCGCTCGCGAGCGCTTCGGCGGGGACCTGGTCGCCGCGCTGTTCGGCCTGGGGCTCCTGCAGCCGGCGAACACCTTCAACCATCTCACCCAGCGCGCGCTCTCCATCCTCCACAAGGGCCTGCGCGCGGAGTCCGGCACCTTCACCTACGAGCCCAAGGAGCTGCCGTCGGCGAAGGCCATGCCGCTCGGCAGCCGCTGGGCGGTGTTGAGCGATCAAGTCCGCCGGATCCCCTCGATGGATCTCAAGCGGCGCCTGCAGCCCGTGATGAACCTCCCCATCATGAAGGCGGGGGGCCTGGCGCCCCCGAGCGACCTGCGCCTCACGCCTCACGAGGTCCGCGCGCTTACCGTCATCGACGGCGTGCGCTCCCTCGCGCAGCTGCTCGCGGACTTCCCTCAGGACCAGGACCACATCCTGCGGCTCGCGTTCCTCCTGAAGGAGCTCGACGCCGTCTCCTTTGCCTCCGCTCCTCAACGCGCCCCTGAGCCGAAGGCGGCCGCGCCGAATCCCCCTCCCGCCGCGGCTCCCAAGCCCGCTACGCCCAGCCCTCCTCCGGCCGCAGCTGCCGCGCCCAAGCCGGCTGCGCCCAACCCTCCTCCGACCGCAGCCACCGCGCCCAGGCCCGCCGCGCCCAACCCTGCGCCAGCCGCAGCGGCTCCCGGCAGGCCCGGCGCGCCCGTGCTCAAGCCCTCGGCACCGGTCCCAGGTGCTCCCGCCGCAGCCGCTCCCGGCGCGCCCGTGCTCAAGCCCTCGGCGCCAGCGGCTGCCGCTCCCGGCGCGCCCGTGCTCAAGCCCTCGGCACCAGCCCCGGCGGCTGCTTCGAGCGCGCCTGTGCTCAAGCCCTCGGCGCCCAGTGCTCCCGCTGCGGCCACGGGTGCCGCGACGGGCCCAGGCGCGGAGGAGCTCCCCGCGCTCCGGCAGACCGCCGCGGCGCTGAAGGGACAGAACCTCTTCGAGCGGCTCGGCCTCTCGCAGCAGGCGGACGGCGGCGCGGTGAAGATCGCCTACTTCAAGCTGGCCAAGCTGTACCACCCGGACACGCTGCCGCCCGGCGCGCCACCCGAGCTGGAGAAGCTCAAGGCCGAGATCTTCGGCTACATCGGCGATGCCTACCGGACGCTCACGGACGACAAGAGCCGCCAGAACTACCTCGAGCAGCTCAAGTCGGGCGACACGGGCAAGGAAGAGGTGGACGTGGTGGCCATCCTCCAGGCGGAGGAGCGCTTCAAGCGTGGCACCGTCTACATGAAGTCGCGCAAGTACGCCGAGGCCGTGAAGATCTTCGACGAGGCCATCCAGCTCAACGCGGATGAGGCCGAGTTCCACGCCTGGCGCGCCTACGCCCGCTTCTGCGCCGCGGTGGACAAGAAGGCCTTCCAGCCCGAGGCGTTCAAGGAGCTCCAGCTCGCTCTCAAGAAGAACGAGCGCTGCGTCCCCGCCCACTACTTCCTGGGCCTCATCGCCAAGGCGTTGGGGGACGCCACGGGCGCCCTCAAGCACTTCCGGAGGACCGTGGAGCTTCAGCCAGATCACATCGACGCGATGCGAGAGATCCGCATCGCCACCCAGAAGAAGTAGGGTGCGCGCCCCATCATTTCGAGGAGGAGTTGTGCCGCTTACCGGGAAGCAGCGCCGAGCCCTGCGCGCAAAGGGCCACCACCTGGATCCTGTCGTCATCGCCGGCCAGTCCGGGGTGACCGAGGGCATTCTGAGCGCCGTGACCCAGGCGCTGGACGATCACGAGCTCATCAAGGTGAAGATCAACGAGGGCCCAGAGACACGGCAGGAGGCCGCCGCCCGCATGGCGGAGGGCACCCGCGCCGAGCTCGTCCAGCTCCTGGGACGCACAGCCCTGCTCTTCAAGCAGCGCAAGGAGGACTCGGCCTTCGACGACATCACGGGCCGCTCCACCAAGAGCCCGAGCCCTGCCAAGCCGGCCGCTCGCAAGCCGGCCGCTCGCAAGCCGGCCGCTCGCAAGCCGGCCGCTCGCAAGTCGAGCCCTCGCAGGAAGAGCCCTACCAGGTGATGAGGTAGGAGCAGCTGGTGCCGCCCTTGCGCCTGCAGGAGCCGGACTCGTGCTCCAGCATGGCGCCGGGCGAGAAGCGCCGGGCCAGCGCCTCGAGGATCCCCTCGTCGAACTTGCAGGGGTACGGGTTGTCACAGCGCATGAGGATGCGCTTCTGCCCCAGGGTCAGCTGGCAGTGGTAGTGGCCGATCCCCTCCAGCATGACGCCCGAGAGGGGATCGAACATGGGCCGGCCGTGCTGGCGGTGGTTCATGTGGTAGCCCACGTCCATGGACTGCATCGCCGTGGTGATGTCCACCATGTTGGGTGGGAACACGGCATGCCGCGCCTTGGCCGCGCCCATCTTCCGGATCATCTGCGGCCCCAGCTGCTCCTCGATCTGCCGGTACGCCTGGAGATAGCCCTCGAGCGGATACCACCCCTCGGTGTCCGCCTGGATGAACCCGCTCCTGTCTGGCTTGCCCACGCCATTGGCCATCAACATCTGCCCGGCCAGGACCGTGAACTCTCCGAAGGCCTCGAGCGCCGCGGGGATTCCCCTCCCGGTGACCTCGAAACCTGACTGCATTGGCACACTGACGCGCATGGCTGCCCCCCAAGGCCTGCCCTGAGCTGCTGCGGACACTGCTCCCCCTGCTTCCTCTTCATTGCAGCACTTCGTGGCTTCCCCGGACAGGTGGGAAAGGGGCGCCTCGTTCGAACGGCGCACCGAGACGTGTGGGTGCAGTGCGGTGGGGCTGCTCTTTTACCGGCCCGGCCCTGGAATTCCGGGGGGTGTGCCTCAAGGCTCTGGGGTGAACCCCGCGGCCTCAGCGGCCATCCGGGCCGCGGCGCCCAGGCGCTCGAGCAACGTGGCGCCGTAGTACTGGCGCTTGGACTCGCCAGCCGCCTGGGCCACGAGCTCGGGCGTCTCCATGTAGCCGAGGTAATCCCCCGAGAGGCCGAGCACGCCCGTGGCACCAGTGCTTGCGGCCAGCACCTGCCCAGCGCCCGTGGTGGGCTCTCCCGGGAGGGTGAGCAGCTCCAGAGGCCCGAGCGCGAGCGCGTTCACCTCGGCCACGCGCGCGGCGGAGTGGCACAGGAAGTTGTCCCCCGCCGCACGGGTGAGGGAGGGCACCAGCCGCGAGGCATCCGGCCGGGGCAGCGCCACCTCGGCGCGGGCCAGCGCCAGCCGGGTGGGACTGGGCGTGGCCGTGGGCGAGGCGCGCTCCACCAGCCCGGACAGCGCCTGCGCGAAGGCCGCGGCGCGCTCCACGCCCTGCCCTTCGTTGAAGGCGACGGAGGCATTGCCCACCGCGCCCTGCAGCACGAGCACCACGGCGCCCTGCGCCTCGCGCAGCTCGCTCAGGCGTCCCGGGTAGTCTGGATCCACGGACGCGCGCTTCCGAGGCACCAGCGTGGGGTGCGCGGCAAAGAGGAGCAGCTCCGCGACGGGGCTCGAGGCGCCTCGGAGCACCACGCGGGTGAGCGCGCCGTCCGGCGTCTCTCCGCCCGTGCGGGAGGAGACGAAGCCGGGCTCTGCGGCGCGCCCCACCTCCAGCGTCACGTCGGCGAGCGCGGCGGCGGCCTGGTGGAGCGCGTCACTGGCCGCGGAGACGGCGGCATCCAGGGTGGCGGGTCGGTAGCGCCCGGTGCCCACGAGCTGCGCCACCACGCGCGGGTCATAGCCTCCGAAGGAGGAGTGCGTATGGGTGGCGAACACGAGCACGCCACGCAGGCCCAGGTCCGAGGCCCGCTCGCGGATCTGCGCCACCATGGGCCCCGTCACCGACAGCAGCTCCAGGGAGACGAGGCCCACGCGCGCCTCTCCCACCTGGAGGACGACGGCGCGGGCGTGGATGGAAGGATCTGCCTGAGAGGCCTCGGGGCGCGGTGGCGGGTAGCCGGCGACGACCACCGGGTACGGGGGTTGGAGCGCCACCTTCGCGGCGCCAGCCCGAAGCGGCCCCTCCGCGTGAACCTGCCCCCGGAGCACCGGAGCGCTCTCCTCCCATCGCCCGCACCAGTTCCACGAGGCGAGGGCATACGCCGCGCCCGCCGTCAGGAGCGCGAAGGGGAGCAGCGAGCGCAGGTACCGGCGTCGATTCGCCATGAGGGAGCGAGCCTAGCTGTTCGTGCTCGCGCTCGGGGGGGCTCGCTGTCATGGAATCCACTCGCGGGCCCTCCCCTGCCCGCCTGCTCTGGAAGGGCGAGCCCCTGCCCACACGAGCCGACCCTGGAGGTGGGTGGAATACCAGGCAGAGGAGCGCGGGTTCCTGTTCCGCTCAGCGCTTGAAAAGGGGATAAGGCGCCACCATGTGCGGCATCTTCGGAATCACGGGTCACCCTGAAGCTTCCAACCTGACGTACCTGGGACTGCATGCGCTGCAGCACCGCGGGCAGGAGTCCGCGGGCATCGTGGCCTCGGACGACGAGCACCTGCGCTCGCACCGGGCCATGGGACTGGTGGCGGACATCTTCACCGCCCCGGTGCTGGAGAAGCTGCCAGGCGACTCGGCGATCGGCCATGTGCGCTACTCCACGGCCGGCGTGAGCCAGCTGAAGAACGCGCAGCCGCTGTCGGTGGAGTACGCGGGCGGGCAGCTGGCCATCGCGCACAACGGCAACCTGGTGAACGCGCCGGAGCTGCGCTCCGCGCTCGAGGCGGACGGGGCCATCTTCCAGTCGGACTCGGACACCGAGGTCATCATCCACTTCATCGCCCGCTCGAAGCAGCCGACATTCGAGAAGAAGGTGGTGGAGGCGCTGAGCAAGGTGAAGGGCGCCTACAGCCTGCTGTTCCTCACGCAGCACCAGCTGGTGGCGGTGAGAGACCCCTACGGCTTCCGGCCGCTGGTGCTGGGGCGGCTGCGCAACAGCTACGTGCTGGCCAGCGAGACGACGGCGCTGGATCTGATCGAGGCGGAGTACATCCGCGAGGTCGAGCCGGGCGAGATGGTGGTCATCGACGCGCAGGGCCTGCGTACGAGCCAGCCCTTCGCGCCCACGCGGCTGGGGCGCTGCATCTTCGAGCACGTGTACTTCGCCAAGCCGGACTCGGTGCTGTTCGGCACGAGCGTGTACGAGGCGCGCAAGGAGCTGGGGCGGCAGCTGGCGCGCGAGCAGCCCGCGCCGGGGGCGGATCTGGTGATCGCGGTGCCGGACTCGGGCGTGCCGGCGGCCATCGGCTTCTCGCAGGTGAGCGGCATCCCGTATGACGTGGGGCTGATCCGCAGCCACTACGTGGGGCGCACGTTCATCGAGCCGCAGCAGTCCATCCGGCACTTCGGGGTGAAGCTGAAGCTGTCGGCGGTGCGGCAGGTGCTCAAGGGCAAGCGGGTGGTGGTGGTGGACGACTCCATCGTCCGTGGCACCACGAGCCGGAAGATCGTGAAGATGCTGAAGGCGGCCGGCGCGCTGGAGGTGCACCTGCGCATCTCGTCTCCGCCGACGAGCTGGCCCTGCTACTACGGCATCGACACGCCGAGCCGGCAGGAGCTGATCGCCTCCAACCACACCACGGAGGAGATCGCCCGCTACGTGACGGCGGACACGCTGGGCTACCTCACGCTGGAGGGGCTGGGCAAGGCGCTGGGAGACCCGGAGCGCAGCACCTTCTGCACGGCGTGCTTCTCCGGGAAGTACCTCGCGGGCCAGCTGAGCGCCGAGGTGGTGGCCCAGAACGCCAAGGACGCGGCCGCGGCCGCAGCCGGAGCGGTGACCGCTGAGTCCGCGGTGGCCACGGGCCCGGAAGTCATGCCGGGCAAGCACCTCACCGCCTGAGCCGACTCCCCCCGTCTCAGGCGGCGCTGGCGGCCGGAGCCGGCCCCATGGCTACGGGCTTGCCGGCGATGAAGTCCTCGAGGTCCGCCGGAAGCGGAGCGTCGAAGGTGACGCTCTGCCGCGTCCCCGGGTGCGGGAAGGAGATGCTCGCGGCGTGCAGCGCGTGGCGGGGCAGGCGCAGACGCACCCAGGCCTCGGGCTCCAGGCAGTGCTTGCTGAAGCGGTCGAAGTACCCCGGGTCGGGGCCGTACATCTTGTCGCCCACGAGGGGAAAGCCCACCGCGTGCAGGTGGATGCGGATCTGGTGCTGCCGGCCCGTCTCCGGGTAGCAGCGCAGCAGGGCGAAGGGCTCGCCGTCGCGGGTGAAGCGCTGGAGCACCTGGAAGCGGGTGCGGCTCTCCTTGCCCTCCACGGGATCGATGCGGACGGCGATCCGGATCAGCTCCGTCCCCTCGGCGATGGGCGCATCCACGAAGAAGGTGTCCTCGGGCGGGTGGCCCTCGCAGATGGCGAGGTACTCCTTGTGGACGTCTCGGGAGAGGAAGAGGTTGCCCAGGACCCGGCACGCCTCGGTGGTACGCCCGCAGACAACCAGGCCGCTCGTCTCGCGATCCAGGCGGTGGGCGGGCTCGGCGAAGTGCTCCCCGAAGCGCTCGCGCAGCAGGGTGACGAGGGTGCCGTTCTGGTAACGCGCGGTGGGGTGGATGGGCAGGCCCGCGGGCTTGTCGATCACCAGCAGCCAGTCATCCTGGAAGACAAAGGGCAGCTCCGTGGGCGTCTCCGGCTCGTCGGTGACGCGGCGGCGGATGCGGAAGATGAGCCCCGGGTAGACGAGCGTGGAGGGCTTGAGGCGGTGCTCGCAGAGGAGGCCCCGCTGGATGATCCCCAGGATGCGCTCGCGGGACAGCCGGCGGATCTTCTCGCCGAGGTAGCGATCCAGGCGCCACCCCGCGTAGTTGGGCTCCACGACGTACTCGATGTCGATGTACCCCTCGTCCACGCTCTTCTCGCTCATGCCACCCACCACGCCCTCCCTAACACGAGCCAGCGCGCTCCCAGCAGGGAGAGCCGCCCCGCGCCCTGCCAGCCGAGCAGGGTAGGACTCGCCCCCCTGCCAGTGGTCCCTGCTGAACACCTACATCCGCTCATAGAGCAGTCTCGAGATCCTGTTGTTCCCCATGGGATCCACGGGATCATCTGATCCAGGTGACGTGTGCGGATTGAGCCCGTGGAAGGTGTGCGAGACATGAGGAGTGGGAGGGAGATGTCCCCAACCCGAGGGGGCGTGTGGCGCTCGCTTGTCGAACTCCAGTCGGAGTTCCTTCAGGGGGGCGACGCACGGCCTCTGCTCGACAGGTTCCTGGCCCTGCTGCTCGAGCACACGGGATGCGCCTCCGGTTTCCTCGGAGAGGTCCTCTCCGAGCCTGGAGCAGGCCCGCGATTCCAGCTCCTCGCCGGCAGCCCCACCGATGGCTTCCAAGCCCTCGTAGACGCCGCGCTCTCCACCGGGCAGCCCGTGTCCTCCAGCAGGCTCGCGGAGCGGAGCCCCGCTACCTCCGTGCCAGTGCTGTCCCTCCTGCTCTTGCCCCTTCGAAGCGGGGAGGAGCTGGTGGGGCTGGCGGGGCTCGCCCATCCGCAGACCCGTGAGGACGCGGGGCTCCTCTCCGAGCTCCAGCCCGTGCTGACCGTGGGTGCCCACCTCCTGGCAGGGTGGCGCAACGAGCAGCGGCGCCGGGCGCAGGAGACGGAGCACCGCCTGCAGCAGGAGGAGCTGGCGCACCTGAAGCAGGTGCTCGCCAGCGTGGAGGAGGGACTCTGGGACTGGAACCTGCACACCGGCGAGCTGCGCGTGAGCCGCCGGTGGCTGGAGCTGCTGGGGTACGCGCAGGGCGAGCTGGAGCCCACCGTCTCCATGTGGAAGAGCATCTGCCACCCCGAGGATCTGCCCGAGGTCGAGCAGCTCATCGCCGCGCATCTGGAGGGGTACACGCCCTGGTGCGAGTTCGCCTACCGCGCGCGGAGCAAGGCGGGCACCTGGGCGTGGATCCTCAGCCGGTCCCGGGTGGTGGCGCGCGACGAGCAGGGGCACCCGGCGCGGATGGTGGGCGCCGACGTGGACATCACCGCCCGGAAGCACAGCGAGGAGCGCCTGCGGGCGCTGTTCCGCGCCATCCCGGATCTGCTCTTCCGCATCCGCGCCGATGGCACCTTCATCGACTGGAATGACGGGAGCCCCGAGCCCACGGCCCTGCCGCCCGAGGCCTTCATGGGCAAGAAGATCCAGAACCTGCCGATGCCGAGAGCGTTCATCGACCAGACGCTCACGAACGTCCATCACGTCATCCGCGGCGGGAACCTGGCCGTCTACGAGTACGAGCTGGGCAACCAGGACCAGGGGATCCAGCGCTACGAGGCCCGGGTCGTCCGCAGCGGCCCGGACGAGGCCGTCTGCATCGTGCGCAACATCACCGATCGCAAGCTGATGGAGGAGCGGCAGGGGCAGCTCATCCGGGCCGAGAAGCTGGCCTCGCTGGGGCAGCTCGCGGCGGGGATCGCGCACGAGATCAACAACCCGGTGAGCTATGTGTCGAGCAACCTGAGGATGCTCGAGAAATACGTCTCCGGGCTCTTCCCGCTGCTGCGGCTCCAGCACGAGCTCCTGGAGGGAGGCGACGGCAAGGTCCAGAGCCTCTCCGGAGAGCAGCTCACGCGCCTGCGCGAGCTGTGGGAGCAGGCGGACGTGGAGAACCTGCTCGAGGATCTGCCCGAGGTCATCCAGGAGTCGCTGACGGGCACCCGGCGCATCACGGAGATCGTCCAGAGCCTGCGCTCGTTCTCGAGGGAGGACTCGGGCACGCCCCAGGCCGTGGACCTGAACGCGGAGCTGGAGTCCACGCTGCGGATGGTGTGGAACGAGCTCAAGTACAAGTGCGAGGTGGTCCGGGACTTCGGGCCGCTGCCCCCCGTCACCTGTCACCCCACCCAGATCGCCCAGGTGTTCACCAACCTGCTCGTCAACGCGGCCCAGGCCATCGAGACCTTCGGGGAGATCCGCATCCGCACGCGGCACCAGGAGCCCGAGGCGGTGGTGGAGATCTCGGACACGGGCAAGGGGATGCCGGAGGAGACGCTCTCCAAGCTCTTCACCCCCTTCTTCACCACCAAGCCGCGAGGCCAGGGCACGGGGCTGGGGCTGTCCATCAGCCGCGACATCATCGTCCGGCACGGGGGCCGCATCGAAGTGCAGAGCACTCCCGGCAAGGGCAGCACCTTCATCGTCTATCTGCCCACCGCGGGTGTCGTCCTGCGCCGGCCCACCTCGTGAGGTGAGCGGCCGTCACCGCGCGCTCCCCCTCAGGCGGACGCGCGCAGGCTGTCCGAGCTCGCGCCGAGGACCCGCTCGTACAGGTCGGCGATGCGCTCGGCGGTGCGTCCATCCCAGAGGGCGGGGACGCGGCCCTTCTTGCCCTGGCCATTGAGGACGCGCTCGGCCTCCTCGGTGATGCGCACCGGGTCGGTGCCGACGACGAGGTTGGTGCCCTGCTCCACGGTGATGGGGCGCTCGGTGTTCTCGCGCAGCGTGAGACACGGGACGCCCAGCGCGGTGGACTCCTCCTGCAGGCCGCCCGAGTCCGTGAGGATGAGCCGGGCCTGCGTGGTGAGCGCGAGGAACTCCAGGTAGCCCATGGGCTCCACGAGCCGCAGGCTTGGAGAGCGCTCGAGCATGCCGCTCAGTCCATGGTCCGCCAGCATCTTCCTCGTGCGCGGGTGCACCGGGAAGATGACGGGCACGCGCGTGGACACCTGGGCGAGCGACGAGAGCAGCCCGCCGAGCACCTTCGGATCATCCACGTTAGAGGCGCGGTGCAGGGTGCACACCGCGTAGCCGTGGGGAGTGAGCCCCAGGTCCGCGAGCGTGGAGAGCTGCTCGGCGCGCGCCTTGGAGGTCAGCAGCGTGTCGATCATCACGTTGCCCACAAGATGGATGCGAGCCGGGTCCACGCCCTCCTTGAGGAGGTTGGCGTCCGCATCCGGCGAGGGCGTGAGCAGCAGATCCGCGAGCCGGTCGGTGACGATGCGGTTGATCTCCTCAGGCATACGGTAGTCAAAGCTGCGCAGACCGGCCTCGACGTGGGAGATGCGAATGCCCATCTTCGAGGCCACGAGGGCGCCGGCCAGGGTGCTGTTGACGTCTCCGACGACGGAGACGAGGTCCGGCTTCTCCCGCAGGAAGACCTTCTCCAGCTCGATCATGGTGCGGGCGGTCTGCTCCGCATGGCTCCCGGAGCCGATGCCCAGATAGACGTCCGGTGCGGGCATCCCGAGGTCCGTGAAGAAGACGTCGCTCATCTTCACGTCGTAGTGCTGGCCGGTGTGGACGAGGACCTGAGCGAGCTGGCCGCGCCCGGCAATGGCCTTATGAATGGGCGCGGCCTTCATGAAGTTGGGGCGCGCGCCGACGATGTGGAGGACCTTCTTCATGGCCTCGGGAAGCTAGGCACGGTCCTCCGGGTGGCCAGTGGGCGGGACTCTCCGGGAGGGTGGGACGTTCTGAATCTGATAGACGGACGCCCCATGGCCCCTCCCCGAATCGTCGCCGTCATCCCCGCCCGCCATGCCAGCACCCGCTTCCCTGGCAAGCCGCTCGCCCTCATTGCCGGCACGCCCATGGTGGAGCACGTGTGGCGCCGCTGCCAGGAGTCCCGCGCCTTTGCCGAGGTGCTGGTGGCCACGGACGACGAGCGGATCCGCGAGGCGGTGGCGCGCTTCGGGGGCACGGCGGTGATGACGAGCCCCTCCTGCGCCACGGGCACGGATCGGGTGGCGGAGGTGGCGCGGAGCCGGCCGGGCGTGGACGTGTGGGTCAACGTCCAGGGCGATGAGCCCCTGCTGGACCCGAAGGCGCTCGAGGTGCTCGCGGGGCTGTTCACGGATCCCCAGGTGAGCATGGGCACCCTGGTCCGGCCCCTGGAGGCGGCCGAGGTGCCGAACCCCAACGTGGTGAAGGCAGTGCTCGCGGTGAATGGGGATGCCCTCTACTTTAGCCGCGCTGCCCTCCCCTTCATCCGTGAGGCGGGACATGAAGGGAGCGTGCGCCGCTGGGCGCACATTGGCCTCTACGGCTACCGGCACGAGACGCTGCTGAGGCTGGCCACCCTGCCGCCCACGCCGCTGGAGGAAGCGGAGAAGCTGGAGCAGCTCCGAGCGCTGGAGCACGGCATGCGCATCCGCTGCGGCCAGGTCCACTGGAGCACCGTGGCGGTGGACGTGCCCGAGGATGTGGCGAGGGTCGAGGCCGTGATGCGCGCCCGTGGCTCCTGATTAAATTAAGCGGGCTCCCCGTCCGGCCGGCTTCCCAGGGCGAACTCGCCCACGGAGCCCTCCACGAGCGGATCCAGCCCCGTAGCGCGAGCGAACAGGTCGGCGCTGCCGCTGCCCAGGGCACACGGAGCGAGGCCCATGGCGGTGGCCACCAGGTACAGCGTCTGGAAGATCACCCCCACGTTCTTGAGCATCGCCGAGTAGGCCATGACCTCGTACTTCCAGGTCATGCGGGCGAAGCGGGCCGTGAGCACGATGACGATCTGCGGCTGCGCTGGAAGGGCCATGCTGTCCGCGGCGAGCTGCAGCAGCTCCCCCAGCTCCGGAGCTCGTGCTGGGACTCGGTACAGGGCGTGCTCGTCCACTTGATAGGAGTAGAGCCCCGGTTCCAATCCCTCACACCTGCGGACAATTGTATACACATCCGTCTCATACAGCGCCCCGCCGGATGGATAGACGCGCGCCTCCTTCTGGTCCCTTCCATCCAGGTCGGCGTGACGCAAGCCCAAGGCGCGATAGAGCAGTTCGCCCAGTTGAGCCCGCGTCACAGGCCGTGACCCCTGGTGACGCACCGTGCGGCGGCGCTCCAGCACCGCGGTAAAAGAGGGCTCACTGCGCTCCACGGTGGCCAGCTCGGGCTTCTCCAACGGCAAGGCCTCACCCGCGGGCGGCAGCTTCCGCCCAGGCTGCGGCAGCCTTCCCCGGAAGCGATAGGTGGCGCCGCCATAGCCCTTCGCGTGCCGGGGCCACCGGGTCCAGCCGTGGAACAGCAGGTCGTGGAACTCCCAGGTGGTCAGCGCCTCGGGCTCGACAGGGACGCCTTCGGGGCTCACCTCCACGAGGGCGCCGGCCTCCAGCAGCAGGCCCAGGAAGGCCACCGCGACCTCCGAGGGAATTCCCGGTACCGCCTCGGCGACTTCCGCCGGGAGCCTCGGCGTGGCCAGCACTCCCAGCAGCGCTGGGCCGTGCCAGGTCCCCATCCACACACGGGACATCGAGAGGGGCGTCTCCAGCAAGGAGCCCGCCTCCGCCGCCCTGCTGAAGGCGAAGCGGGAGAGCTGGTAGTGCCGGTCGGTGCGAGGGCAGACCCCACCGCCCCGAGCCGTCTCCGGCGCGAGCCGGGCAATCAGGATGCCGTCGAGGTGAAGACCGCGAGCCAGCACGCCATGCGCGCGCAAGGCTTCGAGCAGGGTGTGGAAGAACGCCGCCTGCGCCAGCCCGCCCTTCCCGGCGAGCTCGCTCAGCTCGTCGAGGCCGTGCCCGCCCTGGGCCAGGGCTTCGATGGCGGCGTTGACGCTGTCGGAGAGGGGCGGCAGCGTCAACTGGACGCGTCCATTCAGGACGCGTCCGCCCTCCGTGGAAGGTGCCAGGCTCACCCCTGGCACAAGCGAAAGCATCTCACGGACGATCATGACTGCCTTGTGGCCTTGAAACAGGGGCAGAATTCTCAAGGGGCCGTGCGGCCAAGGAGCTACGGAGGAGGGGAGGGGGCCCGTAACCGCTACACGTGGACTGCGGCTGTGCAGTCTCCTCTTGAGAACACCCCTTCATGCTCTACCGGTCGAGCATGGTGGGACACAGCGACTCAGGTCGTGAAGCTGTTGTGGCTGAACGGCCGGGCGTTCACCATGCCCTTCTCGACGTCGGTCAGCGCGACCTGCTGCGCGGACATGGACGGCGGAGGGGGGATGACCATCCGCAGCGTGTCCGCCTGGGTGGCCTGGCCCTGCTCGCTGTCCTCGACGATCTCCAGCGTGACGCCGATCGGGAACGCGTACTGGTACGCCTCGCGGATCGTCCCCGCGGGGTCGCGCTTGAGCGCCTCGCGGAACTCCGCATCCTGCCAGGCCCGCGCGACGCACTGCGGCCAGATCTTCCCGAACTGCTGAGTCGAGGTTGCTGCGCTGCTGTTGGTAGTGATCACGACAACCCTCTCTTTCTTGCGGCCGCTGGAGGTCATGCGAACGGCCGCTTGTCGACACTAACACAATGTCTCATCAATGACTAACTCCTCCCTCTCTGCTCCACTTCACCCATGGTGATAGCGCAATTCCTTGTCGTCATTCCTTTCACGAATTTGCCGCGAGCTGAATATTCATTGCATAGGCGAACGGGTCTGGACCGACCCCAAGAGCCAAGCACTGACAAGTGCTAGAGTTCAGGGCCGCCACCATGAGCGAACCCTTCAGTCGTGTCATGCAGCTCAAAGCGCATCTCCGCCTGGAAGTTCTCGACCGGGAGCGGGCCTTTCTCCTGGGAGAGCATGAGCAGTTCATGCTGACGGGCAGGGTCCAGGTGCTCGTGGCCGCGAAGCTCGACGGCCACCGCTCCGTCCAGGACATCATCTCCGCACTCGAGGGAGAGGTCTCCGCGCCGGAGGTGCTCTACACCGTCGCGCTGCTGGAGAAGCAGGGCCACATCGCCGAGGCCACGCCTGAGCTCCCGGGTGAGACGGCGGCCTTCTGGCAGGCGCTGGGGGTAGCTCCCTCCGAGGCCGCCTCGCGGCTCGCCGCCTCGCCCGTGTCCGTGCAGGCGCTGGAGGGGCTGGATCCGCAGCCTCTCATCGAAGCGCTGCGCGGGGCCGGCCTCACCGTTCGTGAGGGCGCGCCGCTCCACGTCGTCCTCGTTCGCGACTACCTGTCGCCGGAGCTGGAGGCCTTCAACCGCCAGGCGCTGGAGCGGCGCGAGCCCTGGATCCTCGTGAAGCCCTCGGGCGCCATGCCCTGGATGGGGCCGGTGTTCCGCCCGGGCGAGGGGCCATGCTGGGCCTGCCTCTCGCACCGCTTGTCGTGGAACCGCCCCGTGGAGTCGTTCCTGCGTGGGCGCACCGAGGCCGGGCGCTCCCTCTCGCTCCCTCGCGCGGAGCTGCCCGCGAGCCTCCAGGCAGGGCTCCACCTCGCCGCCGTGGCCCTGGCACGCTGGATCGCCGGTGGCAGCCAGGGCTCCCTGAGCCACTCGCTCGTGGCGCTGGAGCTGGCCCGCTTCCAGCTCACCGAGCACCCCGTGGTGCGGCGCCCGCAGTGCCCCGCCTGCGGTGACTCCTCCATCCTGAAGGCTCGCGCCGAGCGGCCCGTGGTGCTGGAGCCCCGGCCTCGCGGCTTCACCGAGGACAATGGCTTCCGGACCGTGACGCCGGAGACGACATTCGCGCGCCTCCAACCCCAGATCAGCCCCATCACCGGCGTGCTCAGCTCGCTGGGGCCGCTCGAGTCACGCAGCCACGCGCTGCGGCCCGTCTTCGCCGCCGCGTACTTCTGCCCGGTCCACGCCCGGACGCCGCACTACACCGAGTTCCACTCGATCACCCTCGGCAAGGGCCGCACCTTTGCCCAGTCTCGCGCCAGCGCGCTCGGTGAAGGCATCGAGCGCTGGAGCTCGCTGTTCCAGGGAGACGAGCCCCGCTTCCCCGCGCGCCTGGCGGACCTGGGCCCGGACGCCATCCACCCCCGGGAGCTGCTGCACTTCAGCGAGGCCCAGTACCGGAACCGTGACGAGCTCAACAAGAAGTTCCATCGTCACTACTGGGACGTGCCCGTGCCCTTCGACGAGCGCCTCGAGGTGGACTGGACGCCCGTCTGGTCCCTCACGCACGAGCGCCGCAAGTACCTGCCCACCGCGTACTGCTACAACCGCTACCCCATCCCCCGCGAGGAGAACTTCTGCCCGCAGGACTCCAATGGCCATGCGGCCGGCAACTGCCTGGAGGAGGCCATCCTCCAGGGCCTGCTGGAGCTGGCGGAGCGGGATGCGTCCGCCATGTGGTGGTACAACTGCCTGCGCCGCCCTGGGGTGGACCTGAGCAGCTTCAACGAGCCGTACTTCCAGGCCCTGCGCGAGCACTACCACTCGCACCATTGGAACGTGTGGGCGCTGGACCTCACGAACGACCTGAACATCCCCACCTTCGTCGCCATCGGGCGCTCCACGAAGACCCAGCAGTACTGCGTCGGCTTCGGGGCCCACCTGGACGCGCGCATCGCGCTCCAGCGCGCCATCACCGAGTTCAACCAGATCTTCGATCCCCGCGACACCTTCAAGTCCCCGTGGGACGAGTACGGGATGGTGGATGAGTCCTATCTCCACCCGGACGAGCGGGTGCCACTCCGCACGCTCGCGGACTTCCCCAAGCCGCCCCAGGTGGACATCCGGGATGACGTGCGCGAGTGCGTGGCGCGGGTGGCTCGCGTGGGCCTGGAGACGCTGGTGCTGGACCTGACCCGGCCGGACGTGGGCCTGCACGTGGCGAAGGTGACCGTGCCAGGGCTGCGCCACTTCTGGCCACGGCTCGGGCCCGGGCGCCTCTATGACATCCCCGCGAAGCTGGGCTGGCTCCCCCGCCCGCTGACCGAGGCGCAGCTCAACCCCGTCCCCTTCCTGTTGTAGGTGTCCCCATGCGCGAAGGCCTCCGGCTCCTGGACTCGGACCGCCATGTCATCGAGCCCATCGAGATGTGGAAGGAATACCTGCCGCCCGAGTACCGGAGCGGCGCGCCCTATGAGGAGCTCCTCTCTCCCCAGGAGACGCTGGAGCAGCGCCTGGCGCGGCTGGGTCCCAAGGGGCTGCTGCCCGTCACTCCCACGCTGATGCTCGACGGGCAGCCGGCGTGGAACCGCATCTCCGAGCGCGCCATGGTGGAGATGGCCTGGGCCACCTCCCAGAGGACGGTGGCCTACGAGGCCGGCATCTCCGCCTCCCACCACCTCCAGACCATGGAGCAGACGGGGATGGACGCCGCCTTCCTCTATCCCTCCATGGGCCTGTTCCTGCTGCGCATCGACGGCATGGAGCCGGCCCGGGCCACGGCCTTCGCCCGCGCCTACAACCACTGGCTGCGTGACTTCTGCAGCCCGGCCCCCGAGCGCCTGCGGGGCGTGGGCGCCCTGTGCCTGCACGAGCCCGAGGCGCTGCCGGGCGAGGTGGAGCGCATCGCCAGCTTCGGCTGGAAGGCCGTGGTCATCCCTCCCAACCCCGTGGGCGGACGGACGCTGGCCCACCCCGCCTACGAGCCCTTCTGGTCCGCCTGCGAGCGCCTCTCCCTCGCCGTCTCCCTCCACGAGGGCTCGCACGTGCGGCTCCCCACGGCTGGCGCGGAGCGCTTCACCACCCGCTTCGCGCAGAATGCCTCCTCGCATCCGCTGGAGCAGATGCTGGCCATCCTCACCCTCATCGAGGGCGGAGTGCTGGAGCGTCACCCTCGCCTGCGCCTGGGCTTCTTCGAGGCCGGCTGCGGGTGGCTGCCCTACTGGCTGTGGCGGCTGGACAACACCTACCAGTTCATGAAGGGCGAGGTGGCGGAGAACGTCCGCATGAAGCCCTCGGAGTACTTCCGCCGCCAGTGCTTTATCTCCATCGAGCCCGAGGAGCCGGGAATCGCGGAGGTCGTCCGGATGCTCGGCACGGACAACCTCATGTTCGGCACCGACTATCCCCACGCGGACCATGGGGATGACATCGTGGACCACCTGATGGGCCTGCGCGCGGTGCTGCCCGAGGACGCGATGCGCAAGCTCCTCTGGGACAACCCCGCCCGCTACTACGGGCTCAGCGGCTGAGCCCGTCACCTCCGCGCCCAGGCCCCACGGCGCGGAGCCTGTGCCCGCTCAGGCGGAGAGCTCCCCCAGCAGGGCCCGCGCCCGGACGAGGACGGGGGTCTTGGCCCCCTCGGTGAACCCCTGCACCAGCGGCGCCAGCAGCTCACGGGCCTCGGCCGCCTGGCCGCGCTCGCGCAGCAGCTCGCAGAGCGTGCTCGCGGCCTTCAGCTCCAGCATCCTCGCGCCCTGCTCCCGCGCGATGCCGAGGGCCTGCCGCAGACACGCCTCCGCGGCCTCGCGCTCTCCCCGGGCCCGAAGACAGAGGCTCTGGGCGCGCAGCAGCTCCGAGAGCATGTAGCACTCGCCGCTGGAGCGGCCCCAGCTCACGAGCTCCTCGAGGATGGGCAGCGCGGTGTCATACCGCCCTGCCTGGAGGTGCAGGTCCGCCAGCAGGTACTTGTAGTGGGTCTTGCCGATCTCCAGACCGAAGGCCTGGAGGGTCTCCAGGATCGGGCGGACAACCTCGAGCTCCCCCGCCGCCCAGCCCTTGAAGAGCTGACTGTACGCGGCGTGCAACGGCAGGCCGTGCCGCTGCATCAGCTCCGCGCCGGCACTGGCCACGGGGATGATGTTCTCGCGGTCCTCGTTCCACTGGAGCAGCGTCAGCCGGTAGAGGTACGCGAGTCCGATGGAGCTCATGTGCTTCGTCTCGTGGGCCCAGGCGAGCGCCGCCGTGTTCCGCGCCTCCGCCTGGTCCGGGTAGCCCGTCAGCCACTTCACCATGCTCAGGAAGCCCTCGGACATGGAGCGGGCGTCCTGCCCGTATAGGATCGCCAGCTTCGAATGCTGGGACGGCTCATAGAGCGCGAGGGCCCGCTCGAAGCACTCTGCCGCCTCCTTCAGCCGGCCTTCGGTGACACAGTTGTTGCCATGCGCGGCCAGGGCCATGAGCTCCAGATCGGCGCTCCCGGACTGCCGGGCCATGCCCAGCAGGCGCTCGGACAGGACCCGGGCGCGCGCGCGCTGGCCCCGGCTGCTGTGGAAGATCATCAGCCCCCACAGCGTGGGGATGATCTGGGGGCTGTCTCCCAGCAGATCGATGAGCTGCTGAGAGCGCTCCACCACCTCGCCGATCACCGTGTCGGCCCAGCCGCGGGTGGCCATGAGCGCCGGGGTGAGCACCCCGTTGAGCCCCAGCTCGAGCTGCGCCCGCTCGCGTGGATCCTCCGCCACATCCAGCCAGCTCTTCGCCTCGGTGATGTAGGCGATGGCCTCCTGGTTGGCCGAGCGCATCAGCGCCCCCATTCCGGCCTTCTGGGCGTAGCCAATCGCCTCGCGCTTCTGGCCCGCGGCGGCGTGGTGCATCGCGAGCAGCTCCGGCCGCGTCTCCACCAGCTCCGGGAAGTGCGCCTCCAGCGTGGCCGCGATGCGAGCATGCACCTGGCGGCGCAGGGGCCTGAGCATGGACTCGTAGGCCGTGTCCCGGATGAGCGCGTGCTTGAAGACGTAGGTGGGGTTGCGCACCCCACGCCGGCGGTGCACGAGATCCGCGTCCACCAGCGCCTTCAGCTCATGCTGCAGCACGGGCTCCTCGCGCTGGGAGATGGACTTGAGCACCTCGTAGCTGAACTCGCGCCCCAGCGCCGAGGCCAGCTGCGCCAGCTCCTTGGCGGGCCCGAGCCGATCCAGGCGTGCCATCAGCGAGTCTCTCAGCGTGGTGGGGATGACCAGCTGGGAGAGCGTGAACGAGCGGGAGGGCGTCTCGCCCTTCACCGGCAGGGACTCCACGATGATGCGGGTCAGCTCCTCCACGAAGAGCGGCACGCCGTCCGTGCGGTCCAGGAGCTTGTCCATCACCTCGGGCGGCAGGTTCCGGTCCTGGGTGAGGCCGCTCACCATCTCCTGCACCCGCTTGCGGTCCAGGCGGCTGAGTTGCAGGTGGTGGGCCGTCGTCCACGCCGCGGTGAACTCCGGGCGCGCGGTGAGGATCAGGCAGATGGGCGCCTCGGAGATGTCCTTCACGAGCTGCGAGAGCAGCTCCATCGTCGTCGGGTCCGCCCAGTGCAGATCCTCCACCAGCAGCAGCAGCGGCTGCTCCTGCGCCACCTCGAAGAAGAGGCCCAGCAGCGCGTCGAGCATCATCTCCTTGGCGCGCTGAGGAGAGACATCCGGGGGAGGATAGCGGTCCGCGCCGCCCTTCACGGAGAGCAGCCCGAGGAACAGCGGCATCGCCTCCGCGAGCACGAAGCCGTGCTGCGACAGGAGCCCCTCGAGCGCGGAGATCGTCTGCTCCGGCGTCCAGTCGCGGCCGATGCCGAGCCAGCGCTCCAGGAGGTCCACCAGCGGGGAGAGGGCGCTGTTGCGGCCTTCCGGGACGCAGCGGCAGTCGAGCGCCGTGTGCGGAGTGCTCCGGGACTGGCGGATCAGCTCCTGCACCAGCCGCGACTTGCCGATGCCCGGCTCGCCGGTGAGGAGGATGCTCTGCCCGTTGCCCGCCACCACCTGCGACCAGCGCTGCTGCAGGAAGTCCAGCTCCTGCGCCCGGCCATACAGCTGGCCATCCTGGAGCAGAGAGGTGGCCTGGCCCTTCTTGTACTCGTGCAGCACCCGGAACACCGGCGCGGAGAGACCCGCGTCCCCCGCCACCGGCTCGAAGGCGAAGTGGCCGCGCAGCAGCTTCGAGGTCGCCTCGCTGACGAGGAGGGTGCCTGGCCCGGCCCGCGCCTCCAGCCGCACCGCCAGGTTGGGCGTGGCCCCCATCAGCGCGGGCAGGCCAGCTCCGCCCCGGCCCTCCTGGCTGATCACCAGCCCCGTGTGGATGCCCGCGCGGAACTCCAGGCGGCCCTTGTGCTCGCGCGTCAGCTCCGCGGCCCGCTGCTCCATCCGCACGCCCATCTCCAGCGCCGCGCGGGCCGCGCGCCGGGCGTCGTCCTCCTGCGCCCGGGGGTAGCCGAAGTAGAACAGCATCCACTCGCCCAGCACGCCGCCCACGTGCCCCTCATAGCTGCGGGCGAGCTCGGCGCAGGCCGTGTGCAGGGACCTCAGCAGCTTGTCGAGATCCTCCTCGTCCATGGCCGCGCCCTCCTCCTGGGAGAGGCGGATGCTGCAGCAGACGGCGGTGAGCTGGCGGCGCTCGCCCTCGCTCGGCGGGGGGAGCGTGTTCACCGAAGGGAGCGAGGCGGGCGTGGGGGTCCGCGCCACGGCCTCGTTCTCTGGCCAGCCCTCGGCGGCGCAGGCCTCGAGCTCCCGCATCAGGTTCAGGGCGGTGATGTCCCGCAGCTCGGGGTTCTTGTTCGTCACCTTCCGCAGCAGCCGCCCGAGCCGGTGGTGCTCGAGCCACGCAGGGATGGCGATGGGCTCGGGCCCGAGCTGCTTGAAGATCACCGCCTGCAGGGTGGGCCCCTCCACCGCCCGCTGCCCGGTGAGGCACTCCAGGAAGATGAGCCCCCAGGAGTACAGATCCGATCGCGCCGTCACCGGCTCGCCCCGGAGCTGCTCCGGCGCGGCGTAGGTGGGCGTCCCCAGCACCTCCTGGGTCTTGGTGATCTTCGCCAGGTCCTCCTGGTTCTCGGAGGGCAGCGTGCCCAGGCCGAAGTCCAGCACCAGCGCGTTGCGCCGCACGCCCGTGCTGGTGACCATGATGTTCTGGGGCTTGAGGTCGCGGTGGATCACCCCGCGGTTGTGCGCGCAGGCCAGCGCGTCCAGCACCTGGAGCATCAGCTGGGTGGCCTCCCAGGAGGACAGCACCCGCTCGTTCGCCAGCACGTCCGTCAGCGTCTGCCCGGGCACGTACTCGAAGACGGTGTAGAGCAGCTCCGGCTCCACCCGCCCCGAGTCGATCAGCCGGACGATGTGGGGGTGATACAGCTGCGCGCACAGCTGCATCTCCCGCTGGAAGCGCGCGATGTGGGACTGGTTCGCGGAGTGCAAGCCCCTCAGGACCTTGATCGCCACCTCGTGGTGGGTGACCAGCTGGCGGGCCCGGAAGACCTGCCCGAAGCCTCCCTCGCCCAGCTTCGCGATGATCTCGTAGCGATCCGCAAAAACAGTACCCACTCGAATGGATTCGGGATCCAAGGCGACTTCCTTCATTCAACCGCGTGGGAGGATGCCAGCAGCACTGAACTACGGGGAAACCCAAACTGTCGAATACTGGATTCTTCTGAGATCAACTTCCAGGTCATTTCGACCCCATTTTTCACACTGGATGAGAATTCCAGCCCCAAGTAAAATATCATACCTTGTTGTAATGAATTACCTAGAAAGCAGGATCTTCGTCCGACAACAAGAGAGGCCTTCATGATCCGCTCGGTGCGCTTCGAAAACTTCCGGTGCCTGCGGGACGTCGAGCTGACGCTCGCCCCGTTGACGGTGCTGGTGGGGCCCAGTGGCTCAGGCAAGACGTCGATCCTGGAGGGGATGCAGTACCGCATCACCTGTGAACACTCGGACCACTGGCGATTGGACACGGCGCAGCCGATCGCCATTCAGTGGACCTTCTCGGACGGGCAGCAGGAGCGGCGGGTGTTTCCGGTGGTGGGGCTGGACTCGTGGGCCATGCAGGGCCACGCGGTGCAGGGGCTGGCGCTGGAGCTGGGCGCGCTGCGCTCGGACGCACCGTTGGCGCGAGCCATGGCGCTGAGCCCCACCGGAGACAACCTCGCCAGCGTCTTCGCCTCGCTCACGCCTGCGCAGCGGGAGGCGGTGGTGGGCCAGCTGTGCCGGCTGGTGCCCCACATCGGAGACGTGGGCCTGCAGACGACGGGCCCTCGCTCGCAGCAGCTCCGGTTCCGCGACCGCTGGCAGCCGAGCCTCTGGTTCACGCCCTGGCAGGTGGCCGACAGCGTGCTGCTCCTGCTGGCCTTCCTGCTGCTGCCGCACCAGACCCCGATGCCGGACATGCTCACGCTCGACGAGCCCGAGCGGGGGCTGCCTCCCCGCACGCTGGGAGAGCTGGTGGGGATGCTGCGGCGGCTCTCCGTCGGTGCGCCTGAGCGGCCCCCCGTCCAGGTGGTCATCGCCACGCACTCGCTCGAGCTGCTGGAGCACGTGCAGCCCGAGGAGGTCCGCATGCTCTCCCGCTCGCCCGAGGATGGCTCCGTGCGCGTGAACGCTCCACGGCAGGACGCGCAGGACTGGCGCGGCCGGGACACCATGCCCTCGTGAGCCGTCCTCCCCGCCGCGTCAGATGACGGGCACCTCCATGGAGCCTTCATTAGCACCCCACCGCTCGGGTGGCAGCCCGCTCTCCGAACGAAGCGGTGCGCCGCTGACAGGTCGGCGTTAGGCTGGCGCCGTGGAAAAACCCTCCTCTAAATCCCGTGTTCCTCCGAAGGTGACCCTGCGCCGGCTGCTCGGCCTGGCGCGCCCGGAAGCCCGCACCCTGTTGGCCGGCTCCTTCTTCCTCATCATCGGCAGCGGCATGAGCCTGCTCTACCCGCAGGCGATGCGCCGCATCATCGACGAGGCGCTGGGCGCCCGGGATCGGGCCATGATCGACCGGGCCGCGCTGTGGATGACGCTCATCCTCGCCATCCAGTCCCTCGCGGTGGCGATGCGCTACTACCTCTTCACCACCGCCGGCGAGCGCGTGGTGACACGGCTGCGGCAGGATCTGTTCTCCAGCCTCATGTCCCAGGAGGTGGCCTTCTTCGACGAGCGCAAGACGGGAGAGCTCACCAACCGGCTGGCCTCGGACACCACGGTGCTGCAGAACACCGTGAGCGCCAACATCTCCATGGTGCTGCGCAACGGGGCGCAGGCCCTGGGCGGCATCGCGATGCTCTTCTACACCTCGCCCACCCTCACCCTGGTGATGCTGGCGGTGGTGCCCCCGGTGGCCATGGGCGCGGTGATCTACGGGCGGCGGGTGCGCAAGCTCTCCAAGGAGGTGCAGGACGCGCTGGCCGCCTCCAACGAGGTGGCCGAGGAGAGCCTGTCGGGAGTGCGCACCGTGCGCTCCTTCGCGGCGGAGAAGAGCGAGGTGGCCCGCTACCGCAACGCGATGGACAGGGCCTTCGGCCTGGCGCGCAAGCGCATCCGCCAGTCCTCCACCTTCATGGCGGTGGCCTCCTTCGGCGGCTTCGCGGCCGCGGCGGCGGTGCTCTGGTACGGCGGGCGGCTGGTGGTGGATGGCAAGCTGAGCGTGGGCGGGCTGACGTCCTTCCTCATCTATTCGATGTTCGTCGCGTTCGCGCTGGGCGCGCTGACGGAGCTGTGGGCGGACTTCATGCGTGCCTCGGGCGCCGCCGAGCGCGTCTTCGAGCTGCGGGACCGCCTGCCCGCCATCCCCACCTCGGGTGGCGAGCGCCCCGCCCACACCCAGGGCCACGTGCAGCTGCAGGAGGTGCGCTTCACCTACCCCACGCGCCCGGATATGCCGGTGCTCCAGGGCATCGAGCTGAACATCGAGCCCGGCGAGGTGGTGGCCATCGTCGGCCCCTCGGGTTCGGGCAAGTCCACCATCGCCTCGCTGCTGGGGCGGCTCTATGACCCGCAGGGCGGCCGGATCCTCCTGGATGGCAAGGACCTGAAGGAGCTGGACCCGGAGTGGCTGCGGCAGCAGATCGGCGTGGTGGCCCAGGAGCCGCTGCTGTTCTCCTCCTCCATCGCGGACAACATCCGCTATGGCAAGGCGGGCGCCAGCGAGGCCGAGGTGGAGGCAGCGGCGAAGGCGGCCAACGCGCACGACTTCATCACCCGCTTCCCCGAGCGCTACGACACGCTGGTGGGCGAGCGCGGCGTGCAGCTGTCGGGCGGGCAGAAGCAGCGCGTGGCCATCGCCCGGGCGGTGCTGAAGGATCCGCGCCTGCTCATCCTGGACGAGGCCACCAGCGCGCTGGACGCCGAGAGCGAGCACCTGGTGAAGGACGCGCTGGACCGGCTGATGAAGGGCCGCACCACGCTGATCATCGCCCACCGGCTCTCCACGGTGATGGACGCGGACCGGGTGATGGTGCTGGAGGGCGGCAAGATCGTCCAGAGCGGCAGCCACGCCGCGCTGATGAGCCAGGAGGGCCTCTACCGCCGGCTGGTGGAGCGGCAGTTCGTGGCGGCCTGAGCGAAGGCTGGCCCAGGCCCCTGCCCTGCGAAGGGGTGGAGGGGCGGCCCCGGACAGGAGCCGCCCGCTCCGTTACTGCTGACCTTCCTGCTCGTAGCGGGTGATGAACTCCACGCGCCGGTTGGCCGCGCGCCCCGCGTTGGTGGAGTTGGAGGCGATGGGACGATCCTCGCCGAAGCCCCGGGCCTCCAGGCGCTCGGGCGCCACGCCCTTGCCGATGAGGTAGGCGCGCACCGACTCCGAGCGCCGCTGCGACAGCCGCCGGTTGTACTCGGCGGAGCCCTGGCCGTCCGTGTGGCCCTCCACGCTCACCGAGATGATCTCCGGGTGCTCGAGGATGACCTTCGCCACCTGGTTCAGCAGCGGGAAGGAGCGCGGCTGGATCGTCGCCTTGTCGAAGTCGAAGTGGATCGTGTCGTTGATCTTGATGCGGTCGCGCTGGATGACCACCAGCTGCTTCTCCTCGGGCGGGCAGCCCTGGTTGTCCGGGGGACCAAACTCGTCCGGGCAGTTGTCCTCCTGGTCCTCCACCGTGTCGTGGTCCCGGTCCCGGATGGGGCAGCCGCGCCGCTCCACGGGGCCCGGCTCGGTGGGGCAGGCATCCTCCTCATCGACGAGGCCATCGCCATCCGAGTCCTTCTGCGGGCAGCCCTTGCGCTCCACCGCCCCCGGCTCGCTCGGGCACTGATCCGCCTCATCCTCCAGGCCGTCGCCGTCCCGGTCCGGGCAGCCCTGGAACCCAGGCAGGCCCACGACGTTCGGGCACCGGTCCGCGTCGTCCAGGATGCCGTCATCATCCGAGTCCTTCGGCGCGGGGCCCGGCTCGTACTTGGCGAGCTCGACCCGGGCGGGCTGCGCGCGGCCATAGGCCACCCCGAACAGCACCCGGAAGTCGGGGGTGCCCGGCGCGGAGCCAAAGCCCACGCCGCCCATCCCGTACGCCTCCACCGACTCACTGAGCGGCCAGCGCGCACCCGACAGGAGCTCGACGGAGAAGCCCTGGCGCTTGAGGGGCACCAGGGTGTTGAGGGCCAGCTCTCCGCGCAGCCCCTCACCGAGCGAGGAGATCATCCCTCCCAGGCGCAGGGCATGGCCGAGCTCATCCTGGATGTTCTCGTCCGGAGTCAGGACGGTGCGAGGCCGCAACAGGACGCCCGCGTCGATCGCCGCGCGCAGGGTGTCGAAGCGCCGGCCCACCATGAGGCTGGGAGTGGCCCGCAGCTCCCGGGCGAGCGCCGCGGCGCTCCCGATCGGAGGCCCCGCCTGCATCCCCAGCGAGAGATCCACCAGATCCTCCTCACGCTGGGAGAGCAGCTTGAGCTGCACGTTGAACAGCGGAGTGCCTGCTGAGACGCCACCCGCGGGCTGGCCGACGCCCCGGTCCGTCAGGTCATCGCCTCGCTGAAGAAACACCACGGGCACCTGGGCTCCGAGCTCCAGCCATCCCCCCAGGCCATACGCGGCGGCCAGGTGCGCCGTGGCCCGGTGCCGCACCACCACGCCAACCTCCGTGCCGTTCTGGAAGAGGACGAGCGGATCCTTCTGGTAGTGGGTGGTGAGCGAGAAGCGGTAGTCACCGTGCTCCAGCAGCTCGCCCGTGCCCAGCAGCAGGGAGCCCTTGCCGCTGGGGTTCAGCTTCAGCAGCTCCAGCTCGAAGGTGGGCACGCCCTGAGGCTGGGCGGAGGCCGTGGCCCCCACGAGCAGCGCGGCCACGGCGAGCACGCACGCCCGCGCGCTCTTCTTGGACAGCAGGGCCGCGAGCAGTCCCAAGGCCATCACCGCCAGCGACGAGGGCCCGCTGCCCGTCGACGAGCACCCGTTCCCGCCGCCCATCAGCGCGCGGTCGAAGGGCCCGGGAGCAGGAGGCTCGGTCGTCGTGTCCGGCGCCTTGAGCTCACGCACCGTGATGGTCGTGGTGCAGCTCGCGGTGTTCCCCGCCGCGTCCGTCGCCGTATACGTCACGGGCGTGGTGCCCAGCGGGAAGCTCGACTGCGTCGGGCTGGTCACCCGAGCCTCGGAGCACGAGTCCGTGGCCCTGGCGGCCCCAGGCGTCACGTTGACCAGAGCGCCCTCGAGCAGGTCGACGATGATGGGCTCGGGGCACTCGATGTGGGGCGGCTGGGTGTCGGCCACGGACACCTGGCGGCTGGCCGTCACCGTATGGTGGGACGGGTCCGACACGGAATACTGGATCGTGTAGGTGCCCAGCTTGGCCGGGTCCACGGAGCCGGTGCGAGTGATCTGGCCGGTCAGGTCCCCGGCGCAGACGTCGCTGGCCTTGGCGCCCGGATCGACGAACGGCGTGCCGCACTCCTGCGTCTGCTTCGCCGCGCCCACCAGCACCAGCGTGGGCGGCGTGTCGTCGGTCACCGTCACCGTGCGCACGGTGGGCGAGGTGGCCCGGTTGCCCGACGGATCGGCCGCCGCGTAGGAGATGGTGAAGGTGCCCGGCTGGTTCGCGCTGCCCGACTGCGTCGCCGTGACCGGCACCGTGCCGGCGCACACGTCATCCGCCGTGGCGCCCGGGTCGATGAACGGCGTGCCGCACTCATGCGTCAGGCTGTTGGAGCCGGACACCGTGATGCGGGGCGCCCGCGTATCGGACACGACGACCGTGCGCGTGGCCGTCCCCACGTTGCCGGACGCGTCCGTCGCCGTGTACGTCAGCGGATAGCTCCTGGGGGTCCCCAGGTCCACCGAGCCGGAGACCGTGACCGGCAGCGAGCCCTCGCAGAGATCTCTCGCGGTGGCACCCGGGTCCGAGTACGGGGCGCCGCGCGTGCACTCCAGCGTGGCGTTGGCCGGGCCATCGAGGGTCACCGTCGGCGCCACCGGGTCCGTCACCGTCACCGTGCCCGTGCACGAGGCATGCAGGCCCGACGGATCCGTGCACGTCAGGGTCACTGTCGTGCTGCCAATGGGATACGGGCCGGCCGCGTTCTGCGTGCAGACGATCGCGTCACCGTCCGGATCACTGGAGCCGTTGTTGATGTCGGCCGGGAGATCACAGGTGTTCGTCGCGGCCACCGTCACGTTCCGGCACACCGCCACCGGCGGCCGGTTGGGCAGAGGGATATTGGGGATCTTGCAGAACGAGGTGCACGCGCCAATGGCGCCGGTGGCGTCACCGTTGCGGCCGTTGCTGGTGCCGTTGTCGCACTCCTCGCCGAAGGCCGCGTCCACGACCCCGTCACCGCACCAGTTGAGGCGGCACGAGTACGAGCAGGTCGCCGCGGGATCCTGCCCTGGACCCGCGGGGTTGCCGTTGAGGCTGTCACCCAGGTCGCACTGCTGCTCCGCTGCGGCGTGATCGGTGTCTCCGCAGCCAGCGCTCTGCGCCATGGCGCCGCGCACGAGGACATAGGGCGTGCCCACGAAGGGCGTCTCCGCCTCAGGCTCGACCCAATAGTCGATATGGGTCTGCTGGCCGGGAATCGGCGTGCTGGGGGAGCCCAGCGCGATGGCCGCGAGCGCGAAGGTGCGCTCCGGGTAGCTCGTGAACACCGAGCGCGCCACACACCCATCGCCAATCAGCGTCCCATCGGTGAGGTTGTTCGACAGTGTCGCGGGGGACATCTGGAAGACGTGGCCCGAGGTCGCGCAGCCCGGCACGCCCTGCACGGTGAAGGCGCCGAACGGCTCCAGCAGCGTCACCGCCGTGTTGGCCGGAGCATTCTGGTACGCGCACCCCAGCGCGAGGTACATGCCGGTGCGGTACTGAACCGTGTCGACGACGACCACCTTGAGCGCGTTCTCCACCAGCTGCTCGGTGTTGTTGTGGGCCGGGTCCGTGCCGAGGATCACCACATTCCCGTCGACGATGGCGCCCCACTTGCTGCGGGTCTCCACCGCGGCCTCGAGCGCAGCCGTCCCGCTCTGGCAGGCCCCATCACCGATGATGATGGCCCGGTAGTCCATGAACTGCTCGGCCGTCATCGCCCGCCACTGAGCGGGGGTCTTCACGTCGATCTGCGCGGTGGGCTCGAGGGCCCTCACCGCCCGGGCCTCGCGGCTGCCGGTTCCACCGCTGACGGTGCTATCCAGGATCAAAACCTTGTTGGTGCTGCGTGCTCCCTGGCGGGTCTCACGGGCATCCTCCGGGGCCAGCACCGACCCCGGCTCCCGCATCTCTTCACCGCAGGAACTAGCCACCCACACCAACACCAGCAACGCCCCAAGGCTCTTGAGCTTCACGTGACCCGCACTCCCCAGGCCCGCGAGGAGTCGGGCCTGAAAAGGAGCTATTCACCGTAATTCCAGGGGGCAAGGAGCCGTCCCAGCGTGTGTCCAGTCGAGCAAGACTTGGCGCGGTACCCCGAGGGCGCTACGGCCTCGGCATGACAGAGGGAAGAGGGACGGCCCGCAGCGGAGCCGTCCTTCTGTTCACTGTCCCGAGGCCGAGTATCGGGTGATGAACTCAACCCGGCGGTTGGCCGCGCGCCCCGCGTTGGTGGAGTTGGAGGCGATGGGGCGGTCCTCTCCGAAGCCTCGAGCCTCCAGGCGCTCGGGGGCCACCCCCTTGCCGATGAGGTAGGCGCGCACCGACTCCGAGCGCCGCTGCGACAGCCTCCGGTTGTACTCGCCGGGCCCCTGGCCGTCCGTGTGGCCTTCCACGCTCACCGAGACGATCTCCGGGTGCTCGAGGATGACCTTCGCCACCTGGTTCAGCAGCGGGAAGGAGCGCGGCTGGATCGTCGCCTTGTCGAAGTCGAAGTAGACGGTGTCATTGATCTTGATGCGGTCGCGCTGGATGACGACCAGCTGCTTCTCCTCGGGCGGGCAGCCCTGGTTGTCCGGGGGCCCAAACTCGTCCGGGCAGTTGTCGGACTGATCCTCCACCGTGTCGTGGTCCTTGTCCGGGATGGGGCAGCCGCTGCGATCCAGCGGGCCCGGCTCGGTGGGGCAGGTATCCACCTCATCCAGCGCGCCATCGCCATCCGAGTCCTTCGGCGGGCAGCCCTGCCGCTCCGCGGGTCCGGCCTCGCGGGGGCACCGATCGCCCCCATCCTCGATGCCATCGTGGTCCTGGTCCGGGCAGCCCTGGAGCCCCAGCGCGCCCGACACCGCCGGGCACTTGTCCTCTCCGTCCACGATGCCGTCGCCGTCCGAGTCCTTCGACGCGGGAGTGGGCTCCGGCTCAGGCACCGGCTGGCTCCCCTCGGCCGCGGAGGGACGCGGGCGGCCATAGGCCATCCCGAGCAACAGGCGGAAGTCGGGGGTGCCCGGCGCGTTGCCGAAGCCCAGGCCCGCCAGCGCGTACGCCTCGAAGGCCTCCTTCACCGGCCAGCGAGCTCCTCCGAGCAGTTCGATGGAGAGGCCCTGGCGCTTGAGCGGAACCAGGGTGGTGAGGGCCAGCTCTCCACGCAGGCTCGGCCCGAGGCTGGACAGCCCACCCGTCAGGCGCAGGGCGTGTCCGAGCTCATCCTGGACGTTCGCGTCCGGGCTCAGGACCGTGCGCGGCCTCAACAGCATGCCCGCCTCGATGGCTCCGCGGAGGGACTCGCCGGTGCGGCCGACCATGAGACTGGGGATGGCCCGCAGCTCTCGGGAGAGCGCCGCGGCACTGCCGATGGGCAATCCCATATGGACTCCCAACGCGAGGTCCACCAGATGATCCTTCTTGGCCTGGGAGAGCAGCTGCCCCTGCACCGTGAGCAGCGGCGTGCCGACCGCCGGGCCTCCTGCGAGCCCACCCACCCCCTGGGCGGTCAGGTCATCGCCGCGCTGGAGGAGCACCACAGGCAGCTGGGCCCCGAGCTCCAACCACCCCCACAAGCCGTAGGCGGCGGTCAGGTGCGTCGTGGCCCGGTGCCGCACCACCGCGCCTACCCGCTCGCCGTTCTGGAAGAGCAGGAGCGGATCGTTCTCGTAATGAGCGGTGAGGGAGAAGCGGTAGTCCCCGTCTGGCAACAGCTCGCCAGTCCCCACCAGCAGGGAGCCCACTCCGCCGGGGTTGAGCTTCAGGAGCTCCAGCTCGAAGGTGGGTACGCCCTCGGGCTGGGCGAAGGCCTTGGCACTCAGGAACACCAGGGCCAGGACCAGGAGGCTCGGCCGCACACACTTCCCCGCTCGCATCGCTGCGAGCCCTGCCCACCCCATCATTGCCTCCTGGCCATCCTGGCCAGCAGGGCCGCGAGCACACCTAGTCCCATCATCACCAGCGACGAGGGCCCGCCGGTTGTCGACGAGCACCCGTTCCCGCCGCCCATGAGGGCGCGGTCGAAGGGCCCGGGGACAGGAGGCTCGTCCGTCGTGTCCGGCACCTTGAGCTCACGCACGGTGACGGTCGTGGTGCAGCTCGCGGTGTTGCCCGCCACGTCCTTCGCCGTGTACGTCAGCGTGGTGGTGCCCACCGGGAAGCGCGTCTCCGTGGGGCCGATCACCTGCGCCTGAGTACACGTGTCCGTAGCCTGGGCGACTCCGGGCGTGACGTTCGCCAGCGTGCCCTCGAGGGTCTCGACGACGATGGACGCGGGGCACACGATGGTGGGGGGCTTCGTGTCCTTCACCGACACCGCGCGCTGCATGCTCGCCGTGTTGTTGGAAGGATCGGTCACGCTGTAGACGATGGGGTAGTCGCCCGGCACGGCGGGGTTCACCTCGCCGACGCGCGTGACGAGGGAGGACACATCACCCGCGCACAGGTCGTAGGCCTTGGCGCCTGACTCGGTGTACGTCGCGCCGCACTCCATGTTCTCGGAGGCCGAGCCCAGAA
>Ga0255338_1000808_pt1 | contig 78030 bp, 69 predicted proteins | sample MeOH1_35cm_T4_19_FD_203715 | JGI IMG/M metagenome (GOLD analysis project Ga0255338, IMG submission 203715) | Sandy soil microbial communities from University of British Columbia, Vancouver, Canada - MeOH1_35cm_T4_195 | ecosystem: Engineered > Artificial ecosystem > Sand microcosm > Unclassified ... | reverse complement strand
GTCGTCGGAGAGGTTGAGCGAGGCCTCGGTGGAGAACTCGAACGGGAAGCGCTTGGCGCGCTGCCAGGCGATCAGCGTCGGCAGGTAGGCCTTCACCGACTTCTTGTTGCCGATCAGGTTGTCGTCGACGAAGTCGACGTGGCCGCGATAGCCGAGGGCGTAGAGGGCGTCGAGCTCGGCCAGCATCTGCGCCGACGTCTTGGTGCGCGGCATGCGGCCGTAGAGCTCGATGATGTCGCAGAACTCGCAGTTGAACGGGCAGCCGCGCGAGAACTGCACGCCGACGTGGAGATAGTTCTCGAACTTCAGGAGGTCGAAGCGCGGCACCGGGCTCTTCGTCACGTCGGCCTGGAACTTCGGGCCGGCGAAGGTGCCGCCGAGGGCGCCGGCGCGCCAGGCGTCGAGGAACGCCTCGATGATGCTCTCGGCCTCGCCGTGCACCTTGAAGTCGGCCGCGTCGTAGACCGGCGGGCTCGACGTCACGTCCGGGCCGCCGACCACCACCGGCGTGCCGCGGGCGCGGCACATCTCGATGATCTCGAGCGCGTCGCCCTGCTGCGGCAGCATGCCGCCGGTCATCACCATGTCGGCCCACTCGAGGTCGGCCTCGGCGAGGGTCTCGACGTTGCGGTCGACGAGGCGCGACGTCCAGTCGGCCGGCAGCATCGCCGCGACGGTGATGAGGCCGAGCGGCGAGGCGGGGTACTTGGCGCCGACGATCTCGCAGGTCTCGCGGTAGTTCCAGAACGAGCCGGCGTTGAACTTCGGGTAGATCAGGAGGACGTTGCAGGGGCCGGGCCGCGGCGCGCCGATCGGGCCGACGGAGATGGTGGAGGCGGCCGCGGGCGGCGACTTGCCGGGCGTTCCAGCGAGCATCGGGGCGTCGGGCGTCACGGAACCTCCGGTGCGCGAGGCCGGCCCACGGGGACCGGCGGTCGCGCGCTTGGCCGGTGAGGCCGAGGCCCTCCCGGCCGATTCATCCACCCGCGCAGCCGCTCGACGGATACGCAGAGTCACGCATGAGTCTACCCGACCACCGGTCCGGGCGCCACCGATCAAGGATGGCCGATCAATCGGCCCGTTGTGCGGCGGCCGGCGCCGCGCGTTCGTCCGCCGCCGCGGCGTCGGCGGCGGGGCGCCGCTCGGCCCAGCCGAGGAGGGCGTCGAGGGCCGGGCAGAGCGCCTGGCCCCACGCGGTCAGCCCGTACTCGACCTTCGGCGGCACCTGGTGGTGGACGATGCGGCGGACGACGCCGTCCTGCTCCATCTGGCGGAGCTGCTGGATCAGCATCTTCTGCGAGATCGCCGGGATCGCCCGCTCGAGGTCGGAGAAGCGCATCAGCCGGCCGCCGAACAGGTGGAACAGGATGACGAGCTTCCAGCGGCCCTCGAGGATGCGCAGGACGTTCTCGACGCCGCTCGCCGCGGTGGCCGGGGTGTAGCCGCGATCCTCGCTCATGGGCCGTCCTGACGCCTCGATGATCCTTACTTCCAGGTAAGTACCTAACTTTCTCGTGCGTTCTTGTCATCCGGACGGTGCGAACCCACCCTCCACCGCGATGCGCCGCCGCCCCGTCCGGGCCGGGGCGCGAACGGATGGAGGGTCTGATGACGATCATTCTGCCGGCGCCGGTCGCCGGCTACTTCGCCGCCAAGAACCGGCACGACGTCGACGGCATGCTGGCGCCGTTCGCCGCCGCGGCGGTGGTGCGCGACGAGGGCCGCGCGCACGAAGGCCGCGCGGCGATCCGCGCCTGGATGGAGGAGACGACGAAAAAGTACCGCGTCACCGTGGTGCCCGAGGCGGCGGCGGAGGAGGGCGGGCGGCTGGTCGTCACCGGCCTCGTGTCGGGCGACTTTCCCGGCAGCCCGGCCCGCCTGACCTACCGATTCGCGCTCGCCGACGGGGCGATCGCCGGGCTGGAGATCGGCTGATGGCCGCGCCCTCGATCGATCCGGCGGAGTTCGCCGGCAAGCGCGTCGTCGTCACCGGCGGGACCAAGGGGGCGGGGGCGGCGATCGTCGGCCGGCTCGTCGCCGGCGGCGCGGCGGTCGTCGCGGCCGCGCGGGAGGCCCCTCCCGGCGGCGGGCCGGCCACGGCCTACGTCGCGGCCGACCTCACGACGGCGGCGGGCGTCGCGGAGCTCGCGGCGGCCGCGACGGAGACGCTCGGCGGCGTCGACGTGCTGATCCACACGCTGGGCGGCTCGACCGCCCCCGGCGGCGGCTTCGCGGTGCTGACCGACGACCTGTGGGAGGCCGAGCTCGCGCTCAACCTGCTCGCCGCGGTGCGCCTCGACCGGGCGCTGCTGCCGCCGATGATCGACCGCGGCGCCGGCGTCGTGATCCACGTCTCGTCGATCCAGCGCCGGCTGCCGCTGCACGACTCGACCATCGCCTACGCCGCGGCGAAGGCGGCGCTGTCGACCTACAGCAAGGCGCTGTCGAAGGAGCTCGGGCCGAAGGGCGTCCGCGTCGCGTCGGTCGCCCCCGGCTGGATCCTGACGACGGCGGCGGAAGCGTTCGTCGCCCGGCTCGCGGCGAGCGCCGGCACCGACGAGGAGGCCGCCCGGCAGGGCGTGATGCAGGCGCTCGGCGGCATTCCGCTCGGCCGGCCGGCGCGGCCCGACGAGGTGGCCGAGCTCGTCGCGTTCCTCGCCTCCGACCGGGCGTCGGCGATCCACGGCACCGAGGTGACGATCGACGGCGGGACGGTGCCGACGGTCTGACGGGCGACGCCTGGGTCAGCCCGTATCGCCTGCCGGGTCCGCGTGGGCGCGCGCCAGCGCGGCGAGCTCGGCGGCGGCGGCGGCGCGCAGGGCGGGCGGGGCGAGGACCTCGGCGCCAGGACCCAGCCAGCGGACGAGCGGCAGCACGGTGCCGGCGTAGGCGTCGGGCAGCGTCAGCACGAGGCCGCCCGACGCGTCCGGGGCGATCACCGCGTGGCGGAAGTACCAGTCGCGCTTCAGGACGGCGGCCTGGGCCGCGGTGATGCGGATCTCCGCCCGCTCGCCCGCCGCCTCCCAGCGCCGCATCGCCTTGTCGAGCCAGGCGCGGCCGAGCAGGTCGCGCACCGAGAAGGCCGGGTCGGCGCGGTAGGCGAGGCCGGTGACGGTGATCTCCGCCACCCGGTCGGCGCGCCACAGGCGGACCTCGTCGTGCTCGAGCGAGCGGCCGACGAGATACCAGTAGTCGCGGTCGTAGAGGAGGCCGGCGGGCTCGACCTCGTGCTCGCGCAGGGCGTTGTGGGTCTGGCTCTCGTGCACGAAGCGGACGCGGCGGGCGGTGAGCAGGCCGTCGAGGAACAGGTCGACGGCGCGCTGGCTGTTCGCCGGGCCGGCGGGCGGGCGCTGGGCGTGGAAGATGTCGGGCGGCGGCGCCTCGACGCCGATCAGCCGGGCGCCGTCGATGAGGAGCTGGCGGGCGGCGCGCGGCAGGGCGGCGAGGAGCTTCTTCTCGGCGGCGTCGAGGTCGGCGACGAGCGGCGTCGCCTTGAGGCCGCGGACGAGGGCGAGGGCGACGAGGAGGGCGGCGGTCTCGCTGCGGGTGAGCGCCACCGGCGGCTGGATGTAGCCGGGCGGCAGCCGGTAGCCGCCCTCGGCGCCGCGGTCGGCCTCGACCGGCACGCCGAGGGCGAGCAGGCGGTCGACGTCGCGGTAGATCGTCCTGAGCGACACGCCGAAGCGCTGGGCGAGCTCGACCGCGCTCACCCGCTTGCCGCCGGTCAGCACCAGGAGGATTCCGAGGGCCCGCTCGATCGGGTTCATGCGCCGCCGATTCCTTCGCCTCCCGCCATCATCCGCATTTGTCGCCCGCGGTCGCGAGAAAAAGGAACAGGCCACGAACAAAGCTGACACGCTGTTGGCAGGTATGGACGCCCACACTCCCTTCAGACGCGACGAGGTTCGCGCTCAGACGGAGTGAAGACGATGAGCCACACCGACGACTGCACCCTCGACCACCGCCCGGCGACCCTGCTCGGATTCGCCACGCTGGCGCGCCGGATCGTCGCGCGCGTGGCCGGCTGGCGCCGCGAGCGCGAGACGCGGGCCGTGCTCGACGAGCTCGGCGCGGAGCAGCTGCGCGACATCGGGCTGGAGCGGACGGAGATCGGCTATGTCGCCGTCGCCCCCTGGGCTTGCCGGCGCTGACCGCACCGGCCGCACGATGGGCGGGGAGCGGCGATCTCGAACGATGAAAATCCGGCCGCGACCGGGGTTATGGTCGCGGCCGTGCATCCGCTCCGAGACACCTTCGGACGCGGGGTGGTGCGCGCCGGAGGCGGCGCGGCGGGGACGGCCGCTTCACATTCGCGAGCGGGCCGTCAGGCGCGCCACACGCTCTGGACGGCGGGGAGCCGTCGTCGCCGCCCGGTCAGAATTCGCCCTTGAGGAAGGGGAGCGGCGCGCTCGGCTTGAAGGCGCCGCTCACGTCGCCGACGAGGTCCGGGTTGTCGGCGAGGCCGAGCTTGAGCGTCGGCGCGCCGGCCGCGAGGTCGAGCTCGTCGAGGTCGACCCAGACGATGTTGGGGCTGTGGGTGGACTCGAAGAAGTAGATCCGGTCGGTCGCATCGGCGACCGTGCGCCACACGGTGTTCGAGGTCTCCGGGTGCGCGGGATCATCCGACGTGGTGAGCGGCTGCGCGACGTTGCGCATGATCGAGAGCACCCCGGCGACGGTCTCCCTGAGGTCGTGCGGCGGGAGCATGTGCTCGATGTAGAAGCTCGCCCGCACGAAGCGGTCGGCCTGGTCGGTGCTGCCCGGAAGCGGCTCCGTGCCGCCGAACCCCTGATACTTCTTCAGGTTGGCGAGCTGCTCGGGGAACGGCGGCGAGTTGGTCATCACCGTGTACTGGCGGCCGTGGTGGATGCGCGCCGCGCCGCCGTCGACGAACTCGACGATCGCCGAATCCCCGGTCGCGTCGGCGAGCGCGATGTGGATCGTCGCCGCCTCGCCGGAGCCGGGCACATGCACCGGCAGGATCTGGACCTCGTGACGCTCGATCGCGGCGACCGCCTCTTCCACCGAGGCGAAGTTGTCGAGCAGGTACTGGCCCCACAGGGACAGCGACAGGCCGGGGATCTTCGGGTCGCGCTCGCCGTAGTCCGCCTCGGTGAGCCACAGCAGGTTCACGACGAGGCCCTTCTCGTTCATCCCGTCGGACGTCGCGGCGCCGAAGGCGCTCGCGACGACGCTGCCGTACTTCGAGGTCCACGTCGCCGAGTTGCCGTCGCCGCTGAGCCCGGTGCGGGCGATCCCGCGTGGGAACGCCCACAGGTCGGAACGGGTATCCTCGGGCCAGTCCATGTTGCGGCCGACGACGACGGCCTGACCGTTGTCGTTCCACAGCACCCGCGAGCATGCGAGCGCCAGGTCGGCGCCGCCGACGATCGCGGCGAGCGCCACGGCCGCACCCCAGTACCCGATCCGGCTCATGGAAATCACTCCCGTTTGATATCGTCAGGATGCCCGAGCGCGCGGTCGCGATGCATTGATCGCGGTCAACGGCCGCCCCGCCGCGGGCCGGGACCGCCCGCCGGCGCCGAGGCCGGGGCGCGGCGATCTCGGACGGTGAAATCCGGTCGCGACCGGGGTTATAGTCGCGGCCGCGCATCCGCCCCGAACCTCCTTCGGCCGCCGGATGATCCGATCCGGAGGCCGCGAGCCGGGATGAAGAGCGCCGAACTCTGGGTCGATCCCTGGTTCCCCTGGCGGCCGGACGAGCGCGAGGGCGCCGTCCGGCTGTTCTGCGCCCCCTATGCCGGCGGCAGCGCCGCGGTCTACGCGCGCTGGCGGCCGGAGGCGGACCGGGCGATCGACCTCGTGCCGCTGGAGCCTCCCGGCCGCGGCGCCCGCGTGCACGAGCGGCCGTTCGGGGAGCTCGCGCCGCTCGTCGCCTCGCTCGCCGACGCCGTCGAGCCGTACAGCGAGGAGCCCTACGCGCTCTTCGGCCACTCGATGGGGGCGATCGTCGCCTTCGAGCTCGCCCGCGAGCTGCGCCGGCGCGGCGCGCCGCCGCCGCGGCACCTGTTCGCCGCCGCCCGGCGGGCGCCGCAGGTGCCGGTGCGGCGCGGGCCGCTGCACCGCCTCGACGACGACGGCCTCGTCGAGGCGCTGCGCGATCTCAACGGCACGCCCGCCTCGGCGCTCGCCGACCCGGACTTCCGGATCCGCTTCCTGCCGGTGATCCGCGCCGACCTCGCCGCCTCGGACGGCGCGCCGCACCGCGAGGAGCCGCCGCTCGACTGCCCGATCGACGTGCTCGCCGGCCGCGACGACGGCGTCGAGCCGGCCGACCTCGAGGCGTGGGGCGTCCACACGCGCGGGTCGTTCACCCTCACCTGGTTCGACGGCGACCACTTCTTCCTGCACGACGCGCGGGCGGAGATCCTCGCCCTCGTCGCGGCGCGGCTGGCGGCGGACTGAGCCGGGCGGCCGGCTCAGCCGGCGTCGATCAGGTGGAAGAAGGTGCCGGTGACGTGGCCGCGGCGGCCGCCGCGCTCGGCGACTTTGGTGCCGGTGGCATCGACGACATCGAACAGCGGCTCGTCGCCGCCGTCCTCGCTCGTCGTTGCGTAGTGGAACTCGTGGCCGCGGAAGGTGGTGCCCGGCCGGCCGAGCACCGTGTCGGCGCAGAGCGTCGCGCGGCGGTAGCCGAGGTGCAGGCGGCGCGCCGCGAAGCTCGTCGCGTGGCCGAGGAGCCCGGCCATCGCGTGGGTGTTCCCGGCGGCGTCGGTCAAAGTGCGGCCGAGCACCATGTGGCCGCCGCACTCGCCGTGCACCGGCCGCGTCGCGGCGAAGGACCGGAGCCCGCCGAGGAAGCGGCCGGCGGCGGCGATCGTCCCTGCGCTCAGTTCCGGATAGCCGCCGGGCAGCCAGCAGGCGTCGGCGCCTTCCGGCGGCGGCTCGTCGGCGAGCGGCGAGAACGGCAGGATCTCGGCGCCGGCCCGCCGCCAGCCGGCGAGGAGGTGCGGGTAGGCGAAGGAGAACGCCGCGTCGCGGGCGAGCGCGATCCGCTGGCCGGGCGGCGGCACGGCGACCGGTGGGACGGCGGCGGCGAGGGACCGGCCGGCCGCGGCGGCGAGGATGGCGTCGAGGTCGCAGCTCGCCTCGACGAGGTCGGCGATCGCGGCGAGGTGCTCGGCGAGCGCCGGGTGCTCGCCGGCCTGGACGAGGCCGAGGTGGCGCTCCGGCAGGGCGACGGTGTCGCGCCGGGCGATGGCGCCGAGGACCGCGAGGCCGGCCCGCTCGACGCCGCGGGTCGCGAGCGCGGCGTGGCGCGGGCTCGCGACGCGGTTGAGGACGACGCCGGCGACCGGCACGTCGTCGCGGAAGCGGGCGAAGCCGGCGGCGACCGCGCCGGCCGACTGCGACTGGCCGGAGACGTCGAGGATCAGCACCACCGGCCAGCCGAAGCGGGCGGCGAGGTCGGCGGTCGAGCCGTCGCCGCAGGCGCCGGGCGCGGCGACGCCGTCGTAGAGCCCCATCAGCCCCTCGCAGACGACGAGGTCGACGCCCGCCGACTGGGCGGCGGCGAGGCCGTCGAGGAGGGCCGCGCGCATCGCCCACGAATCGAGGTTGACGCCGTCGCGGCCGGTGGCGGCGGCGTGGAAGGCGGGGTCGATGTAGTCGGGCCCGGCCTTCGCGGCGGCGACGGCGACGCCGCGGCGGCGGAGCGCCGCGAGGAGGCCGAGGGTGAGCGTCGTCTTGCCCGACCCGGAGCGCGGCGAGGCGACGACGAGGCCCTTCATGGCGCGGGCTCCGCTTCGGCGGCGGCGCGGGCGGCGGCGGCAAGCGCGTCGAGTTCGGCGCGGACGGCGACGATGCCGCCGATCGCGACCACCGCCGGCGGGGCGATGCCGGCGGCGGCGACGGCGTCGGCGAGGGTCGAGAGCGTTGCGACGAGGACGCGCTCGCCGGGCAGCGTGGCGTCGGCGACGATCGCCGCCGGGGTGTCGGGGGAAAGGCCGCCGGCGACGAGCGCGGCGGCGATCGGCCGGAGGCTGGCGGTCGCCATGTAGAGCACGATCGGCTGGCCGGTGGCGGCGAGCGCCGCCCAGTCGAGGCCGCCGGGGCCGGTGCCGGCGTGGCCGGTGGCGAGGATGACCGCCTGGTTGACGGTGCGCATCGTCGCCGGGATGCGGGCGCCGGCGAGGCCGGCGAGCCCGGAGGTGACGCCCGGCACGACGCGGAAGGGCACGCCGGCGGCGGCGAGCGCCAGCGCCTCCTCGCCGCCGCGGCCGAACACGAACGGGTCGCCGCCCTTGAGGCGGAGCACCCGGCGGCCGCCGCGGGCGAGGTCGACGAGGCGGGCGGTGATGTCGGCCTGCTGCGCCGAGGGCTTGCCGCCGCGCTTGCCGGCGAACTCGCGCGCCGCCTCCGGCCGGGCGAGGGCGAGGATGCGCGGGTCGACGAGGGCGTCGTGGACGATGACGTCGGCGGCGGCGAGGGCGGCGACCGCGGCGAGGGTGAGGAGGGCCGGATCGCCCGGCCCGGCGCCGACCAGCCAGACGTGGCCCGGCTCGAAGCGCGGCCCGCCGGCGAGGAGCGCGGCGGCGGCGGTGAGGGTGGTCTCGTTCATCGCGGCGCGCTCGACCGGTGACGGCGCCCGTCGGCGCGCCTATAGGACAGGGAATGGACGAGATCCCGCAGGGCCCGCTCCGGCGCGGTTGGACCACCGGCGCCTGCGCCACCGCGGCGGCGAAGGCCGCCTACGCGGCGCTCGTCGGCGGCGACTTTCCGGACCCGGTGGAGATCGAGCTGCCGCGCGGCGAGCGGCCGGCCTTCGCGCTGGCGATCACCCGCCGCGGCGACGGCTTCGCCACCGCCGGTGTCGTCAAGGACGCCGGCGACGACCCGGACGTGACGCACGGCGCGCTCGTCAGCGTCACCGTGCGCGCCGCGCCGGCCGGGGCGGGCGTCGTGTTCCGGGCCGGGCCCGGCGTCGGCACGGTGACGCGGCCGGGGCTGCCGATCCCGCCCGGCGAGCCGGCGATCAACCCGGTGCCGCGGCAGATGATCCGCCGGGCGATCGGCGAGGTGGCGGCGGCGGCCGGGCTCGCCGGCGACGTCGAGGTCGAGGTCTCGGTCGAGAACGGCGCGCGGCTCGCCGAGAAGACGCTGAACGGGCGCCTCGGCATTTTGGGCGGGTTGTCGATCCTCGGCACCACCGGCATCGTCGTGCCCTATTCCTGCGCGGCGTGGATCCACGCCATCCACCGCGGCATCGACGTCGCCCGGGCGATGGGGCTCGACCACGTCGCCGGCGCCACCGGCTCGACCTCCGAGGCGGCGGTCCGGGCGCTGCACGGGCTCGACGAGGTGGCGCTGATCGACATGGGCGACTTCGTCGGCGGGATGCTGAAATACCTGCGCGCCCGCCCGGTGGCGCGCGTCACGGTGGCCGGCGGCGTCGCCAAGATGACGAAGCTCGCCCAGGGGCTGATGGACCTGCACTCGAAGCGCGGCGCCGTCGACCTCGCGGCGCTCGCCGAGTTCGCCCGCCGGGCCGGCGGCGACGAGGCGCTCGCCCGGCGCATCCTCGCCTCGAACACCGCGCTCGAGGCGTTCGGTCACGCCGAGGTCGCGGGGATCGCCCTCGGCGACGCGGTGGCCGCGGCGGCGAAGGCGGCGGCGGTCGCGGTCGTTCGCGACGCCGGCATCGACGTCGAGGTGGTGCTGTTCGACCGCGAAGGGCGGCTCGCCGGCCGGGCCGGGTTCGCGGGCGGTCACGGCGCGCCGCCCGGCCGGTAGCGGCGCCGGTAGTCGGGGTCGTAGAGGGCGCTCTCGCGAAAATCCTCGGCCGCCAGCGCCCGCCCGACGAGGATCGTCGCGGTGCGCTCGATCGGGTCGGCGGCGATGAGGCCCTCGATGTCGGCGAGGGTGCCGCGGACGAGACGCTCGCCGGGCCAGGAGGCGTGCGCGACGATGGCGACCGGGCAGTCCGGGCCGAGGATCGGCGCGAGGCGGGCGACGACCGACGGCAGGGCGTGGATCGCGAGGTGGATCGCGAGCGTCGCGCCGGTCGCCGCGAAGGCTTCGAGGCTCTCGCCCGCCGGCATCGGCGAGGCGCGGCCGGAGACGCGGGTGAGGACCACCGACTGGGCGAGGCCGGGCACGGTCAGCTCGCGCCCGAGCGCGGCGGCGGCGGCGGCGAAGGCCGGCACGCCGGGGGTGAGCGTGTAGGCGATGCCGCGCCGTTCGAGCCGGCGCGCCTGCTCGGCGACGGCGCTGTAGATCGACAGGTCGCCGGAGTGGAGGCGGGCGACGTCGTGGCCGGCGGCGTCGGCGGAAACGATCTCGGCCTCGATCTCGTCGAGGCTCATCGGCGCGGTGTCGACGAGGCGGGCGCCGGGCGGGCAGAACGCCAGCATCTCCGGCGGCACGATCGAGCCGGCATAGAGGCAGACGGGGCAGCGGGCGAGGAGGTCGCGCCCGCGCAGCGTCAGCAGGTCGGCCGCGCCGGGGCCGGCGCCGATGAAGTGGACGGTCATCGGCCGCCGCCGCGGGCGAGCGCGCAGGTGACCGGGCCGACGGCGATGCGCGGCCCGATCAGCCGGCCGGCCGGGCCGGCGGCGGCGAGCGCCGCCGTCTCCGCCGCCGAGGGCACGCCCATCAGCGCGACGACGCGCTCGGAGCGGGTGACGGCGCGGTCGGCGGCGGCCTCCAGCGTGCGCGGCGGCACCAGCACCAGCGGCAGGCCGAGCGCCGCCGCCATCGCCGACAGGGCCGGCTCGCCGCCCTTGATCGCCGGCGCGGCGAGGGCGGCGACGGCGTCGCGGGCGATGCCGTGCCGCTCCAGCGCGGCGGCGAGCGCCGCCTCGAGCTCGGCGACGTCGATGCCCTTGCGGCAGCCGAAGCCGGCGACGATCACGGCGTTCTCCACGGCTTTTCCCATGTCCATTGCGTCACCGGCATCGCCGGGCGCCAGCCGGTCATGCCGGCGACCGGCGCGGCGCGGGCGACTGCGAGGCGGACGAGCGCGCCGCCCAGGTCGGCGTGGCGGGCGATGAGCACGGCTTCCGTCTCCAAGGTTACCGCATTGACGACGAGCCTGCCGCCCGGCCGGAGCGCGGCGACGACCGCGTCGAGCACGCCCGCCTCGGAGGCGCCGCCGCCCACGAAGACGGCGTCGGGCGCCGGCAGGCCGGCGAGCGCCGCCGGGGCGGTGCCCTCGACGACGGCGAGGCCGGGCACGCCGAGGGCGGCGGCGTTTGCGCGGATGCGGGCGGCGCGGTCGGGCCGCGCCTCGACGGCGATCGCCGCGAGGCTCGGGTCGGCCAGCATCCACTCGATCGCCACCGAGCCGGCGCCGGCGCCGACGTCCCACATCAGCTCGCCGCGGCGGGGGGCGAGGGCGGAGAGGGTGACGGCGCGGATCTCGCGCTTGGTGAGCTGGCCGTCGTTGTCGAAGAGGGCGTCCGGCAGGCCGGGGGCGCGGGGGAGGACGCGGGCGCCCTCGCCGGCGGCGACGGCGATCGCCACGACGTTGAGCGGGTCGACGGCGCCGAACTCCGCCGCCGCGGCGAGGCACTCGCGGACGCGCTCGCGCGGGCCGCCGAGGGCTTCCAGCACGACGACGCGCGAGGCGCCGAAGCCGGTGTCGGCGAGGAGCGCGGCGAGGCGGGCCGGGCCGTCGCCGTCGGCGGTGAGGAGCAGGAGGCGGGCGCCCGGCTGCAAATGCGGGCGGACGAGGTCGAGCGGCCGGCCGTGCACCGAGAGCTGCACGGTGTCGGCGAGCGGCCAGCCGAGGCGGGCGGCGGCGAGGCTGAAGGCGGAGGGGGCGGGCACCACCCGCATCTCCTCCGCCGCCACGTGGCGGGCGAGCGTCGCGCCGACGCCGTAGAGGAAGGGATCGCCCGAGGCGAGGACACAGACGCGGCGGCCGCGCAGGGCCGCGACGCCCGCGACGTCGAACGGGCTCGGCCACGGCCGCGCCTCGCCGCGGACGAGGCTCGCGGCGAGCGCCAGGTGGCGGGCGCCGCCGAACACCACCTCTGCATCCGAAACGAGGGTTCGCGCGTTGAGCGACAGGCCGGCCACGCCGTCTTCGCCGATGCCGACGATGGACAGCCAGCGGCCGCCGGGTGCAGGGTCGGCATGACCCGGCACCGGCGGATGTGCCTCCCCGATCGTCGAGGGCTCAGCGGACATGACGGCGACCATCCTCATTCTCGGCGGCACGACGGAGGCGCGGCGGCTCGCCGAGCGCCTGGCGGCGCGGGCCGACATCGTCACCACGCTGTCGCTCGCCGGCCGCACGACGGCGCCGGTCGAGCAGGGCGTGCCGGTCCGCGTCGGCGGCTTCGGCGGTGCGGCGGGCCTCGCCGAGCATATCCGCAACGCCGGCATCGATCTCCTGGTCGACGCCACGCACCCCTTCGCCGAGCTCATCTCGACCAACGCGGTGGCGGCCGCCGCCGATGCCGGCGTGCCGCTGGTGGTGCTGCGCCGGCCGCCGTGGCGGGCGGTCGCCGGCGACCGCTGGACGGAGGTCGACCGCGTCGAGAACGTGCCGGCCGCCCTCGGCGAGGCGCCGCGGCGGGTGTTCCTGGCGCTCGGCCGGCAGGAGCTGGCGCCCTTCGAGACGGCGCCGCAGCACTGCTACGTGATCCGCAGCATCGAGCCGGTGGCGCCGCCGCTGGCGGTGCCCGAGGCGCTCTACATCACCGCCCGCGGGCCCTTCGACGAGGCCGGCGACACCGCGCTTCTCCGCGAGCACCGCATCGAGGTGGTGGTGACGAAGAACAGCGGCGGCGAGGCCTCCTACGGCAAGATCGCCGCGGCGCGGGCGCTCGGCCTCGAGGTGATCATGGTGCGGCGGCCGCCGCTCGCCGCCGAGGGCGCGCTCTCGACCGTCGAGGCGGCGATCGAGGAGATCGATCATCGGCTCGCCTCGCGGGCGCCGCGCGGCGTGTAGACGAGGGGCTCGAGGCCCGGCCGCGCGATGCGGCGCGTCTCGGCCGAGCCGACGATGACGAGGGTCGCCATGTCGGCCATCGCGGCGTCCGCTTCGGCGAGGTCGACGACGCGGATGCGCTCGTCGGGGCGGCGGACGGCGCGGCCGAAGACGACCGGGGTCGTCGCCGGCAGGTGGCTCGCCAGGCGCTCGAAGGCGGCGCCGAGCTGCCAGGGGCGCGCCTTCGAGACCGGATTGTAGAGCGCGATGACGAAGCCGGCGCCGGCGGCGGCGTCGAGGCGGCGCTCGACGAGGCTCCACGGCTTCAGGTTGTCGGAGAGCGAGATCGCGCAGAAGTCGTGCCCGAGCGGCGCGCCGACGCGGGCGGCGACGGCGAGCATGGCGCTGATGCCGGGCACCACCGCGATGTCGACGGCGCGCCACGCCGGCGGGCCGGCCTCGACCGCCTCGCAGACCGCGGCGGCCATGGCGAAGACGCCGGGATCGCCGCCGGAGACGACGGCGACCGAGGCGCCGGCGGCGGCCTCGGCGAGCGCCGCGCCGGCACGGCCGAGCTCCTCGCGGTTGTCGCTCGCCCGCCGCGCCTGGCCGGGCGACGGCGGCACGCGGTCGAGATAGGGGCCGTAGCCGTAGAGCGACTGCGCCGCGGCGAGGGCGGCCGTCGCCTCCGGTGTGACGAGCGCCGGGTCGCCCGGGCCGAGGCCGACGACGGCGAGGCGGCCGGTCACGGCCGGCCCTCCCAGCCGGGCACCAGCACCAGCGAGAAATAGGGGGCGCGGTCGTCCGGCTTGTCGGCGAGGCGCTGGACGGCGCCCGCCGCCATGGTGCCGCGCTCGACATAGATCGACCGCTCGAGCCGGCCGGCGGTGGCGAGCGCCCGGCGGACCTTGGCGAGGTTGCGGCCGACCTTCATGACGACGGCGGCGTCGACGCCGGCGAGGCGGGCCGACAGCGTCGCCTCGTCGAGGGTGGCGGGGAGGACGGCGAGGACGTCGTCGCCCTGGACGATCGGCACGCCGGCGAGCGACCAGCAGCCCGACATGGCGGTGACGCCCGGCACCACCTCGGTCGGGAAGCGGTGCGCCAGGCGCACGTGCAGGTGCATGTAGGAGCCGTAGAACAAGGGGTCGCCCTCGGAGAGGACGACGACGCTGCGGCCGGCGGAAAGGCGGTCGGCGACGGCGGCGGCGGAGGCGTCGTAGAAGGCGTCGATCTGCGCGCGGTAGGCGGCGTCGGCCTTCGGGATCTCGGTCGTGACCGGATAGGCGAGCGGCAGCTCCTCGGCGCCGGCCGGGATGAGACCGGCTACGACGGCGCGGGCGTTCGAGCCGTTGCCGGCCTTGTGGAAGTGGGCGACGCAGTCGGCGGCGGCGATGAGGCGCGCCGCCTTCAGCGTCAGGAGCTCGGGATCGCCCGGCCCGACGCCGACGCCGTAGAGCCGGCCGGTGGTCGATTGCGGCATCTCAGATCCCCGCGCGCGCGAGCGCGTTGACGGCCGCCGCGGTCATGGCGCTGCCGCCGAGGCGGCCGCGGACGACGAGCCAGGGCACGTCGTGCGGCGAGGCGGCGAGCGCCTCCTTCGATTCGGCGGCGCCGACGAAGCCGACCGGGATGCCGAGGATCGCCGCCGGGCGCGGGGCGCCGGCGTCGAGCAGCTCGAGCAGGCGGAAGAGCGCGGTCGGCGCGTTGCCGATGGCGACGACGGCGCCGCCGAGCCGGTCGGCCCACAGCTCCATCGCCGCCGCCGAGCGGGTGGTGCCGAGGCGCTCGGCGAGCGCCGGGGTGAGCGGGTCGTTCAAGGTGCAGACGACCTCGTTGCCGGCCGGCAGGCGGGCGCGGGTGACGCCGCGCGCCACCATCTCGGCGTCGCAGAGGATCGGCGCGCCGGCGGCAAGCGCGGCGCGGGCCTCGGCGACGAGGCGCGGGTGGAAGTCGAAGGCCGCCGCCGCCTCGACCAGACCGCAGGCGTGGATCATCCGCACCGCGACGTCGGCCTCGGCCTCGGAGAAGCGGGCGAGGTCGGCCTCGGCGCGGATGATCGCGAAGGAGCGGGCGTAGATCGCCGCGCCGTTGCGCACATAGTCGTAGGGCTCAGCCATGTCCGGTCTCGTTGGTCAGCATGCGGTGGCCGGAGCGGCCCTCCCCGAAATCCAGCGGTGATCTATGGCCGGGCCGGCCGCCGGCTTCAACTGCGCCGATCGCCGGCGGTCATTTCCGCGGCGAGTTCCGCGGCGTGGCGGCGGACGGCGGCGAGGAGGCCGTCGGGCCCGACCGTCTCCGCCGGCGCGGCGGACGCCGGGCCGTGGTGGACGAGGCCGACGCCGGCCGCGCCGCCGACGAGGGTCAATGCCGCGGCGGCGGGATGGGCGCAACCCTTGGCGCAGCCGGAGAGATGGACGGTTCCGCCGGCGTCGAGGAGCGGCCGCGCCGCCTCCGCCACCGCCGCCGCGAGGGCCCGCGCCGGAAGGTAGCCGGAGGCGCACCCGGGCGCACCGGGGCAGGCGGAGAAATCGAGCCGCGGATCGGCCGCGTCGGCGGCGAGGTCGAGGGCGCGGCAGGCGGCGGCGAGCCGGGCCGTCGCCGCGGCGTCGAGGCCGGTGGCGATCAGGCCGTGGCGGGGGGCGAGCAGGATCGCCTCGGCCGTCACGGCGGCCGCGGCGTAGGCGGCGAGGTCCGCCGCGGCGATGTGGCCGAACGGCAGCGCGGCGCCGAAGGCGCTGCCGCCGGCGAGCGCGAAGGCGCCGAGCCAGGCGGCGCCGGCCGACCGGCCGTCGTTCGCGCGGGGTGGTGCGCCGGCGATGGGGTCGCCGAGGGCGGCCGGCAGGGACGGGGGGGCCGACAGGAGGTCGCGGGCGCGGGCGGCGCGGCCTGCGGCGGCGATCCGGCCGAGCACGGCGACGGTCGCCACCGCGGCGGCCTCTTCGTCGAGCGCCTGGAACCACGTCGCCGCTGCGCGGTCGCCGGCGAGGCCGAGGCGCCAGCGGCCGCCCTCGGCTGCGAGGCGGACGTCGGCGGCGGCGGCGTCGAGGCGGACGCGGCCGCCGGCCTCGACGACGATCGAGACCTTCGGGCCGAGCCGGGCGGCGAGGCCGGCCGCGTCGATCGCCGCGGCGAGGCGGGCGAGGAGGCGGCGCGGGTCGGCGTCGGCGGTGTCGTCCTCGCCGGCGAGGGGGCTCGCCAGCGTCGGCACGCCCTCGGCCAGCGGCACCGCGAGGTCGGCGACGGCCGCGGCGAAGGCGCCGGCGCTCGCCTCGGTCAGGCCGCGCACCTGGAGGCTCGCGCGGGCCGTGATCTCGACGGTGCCGTTGCCGAAGCGGTCGGCGGCGGCGGCGAGGCCGGCGAGCATCGCCGGGGTGAGCCGGCCGCCCGCGGGGGCGAGGCGGGCGATGAGGCCGTCGCCGGTTTCCATCGGCGCGGCGAGGCTCGGGCAGGCGCCGCGGCGCCGCGCGGCGACGGGGGACGCGAGGGCCGGGGTCGCGGTCGGCGCGCTCATGCGGCGACCTCGCCGGAGAGGACCGCGAGATCGGCGTCGACGGCGTTGCGGCGCGGGTGCCAGAGGCCGCGGCGGCGGGCGTCGGCGAGCCTTCGGGCGATGGTGCGCGCCGCCTCCGGGTTGGCGGCCAGCAGGAAGTCGCGCACCGCCGGGTCGGCGGCGTAGGCGGCGTGCAGGCGGTCGAGCAGGCTGCCGGGCACCGCCTCGGTGGTCTCGGCGAAGGCGACGAGGCGGTCGACCGTCTCGGCGAGCTCGGCGGCGCCGCGCCAGCCGTGCCGCATCTGCCCGGCGACGAAGCGCGGGTCGACGCGGCCGCGGACGAGGCGCGCCAGGCTCTCGGCGAGGCCGCGCGCGCGCGGCCGCGCCGGGTCGGTGGTGTCGAGGACGACGAGGTCGGCCGTGCGGCCGAGAGTGGCGACGGCGGCCGCAAAGCCGCCGAGGGCGGCGACGTCGGCGGCGCCGTCGAGGAGGTCGCGGCCGGGGTCGTCGCCCGGATGGACGATCAGGTCGGCGGCGGCGACGCGCGCGGCGAAGCGGCCGGGCAGCGCCTCACCGTCCTCGGCGGCGCGGAAGGCGTGCGAGGTGGCGGCGAGGTAGGCGGCGCCGAGGGTTTCGCGCTCCTCCCAGCGGCCGGTGGCGAGCGCGTCCTCGATGCCGGTGCCGTAGGTGCCGGGCGCGGTGCCGAAGACGCGGGCGAGGGCCGGCCCGTCGGTGCCGCCGGCGGCGCGGGCGATCTCGGCGAGCGGGTTGCCGTCCTCCTCGGCGCGGGCGGCGACCGCGCGCACGGCGGCGTCGAGGAGGGCGATCTGGGTCGGGAAGAGGTCGCGGAAGAGGCCGGAGATGCGCACCGTGACGTCGACGCGCGGCCGGCCGACGACTGCCGGCGGCAGGACCTCGATGCCGGTGACGCGGCCGGTGCCGGCGTCCCACGTCGCCCGGCAGCCCATCAGGGCGAGCGCCTGAGCGATCTCCTCGCCGCCGGTCCGGAGCGTCGCGCTGCCCCAGAGATCGAGCACGAGGGCGCGCGGGTAGTCGCCGTGCTCCTGCAGGTGGCGGCGCAGGATCTCGTCGGCGGCGAGGCGGCCGAGGTCGCTCGCCGTCGGCGTCGGCAGGGTGCGCGGGTCGGCGGTGAAGAGGTTGCGGCCGGTCGGCAGCACGTCCTGGCGGCCGCGCGCAGGCGCCCCGGCGGGCCCGGCGGCGATGCGCCGGCCGGCCAGCGCGTCGAGGATCGCCCGGCGTTCGGCAGCCGCGGCGGCGGCAATGGCGGGCGCGGCGTCCGGCGGCGGGCGGCCGTAGACGTGCAGCCCGTCCTTCAGCGCGAGCTCCTTCAGGTCGCACAGGAAGCCGTCGATGCGCTTCAGCGTCTCGGCGGCGTCGAGGTCGCGGGCCAGGCCGAGCTCGGCTGCAAGGCCCGCCGCCTCCGCCGCCTCGCGCACCAGCCGGGCGAGGCGGTCGCGCCGGCGCGGATCTAGCCCGTCGGCGGCGGCGTACTCGTCGACGAGGCGCTCGAGGCGGGCGAGGTCGGGGTCGAGGGCGGCGAGGGCGGTCGGCGGCGGCAGGTGGCCGAGGGTGACGGCGGCGATGCGCCGCTTCGCCTGCGCCGCCTCGCCTGGATTGGAGGCGATGAACGGATAGATCACCGGCAGCGGCCCGGCGACGACCTCCGGGAAGCACTCCGCGGTGAGCGCCACCGCCTTGCCGGGCAGCCATTCGAGGGTGCCGTGCGCGCCCATGTGGACGATCGCGTCGACCTTCGCCGCGTGGCGCAGCCACAGACCGAAGGCGACGAGCGCATGGCGCGGCGGCAGGGCGGGGTCGTGGTAGTCGGCGCGCCGGTCGAGCGACAGGCCGCGGTCGGGGGCGACGGCGACGATCACGTTGCCGAGGTCGAGGGCGCGGAAGCCGAAGGCGCCGCGGGCGGCGTCCGGGTCGTCGGCGGGCGCCCCCCAGGCGACGGCGACGCGCCCGGCGAGGACGGCGGGGAGGAGGTGGGCGTAGTCGGCGAGGGGGAGGGAGGGGGAGACGTCGCGCGCCCGCGCCAGCGCCTGCATCAGCGCGGTGCCGTCCCGTGGCGAGGGATCGACGGCGTAGCCGGCGGCGCGGAGGTCGGCGAGGAGGGCGAGGACGCTCGCCGGCACGTCGAGGCCGACGGCGTAGCCGGTGCGGCCGGCCGGGCCGGCATAGTCGGGGATCAGCACCGCGACGCGGCGTTCGGCCGGCGGCGTCGCGGCGAGGCGGACCCAGGCGGCGACGCGGTCGGCGACGGCCTCGACGCGGTCGGGTTCCGACCGGTTGACGAGGCCGGTGAAGCCGAGCGCGGCGTCGGCTTCGAGCGGCGCCTTGAAGCCGAGCGTGCCGGCGAGGATGCGGCCGTCGAGCTCCGGCAGCACGACGTGCATGGCGAGGTCGGCGGCGCCGAGGCCGCGGCCGCCGGCCGCCCACGCCTCGCGCCGGGTGGTCGCCACCACCGCCTGGAACACCGGCACGCCGGCGCGGTCGAGCGGCGTCGCGGCGCCCGGCGCGCCGGCGGCGGCGAAGGCCGTGGTGGTGACGATCGCCGCCGGCCGCAGGCGGTCGACGGCGGCGGCGAGGAAGGCGGCCGAATCCGGTTCCTTGAGGCTCGCGACGTAGAGCGGCGCGGCGGCGATGCCGCGGGCGGCGAGGGCGGCGGCGAGCGCGGCGACCGGCGCCACGTCGTCGGCGAGCAGCATCGAGCGGTAGAAGACGATGGGGACGACCGGCAGCGCCGGGTCGAGAGCGGCGGCGAGGGCGTCGAGGGAGGCCGGGCCGATGCCGGCGAGCCATGCGCCGGCGCGGGGGAGGGGGACGGGGGCGTCGGGGCCGGCGGCTTCGTCGCGGCCCGCGAGCCGCGCCAGCCGGCGCAGGAGGGCGGCCATGTTGGCGGGGCCGCCGGCGCGGAAGCAGGCGGTGAGGCGGGCGAGCTCGTCCGGCGGCAGGGTGGAGGCGTCGGCGAGGCGGGGGTCGTCCTGGTCCTCGCCGGGGAGGACGGCGAGGGCGATGCCGTGCTCGCGGGCGACGGCGGCGAGGCGGTCGACGCCGTAGCGCCAGTAGTCGAGGCCGCCGAGCAGGCGGACGACGACGACCTTCGCCCGCGACCCGACGCGCTCGATCCACAGGTCGACGGAGAGCGGGTGCTTCAGGTCGCGCAGCGAGGCGAGGCGGAGGGTGGGCGGGGCGGCGCCCTCCACCGCCGCCGCGGACGCCGCGCGCCAGGCGGCGGCGACGGCGGCGAGGTCGCTGTCGGTGAAGGAGAGGACGGCGACGTCCGCCGGCGACTGGCCGAGGTCGACCGGCTCGACGACCTCGTCGAGGCTCGCCCCGGTGCTCGCCAACAGGTGCATCGCGCGGCTCCGTCCTCCGTCTAGCCGGCGAGGGCGCGCTCGACCGCGGCGCGGTCGAGGCCGGCGAGGCCGATCACGACGAGCCGGCCGCGGCGCGCCTCGCCGTCGGCCCACGGGCGATCATAGTGGTGGTCGACGCGCGCGCCCACCGCCTGCACCAAGAGCCGCATCGGCTTGCCGGCGACCGGCACCCAGCCCTTGACCCGGAGCACGCCGGCATCGGCCGCAGCCGTTGCGACGCGGGCGGCGAGGGCGGCCGGGTCGGCCGCCTCGGGCACCTCGACGACGAAGGAATCGAATTCGTCGTGGTCGTGCTCCTCCTCGTCGTCGTGGTGGGTGCGGCGGGCGTCGATGTCGGCCTCGACGCCGACGCCGAGGCCGAGCACGGCGCCGACGTCGACCCGGCCGCCGGCGGTCGGAATCACCGACACCGCGGCGGGCAGGGCGGCCTCGAGCCGCTCCCGGGCGCGGGAAAGGCCCTCCTCGTCGAGGAGGTCGGTCTTGGTCAGGATCACGAGGTCGGCGCAGGCGACCTGGTCCTCGAACACCTCCTCGATCGGGTCGTCGTGCTCGAGCGAGGGGTCGGCGGCGCGCTGGCGGGCGAGCGCCTGCTCGTCCATCGCCACCTTGCCGGCGGCGAGCGCCGCCCCGTCGACCACCGCGACGACGCCGTCGACGGTGACGCGGCTGACGATCGCCGGCCACTTGAAGGCCTGCACCAGCGGCTTCGGCAAAGCGAGGCCCGAGGTCTCGATCAGGATGTGCTCGACCGGCGGGGTGCGGGCGAGGATGGCGTCGAGCGCCGGCACGAAGTCGTCGGCCACGGTGCAGCACAGGCAGCCGTTGGCGAGCTCGACGATGTTCTCCTCCGGGCAGCTCTCGACGCCGCAGCCGCGCAGGATCTCGCCGTCGATGCCGACGTCGCCGAACTCGTTGACGATGACGGCGAGGCGCCGGCCGTGCGCCGTCTCCAGCACGTGGCGGATGAGGGTCGTCTTGCCGGCCCCGAGGAAGCCGGTGACGATGGTGCAGGGGATCTTGGCGAGGCTCATGCGGTCGGGTCCTTGGCGGCGGGCAGCGGCGGCACGCGCGCGACGACGCCCTTGCGGAACGATGGCGGCCGCTCGCGCCAGGGGATGATGCCGTTCTCGGTGGCAGCATAGCACTGGGCGGCGGCGGCGATGTCGTCGAGGTGGGCGTCGGCGTCGAGGTCGCCGACGACGTAGGTCCAGCGGCCCGGGCCGGCGAGGGCGACGGTGCACGGCCGCTTGCAGACGGCGAGGCACTCGACGCCCTCGACCGCGAGGCCGGGCGCGCCGGCGAGGCGGTCCCGGAGCGCGGCGAGGAGGCCGCGGCCGGGCTCGTCGTAGCCCTCGGCAAGATCGGGCGCCGGGCGGCGGCAGACGACGCAGACGGAGAGGACGGCGTCCGCCGAAGCGACCTCGCCGTGGCCCGCGGCGGACCGATCCTCGGTCGACCGCGGGCCGCTGTCGTTGCCGCTCAGTGCGCCGCGCCGCCGAGGCGGCGCCACAGGGCGCCGACGGCCCAGGCGACGGCGACCCACGTCAGCGCCATGAAGGCGATCGAGCGGGCGGCGAACTCGGCCGACAGCTCGGCCGGCACGCGGCTCTCGAAGGCCTCCGGCTGCGGCGCGCCGACGACGTGCGGGGCGATCAGGATGACGATCGCCAGCCCCTTCGCCCACGGCGTTCCGGTGCGCAGGAAGAGCCACAGCGACACGCCCGTGCAGACGGCGGTGGCGAGCCACCAGAGCTGGCGGGCCTCGAGCGCCGCGGCGGCGCTCGCCGGCAGCTCCGGCGAGAGGCCGAAGGCCGGCGCGAGGCCGGTCGCCACGAAGGCCGCGAGGCCCCAGCCGATCGCTCGCCGCTCGGTGATCTCGTCGCCGGCGATCAGCATGCCGGCGAGCAGCACGAAGGCGAAGCCGACGGCGCAGAGGATGGTGGCGAGGCCGGTATAGACCGTGCGCTCGAGCCCGTCCTCCGGCGCCCAGCCCGCCTCGCCGCCGTGGTCGTGCTCGCCGGCGGCGGGGTCGGCCGCGGTGTGGGCGAGGATCAGCTTAGCGTCGCCGAAATCGCGCAGCACGCCGCTCCGGGCGACCTCGCCGGCGTGCTCGAAGCTCTCCGCCTCGACGATCATCGGCGTCATGGTGAAGTGTTGCAGGACCGCGAGCGCAAGTCCGGCGACGAGGCCGGCCAGAAGGCCGACCATCAGAACACGGCTCAGCATGGCCGGCTCAGTGGCAGGGGAAGGCGAGGCTGTGGCGCGTGTCGTGCGCGGCGTTGTGCAGCATCTCCGGGTGGGCGAAGCCGACCCCGAACACCAGCACGACGCCGAGCACCGCCGCGACGGCGGCGGCCCTCAGCGCTTCCGCGCGACTATAGGCGCGACCGTCGGATTGCGTTGTCGAAAGCGTGGTCATCTGTCGTCTCCCGGCCGCCCCGCCGGCGGCCTCTCGAGTGCGGTTGCGACGGCAGGTCTCCTGGCTCACGGGTCGCTGCCCGGCGTCGCCTTCCCAGAGCGAATCGCATGCGATCCGCTCCAGTGGCCTCCGACCCGGGCTCTCCGCTTACAGTTGCGGGGGCAGCCGCGGCCTTGGGGATCTCCCCGCACCGCGTTCCCTTTTCACCTTCCTTGCGGAAGGACCGTCGAGACTTTGGTACAGGACGGCGGCGACGGCCGTCAATCGCGCCGACGGGAGGACGAGGTGATCGGTCGGACGCGGGCCCTCGCCGGGGGAGGGAGCGAGCCTCGGAGGTGCGGCGCTTCACCCTCCCCTGGAGGGGGAGAGCGATCGCACTTGCGGAAGGGGCGTTCTTCCCCTCGCCCCGCTTGCGGGGAGAGGGTGGCGGAGCGCAGCGACGCCGGGTGAGGGGGGCCGCGGCGAGACGGTGCGTCGTGCTGGCGTCGACCGAGACGTCGATCGTGTGGCGCCCCTCATCCGGCGCTGCGCGCCACCTTCTCCCCGCAAGCGGGGCGAAGGGAAGAGAGGCGGCGGAGCGATTCCTCCGCAAGGCGATCCTCCTCGAGAGCAGGGTGGTTTCACGACCGGCCGACGACATGGGATACGATTACCCGACGGCCAGTCGCTGGGTGCTGAGCAGGTCGGCAGCGGTCCAGCGTCAGAGCCCAGTCCCAACGTGGGCGGCCCGGCTGCAATCGAGCCATAGAGAGCAAAATGATCGGACGTGTCGCCTTCGCCGGCGTTGTGGTCGTCGCGGAATTTCTGACCATCGGAAACTCGGCGCGCGAGATCGACGTCGCGGCGATATCCGGGTCGCATGGTGAGATAAGGAGCGGTGAACAGTTCGGAATTCGAATTGGGTCAAGTCGAGAGAGTGCGGTAAAGCAGCTTGAATCTCTTGGTTTCCGTGTTCTCGGGGTACCTCTCCCAAAAAATTGGAAGTGTATCGATCTTAAGGATGGGGAAGATGAGGATATTATGTCTGATAGTTCCTGGCGGGGCGGAGTGATTTGCCTTGCCTATCGCGGCGGAATGATATCGGCCATGAGCTGGAATTTTAGCCCATTCGCAAATTTTTTCCCGTAGAGGCGTCGGATTCTAGCTGGAGCGCCCGTTGAATTTTGCGCCGCCAAGTGCTGAAGGGATCTGGCGCTTGTGGGGCGCCAGAGCCATCGCGAGTGGTGATGGAACGAAATCTGCCGCGTCGGCGACCCCTTTCAGCGATGCCCGGAGGTGTTCAGGATGACCAAGACGATCGATCCGGCGGCGGCGGCGCGGCATGCCGAGAAGGCGCGCAAGCGCAAGGCGGTGCAGGATGCGGAGGTGGCCGGCAAGACGATCGAGAAGGGCCTCCTCATCGTCCACACCGGCCAGGGCAAGGGCAAGTCGACGGCGGCCTTCGGCCTGGCGCTCAGGATGCTCGGGCGCGGCCGGCGGGTCGGCGTCGTGCAGTTCATCAAGGGGGCGTGGCAGAGCGGCGAGCGCGCCGCGCTCGAGAGCTTCGGCGACCGCGTCGTCTGGCACTCGATGGGCGAGGGCTTCACCTGGGAGACGCAGGACCTCGCCCGCGACGTCGCCGCCGCCGGGCGCGCCTGGGCGAAGGCCGAGGAGCTGATGGCCGACCCCTCCTTCGGCCTCGTGGTGCTCGACGAGCTCAACATCGCGCTGCGCTACGACTACCTGCCGCTCGCCGACGTTGTGGCGAAACTGGCTTCCCGGCGCGAGGGGCTGCACGTCGTCGTCACCGGCCGCAACGCCAAGCCGGAGCTGCTCGAGGCGGCCGACCTCGTGACCGAGATGACGCTCGTCAAGCACCACTTCCAGGCCGGCGTGAAGGCGCAGGAGGGGATCGAGTTCTGATGACCGCCCTGACCGGACTTGGCGCCGGACTTGGCGCCGCACCCGGCGCCGCACCTGGAGCCGGATTTGGCGCCGCACCCGGCGCCGCCGCGGCGCCGCTGCCGCACGGCGGCGACCTCGCCGCGGCCAGGCGGCTGTTTCCGGGCGCGCCGGCCCCCTTCCTCGACCTCTCGACCGGCATCAGCCCGCACGCCTGGCCGCTGCCGGCGCTGCCGGCGGAGGCCTTCACCCGCCTGCCGGGGCCGGACGCGCTCGCCGGGCTGCTCGCCGCCGCCGCCGCCCGCTACGGCGCGCCCTCGGCCGCCCACGTCGTCGCCGCGCCCGGAACGCAGATCCTGCTGCCGCTCGTCGCCGGGCTGGTGGCGCCCGGCCGCGCGAATGTGCTCGCGCCGACCTACGCCGAGCACGCGCGCGCCGCGGCGCTCGCCGGTCACGCGGTCGCGGAGGTCACGGACGCCGCGGCGCTCGCCGGCGCCGACCTCGCGGTGGTGGTGAACCCCAACAACCCGGACGGCCGGCTGGTCACGCCGGCCGATCTGCGGGCGCTCGCGGCGACGGCGGCCGCGCGGGGCGGGCTGGTGGTGGTCGACGAGGCGTTCATGGACGTCGGGCCGGCCGGCGCGAGCCTCCTGCCCGACCTGCCGGCCGGCGCGGTGGTGCTGCGCTCGTTCGGGAAATTCCACGGCCTCGCCGGGCTGCGGCTCGGCTTCGCGATCGCCGCGCCGGAGATCGCCGCGCGGCTTTCGGCGCGGCTCGGGCCGTGGGCGGTGTCGGGCCCGGCGATCGCCGTCGGCGCCGCGGCGCTCGCCGACGACGCCTGGGCTACGGCGACGCGGGCGCGGCTCGCGGCCGACGCCGCGCGGCTCGACGGGCTGCTCGCGGCGGCGGGCCTCGCCGTCGCCGGCGGCACGGCGCTGTTCCGCCTCGTCCGCACCCCGGACGCCGCCGCCCTCCATGACCGCCTCGGCCGCGCCGGGATCCTCGTCCGCCGCTTCCCCGAACGCCCGGCCGACCTCCGCTTCGGCCTGCCCGCCGACGAGCCGGCCTGGGGAAGGCTCGCGGCGGCGCTCGGGGGGTAGGGGGAGAAGGAGCCCTCCGCCGAGGGCGTGATGTGCCCGCCACCCACCCCCGAGAGGCGCCCGCGCTCTCCTCACGGTCATCCCCGGGCTCGTCCCGGGGACCCAATGGCAGAGCCCGCGGGCTATGCCGTTCGACGCATCCCACGGCATAGGCCGCCGCACGCGGCAATGGGTCCCCGGAACAAGTCCGGGGATGACCACCGAGAGGGTGCGCCGGGGAAGACCACCGAGAGGTGGGTGCGGGGGGGGCGAGAGGTGTGGCGCCCGACCCCACCCCACGGTCATCCCCGGGCTCGTCCCGGGGACCCATTGGCATTGCCCGCGGGCTATGCCGTTCGACGCGTCCCGCGGCATAGGCCGCCGCACGCGGCAATGGGTCCCCGGAACAAGTCCGGGGATGACCACCGAGAGGGTGCGCCGGGGATGACCGTCGAGAGGTGGGTGCGGGGGGGTCGGCTTCGACTCTCGGCCACGCGGGCGATCGCGGCCGATGGCGCGCTGTGGCATGGTGGTGGCTCCCGTCCATGTCGTCCGGGACGGGCTCCGCGCCGCACGATCACCGTCTCACGGGTTCGACAGACAGGGGGGACACTTGAGCGCCGAGAGGATTGTCGAGGCCTCGCTCGGCAGGATCGGGCGACTGATGTTCGATCGCTCCGAGGCTTTCGCCGACGAGTTCGCTCCGGACGGCGTTCTCGTCGGCTCCGAGCCCGGCGAAGTGGCGCGCGGCCGGGAGGCGGTGCGCGTCCTGATCCGCGGCTTCCACGCCCTGCCGGCGCGCTACACGTGGCGCTGGGACAGCCTCGACCAGTGCGTCGATGGGCCGTGGGCATGGTTCTTCGCCGAGGGCGCCGCGATCAAGGAGACGCCGGACGGAGCGCGAACCGAACGGCCGTACCGGCTCTCGGGCGTGCTCGGGCGAGAGGGTGACCGCTGGCGCTGGAAGCTCTTCCACGGCTCCGAACCACGAGCGTGAGGCGGCCGGCGTCGAGGTCGTGCCGGGAACGGCGGGGCGCGCCGGCGGCACGGCGCCGTTCGGCCCCGTCCGCACCCCGGGCACGGCGACGCATCCCACGGCATAGGCGGCTGAGCGGCCAATGGGTCCCCGGAACAAGTCCGGGGATGACCACCGAGAGGTGCGAGCACAGGGCAGCCGAGAGGGCGCGCCGGGGATGACCATCGAGAGGCGGGTGCGGGGGCGGCCGGGAGCAATCTCTAGCGGGGCGATGCGGCCACCGGCGACCGGTCCTCGTCGCCGCGGTCCGGCGGTCCGGAGGGCGCGCCGGCATCGAACCGCCGCTGCGCGTCGCTCAGATCGCCCTGGTGGTCCAGAGCCCAGTCGTAGAGAGACAGAAACGGCGCCTGCAGCGTGCGCCCGAGCGGCGTGATGGAATAGACCACCGCGATCGGCGACGCCGTGGCGACGCGGCGCTCGACCAGCCCGTTTCTCTCCAGGCGGCGCAGCGATTCCGTCAACGCCTTCTGCGTGATCCCGTCGAGCCGCCGTCGCAGCGCGTTGAACCGCTTCGGCTCCTCACAAAGGAAGGTGAGGATGAGGATGGACCACTTGTGGGCGATCTGCTCGAGCACCGGGCGGACGATCGGGATGGTCTCGACGACCTGTTCTTCCGTGTAGGGCATGCGGTCTCCTCGGATAAACCTAGGCTATCTCTAGTGCCTAATTGACACCTAGTACAGAAGATATACCTCTCGCGGTCGAGTTGGTTCACCGTTGGAGATAGCTTTGACCAATCCTCATTCGGGCAAGCCGGGCGTCGCGATCGTGACCGGCGCCTCGTCGGGCATCGGGAGGGTCTATGCCGACCGGCTCGCCGCCCGCGGCTATGATCTCGTGCTCGTCGCGCGCCGGGAAGAGCGCCTGCGCGAGATCGCGGCCGAGCTTCGGCGGCGCCATTCGGTCGCGGCGGAGGTCCTCGTCGCCGACCTGTCGCGGCCGGCCGGAACGGCGGCGGTCGTCGATCGCCTCGCGAGCGATGCCTCGGTCTCGCTGCTCGTGAACAACGCCGGCTTCTCCGCTCTGAAGCCGCTGACCGAGACGCCGGACACCCTCATCACCGACATGATCGGCCTCAACGTCACCGCGCTGACCTTGCTGGCGAAGGCGGCGCTCGTCGCGTTCAAGGCGCGCAACGCCGGGACGATCGTCAATATCGGCTCCGGAGCGGGCTTTGCTCCCTATCCCGGCATCCCGGTCTATGGATCGACCAAGGCCTACGTCCATCTGTTCACCCAGAGCCTGCAGGGCGAGGTCGAAGGAACGGCGGTCCGCGTCCAGCTCGTCCTGCCGGGCGCCGTCGTCTCCGAGGGCTGGGACGTGGCGGGTGGCGCGAGCCTCGATCCGCTGCCCGAGAGCATCGTGATGGCGACCGAGGACTGCGTCGACGCGGCCTTGGCGGGCCTCGACCAGGGCGAGCGCGTCACGTCCCCGTCGCTTCATGACGAGACGGTCTATCAGGAACATGAAGCCGTCAGCGCGAGGCTTCTCCGGTCGATGTTCGATGGAAGACCGGCGGCGCGCTACGGCGTCGGCCGTTAGGCCGGCCGACCTGCGCTAAGGCCGGCCCGCCCTCTCCCCGCGCTCATCCCCCCGCCATCACCCCCTTCAGCCACGTGTAGGAGGCCTTCGGGGTTCGGGCGAGGGTGTCGAAGTCGACGTGGACGATGCCGAAGCGGCGGCGGGTGCCTTCGGCCCACTCGAAGTTGTCGAGGAGCGACCAGACGAAGTAGCCCTCAAGGTTGGCGCCGGCGTCGATGGCGCGGGCGGCGGCGCGGAGGTGGTCGCGCAGGTAGGCGAGGCGCGGGGCGTCGTCGACGGTGCCGTCGGCGACCGGCGGGTCGTCGTAGCAGGCGCCGTTCTCCGCCACGTAGACGCGCGGGTTGCCGTAGTTCTGGCGCAGGTCGCCGAGCACGGTGACGAGGCCCTCGGGCTCGACCGGCCAGCCGAGCGCGGTGACCGGCATGCCGGCCGGCAGCGGGCCGAACGTCGCGTCGGCGAAGGGGCTCCCCGGCGCGTCGACGACGAAGGAGGGGCCGTAGTAGTTGACCCCGAAGACGTCGATCGGCCGGCGGATGGCGTCGAGGTCGCCGGCCTTCACGAGCGGCGCGAAGTCGGCCTCGAAGACGCCGGGGTAGCGGCCGTGGAACAGCGGGTCGAGGTTGACGCGGTTCCACATCGCGTCGAAGCGGTGGGCGGCGGCGATGTCGGCGGGCTTGTCGGTCGCCGGGTGGATCGGCTGCATCGAGACGACGGTGCCGAGCACGAGGTCGCCGTGCGCCGCCCGGAGCGCCGCGATCGCCTCGCCCTGGGCGAGGTTCTGGTGGTGCTGGGCGGCGACGTAGTTCGGCCAGCCGGTGAGGCCGGGCGCGTGCGCGCCGACGAGGTGGCCGAAGATCGCGTGGACGTTCGGCTCGTTCAGCATCAGCCAGTGCTTGACGCGGTCGCCGAGCCGGCCGGCGGCGGCCTCGGCGTAGGCGGAGAACCAGCCGGCCGAGGCGCGGTCGGTCCAGCCGCCGCGGCTCTGCAGCGCCTGCGGCAGGTCCCAGTGGTAGAGGCAGGCCCACGGCTCGACGCCGCGGGCGAGCAGGCGGTCGACCAGGCGGTCGTAGAAGTCGAGCCCGGCGGCGTTGACGGCGCCGGTGCCCTCCGGGACCACCCGCGGCCAGGCGATCGAGAAGCGGTAGGCACCGAAGCCGCCGTCGGCGAGGAGGTCCACGTCCTCGGCGAAGCGGTGGTAGTGGTCGCAGGCGACGTCGCCGGTGGCGCCGTCGGCGATGCGGCCGGGGGTGTGGGAGAAGGTGTCCCAGATCGACGGCTTGCGGCCGTCCGCGGCGACCGCGCCCTCGATCTGGTAGGCCGAGGTGGAGGCGCCGTAGAGGAAGCCCTTCGGCAGCACCGGCTCGGCGGGGGCGGAGCCGGTGGCGGGGGCTACGGCGGCGGTGTCGGCCGCGGCGGCGGCGCCGAGCAGCGGCGTGGCGGCGAGCCCGGCCGCCCCGATCAGAACGTCGCGTCTGCGCATGGAGGATCCCCGTCGGTCGTCGATGGCGGGAGTCATCGCATTGTCGGCGGGCGGGGGCCAGGGGGGAGGGGGAGTGGGCAGTGGGCGGTGGGCAGTGGGAGTCGGCAGTCGGCAGTGGCGCGACTCGTCCCTCCCCTGCCAGGGGGAGGGACAGCCGGCGCAGCCGGCAGGGTGGGGCCCGTCGATCCGGTCATCGCCCCGGATCGACGGGCCCCCACCTGTCGCGCCTTCGGCGCGGCTATCCTCCCCCCTGGCAGGGGGAGGACGGTCTCCCGGCGGGGAGGACCCTGGCGCCCCTCAGGCCGGCGGGTCGAAGAGGTCGGGCTGGCCGGGCGGGGCGTTCGGGCGGGCGCGTTCGATGGCGAGGAGCTTCTGCTTCGTCGCGGCGCCGCCGGGGGCGGAGAAGCCGCCCAGGCGGCCGCCGGCGGCGAGCACGCGGTGGCAGGGCACGACGATCGGCACCGGGTTCTCGCCGAGCGCCTTGCCGACGGCGCGGGCGGCGTCCGGCTCGCCGAGGCGGGCGGCGACCTCGCCGTAGGTCAGCGTCTCGCCGGGCGGGATCGCGAGCGCCACCGCGTAGACGCGGCGGTTGAACGCCGGCACGCCGTCGAGGTCGAGCGGCGCGGCGGAGAGGTCGCGCCGCTCGCCGGCGAGGAGCGCGACGATGCCGGCGATCACGGCGGCGACGGCGTCGGGCGGCGCGGCCTCGGCGGCGCCCGGCGCGAGGCGGAGGAGGCGGGCGCGCGTCGCCGCGTCGCCCGGCCCCGGCAACTGCACGGCACGGATGCCGCGCGGCCCCCAGGCGATGCCGCAGCGGCCGACGGCGGTGTCGAACAGGGCGAAGCCGGTGTCGCTCATGGCCGGCAGGATAGCACCGCGGGGGCGATCGTTCACGCCGCCGCCGACGCGGGGCGTCGCGTGCGGCGGCTGCGCGGGCCGCCGCACGGGACCGATGCGATCATCGGCCGGTCGCCGCCGGTCGCCGCCGGTCGCCGCCGACCTCGCGCCGACCTCGCGCCGGCCGCCGCCGGCAGGGCGCCCGTGGCGGCGGGGCGCCGGGCAGCGCCTCGTCCGTCCGGCCATCCAGCAAATCCGTGAAAACCCTACGGTCGCCGCGAATTCCTGGCCGACCAGGGCCGCGTGGGGTAAGACGAATTGGCCGGCCGGACGATCGTCCGGCGGCATTCGCCGTGCTCGAGGCTTGGAAGGATTCGAACCGTGCTTCGCAACATCTTCGCCGCCGTGTCGATCATCGCGAGCGTGAACGCGTCGTTCGCGTGCACCGCGGTCGACATCGTCGCCGCCGACAAGTCGGTCATCGCCGGGCGAACGATGGAGTGGGCGTTCGACATGCAGTGGACGCTCGTCAGCCGGCCGAAGGGCACCGAGCTGACGCTGACGGCACCCGCGGCGACGGGGCTGCCGCCGGTCAAGGTCGCAACCACCTATTCGGTGGTCGGCGTCAGCGCCGGCGTCATTCCGGGCGGGGCGCTGCTCGAGGGGCAGAACGCGGCCGGCGTCGGGATGAGCGGCAACTTCCTGCCGGGCTTCACCGAGTACCAGGCGGTGACGCCGGAGGATAAGCGCTACCTGTCGATCCTGACCTTCGGGTCGTGGGCGCTCGGCACCCACGGCAGCGTCGCCGAGCTCCGCGCGGCGCTGCCGACGGTGAAGGTGTGGGCGGATGCCTCCCTGCCGAGCGGGCCGACGCCGCCGACGCTGCACTTCGTCTTCACCGACCGCAGCGGCGACGGCATGATCGTCGAGTACGTCGGCGGCGAGCTCCGGATCCACGACAACGTGGCGCACGTGCTGACCAACGCGCCGACCTACGACTGGCACCTCACCAACGCCCGCAACTACCTGAACCTTTCGTCCGTCGGCATCGCCAGCCGCGACATCGGCACGGCCGACGTGACGGCGATCGGGCAGGGCGGCGGGCTGCTCGGCCTGCCGGGCGACTACACGCCGCCGGCGCGCTTCATCCGCGCCGCCTTCCTGCGCCACCTGATCACCGCGCCGGCCGACGCCGATGCGGCGGTCGAGGCGGTCGGGCACATCCTCAACACCGTCGACATCCCGCGCGGCGTCGCCCAGAGCCGCGAGGGCGGCGCGAGCGGCCCGCTCATCTCCGACTACACGCAGTTCGTCTCGATCAAGGACCTGACCAACAACAAGCTGATGATCACCGACTACGACCACCGGCTGACCTACCTGACGATCGATCTCGACGCGATCTTCGCGCAGACCGAGCCGACCGAGGTGCTGATCTCGGATCTGCCCTATCCGAAGGCGGTGGACGGCACGGCGGCGCTGAAGAAGTAGCGGCGCGCACCGACGACCCGGCGGGCCGTGGCTCCGGCGGCCCGCGAATCGCGCGATAGTCGCGCGACGCGGAAACGGGGAGCGGCGCTTTGCAGGTTCGGCTCGGTTCACGGTACCAGCCCCTGGCGCATCCGCCCGGATGCACCTGCCAGGGCCCCCTGGCGCGGGCGGTGCTGCGCCGCCTGGAGCATATCCCGTTCAGATCGAACCGATCTGAACGACAGGGATATGCTCAAGCTTATGATTCTGGAGCGATTTCTGATCGACCAGATGATTCCATCTGGTCGGAAAGCGCTCTGGACCGCGGCGCCGCGCGGCGCCCGGTGCTCGCCGCGGCCGGCGCCGGCGGGGCGACGCCGGCGGGCGCGACGCGGCCATCCCGAGCCGGGCCGTCCGCCGCCGGCCCTTCGACCGCCGACCCGTCCGCCGGCGGCCCGCCGCGGCCGATCGTGCTGCGCGGCGGCCGCATCTTCGACGGCCGCGCGAGCACGCTGCTCGACGGGCACGACGTGCTCGTCGCCGACGGCCGGATCGCGGCGCTGGTGCCGACGGGGCAGGCGGTCGCCGACGCCGACGTGGTCGACTGCACGGCCAAGGTGGTGATGCCCGGGCTGATCGACGCCCACTGGCACAGCCTGCTCGCCGCGATTCCCGAGCAGGCCGCGCTGACGGCGGACGTCGCCTACCTGCACCTCGTCGCCGCCGAGGAGGCGGCGCGGACGCTCCTGCGCGGCTTCACCACCGTGCGCGACGTCGGCGGCCCGGCCTTCGCGCTGAAGCGGGCGATCGACGAGGGCCGCTTCGCCGGCCCGCGCATCTTTCCCGCCGGGGCGATGATCTCGCAGACCTGCGGCCACGGCGACTTCCGCTTCCGCAACGAGCTGCCGCGGACCGCGCTGTCGGGGCCGAGCGCCGCCGAGGCGGCCGGCATCTCGGCGATCGCCGACGGCGAGGCGGAGGTGCTCCGGCGCGTCCGCGAGCAGCTGATGCTGGGGGCGAGCCAGATCAAGATCATGGCCGGCGGCGGCGTCTCCTCGCAGCACGACCCGATCGAGTCCGTGCAGTTCAGCGAGCGGGAGATGCGCGCCGCCGTGGGCGCCGCCGCCGACTGGGGCACCTATGTCTGCGCGCACGTCTACACCTCCGCCGGCATAAGGCGGGCGCTCGCGAGCGGCGTCGCCTCGATCGAGCACGGCCAGCTCGCCGACGAGGACACGGTGCGGATGATCGCCGACGCCGGCGCCTGGTGGTGCCTGCAGCCGTTCCTCGCCGACGAGGACGCCAACCCGCAGCCGACCGAGGTGCAGCGGGCCGAGCAGCGGGCGATCGCCGAGGGGACCGTGCGGGCGTTCGACCTCGCCCGCAAGCACGGGGTCAAGACGGCCTGGGGAACCGACATCCTGTTCAACCCGCGCGGCACCGCCGGGCAGGGCCGGCAGCTCGCCAAGATCGCCCGCTGGTTCGACGCCGCCGAGGTGCTCCGCCTCGCCACCAGCCGCAACGCCGAGCTGCTCGGGCTTTCCGGCGCCCGCAACCCCTATCCCGGCGCCCTCGGCGTCGTGGCGCCGGGGGCGCACGCGGATCTCCTCGTCGTCGACGGCGACCCGCTCGCCGACATCACGCTCCTCGCCGATCCGGAGCGGACGCTGGCGCTCGTGATGAAGGGCGGGCGCATCCACAAGACCACGCTCGCCCGGTGAAGCGCGGCCGGCGCGGGCGAGGCTCGCGGCTCAGCCGGCGACGGTCTCCTCCTCGTCGAGGAGGCCGGTCGGGAAGCCGTCGATGCTGACGGCGTTCTTCTCGCGGCGGTAGGCTTCGAGGGCCTCCTCGCCCTTCGCCTCGGCCCAGCGGACGAGGGCGGGGCGCTCGGCCTTGTAGTCGAACAGCGGCACGCCGAAGCCGCACGAGGTCTGCACGAGGTCGACCTCGAGCACGACGATCTGGCGGGCGCCGGGAGGCTCGACGCCGTCGAAGGCCTGGGCGAGGAGCGCGGCGTAGGCCGGCGTGCCGCGCTTCAGGACGCGGCCCTCGCCATAGAGGCGCAGGATCATCGGCGGCCCCTCGAAGGCGCAGACCATCAGCGTCAGCCGGCCGGTGGCGCGCAGGTGCGCGGCGGTCTCGTTGCCGCTGCCGGTGCAGTCGAGGTAGGCGGCGCGGTTCTCGTCGAGGATGCGCAGCGCGGCGCCGTCCTTCGGCGAGACGTTGACGCGGCCCTCGGCCGCCGCCGAGCCGGTGAAGAACACCCGCTGGCGCAGGATGAAGTCGCGCAGCCGCGGCTCGATGCTGGAAAACTGCTTCGCCATGACCCGACCCTCTGCTGCGACCGGCCGCCGCTGCGGCACCCGACAGGCTATCGCGGCGCCCGACGCGGCCGCAACCATCGGCCTATCGACCGGGCAGGCGCCGGACCTCGCCGCCGGCGGGCGGTGATGCGGATCGTCTTCGCGGCGCGGCAGGATTGCTCGCTGCGCAGCGCGCGTGCCGAGCGCGACCGCGTGTCGCCCGTCGTCGGGGTTTCCGAAATGCGTCGCATTCGCCATATCTCGGCGGGTAATCGCAAGACGTCGGGGTATGTTGCCCTGCGTCTTCCGCTCGCGAGGGCTTTTGACCTTCGGTTTGCTTCTCATTCGCAGAAGAGAAACATCATGATGACCCGACAGATTCTGCTCGCCGCGGTGGCCACCGTTCTGATCAGCGCGCCGGCGTGGGCGCAGGACGCGGAGGCCGGCAAGAAGGTGTTCAACAAGTGCATGGCCTGCCATGCGGTCGGGCCCGGTGCGAAGAACAAGGTCGGCCCGGAGCTGAACGGCCTGTTCGGCCGGCCGGCCGGCTCGGTCGAGGGCTACGCCTACTCGAAGGCGAACAAGGAGTCCGGCATCACCTGGACCGAGGAAGCCTTCGTCACCTACATCAAGGACCCGCGCGGCGTCGTGAAGGGCACCAAGATGGCCTTCGCCGGCATCAAGGACGAGAAGCAGATCGCCGACCTCGTCGCCTACCTGAAGACCTTCGGCCCGACCGGCGAGCCGATGTGACGCGGGCGGGCGGCGCCCGGCGCCGGCCCGCTCGTTTCCCGTGGCGGCCGCGGAGACTTCGTCTGGAGCATGTCCCGTTCGGATCGAAACGATCCGGACGACGAGGATCTGCTCAAGGTTTTGACTCGGGAGCGATTTCCGATCGACCGGATGATTCCATACGGTCGGAAAGCGCTCTAGGATCGCCGGCATGACCGGCCGGCCGCGCCCCGTCGACGACCTCCCGAACGGCGACCTCGTGCCGCCCGACGCGGCGCGGGCGATCGTGCTCGGCGGCGTCGTGCCGGTGGCGGGCACCGAGAGCGTGACGCTCGCCGGCGCGCTCGGGCGGGTGGTCGCCACCGACCAGCGCTCCGGCGTGGCGCTGCCGCGCTTCGACAACGCGGCGGTCGACGGCTACGGCCTCACCGCCGAGGACCTCGCCCGACCGGTGCCGGCGACGCTCGCCGTCGCCGGCCGGGCGCCGGCCGGGCGGCCGAGCCCGCCGGCGCGGCCGGGGGCGGCCGTCCGCATCCTCACCGGCGCGGCGATCCCCGAGGGCGTCGCGGCGGTCGTGGCGCACGAGCGCACGATCGCGGCCGGCGACGCCATCACCCTGCCGGCGATGCCGCCGCCCGGCGCCAACATCCGCCGGCACGGCGAGGACGTCTCGCCCGGAACGGTGGTCGTCGCCGCCGGCACGCCGATCGACGCCCGCCACATCGCCATCCTCGCCGCCGCCGGCATCGCCCGCCTCACCGTGCGCCGGCGGCTGAGGATCGGCGTGCTGTCGACCGGCGACGAGCTCGTCGAGGCCGGCGAGGCGCCCGGCCCGAGCCGCATCGTCGACACCAACCGGCCGATGCTGATCGCCGTGCTCGGCTCGGCGGCGGTGGAGGTGGTCGACCTCGGCGTCGTCGCCGACCGGCGCGAGACGGTCGCCGCCGCGATCGCCGACGCGGCCGCCCACCTCGACCTGCTGATCTCGTCGGGCGGCGTCGCCGGCAGCGACGCCGACCACCTCGAGCCGGCGATCCGCGCCGCCGGCGGGCGCTGCCGCCCGCTCAAGCTGGCGCTGCGTCCGGGCAAGCCGATCGCCGAGGGCGAGGTCGGCCGGATGCGCATCCTGGCGCTGCCGGGCAACCCGGTCGCCGCCCTCGTCAACGTGCTCCTGTTCGGGCGGCCGATGATCCGCCGGCTCGCCGGCGCCGCCGACACGGCGCGCTCCGACGTGCCGGCGCGGACGAGCGCGGTGTTCTGGCACAAGGCGGGGCGGACCGAGTTCGTGCCGGCGCGCATCGTCGGCCACGGCGACGACGGCCTGCCGACGATCGAGAAGCTCGGCCGCGGCGGCTCGGCCCGGCTGATGCCGCTCGTCGCCGCCGACGGCCTCGCCGAGATCGACGGCGGCGTCGGCGACGTGCCGGCCGGCGCGTGCGTGCGCTTCCACCCGTTTTCGACCGCCTTCGCTCTCTAGGAGAGCGATCTACATTCGTGATTGACGCCCGTGCACCGTTTGCGTGCGATAGGGCAGAATGCCGGGACTGGGGGTGGCGATGTCGAGACTGCATGGGAATCTTGTCGTCTTCCTGCTGCTCGGCGTCTTCCTGCTGCTGGGCGCCTTGGGGCTGCCGTCCGCGGCGCTGGCCGACACGCTGCGATACGACTTCAAACGCCCGGGCGACGCCGCCGGTTGGACACCGCTCTCGGTGCCCTGGGCCGTCACGGACGACGGCTTCGGCCCGGTCAAGGACGACCCGGATCTTCCGCCCATCGTCGTGCTGGACAAGTTTTCGGTCAGATCTCTCGAGGTGCGCTTCGAGCTGGACGTTCCGAGTGCACCGGGCATCATGGCGGGGGTGTTGTTCGACCCGGAGGGCATCGCGTCATCTATTGGAAGCGTTGCGGTATATTATGTGACCACAGGTCAATTCAATTGGTTGATCATCGGAAAAATACGGAAAGTACCTGGGCACGAAGCGTCGATTTCGCCATTCTACTATGAGCGTATAGAGGGGCCTGCCGAGTCGTTCATGGTGAGGACTCGGGGTAAGGAGATTCTCCTGTTCGTCGACGACGGGTACGTCGGCGGGATGGCGCTCCAAGCGTGGCCGGATCGCAGGGCGGCGCTCTTCTCCACGAGCCTCGGCCGCGACCTCGCCGCGTTTCGCAGCGTCAGGATCAGGTGGCCGATGACGGACGAGGACATGCGCGTCGACGACGGCAGCCTCGCCAAGACCCTGCGCAAATTCGATCGACGCTAGCCGCCCGCGGAACCTTTGCCGGGGCAGCGGGGTTGATGCTCTGGCGCCGGGTCCTGATCCGCCGCCGTGCCGGCGCCGTATGCCGGTGGATCGGCCCTGCGAGACGGCCGCCGGCGGACGGCGGCGCTCCGGGGCGAGCGGGGAAGATCGACCATGGCTCCGACGAGCAAGGAGGCGCTGCACAGGCTGGTGACGGCGCACGGCGGCGAGGCGGCGACGGCCGAGGGCACGGTGGCGCGGGCGCTGCAGATCATCCGCGCGCACCTCGGCATGGACGTCGCCTACGTGTCGGAGTTCGTCGACGGCCGCTCGGTGTTCCGCGAGGTCGACGCGCCGGGCCACGAGGCGCTGATCAAGATCGGCGATTCCCAGTCGCTCGACGACGTCTACTGCCGCGACATCGTCGAGGGGCGGCTGCCGCAGCTCATGCCGGACACGGCGAAGGAGCCGCGCGCGGCGGCGATGCCGATCACGAGGGCGGTGCCGATCGGCGCCCACATCAGCGTGCCGCTGGTGCTGCCCGACGGGCGCATCTACGGGATGTTCTGCTGCCTCGCCTTCGCCGCCGACGAGACGCTGCGCGACCGCGACCTCAGGATGCTGCGCGCCTTCGCCGACCTCGCGGCATTCGAGATCAGCCGCGAGCTGGAGACGAAGCGTGCGCACGACGAGCGGGTGGAGCGCATCCGCGCGGCGATCGACGGCGATCGCTTCGCGGTGCACTACCAGCCGATCTGGGACCTCGAGGCCGACCGCCCGATCGGGATGGAGGCGCTCTCGCGCTTCCAGGACGCGGCGGAGCGCGGGCCGGACGCCTGGTTCGCGGAGGCGGCCGAGGTGGGGCTCGCCGAGGCGCTCGAGATCGCGGCGGTGCGCAAGGCGCTGACGGCCTTCGCGGCGATGCCGGAGGGCGAGGGCTATATCGCGGTCAACGTGTCGCCCGAGACGGCGATCGGCGCGGCGCTGCCTGCCGCGCTCGCCGGCATGCCGCTCGACCGCATCGTGCTCGAGATCACCGAGCACGCCCACGTCGCGGACTACGACCTGCTGGTCGAACGGCTGAAGCCGCTGCGCGCGCGCGGGCTCGGCCTCGCGGTCGACGACGCCGGCGCCGGCTATGCGAGCTTCCAGCACATCCTCCAGCTGAAGCCGGACCTCATCAAGCTCGACATGGGCCTGACGCGGAACATCGACCGCGACCCGGCGCGGCAGGCGCTCGCCTCGGCGCTCATCCAGTTCGTGCGCGAGACGGGCAGCCGGATCGTCGCGGAGGGGGTGGAGACGGCCGAGGAGCTCGCGATGCTGCGGTCGCTCGGCGTCGTCCGCGCGCAGGGCTACCTGCTCGGCCGGCCGGAGCCGCTCGAGGCGGCCGTGCGCCGCTTCGGCGAGAAGGCGGTGCAGCGGCCCTTCGATCGCCGGTGGTCCGGCCGGGCGGACGGGCCTCAGCAGCAGGCGGGGAAGCCGGCGAGCCGGAGCGCCAGCGCCGGGCCCTCGGCGGGCGAGGCGGCGGCCTCCGGCTGAGCGGCGGCCGGCGCGTCCTCGGGCGCCTCGTCCCCGCCGACGACCGCCCGGCGTCGCGCGCCCCGCGCGGCGCGGACGATCTCGGCGAGGATCGACAGCGCGATCTCCTCCGGCTCGATGGCGCCGAGGTCGAGCCCGGCCGGGCCGCGGAGACGCGCCAGCGCCTCGGGCGGCACGCCCTTCTCCAGAAGCTGGCCCGACAGCACGGCGACCTTCCGCCGGCTGCCGACCATCGCGACATAGCCGGCGGGTGAGGTGACGGCGGCGGTGAGCGCCTCGCGGTCGCGCCGGCCCTGGGTCGCCACCACCACCGCATCGGCGGAGCGAAGCTCCAGGCCGGCGAGGTCGAAGCCGTCGTGGCGCGGCACGTCCGGCGCGCCCTCGGCGGCGTCGGCCGGGTCGGCGGCGAGGACGACCGGCCGGCCCATCGCCACGGCGAGGCGGACGAGCGCCACGGCGATCGGCGAGACGCCGCAGACGACGATGCGCGGCGGCCGCCTGACCGGCTCCAGGAACAGCTCCACGGTGCCGCCGCTCGGGCAGCTCGAACGGTGCAGCTCGACGCCGTCGACGTCGACGGCGGCGACCACCTCGTCCTTCGGCCGGACGCGGATGAGGCGCGGCTCGCCGGCGGCGAGCGCCTCGACCGCGGCGCGGCGCACCGCGCCGGTGACGCAGCCGCCGCCGACGAAGCCGTGCAGCGCGCCGTCGGCGGTGACGATCGCCTTGGCGCCGGCCTTCGCCGAGGTGGCGTTGGCGGTGCGGACGACGGTGACGAGGCAGTGGTCGGCCGCCGCGTCGGCGAGGCGGGCGGCGAGGTCGAGGACGTCGGAGCGAACGGTGCCCATGGCGAGCTCCCTTCAGAGATGCGACAGCGGCCGCTCGAGCGCCGCAAGGCTTTCGAGCGAGTGGCCGGTGGCGAACAGGTCGACGTGCGGGCGGGCGGCGGCGACGGCGCGGGCGACCGGCGCGTAGCCGGCGGTGCCGATCAGCGGATTGAGCCAGACGATTTTTCGCGCGCGGCGGGCGAGCTTCTCGAAGCCGCGGGCGATCTCCTCGGGCGGGCCGGTGTCGTAGCCGTCGGAGAGGACGAGGACGACGGTGCGGCCGTCGAGCGCCCGGCGGCCGTGGCGCTTGTGGAAGTCGGCGAGGCAGGCGCCGATGCGGGTGCCGCCGCCGAAGCCCTCTGCGGTCAGCGCGATGCGCTCCATCGCCTTCGCCGGGCTCTTGTCGCGGATGGCGTCGCCGACGCGGAAGAGCTTGGTGTGGAAGAGGTAGGCGTCGGCCGTCGTCGCCGTGCCGACGAGGCCGCGCAGGAACTGCAGGTAGACGCGGACATAGGGCTTCATCGAGCCCGACACGTCGAGCAGGGCGACGATCCGCACCGGCCGGCGCGGCCGCCGGCGGCGAACGAGGTCGAACGGCTCGCCGCCGGTCGCGACGCTGCGGCGCAGCGTCCGCCGGAGGTCGATGCGCGGGCCGGCCGCCGCCTGCCGCCAGCGGCGGGTGAGACGGTCGCGCAGCGCCGCGGCGAGGCGGCGGGCGAGGCGCTCGGCGGCGGCGATCTCGCCCGGATCGGCGAGGGCGCGCAGGTCGGCGCGGGCGAGCGGCGAGGTGGCGGCGGCGACGAGGCGGCCGCTCGCCTCGCCGGCGGCGGCGGAGCCTTCGCCCGGCGCGGCGTTGCGCGCGGCCTCGCGGGCGCGCCGGCCGGGATCGAGGTGCTCGGCCCACACGGGCGGCGCGTCGGCGCCGGTGGTGGCGCCGCCTTGGCGGGGCGGCCGGCGCGGGCGGCCGCGGCCGTGCCAATAGGCCTCGAAGAGGGCGTCGAAGCGGCGCCAGTCGTCCGCCGAGGAGGCGAACAGCACCTTCCAGGCGAGGCGGACGGCGGCAAGGTTCTCCGCGCCGGCGCGGCGGGCGACTTCGAGCGCGTCGACGGCCGCCTCGCGGCCGAGGGCGAAGCCGTTGAGGCGCAGGTGGCCGACGAAGCCGGCGACGCGCTCGGCGACGGGCGGGAGGGCGATCTCGGCGGGGGTGTCGGCAGGGGTGGCGGCGGCGGCCATCACGCGGCCTTTCCGACGAGGCGGGAGACCACCTCCGCCGTCGCCCCGCCGAGGTCGGCCTCGGTCTTCAGGAGGCAGCCGAGGCTCGCCAGCACGACCGCCGGCGAGGCGGCGAGGTCGCGCACGCCGAGGCCGGCGAGCGCCGCCGCCCAGTCGAGCGTCTCGGCGATGCCGGGGGTCTTCTCCAGGTCCTCGGCGCGCAGCGCGGCGACGAAGCGGGCGACCTGGCCGACGAGGGCGGCGTCGATGCCGGGCAGGCGGGCGGCGACGATCGCCGCCTCGCGCTCGGCGGTCGGGAAATCGAGGTGGGCGTAGAGGCAGCGCCGGCGCAGCGCGTCGGAGAGCTCGCGGGTGCCGTTCGAGGTGAGGATCACGAGCGGGATCGCCGTCGCCCGGATCGTGCCGAGCTCGGGGATGGTGACCTGGAAGTCGGCGAGGATCTCGAGCAGGTAGGCCTCGAAGGCCTCGTCGGCGCGGTCGATCTCGTCGATCAAGAGGACCGGCGGCTCGGCCTGGGTGATCGCCTCGAGCAGCGGCCGCTTCAGCAGGTAGGCCTCGGAGAAGATCGCCGCCTCGACGGCGTCCGGGTCGGCGCCCTCGCGGGCGCGGATGGCGAGGAGCTGGCGCTGGTAGTTCCACTCGTAGAGCGCCTGGCCTGCGTCGAGGCCCTCGTAGCACTGCAGGCGGATGAGGCGGGCGCCACGCGCCTCGGCGAGGGCCTTCGCCACCTCGGTCTTGCCGACGCCGGCCTCGCCCTCGAGCAGCACCGGCCGCCCGAGCAGGATGCCGAGCGCGAGCGCGGTCGCCAGCGCCTCGTCGGCGAGGTAGCCGACGGCGGCGAGCGAGGCCTTGAGGTCGGCGACGGGCAGCATGGGTGGCGTGGCTCCTGGTGGGTCAGGCGGGCTTCGGCTTCCCGAAGCCGTGATGCAGAGTCCTTCACCCTCCCCTGGAGGGGGAGGGTCGCCGCGAAGCGGCGGGGTGGGGTGGCGGCGCCGGCAGGCGCCGGAAAGACCCCTCTCCGGGGGGCGGGACTCTCTCCGCGGGCTCCCGCCCGCGGGTCACCCCACCCCGACGGCTGCGCCGTCGACCCTCCCCCTCGAGGGGAGGGTGGGTGCCCGGCGATGCCGTCTCGATCCTCTTTCCCTACGCCGTGATGCCGAGCTTCTCGGCGGTCTGCCAGACCCGCCAGTGGTCGTGCGGCATCTGGGTGTGGGTGAGGCCCAAGTGGGCGAAGGCGTCGTTGACGGCGTTGGAGAAGGCCGAGACGCCGCCGACGTTCGGCGATTCCCCGACGCCCTTGGCGCCGATCGGGTGGTGCGGCGAGGGGGTGACGGTGAAGTCGGTCTCCCAGTGCGGCGTCTCGACCGCCGTCGGCAGGTAGAAGTCCATCAAGGTCGCGCCTTTGACGTTGCCGATCTCGTCGTAGGAGATCTCCTGGCCCATCGCGATGGCGAGCGCCTCGGTGAGGCCGCCGTGCACCTGGCCCTCGATGATCATCGGGTTGATGCGGGTGCCGCAGTCGTCGAGGGCGTAGAAGCGGCGGACCGTCGTCACCCCGGTGTCGACGTCGATGTCGACGACGCAGATGTAGGCGCCGAACGGGTAGGTCATGTTCGGCGGGTCGTAGTAGCTGACCGCCTCGAGGCCCGGCTCGAGGCCGGGGATCGCCTGATTGTAGGCGGCGAAGGCGATCTCGGCCATGGTCTTGGCGCGCTCCGGGGCGCCCTTCACCACGAAGCGGTCGACGTCCCACTCGAGGTCGTCGTCATGCACCTCGAGCAGCCAGGCGGCGATCATCTGCGCCTTGGCGCGGATCTTCCGCCCGGCCATGGCGGTGGCGGCGCCGGCGACCGGCGTCGAGCGCGAGCCGTAGGTGCCGAGGCCGTAGGGGGCGGTGTCGGTGTCGCCCTCCTCCACCGTGATCATCGAGGCCGGGATGCCGATCTCGGTGGCGAGGATCTGGGCGAAGGTGGTGGCGTGGCCCTGGCCCTGGCTGATGGTGCCGAGGCGAGCGATGGCGCTGCCGGTCGGGTGGATGCGGATCTCGCAGGAATCGAACATCCCGAGGCCGAGGATGTCGCAGTTCTTGACCGGGCCGGCGCCGACGATCTCAGTGAAGAAGGCGACGCCGACGCCCATCAGGGAGCGCGTCTCGCCGCGCTGGAAGGCGGCGCGGTTCTCCGCCTGCTCGGCCCTCAGCCCGGCATAGTCGACCGCCCGCATGCCCTGCTCCATGGCGGTGCGGTAGTCGCCGGAATCATATTCCCAGCCGAGCGCCGAGGTGTAGGGGAACTGCTCCTTGGCGATGAAGTTCTTCAGCCGGATCTCGGCCGGGTCCATGCCGAGCTTGCGGGCGAGGACGTCGATCATCCGCTCGATGAAGTAGGACGCCTCGGTGACGCGGAACGAGCAGCGGTAGGCGACGCCGCCCGGCGCCTTGTTGGTGTAGACGCCGTCGACGACGAGGTGCGCCGCCGGGATGTCGTAGGAGCCGGTGCAGATCGAGAAGAACCCGGCCGGGAACTTGGTCGGGTCGGCGCAGGCGTCGAAGGCGCCGTGGTCGGCGAGCACGTGGCAGCGCAGCCCGGTGATGCGGCCGTCGCGGGTGGCCGAGATCGTGCCGGTCATGTGGTAGTCGCGGGCGAAGGCCGTCGCCATCAGGTTCTCGATGCGGTCCTCGACCCACTTCACCGGCTTGCCGGTGACGATCGAGGCGACGATCGAGCAGATGTAGCCCGGATAGACGCCGACCTTGTTGCCGAAGCCGCCGCCGATGTCGGGCGAGACGATGCGGATGTTGTGCTCGGCGATGCCGGAGATCAGCGAGGCGACGGTGCGGACCGCGTGCGGCGCCTGGAAGGTGCCCCAGACGGTGAGCTTGCCGTTGAACTTGTCCATCGAGGCGACGCAGCCGCAGGTCTCGAGCGGGCAGGGGTGGACGCGCTGGTAGGAGACGAGCTCCTCGGCGACCACCTCGCCGGCGGCGATGGCGGCGTCGGTCGCCGCCTTGTCGCCGACCTCCCAGGTGAAGATGTGGTTCGGGTGGCGGCGCGGGCCGTGCGCGCCGGAGGTCTTGCCGCGCAGGTCCTCGCGCAGCTCGGGCGCGTCGGCGTCCATCGCGTGGAACGGGTCGACGAGGGCGGGCAGCGCCTCGTAGTCGACCTCGACGAGCTCGACCGCGTCGGCCGCCGCGTAGCGGTCCTCGGCGACGACGAAGGCGACCTCCTGGCCGTAGAACAGCACCTTCTCGTCGGCCAGCACCGCCTGCACGTCGCCGGCGAGGGTCGGCATGTAGTGGAGGTTGAGCGGCTTCAGGTCGGCGGCGGTCAGCACCGCGATCACGCCCGGCACGGCGAGCGCCGCCGAGGCGTCGATCGACTTGATGCGGGCGTGGCCGTAGGGCGAGCGGACGAAGTCGCCGTAGAGCATGCCGGGCATCTTGATGTCGTCGACGTAGCGGCCCTTGCCCTGCGTGAAGCGGGCGTCCTCGACGCGCTTGCGGGAGGAGCCGAGGCCCTGGAGCTTCTCGGCGCGCTCGATCGGGGAGGCGACGGGGGCGTTCATTCGGCGGCCTCCTTCACGGCGTTGAGCTCGGCGGCGGCGGCGAGCACCGCCTTGACGATGTTCTGGTAGCCCGTGCAGCGACAGAGGTTGCCGGAGATGCCGTAGCGCACCTCCTCCTCGGTCGGGTTCGGGTTGTCCTGCAGGAGCCGCCAGGCGCGGGTGATCATGCCCGGCGTGCAGAAGCCGCATTGCAGGCCGTGGTTCTGGCGGAACGCCTCCTGGAGCGCGTGCAGCGTCCCATCCGGGGCGGCGAGGCCCTCGATGGTGACGACGTCGGCGCCGTTCGCCTGGGCGACGAAGACGGTGCACGACTTCACCGAGCGGCCGTCGAGGTCGACGGTGCAGGCGCCGCAATGGCTGGTGTCGCAGCCGATGTGTGGGCCGGTGAGGTCGAGGTTCTCGCGGAGGAAGTGGATCAGCAGGGTGCGCGGCTCGGCCAGCGCCTCGACGGCGCGGCCGTTGACCGTCATCTTGACGTGCATCTTGCCCATTGGCGTTTCCTGTCCGTCGTTCGATGTGTGCGGCGCCGTGTGACCCGGCGCTTTGAAGCGGAAGGCGGGAAGCAAACAGTCGGCGTCAGCGCCGGGCGCGCTCGGCGGCGGCGGCGATGGCGCGGCGGACCATCTGTCCGGCGACGCGGGTGCGGAAGATCGCCGGGCCCCGCCCGTCGCTCGCCGGCCGGGTGATCGCCTCGGCGGCCGCCACCGCGCGGTCGACCGCGGCCGCGTCGAGCGCCGTGCCGACGAGGGCGGCGGCGGCCTCCTCGGCGTGTAGCGGCGTGTCGGCGACGTTGGTGAGCGCGATCGCGGCGTGCGCGCAGCGGCCGCCCTCGAAGGAGAGGATCACCGCCGCCGCGGCGGTCGCGTAGTCGCCGATCTTGCGCTTCTGCTTCACGTAGGCCGACCCGTGGCCGGCGCGCGGCGTCGGGATGCGGATCGCCGTGACGATCGCGCCCTCCGGCAGCGTGGTGAAGAAGGCGGCCTCATAGAAGGTGCGGGCGGGGAGCTCGATGCGGCCGTCCGGCCCCTCGGCGATGTAGACGGCGTCGAGCGCCTGCATCACCGCCGGCATGTCGTTGCCCGGATCGCCGTTCGCGACGTTGCCGCCGAGGGTGCCGCAGTTGCGGATCTGCGGGTCGGCGATCTGCAGCGCCGTCTCGCGCAGGATCGGACAGAGGCGGCCGAGGACGGGCGAGGCGATGACCTCGGCCTGCGTCGTCATGGCGCCGATGACGATCGAGCCGCCGTCGATGCCGACGTCCTCGCGGATGCCCTTGAGCGCCGCGATGTCGCGCAGGTCCACCAGGTGGGCCGGCTGCGCCATCCTGAGCTTCATCATCGGGATCAGGCTGTGGCCGCCGGCGACGACGCGCGCCTCGTCGCCGTAGCGGCCGCAGATCGAGAGCGCGTCCGCGACCGAGGTCGGGCGATGGTATTCGAACGGGGCCGGGATCATGGGTCCTCCGGGGCGTTTCCTGGGGCGTGCCGCGCTCGTTTCGTCCGGAGCGGCTGTCGGGAGGAAGTCTAGGCGCGCGCCCGGCGGCGAGGCAGGGCGCCGGAACGAGCGCCAGCGGCCGTGCACGAACGGCGGCAAAAATTCACGAACTGCGGCGGCGGGGAGAGGCGGGTGCGGCGCCCGGGCGCTCAGGCGAGGGCGGGCAGCTCGCGGCGGAAGAGCTCGGCCTCGACCGTCTCGGGCGGCTCCTGGAAGGCGCGCGCGGCGGCGTGGCCGGAATAGACGGCGGCGGCGACGAGGCCGGGGGCGAGGGCGTCGCCGATCACCTCGAGGGTGCGGATGTCGGCCTCGGCGAGCCGGCCGGGCATCGCCCGGAGCGCCGTCGCGAGGCCGTCCGCGGGGATCTTCTCGGTGAGGCTGACGACCGCGTCGCAGGAGAGCCGCTCGACCCGGCCGGTGTAGACGCAGGCGAGCGACAGGCCGACGGCGTCCGCCTCGACCGGCACGCGGCCGGCGACGATGCGCACGCCGAGCTCGATGAGCCGGCGCTGGATGCGGCGCTGCTCCAGGGTGTTCGCCGTCCACGCCGAGGCGACGGCGGCCGGCGTCACCAGCACCGTCTCGCAGCCGGCGGCGACGAGCGCCTCGGCGACGACGCCGCCGAGATGGCCGTGATCGTCGTCGTAGACGACGACCCGGCCGGCGGGCAGGCGGCCGTCGAGCAGGTCGTCGGGGGTGAGGGCGCGGCCCTCCGCCCGCCAGCGGTCGAGGCCCGGCACCGGAGAGCGCCGGGCGCGGCCGATGCCGTCGGCCCGCCAGCGGGCGCCGGTGGCGACGAAGACGTGGGCGAAGCCGAGGCCGAGCACGTCGTCGGGGGCGAGCGGGCTCTCGCGGAAGATCTCGACGTCGGGCCGCGTGGTGAGCAGCCCTTCGCGGTAGTGGGCGACGCGGGCGTAGCTCGACAGGCCCGGCAGCGTCGCCTCGCGCACGGCGCGGCCGCCGAGCCGGCGCGAGGCCTCGGCGAGGGTGACGGGATAGCCGCGCTGCGAGAGCGCGAGGGCGCATTCGAGGCCGGCGGGGCCGGCGCCGACCACCAGCACCGGGTCCGGCGAGCGGCGCGGCGCCTGGCGCTCCGGGTGCCAGCCGCGGCGCCACTCCTCGCCCATCGTCGGGTTCTGGGTGCAGCGGATCGGCACGCCGCGGTTGTCGCCGGCGACGCAGACGTTGCAGCCGATGCACTCGCGGATGGCGTCGAGGTCGCCGGCGCGGATCTTCTCCGGCAGGAACGGGTCGGCGATCGAGGGTCGCGCCGCGCCGATGAGGTCGAGCACGCCGCGGCGCACCTGCGACACCATCACGTCGGGCGAAGTGAAGCGGCCGACGCCGACGACGGGCTTCGTCGTCATCCGCTTGACGAAGGCGGTGGCGGCCTCCTGGTAGCCCTCGACCGGCGCGAAGCGCGCGGTGACGCTGTCGTTCGACCAGTCGGAGACGTTGACGTCCCAGAGGTCGGGCAATTCGGCGAGGAGGCCGACGACGTCCTCGGCCTCGGCACCGCCGAAGCCCTCCGCGCCCATCAGCTCGTCGACGGCGAAGCGGAAGGCGACGGCGCAGTCGTGGCCGACGGCGTCGAGGGTGTCCTCGAGGAGCTCGCGGGTGAGGCGAAGGCGGTTCTCCAGGCTGCCGCCGTAGTCGTCGCCGCGGTCGTTGTAGCGCTTCAGCAGGAAGTGCTGCGGCAGGGCGAGGTTGTGGCCGGCGTAGACGTAGACGACGTCGAAGCCGGCGGCGCGGGCGTTCAGCGCCGCGCGACGGTGCCAGCCGCGGAAGGCGCGGATGTCGGCCGCCGACATGGCGCGGGCGTGCACGGGGTCGAGCCCGTCGGTGACCGCCGCGCTCGGGGCGAAGGGCGGGATGCGCGTCGTCAGGTTGGCGGCGTGGAAGCCGCCGTGCACCAGCTCGATCGCGGCGAGGGCGCCGTGGGCGTGCACGGCGTCGGTCATCAGCCGGAGCGCCGGGATGTCCGCCTCGTCCCAGATCCGCTGCTCGACCGAGGGCGAGACGTCGGCGCTCGGGTGGATCTCCGCCTCCTCGGTCGCCACCACCGCCCAGCCGCCCTCGGCCTTGACGCCGCGCATGGCGGCGTGGGCGCGCGGGCGGAGGTGGCCCATGCCGTTGCAGTGCGGCACCTGGAAGAAGCGGTTGCGGGCGGTCTTCGGGCCGATCCGCACCGGCTCGAACAGCACGTCGAAGCGCCCCGTGGTCATGGCCTGGCCGTTCCGGTCGAGGGGATCGGGTGACATTTTGGGAATTCGCGGCCCGCGCCGGAATCCCCGTTCATCTGTGTATCGTCCAATCTCTAAGCTTGACAAGGCTGTTTCGATTTGGGTTGATCGAGCCAATTTGGAAATCCCGGATGCATGACCGTGAGCGATGACTCCGAGCCGCCCCGCGGGCCGGCGATCAGCTTCGGCCGGCGGCTCAGGCTCGCCCTGCCGGGGCTGTCGCCGGCCGAGCGGCGGCTCGCGCGCCTCGTCCTCGGCCAGATCGACGCGGAGACCTGCGAGACGCTGCAGCGGCTCGCCGAGGCGTCCGGCACCAGCCCGCCGACCATCCTGCGCTTCGCCGAGAAGCTCGGCTTCACCGGCTACGGCGAGCTGAAGGCGGCGATCCTCGACGACCGCGGCGCCCGCCGGCAGTCGGCGCTCGACCAGTTCACCTCGAGCCGCGGCGTCGCGGCGAGCCGCGGCCGCCACCTCGAGCGGGCGCGCGAGGTGCTGCCGGCGGCGCTGGCGGAGGGGCTCGGCGGCGTCTCGGAGGACGAGTTCGAGGCGGTGGTCGCCGCGCTCGCCGACACCTCGCGCCACCTCACCTTCGCCGGCGGCCGCTTCAGCCAGGCGGTGGCGGACCTCCTCTACCGCCACCTGACGCTGATCCGGCCGGGCGTCGACCTCATCCCGTTCTCGTCGCAGAACCGGCTCGAGCGGGCGGCCGACATCGGCCGCGGCCATGTGCTCGTGGTGTTCGACTTCCGCCGCTACCAGATCGAGAGCGTGCGGCTCGCCCGCCTCGCCAAGTCGAACCGGGCGACGGTGATCCTCGTCACCGACCCGTGGCTCTCGCCGATCGCCGACCGCGCCGACGTGGTGCTGACGACGCCGGTCGCCTCGGCCTTCGCCTTCGACACGCTGGTGCCGGCGATGGCGCTCATCGAGACGCTGGCGGCCGCCGTCGCCGAGCGGCTCGGCGAGGCGGCGACGCAGCGCCTCGAGCGCATCGACGCGCTGAGCAGCGAGCACGACCTCCTCGGCGGCGACGTCGGGGTGCTCTACCGGCCGGCCGGCGCGGCGACACGCAATACCGGAGGTGCGGCGACGGCGCCGGCCTCGGACAACGACCGCAGGGGACCTGACGAACCATGACGCGCGAGCCGATCACCTACCTCGTCTGGAGCGACCTCGTCGGCGTGGCGCGCACGCGCGGCGTGCCGACGGAGCTGTTGCCGCGCCGCACCGAGACGGGGCTCGGCTGGGCCTGCGCCGGCCAGGCGCTCACCGCCTTCGGCTCGATCGTCGACAATCCCTGGGGGCCGATGGACGAGGCCCGGCAGATCCCGGACCTTGCGACCCGCTTCTCCTACCGCAGCGCCGTCGACGACTCGGGCTGGGAGGCGGTGATCTGCGATTCCAGGCGCTCGACCAGCGAGGACTGGGACTGCTGCGTCCGCACCTTCTACCGCCGCGCCCTCGACGACCTCGCCGCCGAGACCGGGCTGACGCTCGCCGCGAGCTTCGAGCACGAGTTCCTGCTCGAGGCGCCGACGCCGGTCGAGGAGGGCTTCACCTTCGCCGCGGCGCGGCGGGCGAACGGCTTCCTGCAGGCCTGCTCGGCGGCGCTCAGGACGGCCGGGGTGGTGCCGGAGAGCCTGGAGCCGGAGTACGGCCGCGAGCAGTACGAGATCAGCTGCGCGCCGGCGATCGGCGTCGCCGGCGCGGACGCCGCGCTGATCGCCCGCGAGGTGATCCGCGCGGTCGCCGCCGACCACGGCCTGCGCGTCAGCTTCACGCCGAAGCCGGCGCGCAAGGCGGTCGGCAACGGCGCCCACATCCACTTCAGCCTGGTCGACGTGAAGAGCGGCGAGAACACCACCCACGACCCGGCGGGGCCGCTCGGGCTCTCGGCGACGGCGGCGCACTTCTGCGCCGGCATCCTCGACCACCTCGAGGCGCTCGTCGCGATCAGCGCGCCGACGCCGGTCTCCTACTACCGGCTGACGCCGCACGCCTGGAGCTGCGGCTTCAAGGCGATCGGCGTGCAGAACCGCGAGGCGGCGCTGCGCGTGACGCCCTCCGCCTCGCCCGACGCCGACGCCCGGCGCCGCGGCTTCAACGTCGAGTACCGGCCGTGCGACGCGACCGCCTCGCCCTACCTCACCCTCGGTGCGCTGGTGCGCGCCGGGCTCGACGGCGTGCGGCGCAAGCTCGCGCTGCCGCCGGCGATCGACCGCGACCCGGCCGACCTCTCGGCCGGCGAGCTCGGCGCCCTCGGCATCACGCCGCTGCCCGCCTCGCTCGAGGAGGCGCTCGCCGCGCTCGCGCGCGACACGACCGCCACGGCGTGGTTCTCGACGACGCTGATGGAGGTCTACCGCCGGCTGAAGCTGTGGGAGTGCGACCTCGCGCACGAGCTCGACGAGGTGACGCTGCTCGCCCGCTACCGCGACGCGTATTGAAGGGGGCCTCAGCCATGCGGACGTTCGTGGACGGGCTCGCGCTCGTCGACCACCACTGCCACAGCGTCACCATGCGGCCGCTCGAGCGGCCGGCCTTCGAGGCGCTGTTCTGCGAGGGGCACCGGGCGATCCCCGGGCTCAGCCAGTTCGACAAGCCGCTCGGGCTGATGATCCAGCGCTGGTGCGCGCCGGAGCTCGACCTGCAGCCCTACGCCGAGCCGGACCAGTACGTCGCCGGGCGGCTGGCGCTCGGCACCGAGGAGGTGACGCGGCGCCTCGTCGGCGGCACCGGCGTGTCGCTCCTCGTCGTCGACACCGGCCACCGGGCCGACGACATCCTCGACTGCGACGGCCTCGCCGCCGCTTCGGGCATCGGCACGCGCGAGGTGGTGCGCATCGAGGCGGTGATGGAGGAGGTGGCGCGCGCCGGGCCGGCGGACGGCGCGGCGCTGCGCAAGGGCTTCGACGAGCGGCTGGCGCTGCGCGCCGCCGGCGCCGTCGGCCTCAAGTCGATCGTCGCCTACCGCACCACCTTCGACATCGACCAGACGGCGCCCTCGGCGGCCGAGGTCGACGCGGCCGGCGACCGCTGGCTCGCCGCCCTCGCCGCCGGCACCTCGCGGCGCCTCGAGGACGCGACGCTGATCCGCCACGCGCTCTGGCAGGCCGGCGCGATCTGCCGCGAGCGGCGCTTCCCCCTGCAGCTCCACGTCGGCTTCGGCGACCGCGACATCCTGATGCCGAAGTGCGACCCGACCGTCTTCACGCCCTACATCGCCGCGATGGAGGAGTGGGACGTGCCGATCACCCTGCTGCACTGCTACCCGTTCGTGCGCGAGGCGGGCTGGCTCGCCGAGGTGTTCTCCAACGTCTACATCGACATCGGGGTGATCCAGAACTACACGGGGCCGGCCGCGCCGCGCATCCTCGCCGAGGCGATGGAGCTGACGCCGTTCCACAAGCAGCTCTACTCCTCCGACGCCTTCGGCCTCGCGGAGCTGCACTTCCTCGGCGCCCGCATCTTCCGCAACGCCCTCGCCGAGCTGCTCGATGGCTGGATCGCCGCCGGCCACCTCACCGCCAAGCGCGCCGAGGGCATCGCGACGATGATCGCCTCGGAGAACGCGCGGCGGATCTATCCGATCGGCTGAGGAGGGGGCCCGGTACCGGGCCTCACCACATCATGAACGAGGCGACGTCGGCGTCGGAGACCTTTCCGGCGGCGACGTCGGCCATCGCCTGGTCGACGATCGCGAGGCCCTCGGCGACCTCGTCCTCGGTCAGGGTCAGCGGCGGCATGAACTCGAGCACGTTGGCGGCGAGGCCGACATAGGTGAAGGCGGCGCCGAGCTCGTAGCCGCGGTAGATGATCTTCGCCGTGGTGGTCGCCGGCGCCGGCGCCTTGGTCGCCCGGTCGAGCACGAGGTCGACGCCGACCGCGAGGCCGCGGCCGCGCACGTCGCCGATCACCGCGTGGCGCTCGGCGAGGCGGCGGAGGCCGTCGGCGAAGAGCGCGCCGATGCGGGCCGAGCGCTCGACGAGGCCGTCCGCGGCGATGGTGGCGAGCACCGCCCCGGCGGCCGCCGCCGACACCGGGTTGCCGGCGGTGGTGAGGAGCGCGAAGGCCGGCGCGTGGTCGAGGATCTCGCGCGGGCCGACGACGGCGGAGATCGGCAGGCCGCCGCCGAGGCCCTTGCCGAAGATCACCAGGTCCGGCTCCAGCCCCTCGTACTCGAAGCAGTGCATCCGCCCGGTGCGGGCGAGGCCGACCTTGACCTCGTCGACCACCACCTTGATGCCGTGCGCGCGGCAGCGCGCCTGGAGCGCGGCGAGGAAGCCGGGCGGCGGAACGATGATGCCGCCGTCGGACATCAGCGGCTCGATGAACACCGCCGCCACCTGGTCGGGCGGGCAGACGGTGGCGAACTGGAAGTCGAGCAGCTTCAGCACCGCCTCGGCGTCGAAGGGGCCGCGGTAGGGGTCGGGGTAGGGGATCAGCGTCACGCCCGGCCGGGGCAGGGTGTGCGTCATCGCGGTGTGGCCGCTCACCCCCATCGAGCCGGTCAGGTTGCCGTGGTAGGAGCCGACGAAGGAGATGAAGCGCGGCCGCCGCGTCGCCGCCTGCAGCACGCGCACGGCGCAGTCGTTGGCGTCCGAGCCCGAGTGGCCGAACCAGACGCGCCGCTCGCCGGTGCCGGGCGTCACCGCCAGCAGCCGCTCGGCGAGCGCCACCGCCGGCTCGTTCGGATAGAGCAGCAGGCTCGCCGCCGGCATGTCGCGGATCGTCCGCTCGACCGCCTCGACGATCGCCGGGTGACCGTGGCCGAGGATGGTGGCGCCGGCGGAGCCGGAGAGGTCGAGCAGCGTCCGCCCGCCCTCCTCGACGAGCCGGTTGCCGCGGCCGCCGACGAGGCTGAGCGGCGAGAAGCGCAGGAGGCCGATGCCGGCGATGGTGCGGGCGTCGCGCTCGCGCAGGCTCGGGGCGCTCATTCAGGTCCTCCTCGCGCCGTCCACCACGTCGGCGATCACCGTGGCGAGCCGCTCCGCCCAGGCGTCGGGGCCGGGCGGCGCGGCGATGAGGTCGTTGCGGATCTCGACGAGCACCGCGTCGTGGCCGCGGTCCTCGCCGTGCACCGGGACCGCGTAGTCCTCGTCGCGGCAGATGACGTAGGGCTCGTTGGCGCCGACGACGAGCGCCGGATCCGCGGCGAGCCGCGCGACGAGCGCCTCGGCGAAGGTCCGCGAGCGGTCGAACAGGATGCCGACGTGCCACGGCCGCGAGACGCCGAGGAAGACCGGCGTGAAGGAGTGGATGGTGACGAGCGTCGTCGGCCGCCCGGCGGCGGCGCGGGCGTCGAGGTGGGCGGCGACGCGCGCGTGGTAGGGCGTGAAGATGCGGTCGATGCGCCGCTGCCGGTCGGCCGGGTCGAGGTCGATGTTGCCCGGCACGTCGGTCGCCTCCGAGCGCGCGGGGATGCACGAGGCGGCGGACGTCGGCCGGTTGAGGTCGATCAGCAGGCGCGAATAGGTGCCGAGGAAGGCCGGCGCGTCGATCAGGCGGGCGAGGCGGCGGGTGACGGCGGCGGCGCCGATGTCCCAGGCGATGTGGCGCCGGAGCTCGGCCGGCGGCAGCCCGAGCCGGCCGAACTCCGCCGGCATGTGGTTCGAGGCGTGCTCGCAGAGGAGCACCACCGGCGAGGCGCCGGCCTCGTTGAGGACCTCGACGGGGGCCGGCCAGTCGTCGGCGGCGACCTCGAGGGCGGTGTCCGTCACCATGTCGGACGGCTCCGGTCGGCCGGCGTCCGGTCAGTCGGCGTTGGTTCGGTCGGCATCGGGGCTTCCGTTGCGGGACCGCCTCACGGCGGCGAGGTCTTCCGGGCCGTCGAGCGTGACGTCGTTGGCGGCGCGGACCGCCTCGACGGCCTCGATGCGCTTGCGCGTCGCCTCGCCGTGGCGGGCGATGAGCTGGGCGACGAGCGCTTCGAGCTGCGCGAGGGCGGGGGTGAGGGTGTCGTAGGGGGAATCGACCTCGGTCGGGGCGGTGAGCACCACCTCGGCGTAGTCGGAGATCGGCGACTTCCACGGGTCGGTCAGGAGCAGCACGCGGGCGCCGCGGGCGGACGCCTCGACGGCGAAGTGGACGACGTCGGACTGGTAGCGGCGGTAGTCGAAGACGACGAGGGCGTCGCGGCGGTCGATGTCGACCAGGCGGTCGAGCGTCTCGGCGCTGAACGCGCCGAGGTCGACGACGTCGCGGCGGAACTGCGCGAGGTAGCCGGCGAACATGCCGGCGAGGTGCCGGCTGAAGCGGCCGCCGAGCACGAAGATCGAGCGCTTCGTCTCCATCACGAGGTCGGCGGCGCGGTCGTAGGTCTGCGCCGGCAGGCCGGCCACCGTCTCGTCGAGCCGGCGGGCCACCGAGGAGAGGTAGCCCTGGGCGGGGTTGCCCTGGGCCGGGCGGCGCTTCGCCTCCATCATCAGGAGCGGCGAGTGGAGGCGCGACTCGACCTCGGCGAGGAGGCGGGTCTGGAAGTCGGCGTAGCCGTCGAAGCCGAGCTTGACGACGAGGCGGGCGACCGTCGGGTCGCTCACCCCGGCGCGGCGGGCGAGGCTCGTCGCGGTGCCGAGCCCCGACATCGGATAGTCGGCGAGCAGCGCCTGCACGATCTTGGCCTCCGCCGGCGTCAGAGCGAGCCCGTCCTTGGTCAGCAGGTCTGAGATCGCCATGCCGTTTCCATCCCTGCCGCCCCTCGGACCTCCCTGATCCGGCTCCCTTAGCGGAAGGTCCGTGCCGACGGCGAGCGATTTTATTTTGATTACAGCGGACCATGATCGTGTCAATCGTGAAGAGATGTTGACATCGCGCGGAACAGCTTCTTAGCTTGATGTCGCAGTGCAGCAGCACGGTCCGGGGAGAGGGCATGGCCGGGGGGAGTGACGTCATCGTCGTCGGCGCCGGCATCGTCGGCTCGAGCGTCGCCCACTTCCTGGCCGAGGCCGGGGTGGCGACGACGCTGGTCGACCGCTCCCACCCGGCGGGCGGGCCGACCGGCCGCTCCTCGGCGATCCTGCACGCCTTCTACCTGATGCCCGAGCTGTCGCGGCTCGCCATCCGCGGCACCGAGATCCTGAAGGCGCTGCCGGAGATCGCCGGCGAGGGCCCGTTCGTCAGCGACGTCGGCATGATGTGGGTGTGCGGCGACGAGGCGGCGCCGGGCTGGCGTACCGCTGCCGCGCGCATCCGCGGCGAGGGCGCGGTGATCGAGGAGCTGACGCCGGCCGCCTTCGCCGCCGCGGCGCCGGGCTTTTCGACCGAGGGGGTCGCGCTCGCCTTGTGGGAGCCGGCGTTCGGCTACGCCGACGCCTTCGGCGCCACCAACGCCATCGCCCGCGCCGCCCGCGCCAAGGGCGCGCGGCTGGTGCAGAACCGCGCCGTCGCGCGCCTCCTCGCGGACGGCGGACGGATCACCGGCATCGCCTTCGACGACGGCGAGGAGCTGGCGGCGGGAACCGTGGTGCTGGCGGCCGGGCCGTGGACGCGGCGCCTGCTGGCGACCGTCGGCCTCGACCTGCCGCTCCACGTCGAGCGCCACCCGATGGCGGTGCTCGCCGCACCCGGCCGGGCGCGCCAGGCGATGCCCTTCGCCTGGTGCGACGACATTTTGTGCAACTACGCGCGGCCCGACGCCGACGGCGTCGTGCTCGCCGGAACCTGGGCCGGCGGCGGCACCGGCGTGCGCCACGCCGGCGCCGGGCGGCCGCGCGGCGTCGATGACCCGGACAGCTACATGGAAGGCGTCGACGAGGCGGAATCGGTCGAGATCCTGTCGACCTTCGCCGCGCGCACGCCGGCGATGCTCGAGCTCGGCATCCGGCCGGGCTATGCCGGGCTCTACGACATGAGCCCCGACGACCTGCCGGTGATCGGCCGGATGCCGGGCGTCGACGACCTCGTCGTGGCGGCCGGCTCCTCCGGCCACGGCTTCAAGACCGGGCCGGCGGTGGGCGAGGCGATCGCCCGCGCGATCACGTCCGGCGACCAGCCGATCCTCGCGCCGTTCTCGCCGGCCCGCTTCGGGAGCGCCGGCTGATGGCGGAGGCGGCGAGCGGCTCCGCGGCCTCGTCCGCGCCGTCGGCGCCGCGGCTTTCGCGCGGCGTCCTCGGCGCCGGGGCCGACGCGCTCGCGATGGCGCTCGCGGTCGTCGCCGTCGCCGTCCTCGCCGAGCTCTTCGCCGGCGCCGCCTTCCAGCGCGTCGTCACCCACGCGGCGATCATGCTGACGGCGGTGCTGGCGCTGCAGATCTTCTCCGGCAACACCGGCATCGTGTCGTTCGGGCACGCCGCCTTCATGGGCCTCGGCGCCTACGTGACCGGCATCCTGACGATGCCGGCGAGCCTGCAGGCGACGGCGCTGAAGCAGCTGCCCGCCTTCCTCGGCGGCTATGAGCTGCCGTTCCTCGGGGCGGTCGCGGTGGTGATCGTGCTCGGGGTCGTGGTCGGCCTCGTCACCGGCACGCCGCTGCTGCGCCTCGGCGGGTCGAGCGCCTCGATCGCCACCCTGGCGCTCCTCATCATCATCTACACCGTCCTCGTCGCCGGCCGCGAGATCACCCGCGGCAGCCAGCCCTTCTACGGCGTGCCGCGCGATGTCGGGCTGTGGACGGCGGTGCCGGTCGCCCTCGTCGCGATCGTGGTGGCGCGGCTCTTCCGCGAGACGCCGATCGGCCTTTCCGCGCGGGCGGCCGCCAACGAGGAGCGCGGTGCCGCCGCCGTCGGCGTCGACCGGCGCGCCGCCTGGCTCGCCTCGTGGGTCCTGAGCGCCGTCGTCGCGATGGTCGCCGGGGCGCTGCTCGCGAGCTTCCTCGGCGCGTTCTCGCCGAAGGACTTCTACTTCGACCTCACCTTCACCCTGCTCGCGATGCTGATCGTCGGCGGCATGGGCTCGTCGTTCGGGGCGCTCGCCGGCGTCGTCGTGACGATGGTGATCATCGAGGTGTCGCGCCGCCTGGAGGGCGGCGGCACGGTGCTCGGCGTCGAGGTGCCGACGCTGTTCGGCCTGACGCAGGGGGCGCTGGCGCTCGCCATGCTCGCCATCATCTGGCGGCGGCCGGAGGGCCTCGCCGGCGGCGTCGAGCTCGACCTCCTGCGCCGCGCCCGGCGGCCGCTGCCGCGCCCGGCCGCCGAGGTGCCGCCGCACGCCGACGTCGCGCCGATCGTCGTCATGGGACTTTCCAAGCGCTATGCCGGCGTCGTCGCCGTCGACGACGTGACGCTCGTCTTCGAGCCCGACCGAACGATCGGCATCATCGGCCCGAACGGCGCCGGCAAGACGACGCTCATCAACATGATCGCCGGCGACGTCGGCCCGACCACGGGCACCGTCGACGTCGGCCAGCCGACGGGCGTCCGCTCGGCGGCCTACGTGTTCGCCCGCTCGGGCGTCGCCCGCACCTTCCAGAACATCCGCATCTTCCCGCGCATGACGGTGCTCGAGAACGTGCTGGTGGCGGCGCGCCAGGTGGCGCCGAGCCTCGTCGCCGCCGAGGCGGCGGCGGTGCGCGAACTGAAGCGCATGGGGCTCGACCACCTCGCCGACCGGCCGGCGACGAGCCTGCCCTACGGCCTCCGGCGGCGGCTCGAGGTCGCCCGCGCGCTCGCCCTCAACCCGCGCTTCCTGCTGCTCGACGAGCCCGCCGCCGGCATGAACCCGGTCGAGACGGGCGAGCTCATCGCCATCCTCTCGGCGGTGCGCGCCGAGCGCCGCATCGGCGTGATCCTGATCGAGCACGACATGCGGCTCGTGATGAACCTGTGCGAGCGCATCGTGGTCGTCGACCACGGCCGCGTCATCGCCGACGGAACGCCCGCCGAGGTGCGGCGCAACCCGGATGTCGTCGCCGCCTATCTGGGGAGCCGCACCGGCGCCCGGACGATGGCGGCCAGCGATGCGTCAGCCGAACAAAGCAAAGGGGACCAGACCGATGGCTAGGATCAGAACTTCGAGGCTCGCCGCCGTCGCGCTCGCCGCGGCAGCGGTGGGCGCCGCGCCGGCCGCCTACGCCGAGGACATCGTCGTCGGCGTCGCGACCGCCCAGACCGGCGGCCTCGCGCCCTACGACCAGCCGGCGCTCGCCGGCCTGCGCATGGCGATCGACGAGATCAACGCCAAGGGCGGCCTCGGCGGCAAGTACCCGGTCGACCTCATCATCAAGGACACCCGCTCCGACACGGCGCAGACGGCGACCGTCGCCCAGGAGCTGGTGGACGCCGGCGCCAAGATCATGATCTCGCCGTGCGACGCCGACCCGTCGATCTCGATCGGCCAGATCACCCAGCCGCTCGGCATCCCGACGATCACCCTCTGCGGCACCGCGCCGGTGCTCACGACCGCGGTCGGCGACGTGATGTTCGGCAGCTACCCGGGCGACAACGCCCAGGCGACGGTGGTCGCCGACTTCGCGATCGCCGAGGGCAAGAAGACCGCCTTCCTGCTCGTCTCGCCCGATTCCACCTACACCGCCAACCTGCCGGAATATTTCGGCACGGTATTCGAGAAGAAGGGCGGCAAGGTCGTCGGCCGCGCCAGCTTCACCATGGGCCAGCCGGACTTCTCGGCCGTCGTCACCAACATCAAGAACTTGCCGGAGCAGCCGGACGTCATCATGACGGCCGCCTACGAGCCGGACTTCCCGGCCTTCATCCAGCAGCTCCGCGCGGCGGGCGTGACGACGCCGGTCTACGGCGCCGACGCGCTGTCGACGCCGACGATCCGCGGCCTCGGCCCGCTCGTCGACGGCGTCGTCTACACCGCCGCCGGCTACGCCGAGCCGGGCAGCACCCTCGACGCCTTCAACAAGGCGTTCGAGAAGGCCGCCGGCCACGCGCCGGAATCGATCTACGAGGCGAACGGCTACGAGATCGGCCTGGTGCTCGACGAGGCGGTGAAGATCGCCGGCTCGGACGATCCCGCCGCCATCCGCGACGCCATCGCCGGCCTCGAGGACTTCCAGGGCGTGACCGGCAAGATCACCTACGCCGGCACGACCGGCATGCCGCTCCGCCCGGTGGTGCTGATGCGCTACGAGAACGGCGGCACGCCGGTCTACGTCAAGACCGAGACGCCGGCCGCCGCCGACGTTCCGGCGCCCTGACCGCCGGCGCGGGGCCGGGAGGAGGCCGCCCGTGAGCACGACGCCGATGCTCAGCGTCGAGGGGCTCGCCGTCCGCTACGGCGAGGTCGAGGCGGTGCGCCGCGTCGACCTCGCGGTGGGCGCCGGCGAGATCGTCGCCCTCGTCGGCGCCAACGGCGCCGGCAAGAGCACGACCCTCGGCGCCGTCTGCGGCCTGCTGCCCGCCGCGGCGGGCCGCGTCGTCTTCGACGGCGCGCCGGTGACCGGGCTCGCCCCGGAGCTGATCGCCCGGCGCGGCATGGCGCTGGTGCCGGAGGGCCGGCGGATCTTCGCGAGCCTCTCCGTCGCCGACAACCTCGAGCTCGGCGGCGCCGTCCACCTCGACCGGGCGGCGCTGGAGGCGCGCCGCGACGAGATGCTGGCGCTCTTCCCGGTGCTCGGCCGCTACTACCGCCACAAGGGCGGCAACCTCTCGGGCGGCGAGCAGCAGATGCTGGCGATCGCCCGGGCCCTGATGTCGAAGCCGAAGCTGGTGCTGTTCGACGAGCCCTCGCTCGGCCTCGCGCCGCAGGTGATCGACGTCGTCTTCGACCTCATCGCGCGGCTCAGGCGCGACGGGCTCACGGTGCTCCTCGTCGAGCAGAACGTGGCGCTCGCCCTCGAGATCGCCGACAGCGCCGTCGTCATCGCCAACGGCGAGGTGGTGCTGAGCGGCACCGCCGGCGAGCTCGCCGCCTCGGACCTCGTCCGCCAGGCCTATCTCGGAGACTGACGCCGATGATCGTGCAGCAGATCGTCAACGCCATCGGCCTCGGCGGCATCTACGCGCTCCTGGCGCTCGGGCTCGCCATCGTGTTCTCGATCATCGGGCTCATCAACTTCGCGCACGGCGAGCTGATGACGGTGACCGGCTACGTGCTGCTCGCCTCGCTGCTCTTCGGGGTGCCGTTCCCGGTCGCGGTGGTGGTGGCGGTCGGCGCCGCGGCGCTCGCCGCGCTCGTCATGGAGCGCGTCGCCTTCCGCCCGATGCGGGGGGCGAGCGTGACGAGCCTGCTGCTCACCAGCTTCGCGGTGTCGAGCCTCCTCAAGGTCTTGTTCCAGAACGGCGTGTCGGCGCGGCCGCAGCCGATCTCGATGCCCTCGTGGATGGTCGGCGCGTTCGACGTCGGCGGCGTCTCGATCGGCGTCGGGCCGGCGATCTCGATCGCCGTGTCGGTGGTCGCCCTCGCCGGGCTCGAGGTGTTCCTGCGCCGCACCGTGACCGGCAAGGCGATGCGGGCGGCGGCGGAGGATTTCGACGTGGTGCGGCTGATGGGCATGTCGGCCGGCCGGATCGTCGCCACCGCCTTCGTGCTGTCCGGCATCTTCGCCGGGCTCGCGGCGCTGCTGTGGGTGGCGCAGCGCGCCTCGGTCGACCCGCTGATGGGCTTCACGCCGGTCCTGAAGGCGTTCATCGCCACCGTCGTCGGCGGGCTCGGCAGCCTGCCGGGCGCGGTCGTCGGCGGCTTCCTGCTCGGCGCGACGGAGGTGCTGCTGCAGGCGACGCTGCCGCCGGAGCTCGCCCCCTACCGCGACGCGATCGTGCTCTCGGCGGTGATCCTGGTGCTCCTGGTGCGCCCGAGCGGCGTCATCCCGGCGGTCGGCGCGCAGCGGAGCTGACGCCCTCTCACGCCATGCCGAGCAGGCGGCGGACGTCGGCGACCTTGGTGCGGCTCACCGGGATGCGGCCATCGCCCTCGGCGCCGACGTGGCAGAAGGCCTTGTCGCCGTCGCGCGAGAAGCCGGAGATGTGCTCGACGTTGACGAGGTAGCTGCGGTGGGTGCGGATGAACCGGCCGGGGTCGAGCACCGTCTCCATCTTGGAGATCGACCACGGCGAGAACAGCTCGCTCGCGCCGTGCTTGATCCAGGTGTAGTGGCCGTCGGCGCGGATCACCGAGACGTCGTTGGCGGCGATGAAGAGGACCGCGTTGTGGTGCTCGTAGGGTAGGCGCATCGGGGCCGGCGGGCGGGCGTCGGCCCCGGCGCGGAGGTCCGCCGGCGGGCCGGCGGAGCCGCCGACGGCCTCCCCGGCGGCGGCGAGGGCCGACGGGGCGGCGAGGCCGCGCGGCGCCGCGGGGGCGGGCGCGCCGCCGGCGAAGGCGAAGGACGGGCCGGCCGTGCGCGCCGCGGCGTCGTCGGTCTCGCGCCCGAGCGGCAGCGCGCTCAGCAGGAACAGGCCGCAGATCAGGAACGCGGCGACGGCGACGATGAGCGCCAGCACGCCGCTCGACAGCGTCGGCTCGGCGATCGGCACGATCTCGGTGGCGAGCGAGAAGCGGGTGTAGACCATCGCCGAGTAGTGCATCGCCGAGATGGCGAGGCCGAGCGCCACCGCGCCGAGGGCGATCTGCGCGTGGGTGCGGCGCTGGTAGGCGAGCCAGAGCGCGCCGATCGAGGCGCAGACGGCGATGAGGGTGGAGATGACGTAGCCGGCCGGCTCGAACATCGGCCGGCAGTTGCCGCCGATCGCCGACATGCCGACATAGTGCATCGAGACGATGCCGAGCCCGGCGAGGACGCCGGCGCCGACGAGCTTCAGCGGCGTGCGCGGGCCGAAGTGAAGCACCATCAGCCCGGCGCCGGTGATCAGGATCGCGATCAGCACCGAGCCGAGGGTGCGGAGCGCGTCGTACTCGATCGCCACCGGCAGGCTGACCGCCAGCATCGCCACGAAGTGCATCGACCAGATGCCGCCGCCGAGCGCCACCGCCGCCTTGGCGATGGCGACCTTGCGGGCGTCGGGCGGCAGGACGCCGATGCCGCTCGTCAGGCGCAGCCCGGTGTAGGACGCCAACACGGCGACCAGCACCGAGGCGAGGACCAGGCCGGGATCGTAGGCGATCGGCAACATGCATCGATTCTAAGCTCAATGCCTGCCGGGAGTTCAAGTGCCTGCTGTGTGATCGGGCGGATCGGGCCTCGAATCCGTCGCCCCGGCGCCCGCCGACGGTCAGGCGCGCGGGGCGTGACCCAGGGCCGGCGCCGCCGCCTCGTCGGCCGTGCGCTCGTCGGGCGGGCCGTCGTCGGTGTCGTCGGGGTGCTGGTTCATGGCGCGGCGCTGGTCGGCCATGTCGTTGACGGCGGCGCGCACCGCCGGATGGCGCGTCATGAACAGGTTGAAGTCGCGCCGGTCGAGGAAGAGCAGCTGGCAGAAGTCGACGGCGGTGACGTCGGCGTTGCGGCGGGCGCCGCTGAGGAGCGCCATCTCGCCGAAGAACGAGCCGGCGGCGAGGCGGATGGTGCGGCCGGCCGCCAGCACCTCGACGGTGCCGGAGGAGAGGAAGTACATGCCGTTCGCCCGGTCGCCGCGGCGGATGATGCGGTCGCCCGGCGAGGCGGAGCGCGGCCGGAACAGGAGCACGAGCTCCTCCTGGGCGCGCTTGTCGACGAGGGCGAGGACGGGGAACATCTCGACGAGCGCCTGCGTCTCGAGCTCGCGCGCCGCCTCGCGCTCCTCGCTGCGGTGGCGGATGACGGCGATGTCGTGCTCGAGCACCTCGTAGCGGTGGTGGCCGTAGACCGGGCCGTCGCCCGCCCGCCGGGCGAGCCAGCGCTTCTGGATCAGCTCGGCGACGGCGAAGGCGAGCGGGTTCAGGGTGATCGAGATAAGCGCGGCGGCGAGCACGAGGTCGCGCCCCTCCGCCGGCAGCAGGCCGAGCCCCATGCCGAGGCCGATCAGGATGAAGGAGAACTCGCCGATCTGCGCGAGGCTCGCCGCGACGGTGAGCGCCATGCCGAGCGGGTAGCGCAGCAGCAGGACGATCGCGAGCGCCGTCAGCGGCTTGGCGAGGACGACGAGGGCGACCACGGCGAGGAGGGCGAGCGGCTCGCGGACGACGATCGAGGGGTCGAACAGCATGCCGACGGAGACGAAGAACAAGACCGCGAAGGCATCCTGCAGCGGCAGCGACTGGGCGGCGGCGCGATGGCTGAAGCGCGATTCGCTGAGCACGACGCCGGCGAAGAAGGCGCCGAGGGCGAAGGAGACGCCGAAGATCTGCGCCGAGCCGTAGGCGATGCCGAGCGCCACCGCGAGCACCGACAGGGTGAACAGCTCGCGCGAGCCGGTGCGGGCCACCTGGGTCAGCAGCCACGGCACGACCTTCGGCCCCAGCGCGATGGCGAGAATGGCGAAGGCGGCGACCTTGCCGAGGGTGATCGCGAGCGTGAGGGCGAGCGGGCCCTCGGCGGCCGGCGCGGCGTGGCCGGCGGCGGCGCCGACGGCGTGGCCGCCGAGCATCTCGGCGAGCGCCGGCAGCAGCACCAGCGCCACCACCATGGCGAGGTCCTCGACGATGAGCCAGCCGACGGCGACGCGGCCGTTCGGCGTCTCGAGCAGGCTGCGCTCCTCGAGCGCCTTGAGGAGGACGACGGTGGAGGCGACCGAGAGCGCGAGGCCGAAGACGAGGCCGGCGCCGAGGCTCCAGCCCCAGAGGTGGGCGAGGCCGACGCCGAGGAGGGTGGCGATGAGGATCTGGCCGACCGCGCCGAGGATCGCGATGCCGCGCACCGCCATCAGGTCGGCGGCCGAGAAATGCAGGCCGACGCCGAACATCAGCAGGATGACGCCCATCTCGGCGAGCTGCTGGGCGAGGTGGATGTCGGCGTCGAAGCCGGGCGTGAACGGGCCGCAGAGGATGCCCGCGACGAGGTAGCCGACGAGCGGCGGCAGCCGCAGCCGGTCCGCGAGGTAGCCGAACCCAAAGGCGAGCACGAAGCCGACGGCGACGGTGGCGATCAGGGCTGTGTCGTGCACGTCTGCTCCTCTGCGGCCGGGTCGCGGCGGCGCTCATGCTAACGACAAGCGTCGGAAGCTCAACCCGCGACGTGCGCCGGCGCGGTGCCGGGTCCGGGAGGAGGCAGTCTGGAGGGAGGGCGCCGGCGCGGCCGCGCCGCGGCTACCCGGCGCGCGCCTTGCGGGGCCTGCGCTTGGGCGCGACGGCCTTCGGCTCGGGCGGCGGCTCGGCCGCGGGCTGCCCGCGCAGCCCGTGGTTGACGAACTTCATGTAGGCGTCGGTGACCCAGCCGGGGATCGGCTTGATCTCCGGCCCGTCCTTGGCATAGCGCAGCGCGAGGTAGGAGCGGGCGGCGAGCAGGATGTAGACGATCACCTCGAGCTCGCGGCGCTCGAAGGCGGCGTACTCGCCGCGCGCCCAGTCGCGCTCGAGGCTCGCGAGGTAGCCGGCGACGACGAGCCGGAAGTGCGCCTCGTGGCCCTTCGGGGCGAGCTGCTCGGCCTCGTTCAGCACGCGCAGGAAGTTCGGGTTCTGCACGATGAAGTCGAAGAAGGCGATGAAGCCCTTGCGCTCGCGCTCGGCCGGGTCGGCGATGCCGCGCGTGCGCTCCTTGATGAAGTCGAGCATCTCGGTGCCGAGCCGCGGCAGCAGCTGGTCGAACAGGTCCTGCCGGTTCTCGAAGTAGCTGTAGAAGGTGCCCTGGGCGACGCCGGCCTTGGCGGTGATCCTGGCGATGCTGGTGTCGACGTAGCCGAACTCGCCGACGACGTCGGACGCGGCGTGCAGCAGCGCGTTGAACTTCGCCTTGGCGTTCTCCTCGCGCTTCGACGTCTGGCCGCGCCGCCGCTTCAATGGCACTGGCTGGATCCCCCGTGGTCCGGTCCGGAGCAGTCTGGTGCGATGTCGCGGCCGCACGGGCGAGCCCGAGCGACCCACGAAAATTTAGGCGCCGCCGTTCGATTCGCAACGGCGGCGGGCGGCGGGGCGCCCGTCATGCGGCCGCCCGCGCGCCGGGCAGGAGGGCGAACGCCGCGAGGACCGTGCCGATCGCCGCCTCCGGCCCGCCGAAGGCGAACGCCTCGACGCGGTCGTAGGCCTCCGCCGGCACCGCCTGCTCGACGCCGATGCGCCGCACCAGGCGCGAGACGGCGGCGCGGTCGTAGTTGAAGTCGGCGGTCGTCATCATCTTCTCGGCCGTCACCCGCGCGCCGTCCGAAAGCTCGGCGTCGATGACGCATGAGAGGCGCGGCACGCCCTCGTCGGGCACCAGCTCGACGCGGGCGGTGAGGGCGTTGACCGGGCCGTCGTCGTAGGTGGTCATCGCCTGGAGGGTCGGCTCGCCGCGCACCAGCGTCGAGGCGATGCAGAACGGGATGCTCATCAGCGTGCCGGAGATCGACTGGAACGGGCCGGTGGCGTCCATGCCGGCATAGCCGGTCTCGAGCGGGTTCATCCTGACCCGCACCGCCGCGAAGCCGCGCCCGCCGGCGGCGGCCCTGAGGTCGAGGGCGGCGATCACCGGCGTCTGGTTGAAGGCGCAGACCGGGTAGGGCTTGAAGGTGACGCGGTGGATCGACCAGTCGCGCCCGAGCGCGGCGGCGAGCCCGGCGGCGTCGCACTCGGCGCCGGCGAAGGCGCGGACGAAGCCGAAGCGGCCCTCGAGTGAGTGCGGCGCGGTGACCGCCCCGCTCGCCGCCAGGCGGGCGGCGGTGAGGCCGGTCGCGCCGGCGACGCCGACCTGGTAGCGCCACTCGTCGGTGCCCTCGGCGAAGCTCTGCAGGATGCCGCCGGTGAACGAGGCGGCGCAATCGATCGCCGCGGCGGTGCGCGCGGCGTCGAGCCCCATCAGGCGCGCCGCGGCGGCCGCCGCCGCGAGGGTGCCGTAGAGCGGCGAGGAGCGCAGGCCGCGCGGCGTGGTGATCGGCGAATAGGCCTTCTCCAGGAGCCCGCCGACCTCGTAGCCGGCGACGAGCGCCGGCACGAGACGGGCGACGGGCAGCCGCTCCGCCTCGACGAGGGCGGTGAGGAGCGGGATCATGATGGCGCCGAGGTGCGCCGCGCCGCAGGTATCCTCCTGCGCGCGGCCGTGGAAGAGCGCGGAGTTCGCCACCGCCGCCGCGGCGACCGAGACCTTGCGGCCGTCGCCGAGCAGCGTCGCGCCGTCGGGCCGCTCGCCGTCGAAGTCGAGCGCGGCGCGGCGGGCGACGCCGGCATAGGGCGTCGCGTGGCAGCCGAGGCCGATGCCGTAGCCGTTGAGGAGGCAGGTGCGCGCCTTCTCGACCACGTCGGGCGGCAGGCTCTCCGTGGCGAGGCCGGCGACGAACGCGCCGAGGCGCTGCGACAGGCTTTCGGTCATCGCCCGTTCTCCTTGTCGACCCATTCCTTGGCGACGAGATCCTTGAGCTCGTCGCGCAGGACGCGCTTCAAGACCTTGCCGGAGGGGTTGCGCGGCAGCGCCTCGCGGAACAGCACGCGGCTCGGCACCTTGAAGCTCGCGAGCGCGGCGCGGCAGCGCGCCTCGACGTCGCCGGCCGAGAGCGACCCGCCGGGGCGGACGACGACGATCGCCGCCGGCCGCTCGCCCCACTTGGCGTCGGGCATGCCGACCACCGTGCACTCGGCGACGTCGGGCATCTGGTAGATGACGCGCTCGATCTCGCTCGAGGCGATGTTCTCGCCGCCGGAGATGATCATGTCCTTCTTGCGGTCGGTGACGAAGAGGAAGCCGTCGGCGTCGAGGTAGCCGATGTCGCCGCTGCGGAACCGGTCGCCGTGGAAGCTCGCGGCCGTCTTCTCCGGATCGCGCCAGTAGCCCTTCGTCACCTTCGGGCCGGAGAGGCAGATCTCGCCCTCGACGCCGGCGGGGAGGGCGACGCCGGCGTCGTCGCGGATCGACACCTCGACGTGCGCGAGGGCGCGGCCGGTGGAGCCGATCTTCTCGATCTCCTTGCCGGCCTCCATCAGCGTGTCGCCGGAGCAGGTCTCGGTGAGGCCGAAGCCGTCGATCAGGCGGCCGGCGGTGAACAGCGTCGAGAAGGCGCGGATGCGGTCCTCCGGCGTCTTCTCACCGCCGGCGATGCACCACTTGAAGGACGAGAGGTCGTAGCGGCCGGCGCCCTCGAAGGCGAGCAGGCGGCCGACCATCATCGGCGCGAACCAGGCGCAGGTGATGCGCTCGGCCTGGATGGCGGCGAGGGTCTCGGCCTCGTCGAACTGGCGGTGCACGACGAGGGTGCCGCCGACCCACAGGATCGCGATGCCGGGCAGGTCGAAGGCGCCGACGTGGTAGAGCGGGCCGACGGCGAGCAGCGTGTCGTCCGCCGTCAGCGGCAGCGCGATCACGTGGTCCATGCACTTCCAGTAGAAGTTCTCGTAGCTGTGCATCACCCCCTTCGGCCGGTCGGTGGTGCCGGAGGTGTACATGAGGCGGAAGAGGTCGGCCGGCTTGCGGGCGTGGAGGGGCGCGGGCGGCAGCTCGGCCGCCGTGAGCCGCCCGAAGTCGCCCTGCGCCGCCTCGCCGACGAGGACGGCGCCGTCGATGCCGGCGACGATCGGCGCGAACTCGGCGTCGGCGTAGAGGCGCTTGGCGCCGGCGTGGCCGACGATGTAGGCGCACTCCTCGCCGGAGAGGCGGAAGTTGACCGGCAGGAACACCGCGCCGAGGTGGCTCGCCGCGAAGGCGATCTCGAGGAACGCCGCGCTGTTCTTCATGAACACCGCGACGATGTCGCCCGGCCCGATGCCGTCGGCGGCGAGGATCGCCGCCGCGCGGGCGATGCGGGCGTCGAACTCGGCGTAGGTGACGCGCTCACCGCGGTAAATCAGCGCGAGCTTGTCCGGCTGCCGCAGCGCGTGAAACCGGATGAACGAGCTCAGGTTGACCACGCTATCCTCCCCGAAGCAGGCGGCCCTCGTTGCGGGCTCTCAGTACGACCGTTCCATGCCGAGCTGGTGGACGGCGATGTAGTTGAGGATCATCTCCTCCGACACCGGCGCGAAGCGGAACAGCCGGCAGTCGCGCCACAGCCGCTCGACGTGGAACTCCTTGGCGTAGCCCATGCCGCCCATCGTCTGCATGGCCCGCTCGGTCGCCGCCGAGCAGGCCTGCGCGGCGATCAGCTTGGCGATGTTCGACTGGGTGCCGAACGGCCGGCCGTTGTCGAACAGCGTCGCCGCGTGGCGGTTCATCAGGCGGGCGCACTCCATCTCGGCGTAGGCCTGGGCGAGCGGGAACTGCAGGCCCTGGTAGGCGCCGATCGAGCGGCTGCCGAACACCTTGCGATCGCGGGCGTAGTCGGCCGCGAGCCGGGTCGCGAGGTCGATCGTGCCGACGAGGCCGGCGGTCGTCACGATCCGCTCGGCGTTGAGGATGTCGAGGAGGGCCGGCCAGCCGGCGTGCAGCGTGCCGATCACCTCGTCGGCCTCGATCCGCACGTCCTCGAAGAACACGGTGGAGGAGGTCAGGGTGTTGGTGCCGAGCTTCTCGATCGCGCCGTGGCTGATGCCGGCGCGGTCGGTGTCGATGAGGAAGATCGAGATGCCGTCGCTGCGTCGCGTCACCTCCTCGTACTTCACGGTGCGGGCGACGGCGATGATCTTGCCGCTCATCGGCACGTTGGTGATCCAGATCTTCTGGCCGTTGAGGCGGAAGCCGTCGCCGTCGGGGGCGGCGTAGGCGCGCATCTCCAAGGTGTTCGAGCCGGCGTTCGGCTCGGTCAGCGCCATGCAGAACTGCAGGTCGCCGGAGATCAGCCGCGGCAGCAGCTCGGCACGCATCCGCGGGCTGCCGTACTTCGAGATGGCGACGCCGCCGAAGATCGGGTTGCACATGAAGAGCTGGCCGACGGTGGAGCCGGCGCCGCCGGCCGCCAGCGCCTCTATGATGAGCGCCATCTCCAGCATGCCGCGCCCCGAGCCGCCGTATTCCTCCGGCAGCGCGACGCCGCAGAGGCCGGCGTCGCAGATCGCCTGCCAGGCCTCGGCCGGGAACCGCTTCGCCGCGTCCTTCTCCCGCCAGTAGTCGAGGCCGAAATCCTCGCCGATGCGGCGGGCGGTCTCGACCATCATGGCCTGATCTTCGGTGAGCTCGATGTGCATCATGGTTTCCTGGAGTCAGGCGCGGGCGGAACGGAGGAGCCGCATCGGGCTTTCGAGATGGCGCTTCAGGGCGGCGAGGAAGGCGAGCCCCTCGACGCCGGTGTGGACGCGGTGGTCGGCGGACAGGACGACGCCCATCTCGCGGCGAAGTTCTGGGGCGCCGTCGGCGCCCGGTCGGAAGGTCTCGCGCACGCTGCCGACGCCGAGGATCGCCGATTGGCCGGGATTGATGATCGAGGTGACCCAGGTCACGTCGTGCATGCCGGCGTTCGACACGGCGATCGCGGCGCCGGACACGTCGTCGGCCGCGAGGCGGCCGGCGCGGGCGCGCTCGACGAGCCTGCGGGCGTCGGCCGCGACCTCGTCGAGGGGGCGCGCGCCGGCGTTGCGGACGACCGGGACGAGGAGGCCGGCGTCGGTCTCGACCGCCATCGAGACGTCGGTGTCGGCGAAGGCCAAGAGCTCGCCGTCGGCCCAGACGCGGTTCATCTTCGGCTGGTCGAGGAGGGCGCGGCCGGTCGCCGCGAGCACGAAGTGGTTGAGGGTGAGGCGCGGCAGCGCCGCGTCGGCGTTGAGCTCGGCGCGCAGGCGGAGGAGCGCCGACACCTCGATCTCGGTCGAGAGGTAGAAGTGCGGCACGCCGTGCTTCACCTCGGCGAGGCGCCGCGCCATCGCCGCGTGGGTCGACGAGGGCCGCGTGCGGGCGGGGTTCGACCGGGCAGGGGCGGGCGGCGGGGACTGCGGCTGCGGCTGCGCCTCGGCGGCCGGGGCGGTCGCGGCCGCCTCGACGTCGATCGCCTTGATGCGGCCGTTCGGGCCGGTGCCGCGGACGGCCGCGAGGTCGACGCCCTGCGCCGCCGCCATCCGGCGGGCGAGGGGGGTGGCGACGATCCGCCGGGCGCCCGGTGTGGCGGCGGGCGGAGCGGACGCGGGGCGCGGCGTCGCGGGGCGGGGCGCGGCCGTCGCGCCGAGGCCGGCGAGGCGGCCGACGACGGTGCCGACCGGGATCGTCTCGCCCTCGCCGACGAGCTGCTCGGCGAGGACGCCGTCGGCGTCGGCCTCGACGTCGGTCGCGACCTTCTCGGTCTCGACGACGTAGAGCGTGTCGCCCTTCGCCACGGCGCCGCCGGGCGCGACCTTCCATTCGAGGAGCACGCCCTCGGTCATCGTCAGGCCGAGCTTCGGCAGGAGGAGGTCGGTCGCCATCGCGGCTACCGGCCCTCGAAGGCGGCCGGCCGCTTCTCGAGGAAGGCGGCGCAGCCCTCGTGCGCGTCGCGGGTGTCGAGGACGAGGCCGATCATCGCCTGCTCGTGGGCGAGGGCGGCCGGCAGGGCCATGTCGGCGCCGCTCGCCAGCGTGCGCTTCAGGAGTTTCAGGACGAGCGGCGACTTCTCGGCGATGCGGCGGGCGAGGGCCATCGTCTCGTCGAGGAGCGCCTCCTTGGCGACGACGCGGTTGACGAGGCCGAGGGCGAGCGCCTCGGCGGCGGAGATGCGGTCGCCGGTGAACATCAGCTCCTTCGCCTTGCAGGGCGAGAGCTGGCGGATGAGCCGCTGCGTGCCGCCGGCGCCCGGGAACAGCCCGAGGGTGATCTCCGGCAGGCCGAGCTTGGCGTGCTCGGCGACGATGCGGATGTCGGTGGCGAGCAGAAGCTCGGTGCCGCCGCCGAGCGCCCAGCCGTTGACCGCGGCGATGGTCGGCTTGTCGCAGGTCTCGACGCGGCGGAAGACGCGGTGGACGACCTCGGCGAACTCGAGATAGTGCGCGAGGCCCTGGCGGGAGTTGAGGTCGGCGATGTCGCCGCCGGCGACGAAGGCGCGCTCGCCGGCGCCGGTGATGACGACGACGCGGACCGCCGGGTCGGCCTCGAGCGCGGTGAGCGCGCTCTCCAGCGCGAGGAGCGTCGGCACGTCGAGGGCGTTCAGCGTCTCCGGGCGGTTGATCGTCAGGATGCCGACGGCGCCGTCGACGGTGCTCAGGACCGGGGATTCAGTCATCGGCTGCTTCCTCAAGCGAGACAGGCGTCGACCGCGCGCACGACGGCGGCGGCGTCGGGGATGAAGCGGCTCTCGAGCGAGCGGGCGAACGGCACCGGCATGAACGGCGCGCCGACGCGGCCGACCGGCGCGTCGAGGTCGTCGAACGCCTCCTCGCCGATGACGGCGGCGATCTCGGCGCCGGCGCCGTAGCCGCGCACCGCCTCGTGCACGACGACGGCGCGGTGGGTGCGGGCGACCGAGGCGAGGACGGCATCCTTGTCCCAGGGCTGCAGCGAGCGCAGGTCTAGGACCTCGGCCGAGACGCCGCGGGCGGCGAGCTCCTCGGCCGCCGCGAGGCAGGTGAAGAGGGAGGCGCCGTAGGTGACGAGGGTCGCGTCGGCGCCGGGGCGGGCGATCCGCGCGCTGCCGATCGGCACCGGGCCGGCGCCCTCCGGCAGCTCGCCCATCATCGCGTAGAGCGCCTTGTTCTCGACGAAGATCACCGGGTCCGGGTCGGCGATCGCGGCGCGCAGGAGGCCGTAGGCGTCCTCGACCGTCGCCGGGCAGACGACCTTGAGGCCGGGCACGTGGGCGAACCACGCCTCGAGGCACTGCGAGTGCTGCGGCCCGGCGTTGAGGCCGCCGCCGTGCGGCAGCCGCACCACCATCGGCACGCTCGACTGGCCGCCGAACATGAAGCGCGACTTCGCCGCCTGGTTGACGAGCGCGTCCATGGCGAGGGTGACGAAATCCATGAACATGATCTCGACGACCGGCTTCAGGCCGCCGAGCGCCGCCCCGACGGCGGCGCCGACGATCATGCCCTCGCTGATCGGCGTGTCGCGCACGCGGGCCGGGCCGAAGCGCTCGAGCAGGCCCTTGGTCGCCTTGAACGAGCCGCCGGCGGCGGCGATGTCCTCGCCGAGCAGGACGACGGCGTCGTCGGCCGCCATCGCGTCGGCGAGCGCCTGGTTGATGGCGCGGACGTAGCGGACCTCGGCCATGGCTAGCGCGCCTCCAGCGGGGTGTAGACGTCGGCGAGCGCGCGGTCGTAGTCGGGGAGGGGATCGGCGCGCGCCGCGGCGACGGACGCGGCGACCCTCGCCTCGGCCTCGGCCGCCATCGCGTCGAGGTCGGCGGCGGTGAGGCCGAGCTCGGCGAGCGCGGCGCGGCTCCGCGCCAGCGCGTCGCCGGCGGCGAGGCCGGCGAGCTCCTCGCCGTCGCGGTATTTCTGCGGGTCGCCCTCGTAGTGGCCGCGGACGCGCGTCGTCAGGCATTCGAGGACGACCGGGCCGGCCGTGCGGGCGTGGTCGACGGCCGCCGTCGCCGCCTCGGCGGTGGCGGCGACGTCGTTGCCGTCGACGAGGCGGTGCGAGATGCCGAACGCCGCCGCGAGGCCGGCGAGGGTGCCGCGGAACTGCCGCGCGGTGGGCGAGAACTCCGACCAGCCGTTGTTCTCGCAGACGAGGACGAGCGGCAGCGACCACAGCGCCGCCATGTTGAGCGCCTCGTGCAGCGCGCCCTCGGCCATCGCGCCGTCGCCGAAGAAGGCGACCGCGACGCCGCCGGTCGAGCGCGTCTGGTGGGCGAGGGCGCTGCCGACGGCGAGCGGCACGCTGGCGCCGACGATGCCGTTGGCGCCGAGGATGCCGAGGCCCATGTCGGCGACGTGCATCGAGCCGGAGCGGCCGCGGCAGAGGCCGCCCTCGCGGCCCATCAGCTCCTTGAAGAAGCCGTCGAGGTCGATGCCGCGGGCGAGCACGTGGCCGTGGCCGCGGTGGGTGGTGGCGAGCGTGTCGTGCGCGCCGAGGGCGGCGCAGACGCCGGCGGCGACCGCCTCCTGGCCGATCGAGAGGTGGATGAAGCCCGGGATCTCGCCGTCGGCGAAGAGCTTCGCGAGCGCCGTCTCGGCCGCCCGCACGAGCAGCATCGTGCGGTGCAACTCGGGAAGGCGGGAGTTGCCGGCGGCGGCAGGCGTCGGAGCCGTCATTTCGCGCGCGCCTGGTCGGGGGAGGGCAGGCCGCCGTAGGTCGCCCAGGTGGAGCCGGCGAGCCAGCCGCAGTCGACCGGCAGGTCGATGCCGGTGATCGCCGAGGCGGCGGGCGAGAGCAGGAAGGCGACGGCGCGGCCGATCTCGTCCGGCTGCACGAGGCGGCCGAGCGGGGCGTTGCCGGCGAGGCGCGAGACGTCGCGCCGGCCGGCGTCGACCTCGACCTGCAGGCCGGGCGTCGCGGTATAGCCGGGCGAGACCGAGTTGACGCGCACGCCGTCGCGGCCCCAGGCGGCGGCGAGGCACGCCGACATGTTGATCACCGCCGCCTTGGCCGGGGCGTAGGCGTGCAGCGGCATCGAGCGCGAGCCGGCGACCGAGGCGATGTTGACGATCGCCCCGCCGGTGCCGCGCGCCGCCATCCGCCGCCCGAAGGCGAGGCAGGTGACGTAGGTGCCGCGCTGGTCGATGTGGACGATGCGGTCCCAGAGGTCGAGGCCGAGCTCCTCGGGCCGGACGACGGGCTGGATGACGCCGGCGCTGGTGACGAGGCCGGCGACCGGACCGAAGCGCGCCTCGACGGCGGCGGCGGCCGCGTCGACGGCGTCGGCGTCGCCGACGTCCATCGGCACGAAGGTGCCGCCGACCCGCGCCGCGACCGCCGCGCCGGCGGCCTCGTTCACGTCGGCGACGACGACGGCCCAGCCGGCGGCGGCGAGCACGTCGCAGCACGCGGCGCCGATTCCACTGGCGCCGCCAGTGACGACGATGACCGGTCTATCCATATGAGATGCCTTTCCGAAGGTCCGCCGCGGACACGCTGCCGTCGCGGCGGGAGACCGCCCCCGGCGCAGCCGGCCGCCGGCGCATCTCCGCCTCCCCGTGCCCAGTCATCGGTCGTTGCGATGGGCATTTTTGAATGTTGAACCGATAGTCAATTTTTGCACGTGCGGCGATCCTGTCAAGGCGGATTTGTCGACGGCGGGGCGGCGGCGAGGGCGGGCGGCGGCCGGCGGGGGCGATCGAGGCTCGGATAATCGATTGAGAAGACGAAGGAATTTTCCGTCGCGCGGGCGCTCGGCCACGGGTGTGGGCAAGATGCGATGCGGCGGACGCCGCGCGGCCGGCGGCGCGAATGGGTCGCAAAGCTGACGATTGAATCGGTAATCAATTTCTTGACTCGCCGCGGCGGCCGCTGCTAGCCTTTCCGCAACATGACAAATCGGCTCCCTGGGAGGAGCGCTGAAATGCCGGCAACGTCCGGCAATGGGCGCGATCAAGCTCGCGCCCGACCAGGAGCGCCCGCGTGACAGTTCTCACCCCATAGCGAACGCCGGTCGATCGACGGCCCCGCGCCGTTCGACCGCCCGATGGCGGCCGAATGCTCGCCGGACCGCTTCGACGGACGTCCCGCGGCGTCGGTTTTACTTCGTGGTTCTTGGACTGGCGGGCCGCATCGGCCGCCATCGACGGGTAGTCGCATTTGATCGCACCCCAGAAGGTTTCCTTATACCGGCCAAACCAACACGGTCTTTGCGCCGGCCGGCGTTCTCCCCGACAGTCCGACAACGCGCACGGCGAGTTCCGCGGTGGGATCGACGGCGCCCGGGGGGAAGCGGCGTGGCGAGCGTGACCGGAGCGGCGGGCCTTCCCGCGACCGTGCCCGCCGCCCGGGCGGTCCGCGCTGCGGCCGGCCCGTGCGCCGCGGCGAAGAAGTCGTCAGTTCTGCGAGGCATGCGGCGCCATGGATAGCCAGAAGCGCGGAGACAAGCCCGGCGCGTCCGCGCCGGGACACGATGCGACGACGGCCGAGGCCGGCGGCCTGCGGCACGCGCTCGGCAACGTGGCGTTCGACCAGCAGATGATCGTGGCGCTGCTGTTCGCGGCGATCTTCGTCGCCTTCGCGGCGCTGCTGCCGGGCTTCCTGACCGTCGGCAACCTGCTCACCCTGATGCGCACCGTGGCGGTGCTCGGCATCCTCGGCCTCGGCATGGCCGTGGTCGTCATCGGCCGCGGCATCGACCTGTCGATGATCGCCTCGCTGGCGGTGCCCTCCGCCGTGGTGCTGGCGCTCGCCGGGCAGGACTACGGCATCGCCGCCTCGCTCGCCTGCGGGCTGGCGCTCGCGGTGGCGATCGGCGTGCTCAACGGCTTCCTGGTCGCCTACGCCGAGATCCCGTCGCTGTTCACCACCCTCGCCGTCGGCATCGGCATCGCCGGGATCGGGCAGAGCGGGCTGTTCGAGTACGAGATCATCGCCTGGCCGCCGCAGCTCGACGCGATCGGCTGGCTCGGCCGCGGCACGCTGCTCGGCATTCCCTACTCGGTCCTCGCCTTCGCCGGCGCGGTCATCGCCGTCGGCGTCTTCATGCGCAAGACGCGGCTCGGCAAGTTCATCTATTCGAGCGGCGACAACCCGAGCGCGGCGCGCATCACCGGCATTCCGGTGCGGCCGATCGTGATGCTGCAGTACATCATCGCCGCCTGCATCGCGATGTTCGCCGGCCTCGTGCTCGCCGCCTCGTCGAACAACATGGACACCCGCATCTTCAACCTGACCTGGATCTACGACGTGATCCTGGTCGTGGTGCTGGGCGGCATCGGGCTCTCGGGCGGCCGCGGCGGCGCGCTGAACGTCGTCATCGGCACGCTGCTGATCGGCACGATCGTCAACGGCATGACGATCATGAACGTCTCCTTCGAGGCGCAGAACCTGATCAAGGGCATGGTCCTGCTCGCGGCGCTGACGATCGACAGCATCGTCAACCCGCGCAACGAGGAAACGGCGCAGCAGGGAGACATCTGACCCGCGCCACCAGGCGCCGCGTCCACCAAGAAACGACCGTCAAGAGACACTCGTCATCCATCGGGAGGATAGAATGAAGCAGATCGCAAAACTGGCCCTCGCCACGGCCCTCGCCGCCTCGGCGCTCGCCGGCGCCGCGCAGGCGCAGAACAGCATGGACGACCCGACCCGCGACGGCTACTACGCCGCCGTCAAGGACAAGCGCGTGGTGTTCGTGCCGGTGTTCATGGGCCTCGACCTCACCGAGGGCTGGTCCAAGATGATGGCCCGCCAGGCCGACGCCCTCGGCTACAAGTACGAGGTCCGCAACTCGAACTTCAACACCGCGGCCGGCGCCCAGACGCTGACCTCGCTGATCACCGAGAAGCCGGACGTCATCGTGGTGCAGAACCCGGACGTGCAGTCCTACGCCAAGCTGCTGGCCAAGGCCGAGCAGGCGGGGATCCGGGTGATCCAGCTCAACATGAAGACCAACTACCAGACCACCGGCTTCGTCGGCGCCGACGTCGAGCAGATCGGCGAGACGCAGGCGAAGGCCGCCGTCGCGAAGTGCGGCGCCGGCACGTCGGGCAAGGTGCTGGTGCTCGCCGGCCCGCCGTCGAGCCCGTTCTCGGCCTACATGCTGAAGGGCTACGAGAACGTCTTCAGCACCACGCCGGACGTGAAGGTGGTGTCGGTGCAGTCGACCGGCGACTACGAGTCGGCGAAGGCGAAGTCGATCACCCAGGTGGTGCTGCAGCAGCACCCGGACCTCTGCGCCGTGCTCGGCGTGTGGGACAACACCGACGTCGGCACCGCGGCGGCCATCAAGGAAGCCGGCAAGAGCGACCAGGTGTTCGTGTCGACCTCCGGCGGCGGCGGCGAGCTCGCCTGCAAGGGCATCCAGGAAGGCATGTGGCAGCACTATGTCAGCTATGACGTGCCCGGCCAGTCGCGCGACCTCAACGACCTGATCCTCGCCGCGCTGCAGGACAAGAACGAGGCCGGCACGACGAAGACGATCCTCTACACGCCGCTGGTCGTCTACGACAAGGACAACCTGAAGAACCAGTCCTGCTGGACGCTCGACACCATCCACTGATCTCGCGAACCCGACGGCAGGGGACGTCCGCACGGCGGGCGTCCCCTCCCGGGGCGTTCCGCCCCTGATCCACCCGTTCCTGCAGAGCTCGGCGGCGTATTCGCTTCATGTCCAAGACGCTCACCAAACTGCGATATCGATTCTGGCCGGACCACGTGTTCGGCGAGCTGCTGCAGAAGCCGTGGATGGAGACGGCGGTTCCGCTGCTCGTGCTCCTGGCGACGATCGCCTTCTTCTCCTCGCGCATCGACAACTTCATCTCGATCTCGAACCTCTCGGACACGCTGCGCCAGGCGAGCGAGCTCGGCTTCCTGGTGCTCGGCATGTCGCTGGTGCTGATCGTCGGCGGCATCGACCTCTCGGTCGGCTCGATCTTCGCGCTCTGCAACCTGACCGCGCTCTACTGCATCAACGTGCTCGGCCTGCCGACCCCGGCGGCGATCGCCGTGACGCTGCTCCTCGGCGCGCTGCTCGGCTCGGTCAACGGCGTGCTGATCGGCTACATGCGGATGCGCGCCTTCCTCACCACGATGGTGACGCTGATCGTCTACAAGGCGGTGCACGACCTGCTGAACTTCCAGCTCGCGGTGTCGATCTCCTCGGTGATCCCCGACGTGCCGGTGTGGGACTTCATCGGCGGCGGCTCGTTCCTGGAGATCCCGACCGCGGTCTGGGTGTTCGGCGTGATCGCCGTCGGCAGCCACATCTTCCTCACCCGCCTGCGGCCCGGCTGGTACGTGATGGCGATCGGCGGCAACCGCCGCTCGGCCTACAACATCGGCCTGCCGGTCAACCGCGTCGTGGCGCTCTCCTACGTCGCCTCGGGCGTGTTCGCGGCGATCTCGGCGATCTTCTACGCCTCGCGCCTCGCGAGCCCCGGCGCCGACACCGGCAAGGGCCTCGAGATCACCATCCTGACCGCCGCGATCCTCGGCGGCATCCGCCTCGGCGGCGGCAAGGGCTCGGTGACCAAGGCGATCCTCGGCACGCTGATCATCCTCATCATCACCAACGGCCTGCTGCGGCTGGCGACGCCGGCCGGCGCCTCGCGGCTGATCCTCGCGACCATCCTCCTGCTCGCCGCGACGCTCGACATCCGCTGGTTCAAGAACCGGCACAAGGCGGTGCAGGAGCTCTATGTCAGCCCCTCCTACCTCGAGCTGCCGGCGGCGCCGGACACGAGCGCCGCGACCTCGCCCTACGCCCTCAACGACCGGCTGCGCAACGTCGAGACCATCGGCCTCGGCGAGGTCGAGTCGCCCGAGGACGTGATCCTCGACCGCGACGACCACCTCTACTGCGGCAACCGGCACGGCGAGATCATCCGCTTCTTCGCCCCCGACTACAAAGAGATGGAAGTCTACGCCCGCATCGGCGGCCAGCCGCTCGGCATGGCCTTCGACGCCGGCGGATCGCTCTATGTCTGCGTCGGCGGCATGGGGCTCTACCGGGTGACGCCGGAGCGCAAGGTCGAGAAGGTCACCGACGAGACCAACCGCTCGCTG
>Ga0255338_1000807_pt1 | contig 78202 bp, 74 predicted proteins | sample MeOH1_35cm_T4_19_FD_203715 | JGI IMG/M metagenome (GOLD analysis project Ga0255338, IMG submission 203715) | Sandy soil microbial communities from University of British Columbia, Vancouver, Canada - MeOH1_35cm_T4_195 | ecosystem: Engineered > Artificial ecosystem > Sand microcosm > Unclassified ... | reverse complement strand
TACTCGCTGGGGAAGAAGCGCCGGACGCGACCTTGCCCGCCGGGCGTGTTTCGTAGACGCATGGTGCGAGGGCCTGGACGTTTTCTGTGGACGTGGTATAATCCGGCTGATGCGGGCTGGTCGTTAGAGCGGCTCGTCAGGGGCGGTTAGCTCAGTGGTAGAGCGCCTGTCTTACACACAGGATGTCGGGGGTTCAAATCCCTCACCGCCCATTTCAGGCACGAACTGTGCTCGCTAGTACAGGTGGTTTTGCACCCAATGCCACCTGTCAAGCGACGTGCGCAGCGGCGCCTGTCATCGCACAGGCGGTCCCGCAGTCAGCCTGTGGCAGCCGCTACGGAAATCCGCGCCTCCCCGGTGTGTCTAAATCGGGCTCCTTTCCAGGAGAAATCGATGACACACGTGGACGCAGCTGCTACTTGCACCCTTGCCGACGCCGTCGGCTCCTACCTCGACTGGCACGCGCTGCGCGGCTCCGCCGCCGCCCACCGCAAAGAACTGCGACGGATGCTGCTGGCATTCGCCGAGCTGACAGGGCCTAGCCAGCCGCTGGGCGACGTAACCCGCGACCACTGCGCCGCCTTCCTTCGGGCCGTGCAGGACCGCGGGAGCAAGCCGAACACGCAGAACGCCCATCACCGGACGCTCAACGCGTTCTTCCGGTGGCTCTGCGAGGAGAAGCGGCTCGCGGATTCGCCGATGCGGAGGGTGCCCGCCCCGAAGGTCCCGCTGGAGCAGATCAAGCCGCTATCTCCCGAGGAACTGACCCGGCTCTTGCGCCAGCCGGATACCGCCACGTTCACGGGAATGCGGGACGCCACCTTCATCGCGCTGCTGGCCGACAGCGGCCTGCGCCTGAGCGAGGCCACGAACGTGAAGCTCGCCGAGATCGACCTGAGGCAGCGTGCCATCTCCGTGGTGGGCAAGGGCGGCCGGCCCCGGGTCGTGTTCTTCGGAGACACCGCCGCCCGTTATCTCCGGGAATTCCTGAAGCGGCGGGAAGCCGAGCCCGAGGACGTGGTCTTCATCAGTTCGCTTGGCGAGCCGTTGTGCCGGCACACCATGACCACGCGGCTCCGTCGCTACGGGCAGGACGCGGGAATCAGCGGCAAGCGGGTGAGCCCCCACACCTTGCGGCATACCTTCGCCATCTCCTGGCTGCTCGGCGGAGGGGACGCGCTTTCCCTCCAGCGGTTGCTGGGACACTCGACCCAGGCGATGACGTCCCGCTACGTGAACTTCGCGGCGGCCGACTTGGCGAAGCTCCACCGAACTGTCTCGCCCCTCGACCGGATGTCAGCGGGCAGTGGGGGCGCTTCGGTGCGGAGCCAGCGGCGGACGCGCCTGCGATAGGGCACTCGAGAGCGAACGGACCTTCGGAACAGGCCGGGGCACTTCGCCCCGGCCTGTTCCGCGAGCGATGCTAGAACTTGCAGACGACCTGCAGGTGGGCGCATCTGGCACGGGTTGTGAACCCAGGTTCTCTAGCGCGAGCCGCGCCTGATCGCCCCCACCTGGTGGAGTTCATCGAGCACCCATTTGGAATACGCGCTGACTATGTCAGCGCAGCCGCCCAGGAACTTGAGCCAGTAGGAGGTGTTCCCTGACCCCACTTTCATGAGCGTCTCCCCGAAGACCGACGTATCTGGATCGTAGTGCGATCCACCGAGCGTGTTGGAAATCTCAGCGATCAGATCCCGAACTGACACCCGCCGCTCTTCGCCCGCGGCGGCGTCCCACAGGGCGACGACGGTCGTGTTCAGCCATTCCTGGAGATCCATCAAATCCTCGTCAGCCTCGGCCTGCAAGAGGTGGGCGAAATTGCCCGACACGCACGCCGGGTGGTCGACGGTGCAGGGTTCCGGGATGGGGTCCGCAACCGCCCAGACGGGGAGCGGCAGGGAACCGACGTTCGCGATGCGGAGCAGCAGCGCATTATAGGTCGGTCGTGCTCTTGGAGAGTCAGCCCAGCAAACCAAGGCCCGAAGCGTGCCGGCCAAGTACGCGGCGAGGAAGAGCTTCCCCCCTTCGATACCGGTCAGCAACTCTTCGATGGAGGCGATCGCAGTTCGCAGGTCGTCGCATTGCTCGTCGATGTCTTTGGGCCGGCGGTTCGCCCCGCGGCGCGGCGCTGTGGCGAAATACGACTGGCGCTCGTCGATCCAGCGCTGGCACCGTGCCAGCCGGTCAGGATGGTCGAGAGCGGTCGGGCCGAGCGGCGGTGGCTCGGGCAGCGTGATCTCCCGTGGTGGTCGTCCGGGCACGTAAGGATCGAGCACCTCCCCGTTGATCTCAAGAACGACCACCGGTTCGATCCAGTTCGCAAGTATCTCTACGCGCTGGTTGCTTGTGATACGTACCGGCTCCGACTCGAACTCCAGGCGCGTCTTGTCAGCGTATGCCACGCTAAACAAGAGGCGCCCGTCGCCCAACCTGACCAGTTCGGCAAGCGAATCTCCGCGGTGGTAGTGCTGGGGGAGCTCGTTGATCCTGACCCTCCAAGTGACAGCTCCTTCTTTTGGCGTCCCCATGGCTTGCTCCGCGGGCGCTGGTCGGTGGATTCGTGTGTACGTGTTGCGGCCGGTACCCAATGCCTCGATCTTGCAGCGGCGATGGGCCGAATCCCTCTAATGCTCTGCTCATCCGTCAGGCAAGAGTTCCTCGTCATCCCAGCGTTCCAACGTAGACCAGCTTCCTACAGCAGGCGCCGCCGCCGTTCGGGAGGGGGCGGTGCCAACTGATCGCCCGGAGAGAGCCGGTCGTGGAGCTTGCGCAGGTCTTGGCCGGCGAAGTGCACGTATTTCTGCGTCATCGCGGGCGTCGAGTGGCCTAGAATCTTTTGCAGCGAGAGCGTGTCGCCCTTGTACTCGCCCGTGCCAAGGAGCCAGTTCACCCCGAAGGTATGGCGGAAAGTGTGCGGGCTCACGCGCACTCCCCGCAGGCCGGCCGCGCGCCCGTACGCCGAGATCCTGTGGCAGACCGCGTTCGGCGTGAGGCGATCCCCGTACTGGTTGACGAAGAGCAACTCAGTCGCCTGGCTTGCGGAACGGCGTTCGAGGTAGCGCTCGAGCCACGCGAGGGTACAGCGGCCGAACGGCACTTCCCTCTCCTTCTGACCCTTTCCCATGACCCTGGCAATGCGTCGCTCATAGTCGACATGATCCAGCGGCAGTGACAGGCACTCGGAAATCCTGCAGCCGGTGTCCAGCAGGAAGCACATCAGCGTCAGGTCGCGCAACCCGGTGAAGGACTCGGTATCCGGCTGCGCCAGGAGCTTCTGAAGCTGGTCGCCGCTGAACGGGCGGATCAGGTATTCCGCGACCTTCGGCCGGGGCACGAACGCCATCGGGTTGGGCTGACGGAGCCCCCGTTCTTCCAGGTAGGCGAAGAGCGCGGCCAGCGTGCGATGATATGCCAGCATCGTGTGGTCCGAGACCTGCCGGCGTCCCTTCAGGCCCGGCCTGCGTCGGACCGCCGACATGAAACGGATCAGGTCCTCGCTGGTAATTGAGGACAGCTCCGGGTCCTGAAGGTGCCGCGCGGCCAGGTTGAGGATGCGGCGGCATTCGCTGCGGTGCCGGGCCGAGTCCCCGCGAACGTCCTGATAAGCACCATAGCAGGCGATAGCTTCAGTGAGGTCCATAGGCAAGCTCCTTGTGGAATCAGTCCAACTCGACCGGGCACCGGGTTCGCTGCGTCCCGGTGCCGGTCTCACGTCGTTCTCAGCGGATGAGGCCGCGGAGGCGGCTACGCCCGACTCCCGACTGCTTTCGGGCCGTCCGCATCGCGTCGTCGATCAGTACCGGGGGGATGTCGCCGCTTTCTTCGTGGAAGCCCGACAGGACTTCCAGTGCGAGTCGCATCCCGCGCCGCTTCCGGGCGTTCCGGGCTGATCGTTCCTCGTCGGTCTGGTCAAAGTTCATTTGCGTCCTCCTGTTCGAGCGCGGCTCTGGGGAAGCGGAGATCGCTTCGCTAATGCCGTGCGGGTTCAGTAATGGAACGGCCGTGCGGACCCGTTGTCCGGATCTTTTTTTGCCGCCGGGTCGAGATCGGTGGCGGATAGGCGGACAGCCCGGGGGAGGTCGTCCTAAGACGACAGTCGGCCCCGGGTCCAGGCATCGGCGCGTGCCTGGAAGGGCGGGCAACGGTTGCCCGCCCCGCGAACCGTGCCGTTGCCCGGGGCGCTGACCGGGGTGTTGGCCGGGGCCGCCGGCGGGCGGCCTAGCGGATCAGCTGTGCGACGCTCCGCATCAGCCAGCGCAGCAGCAGGCGGGCCGCTCCCCGGACGCGGCGGCACCACGTCGGCGGGAGCAGCGCCGTTCCCATCCAGAAGAGCGCGAGCCCGACCGCGGCATGCCAGAAGGCCTGGCAGGCGGCGCGCCACAGGTACGCCAGCAATGGCAGGGAGACCCGCGCCAACCATGCGCACATCGCCCCCGCGGCGAGAAGGGCTCCGCCTCCCGCAGTGACGGCCAGGACCGTGCCGCGGGTCCCAGGCTGCGCCGGACCTGGCCCATGGCCGGCAGCGGTGGGGACGGTACCTGGGGCATCAGGGGCATACGCCTGCGGTGGCCGGCCGCAGGCGCCGCATCGCCTCTGCCAGCGCCGGTTCCAGGCGCTGCAGTAGCCGCAGGGCCAGCCCCTCATCGGCCGGGCGCCTCGGGAATGAGGGCGCGCCGCTCCTCGCGGCCGGCGGGACGCCAGACCATCCTTCCGGGCGCGGCGTCGTCCAGCAGTTCCTGGGTGAGGGCGAACCAGAAGCCCCGGGAAGCGATCCGTTCGGTTGCGGCCCGCAGTTCCTGGAGGCGTCGCTCGGAAGTGGTCGTCGTGAGCACGCGGAAGCGCTGGAGCCCGTGGCGGCGCGCGTAGTGCCCGTCATTCCGGTACTCGGCGTACCGCGAGCACTTCGCGGACCACCGGGGGAGCCCCGTGGTACCGCGGTCAAGTTCCACGTAGAAGGCGTGGAGCGTGTCGGCTTGCCAGACCTGGAAGTACCCGTCGGGCCGCAGCGACCGGCCGGCAGCATAGGCGTCGTACGCCTCGTAGGCGTTGAGCCAGGCCTCCATCCTTAGGTCGTCCCGCCGCGCGGCCGCGGCCGAGAGGGCGATGCGGAGGTCGTTCGCCTGGAGGTCGTGCGGCAGCAGCACGGCGCTCGCCTGGGCGTCGTCCCGGAGCCGCGCCCGGACGTGCGCCTCGGCCAGGCCACTGTCCCGCGCGATGAGCCTGACCGCGGCCTCGCCGGCGGCGTACACCGGCTGCAGCCCGGCCCCCACCGTCCCGGCGCGGAGCCGGGCCAGCAGCCCGGCGTCGAAGAGGCGCCGCAGGCGGTCGTTGGTCCGGCCGGCCCCCGGCAGGGTCACGATCCGCTGGAGCTGCTGGCGGGTCAGCCAACGGTGTGACCAGCAGGCGAGGACGATCTCGGCGTCTCGCGCCGTCAGCACGAAGGGCCGCGGGGCTTCCGCGCGGCTGAAGCGGGAAACGCGCTCAGTCATCGTCCGCCTCCCGGACCTGCTCGGCGGAGGGTCCTGAAAGCGCCGGTGCAGGCAGCGCCGGCCCACCCTGGCATCCGGGCGACGCTTCCGATGAGGTCGCCGGAGGCACGTGCTGGCTCCGCAGCGAGCGGCGGAACGCGTCGAATTCGGCCGGGTCCACGGCCGGGGTATGCACCGGCAGGACCTGCATCCGCTCCGCCGGCTTGCCCCGGCGCCGCAGGACCGCGGAACCGCGGGGGAGGTGGACGAGGGCCTCCTCGGCGACCGACCCTTCCGAGAAGCCCCGTGAGACGGCCGCGGCGTCCTGCGGCGATAGGGCGAAGAACACCTGCGTCCCCACGTTGCTGAATACCGAGGCGAGCAGGGAGGGCCCGACCTGGGCGGTCGCCTGGTGGGCCAGGACCAGCGAGAGGCGGTACTTCCGGGCTTCCGACAGGATCAACTCGAAGTCATCGCCCTGGAAGTTCTGGAACTCGTCGGCCAGCAGCACGAAGGGGCGCCTCTCGGACTCCGGCTGGTCGGCCCGCGAAAGCGCGGCCGTCTGCAGCTGCGCGACCACCAGCGAGCCGAGGAGTGACGAGCTCTCCCGCAGCTGTCCCTTCGAGAGGTTGAAGAGGAGCCAGGCGCCGCTGTCCATCAGCCGGCGCAGGTTCGGGGTCCGCTCCTGGGCGAGCATCGCCCGCAGGCGCGGGTCCGCGATCAGCCCTCCCTCCAGCTTCGAGAGCAGCGACTCCACCAGCGCGCGGCGGGGGGCGTCCCCCAGGGAATCGAACCGCTGGGTCCAGTAGTCGCGGACGGCCGGGTCCGTCACCCTGCGCAGCAGGTCCCCGCGGAACGGCGCCTCGGTCAGCAGGCGCGGGGCGTCCGCGAGCGTCTTCCCCGCGTAGGCGAGCGTGAGGAAGGCGTTGCGGGTGAGCGTCTCCACGTGCGGGCCCCACGAAGAGGAAAAGCTCCGCCTGAACGCGCCGACGAGGCTGGTGACGTGCGGGTAGAGGCAGCCCGATCCCGGGTCGAGCGGGTTGAGCCCGATCACCTCCGGCTCGAACGCCTCGTAGAGGTAGACCCGGTCCAGGCTGATCGGGTCGCGCCGGGCGGCGCGGCGTTCCGCCTCCTCGAACAGGAAGGCGAGCGCGTTCTGGGTCAGGTCCCCGTGCGGGTCGAGCAGGCAGAACCCGAAGTCGTGGCGGATCAGCAGTCGGACCAGCAGTTCGAGGAACTTGCTCTTCCCGCCGCCGCTCCCGCCCAGTACGTAGAGGTGGTGCGCGATCTCGGCCGGGGCGAGGCTCATGAGCTTGCCGCTCGCGGAGCCGTCCGGATTCGCAACGGTGCCGACCGGCCAGCCGGCGGTGACCGCCCGCGGGCTGGCTGGCGCGGACAGCCAGCGCCGCAAGGTCGAAAGTAGGTTCATTAGCGCATCCTTTCTCCTCGGAAGCCGCGGAGCCGGCTTCCGAGGGAGGTGATCGGCGATCGGTGCTAGGGCCGGCTCGAACGCTCCGCCAGGAGGCTCTGGGGAACGGCCGGTTTACTGTCTCGGTTACAGCCCTTCGCGATCCGCGCCCACGAGACGGCGAACACGACGCCGACGGCGAGAACCGCTATCCCGGCGGGCCAGCCGCAGCGGTAGCCCGCGAGCCCGGCCGCCGCGAGCGTGAGCAAGGCGGCCAGCACGGGATTGAAGTTCCGTGGAGCGGCAGGCGCCTGCGCATCCAGCGGTCGCGCCAGTTCACGGCCCGGTCCCATCAGGCGCACGAGGGCCGCCACCAGGTCCTGCCAGCGGGCGGTCTCCCCGACAGCCGCCTCGTGGGCCGCGTCCAAGCGAGTCTTCGTCGCCGCGTCCAGGTCGGTCTGGGGGGCGAGCGCCACGTGCCTCGCGCGAAGCTTCGCCAGCGCGGAGGTCAGGCGCGCGTGTTCCTCCCGGAGCCGGGCGACCTGGTAGGACCGGCGGAGGGCCAGCCGGACCGCTCCCTGCGCGCGGCCTTCCTCCCGCAGCTGATGGTGGCGCCGCCGCAGAGCGCAGTTGTCCGCCGCCCCCTGGCAATCGGCCCAGGCACAGGCCAGCTTGAAGAGGAGGAACGCGCCCGTCGAGAGGCTCCCGGCGAGCAGGCATAGGGCGAGCGTGCCGCCGGCAGCCGGAGCGCTCCCGCCGCTCCACCGGGCCGCTTCCGAGAAGCGCTCCTGGTTCACGAGGAAGGCGCCAAACCCCTGGGACGCCCCCTCGCCGGCAGCCAGCATGCCGAGCAGCACGGCGCCGATCCGCAGGAGTCCCCGGGGATCATGTGACTGCGTCTCGGTGGCGCTCCCGGAGCCGGACCGGAAGGCCGTGTAGACGAGCGCTTCCACCGCCTGGCCGAGCGCGCCGACGACCGCCCAGCCGGCGGCCGCGGCCGGCAGGAGCAGCAGCCACCGGTGCGGCTCGCTCACGAAGTTAGGCGGAAGGTAACCCATCGTAACGAAGAGCGGGATTCCCAGCAAGGTTCCGGACGCCAGCTGTGCGAACCGCTCCTGGCTCCGCCGCAGTTCCTCCACTCCGCGGCCCCGGGCCGGAAGCACGCCAGCCCCCCCGGCGAGCGCTCCTTCGTCGGGGAGGGTCTCGTCCAAGGCACACAGCACCTCGGACGGCGAAACCTTGCCCGGGTCGCAGACGAGCCCGGCCTCCCCGGCCGCGCTCTCGAACCGCCGCTGCGCCCGCGCAAGTGCCCTCCCCATTCGATCCAGCCGGCGCTGGAGTTCGGCGATCTCGCGCGTGACAAGCTCCCGTTCCTCGCGGTTCGCGAGGTTGCGGGCGTTCAAGTCCAGGCGGGCCTCCCTGCCGAGGCGTTCCCAGGTCCCGGTTGCAGCGCCAGCGCGCGTCAGGTAGAGCCACTCCGCGTAGTCGATCAGGTGCGCCAGGCGAGGATGGGAACTCCTCCAGTCGTCGAGCATCCTGAGGACCTGGGAGCCGTCCGACAGGCGGGAGTCCATCCTGATTGCCGGGGCGTACCAGGCGATCTCGTCCGGGACGGGCATGGCGTAGCGGAACGCGGGCTCGGGAGCCTCCTCCGATCCCGGCATGTCGGGCAACACGTCCATCGGGCAGGGTTCGATCATCGGCAATTTCTCCTGATCACTTGCTTGAACTCGGCGAAGCCCGGCCGGAGGCTGTGGCGGTCGCTCACCACGAGCCGGTCGGGCAGCAGCGGCGCGAAGCACTGACGCACCGGCTTGACGAAGTCGGACGGAGGGGTCACCTCGACGCCCGCGACCCAGACACCGGCGACGCTACGGAGCTTCGCGACCTGGCCGGCCAGCTTCGCCGTCGCCTTTCGGTCGCAGTCCTCGCCGTCCCAGAACAGGACGACCGCGGTCCGCTCCCCGCGCGCATCAGCCCTGCGCGACGCGGCCAGCATCTCGCGAAGCGCCGCGGCCGGAGTTGTGCCTGCCGGGCGGCCGGGAAGCGCGCGGATGATCTCGGCGTCTTCCGCGTCCCGCAGGTCGGCCCCGGACTCGACCGCCAGGGAACCGGCGTTCCAGGCGCGCCGGTCGAATGCCCAGAGGTCCACGCTGGGACGCGGGGCGAGGCACTCATCGACCACCGCCTCCAGCGCGGCGCAAGCCTGCCTGCGCTGGGCAGCGTCGTGGCTGGCGCTGACGTCCATCGCGGCTTCCAACCGGATGGGGGCAGCTGACCGGGGCTGAGTCATCGCTGCCGCCGTCAAAGCCGCGACCGTCGCCGCGCCGAGCCAGCGGAGCAGGGGAGGTCTAGGGGCATCGCCAGGCGGCGGTTGCGCCTCACCACACCGGAAGAGGTTCATCGGCTCTCCTTGCTAGCCCACGGCTCGCAGGCATCCGAGAACTGGTCCGTCGATCGGTCCAGATCGATGCCCGCGCCAAGCGGCTATCTGGAAAACGGGCGGGAAGGAGGGTTGTCCGAAGCTTTTTTTGAGGATGTTCGCGGCGAGCCGCTCGCCGCTCGCCCCACAATGCGGATACCGTGGATCCGAAAGGCGAGTCTGCTTCACGATACGGAGATAAGTCTCGGCCAAATGCCAGGCCAGGAGGCCCGGGCAGGACACGATCGCCTTAATCCCTCCACCAACCTGAACTCCGCTTGACGGGACTCGGCGAGCTGGTATCGTGGAGGCAGTTAACCGTCAATGAACCACCATGAGTATGGAGCGCTTCGGCCTTACGGGACCTGAACAAGGCACAGACCCCGCGGAGTTACCAATCCAGGACGTGCCGGAACACAGTTCGCCTGCCCCTGAAGTCCCCCGGGGATTTCCGTTTCCCGAGACAGCCCTGGACACCTGGAGGGAAGTAGACCCTGACGTGACCCCGGAGATGGAGGCGGCCCTTCGGGAGGATTGGGACCGTATTGGAGAGAACCCTGAGGGGCTGTCGCGCAATGAGGTTGCGAGAGAGCAGATGTCGATGCTCGTCGGCCGTACGATGGCAAAGCTGCGCCAATACCCTAGGGAGTAACTCAACGAATGCCCGCTGGCCCGGAAAACCCCATCACAAGCATTGGTCCAGGGCATCGCTGGACCGTGGGTGAGTTCCTGGCTCGCTATGAGAGCTCAGACTGTTGCTGGCGCGAGTTCGATCAAGATCATCGACCGTCGTTGATCACCATAGTCGTATACAGGTACGGGTGCCCGATTGACGTCGCCGAAGATATTGTGCAACGGTGCCTCATACAGTGGTATCAGGAAGTGCCAAAGATCCACCATCGGCCATCAAAATGGCTGCCGGAAACACCGATCTGGCCTTGGTTGCTAATAGTATGCAGGAGATTGTTCGTGGATCTTTGTCGGGCTGATCGTCGCATCACCGCATTGCCTGAAGAAGCGTTCTTGGAACTCCTAAAAACCAGCCCATTGGACGATCCCCAGCGGGTGGGGATCGCCAGGGTCAGATTGCAACAAACTCTGGACTGCTATCTCCGTCTGCCGCCGAAGCTCCGCGAAGTCATCGAACTTAATCGGATCGAGGGAGTGGCCCTGCGCAAGTTGGAAATGAGGCTAAATCTCGGGTTCCGAAGTATCAGCTACCGGCTGAAACTAGCGGATCGACGCCTTCGGGATTGCCTTCGGGGCAGGCATGGATGGAGCGAGGCCGACCTAGAGGATTGAACGTGAGTGACGATCTTTGCACCTCGGTTTTTGATTGCCTGCCGATCCTCATGGATCCGCCGGAGCCGAACGATCCCGAAGAAGCAACAATAGCTCCTTTGCGGCGCCACCTCGCGTCCTGTCCCATTTGTCAGGCTGCAGCTACTCGTCAGGCCAGCTTCGCAGCGCTGACGCGGAACGCGATCCGATTCCAGGAAATGGAGGTAGCAATTGCGGCTGCTGCGGCCCGCGGCAGCGAATCCTTTCTGGAGATGGTCCGTGCGGCACAGTCGCCACTATCGAAATCAGAACCTGGAATTGAATCAGTCACGGAAGCGATCGGCGCCGTTCCCAAAGCCGTTTTACGCCTCGTGGGCATCCTCCGGTTTCCCGAATTCCGCCTCCCGCCGCAGGCCGCATTAGCGGCCGCTGATCGGGATGAGTTAAATTCCCACGCGGGGGACCAGTTCTTCCAATTCCAACACCCGGAGCATCCGGTGCTTGCCGAAGTCGTGACAAGTTCGGGCGGGATAGAAGTTTTCGTTTCTACTTCCGACGCAGCACTGGCGGAAGCCGTCGCTGAAGCACAATTGCTAGAGCATACGGGCCGGTCTTGGACGTGCGTGCTTCGTTTGTCGGGGGGCGTCGCGCAGTGGACAGTCCCGGTGGAGGCCCCGTTTGGCGGGACGTACGAACTCGCCATCCGAATCGAGCTACCCGAGGATTCCGGGGGATAGTCGATGCAGGGCCACGCCCACGAACTGATAGCCCGGGGCGAGGAACTGGAGCGCGCCGGGGACTACGTCACGCTCGCAAATCTTCTATTGGATGTGCTGGGCCACCAGCCTTCGCCGGGCGTCAGACACTTTGCCACGGGGATGGCGACGCGGATCGTGGACCAGGCGCTGAACCAGCCCCGCGACCTGGTGAAAACTCCCGGCAACCTCTCCGTGCTAGACGCTCTGCTGGACCGAGAGGAGGTTGCCGCCCGAGGGGGTATCGAACGGGACCCCCTTCAGCGCGAGGTCTGGCTGCTCCAGGGCCTCGCGCGCCTCGGAGAAGGCGACAGAACCGGCGCCGCATCCTACTTCGTGCGAGCGGCTGCGCCGGTTGGCGAGGCTCCCAGTTCCAGCGCGCCCGATGCCGGGGAGCACATCCGGACACTATGCGAGCTACTCGCCCGCGGCTACCCAGTATTTGAGCACCTGTTCCGCACCGGGGCCTCCGAGTCATCGCCAGCATCTTTCTTCGTCGCGGTTGACCGCCTTCTCGGGCGCTTGCAGTCGACGTCCGCACCGCTTGCGTTCGATGGTCCCGGGCAATGCGGCGTGCTCCTTTACCTGGCCGTCCCACGCGCCGGGATTGAGGTTGGCCGCCTTTCGAAGGTGAACGTTTCTCTCGATCCCAAAGGCCCGGAGGGCATCGAGATGGCCCCCGCGTTTGCGGAGCGTGCCCGGGGCTATTCGGAGATCGTACGGCGGGAGCTTGACGCGACGGCCAGGCAGGCCTATGAGGTGGCAACCGGCTTGTTTCCGGGACGGCGCGTGCGGGCGACCTGGGATCTCGATGCGTCCGACACGCCGGTCGAGGGAGGGTCCCTGGGGCTCAGCCTGGCGCTGGCGATCCTCTCCGCGGTGTCTGGCCGGACGCTGCCGGAAGGCCTGGCCGCAACGGGCGTGCTGAACAGCGTGGGCGGCGTGACGCGCGTCAAGCAGCTCTCGGCGAAGAGTCTGGCGGCCTGGACCCAAGGCGCGCGCCACGTACTGTACCCTCGGGAGAACGTGGAGTTCGAGGGAATCCCCGGAGCGGTCACGCAGGGCGCGGCAGCCCTCGGGATCGCGGTCGACGGCGTGGCGTCGGTCGGAGAGGCGTGCGAATTACTGGGCCGACGCAAATGCCCGGTGCTCCCGGTCCGGAAACGGCGAGTCCCGGTGGGCGCTGCCGTCGGCACCGTGGCAGCCGTGGCAGTGGCGGCGGTAGCGCTGTTCGGACCGCAGCTCGGCCTCTGGAAGGCGCCGGTTTCACCCTTGCGCAGCCGGTACTTCGTGTCGGACGGCGACTTCGTGCTGGACGCGTTGATGCGCGAGGACGCGCGCAACGTCTTCAAGCTTCAGAAGGAGCCGTTCATCCTGGACAACGAGGTGCTCCGGTTCGAGCGCATGGTCTACCAGAAGTACTTCCACTCGGTTGACGAGTTCGCGCGCCTGAATGGCGAGTACCTGGGCGGGATGGAAGGTGACTCGGAGGGCTACCGGGAGCGTTTTCCGGGCATCAAGCGGTTCCGGAAGCCGCCTGAAACGTTCACGTTTGCAGGGGAGTTCCGCAAGCGTGATTACCGCATACCGCAGGGCGACGATCCCCAGTTCTACCTGGAGCCTGAAAGGCCGGAAAACGCGCCGCAGGTCGCGCGTATCGTCCACCGGAAATTCCCGGCATCCCTCGCAGATCGACCGTTCCTGGCCCGGGACCCATTGTCCCGCGACCTGATCCGTTCTAGCCCTGGCGTGTGGGACCTAGTTGATCTCAACATCTACATGGGAGATCCGGTAGGCTGTATGGGGCCCAGTGTGCCGGAAACCGTGGAGACTCTGGGGTTTCGCCCGTTGAAACTCGTCTTCGTAGCGCTCGAGAACGCCGGAAGCGAGCCGATCACGGGATTGCGTTACACGGTTCGTGCCCTTGAAGCTCGCGGGTCTGACGCGCTCAAGGTTCGGACGATGCCTGAATCTGAAGAGGCGCTGGGGAGGGCGACAGCGCAGGATCTCCCATTTCCTTATGAGACGCTCGCACCCGGCGAATCGGTCCTGATTCCGTTGGCCGTCGGCCTCGGGGGGATCAGCCAGGATGAGGAAAACACTCTCAGCGAAGAGCAGTTGAGCACGCATGACAACGGCTTCTATTTCGACCTGTGTAATCCGACCCGGGCTTCGAACGCTCCGTATCACCAGTCGTACCTGTTCGGCCCGCAGGTCCGCGTCGACGCGGTAGCTTACGCACGGGGCAGGGGCGTGGACAGCCGGCCACTCCGCCGGATGAGCGAGCAACGGGTCCAGGTCACCTGGGTGACCGCTTCTGGGTCTTGCCCATTCGTTTTCTGTCAGGACGCCGCCAGCGGTAACTGGCGCAACCTCGGCTCCGTCCTCGTCGGGCATCGAAGCGCCGACAACCCTGGGTACGAGCGACGTCCGTTGCCGTTCAGGAGCGGTTCCCTCGAACTCCGGGAACTGGAGCCTGAAACCTCGTACATCGACTGCGCCGAACTGGAGGTCGTGGCGGCCGACGGCTCGGTGCGCCGGCTGCCCGCTCTCGACTCTAAACTCCGTTCGAGGGATGGCCGGTTCTTAGTGCTGAACCGCGGCGAACACGCGCGCTTAACGTTCGAAGGTGAAAACGGTCCCTGGGCAAGGCGTGCTCTGCACGTCTGGGGACACTACCTTCCGTGGTCGGGGAAAACTCCGCCTTCCAGCCGGAGGGAGAGTGCCGAGGCGGCTGGTGTTAAAAGGGCACTGAGCAGGAAGTAAAGAGTATGGAGCCGGCAGCCTGTCTCTCCGGCTCCGCATTTGCAACATCGGGTGACGCAGATTCGGGGCGGTGAGGCTGCCGTTCGGCTTCCATGCCAGACGGTTCTGCGCGCGGGTGCAGACCGAGATGCCCTGCAGCGCCAGGATGAATGGGGGCACCAGTTCCCGGACCAGCGCGTCCACCTCAGCCGCCAGCCCAGGGTCCGCGAGAGCACCTGCCACGGAAGGGTCGGCCTTGATTTCCTTTTGCGTCGCCAGAACCAGGCTCATCTCCAGGCGCTCCCAATCGGCAACGGTGCGGACGGCGGCGACCTGCTCGCCGGCCGGGGCCTGGAATCGAAGCGCGCGGGCGAGCGCTGACTTGAGCGTTCGACCGGCTTCCGCCCCTAGGGTGGCCCGCAGCGCGGCGAGCCGCCGGTTTATCGCGATCAGGCGTCGGGCGTCCGGCGCTTCCACCCACACCGTCCCGTAAAACTCGTCGCCTCCGCCGAGGCTGTAGGTGGCTGGCTCGCCCGCAGCCACCTCCTGCTGGAGGTGCCGAATCTCGTCAGGCATCGGGTACCCGGCACCCTCGGGGCGGCAGCTGCTCATCGCCTCGGCTGCCACTCTTAACTCGTCCTCTCCGAAATCATCGCCGACCAGCGCCTGGAAGAACTCGTGTGGCCAGACGTTCCCCCCTTCGGGATCAAGGCTAGCATTCCGCCCAACAGTAGGCGTGCGGTGGAGTTTCTCTATCTCGACCTCACCTGGTTCGGTAGCGCCCACTTTCTTTACCAGCCTCCGGCGCGTCGCCTCGGTCAGCACTGCGAGCTCGAAGCCGCGCGCGTCAGGGATTGGCACCGAGAGGGACACGTTCTCCAACTGAAGCTCGCCGTCGTAATGCTCCTCGTATTTCACAGTCACAGCTGCGTCCAATATTGGTTAGCTGATACTTCTTTAGACCATGGACACGCTACCAGTACGCGCGCGGGAGTCAAGGCCGTCGTGGGCACCTGACAGGCTCCTGTGCGCAGGGCGCGGAGGACGAAAAGTCCCGGGCGCACCGCGCTCGGGACTGAATGTTGCTGCCGGCTCAGGACCCGACACTGGAGCGCGGTCAGGCCGCGGCGGGTAGCGGTTCGGCAGGACGTGCGGCGAGACCGCAGTAGGTGTCGAACACGCCGTGCAGGGCCTGGGTCCGCCGCGACAGCAGCCAGACGCTGCTCGGCCGGGCGACATGGGTCGCCGCGTTGAACAGGCTCCAGGCGTTCCGCTCCCGGAATTCCGGGTGCTCAGGCTTGCGCCATTGACGCAGGACCTCGGGCACTTGGGTTGCTGTGACGGACCCCGCGTCCAGGGCGCGGACCACCAGGTCGTGCGCCGCCGCGTCCGTGAGCAGGGCGCTCCGGTAGGCCGCGTAGCGTTCCTCTTGGGAATGCCACCGGCCGCCGAGCTGCCCGACGCCGTCCATCACCAGCCGCGGGAGGTCCCGCAACGCCCATCGGGTATGTTTCCTGCTCAACACGATCTCGCCCGAGAAGGCCAGGTTGTCGCAGACGAACACCCGCGACCCCACCACGAGCCCTGCCGGGAACGACTGGTCGTGGCTGTTTCGCAGCCCGAGGATCCAGGCGTGGTCGCCAGGACCCTTGCCGTTCTCGACCTGCATCAGTCCGAAGTAGCGATCACCGTCCCGGGCCAGCGCGTGCTGCTCGGCGGTCACGCGTAGTCCGTTGCGGCCCAGCGCCCCTTCGACCTCATCGAGCAGCGTCGCGTGCGGGATCGGTTGCCAAGTCGCCGTCGGTGCCGGGGTACCGGCTGTGGCGAGTTCCTCCCGTCCCACATCCTTCCCGCCGGTATGCAGCATCAGCTTCGTTCTCATCGTCTCCTCCTTCGGTAACGACGCCATGCTTCCGCTCGGCGTCCTCGACAAACCCCAGCAGCGCGCGGACTACCTGGGAGCGGATGGGCCCCTCCCCGTGCTCCTCGCGCAGAACGTACATCCGCCGGACCAGTTCCGGCGGCAGGACCACGGAATACATCGCGCCTCCTCACGCCGCGGCCCGCAAAGGCGCGGCCAGCACCAGCGACGCAGCTTCCCGCGGGCCATCGGGATCGAGGCAGCCGAGCGGGTCGTCCAGGACGCGGGCGTGGTCCGCGTGGACCACGAGCGCCCCGGCGAACATGGCCGCGCCGTCGGTCCGCTCGGGGGATTCCCCCGCGGCAGGCCCAGGAGGGGAGGCGTCCGGGGGGACGGCGAGCCGCCCCTCCAGTTCCACCCGCACCCGCGGCTCGCCCCAGGTGTAGAGGGCGACGGCCAGGGTGCCCGTCGCCACGCAGGGCACGAGGTCGGCCTCCGGAGGCGAGGCCCCCTTCGGCGCGCCGTACGGCCGGGACCGCGGGACGGCCAGCCGCAACTCGGCGACGGCCAGCCCGCAGGGGCTGTACGAAAGCGTCGGGCGGTCGACGAACCACCCGCTCAGGCAGACGCGGTTCACGATGATGGGTCTCCTTTCGGTAGGGCCCCTACAGCGCCGTCGGGCGCTGTAGGGAATCGAGCGGTCAATGTCCGGAGCTTCCCCACCTTAGCAGGCCTGCCCGGGCCAGCAACCAGCATGCCTCGCATGCAACAGGCGGGCATCGTGCCTACTCGCTCCGGCCTTCCCAGAGGTCCGCGATCTCCGTCTCCACCTCGGCCCGGGGACGGCCCCAGCGGCGGCGGGACGCCTCGGCCACGGCGGCGGAGTTGCCCTTCGCCGGGGGCGGGAGGAGCGTCTGGGCGGAGAAGGCGGGCACCGTCGCGCCGGCGCGATGCACCCGGGCGGCGAACCGGAAGTCCGGCAGGTTGACCAGGTCCTCGGCGCCGAATTCCGGCGCCAGCTCGCGGGCGAGCCGGGCCGCATCCGGCGCCCCCACGCGGAATGCGGCCAGCGAGCCGGCGTTGCCGATCACCGCCTCCGCCGTCTCCCGCGAGAGCTGGCCGAGGTACTGGTGGCTCAGGACCAGCGAGAGCCGGTACTTGCGCGCCTCCGACAGGATCTGCGCGAAGGCCTCGTTCTCGAAGCGCTGGAACTCGTCGACCACCAAAGCGAAGTCGCGCCGCTCCCCCTCCGGGCGCTCGGCCCGCCGCATTGCCGCGAGCTGGAGCCCGGCGACCAGCAGCCCGCCGATCAAGGCGGAGCCGTCCTCGCCGATCCGGCCGGCCGAGAGGTTGGCCACCACGGCGAGCCCCTCGTCCATCGCCCGGCCCAGCTGCAGCCCCGGCCCCTTCTGCCCCACCACGTGCCGCACGGTCGGGGACGAGAGGAACTGGCCCACCTTGTTCAGGATGGGCGCCACCGCCTCTGCGCGCCAGCGCGGGTCCGCGCGCTCGTACTCGTCCAGGAAGAAGCCGCGCAGCAGGGGGTCCGTCGTCCGGGCGAGCAGGCGGCGGCGGTAGGCGTCGTCCGCGAGCACCCGCGGCAGCGCGGCCAGAGAGGGCTCGTCGTCTTCCAGGAGCAGGAGCACGGCGTTGCGCAGGAAGTGCTCCAGGCGCGGCCCCCAGGAGTCGCCCCAGAGCTTCTTGAACGCGCCCACCACCCCGGACGCCACCAGCGGGCGCTCCCCGGGAGCGGCGGCGTGTAGGAGGTTCAGCCCCACAGGCCAGTCTCGGTCCGCCGGGTCCAGGTAGGCGACCCCCTCCGTCCGGGACGGGGGGACGAGCCCGAGCGCCCGCTCGGCCAGGTCGCCGTGAGGGTCCACCAGCGCGAAGCCGCGGCCTGCCTCCAAGTCCTGCCGGACCAGGTTGGCGAGCAGGGTGGACTTCCCGGTGCCGGTCTTCCCCACCACATAGAGGTGCTGCCGCCGCTCCGCCTCGGTCAGGCCGAAGGGGACCACCGCGCCGTCCGCCCAGGCCTCCCCAAGGACGGTCTCGTCTCCATCGTCCCGATCGCGGACGGCCAAGGCCTCGGGCGGCATTGGCGACAGCCGGCTCGCCTCCCCGGGCAGGAGCCGGCTGTCGCCCGCGGGCACGTGGAAGAGGCTTCCCAGCTCGGCGGCCGACAGGACGACGGCGGAGAGCGGGCCCGAGTCCCCAAAGGACCCTGCCGGGCGCGGCGACCCGGCCGGCGCCAGGGCGTTCCCAAGGGGGTCGCGGAAGACCGCGCCCAGGTGCGCGGCGACGGCGGCGGCCCGGCGCGACGCCTCCTCGCCCGTCGGCGCCTCCGCCCACGCGTCAATTCGTGCGGCGAAGACAGGGGCGGAGGCCTTGCGGCGGGCGCCCGCGAGGTCCGGGCCGCGGGCCGGAGCGCCCCACGGCAAAGCGCCGCCGAAGGCGAGGTCCCACACCAGGAGCAGGCGGAAGCGCCACCCGCGCGGCGGCGGGCGGACGCCCTGCTGCAGGGCCGCGAGCGCGAACGGCGCCCACCGCTTCCAGTCGGGCGGGGGCGGCGCCAGCGTCGCCCGCACGCCCGCGGGGAAGGAGCCGGCGAGGGCGGCCGCGAGCCCCGGCAGCGGGTCCGGCTCGCGCGGTCCGGGCACGCGCAGCGGCACCACGTCGGGCTTCTCGGCGGCCATCGGCACGGCGAAGACAGGGCCCAGAGGCTCGGGCTCCGGGACGGCTTCCAGCCGGGCGGCGGGGAAGCGGGCGGCCAGGTGGGCGCGGAGGGAGCCTTCCCACGACGGCGGCGAGCCCAGCGCGAGCTCCGCTCGATCCCCGTCGCACCGCAGCTCGAACCACGGGGAGGGACCGGCCGGACCCAGGCGCGGCAGGAGGGCCGCGAACCATTCGGCCGCGTCCGCGGCCGGGAAGGCGGCGCCCCGCGGGAAGCGGACCGCCCAGCGTCCGAACGGCTCATGAGGTTTCGGCCGGGGGCGGCGCGCGTGCGCCAGTGCGGCAAGGACGGCGGCAACGAACGCTGCCGCGAGTGCGGCGAGCAGGTCAGGCGCCATCCTCCGCGTCGGGAACTTCTGCGAGCGCGGCGAGCAGCGCGCCGCGGGCAGCCTGCGGCCCCCGGCGTACGGCGGCTTCCAGCCGCGCCCAGGCGGCGCCTGGGCCCAACCGCCCGACCCAGGCGCGGAGCCGCTGCTCGTCCTCCGCGCCGAGCGGCGCCGCGAAGCCGGCCAGCAGCGTGGCGAGGGCGGCGGCGCGGTCCGGCGCGACGTTTGTTTGGCTGTCTTTCGCTGTCTTTGGGCCAGGTCCGGGACCGACCGTTTTGGCGGCTTCGGCGCCTGGAACGGAGTCCGCCGGGGGCCCTTCCGGCGCGCCGCTTTCGGCTTCCGTCACGAAGCGGTACCGTCCGGCGCCCTCGGCCAGGACGCCGCGCGAGACAAGGACGCGCAGCTCCCGGCGCGCGTGGTCCGGCGAGATCCCGGTCAGGCGCGAGAAGGCCGCCGCGTCGAGTGGGCGGGTCCACGCGAAGGGGCGGCCGGCGCGGTCGTGCCAGCCCCAGCTCTCCCGCAGCACGGCGGCTACGAGTTGGAGCTGGCGGCGGGTGAGCGCACCCCGGCAGAACGTCGAGAGCCACACGCCCATCGGTACGCGCAGGTACCCCCGGGAGTAGTCCGGCCCGGTCATGCGCCCTCCTTCGGCTCGCCCCAGTCGTTCTCGACGGCCTTGATCAGGAACGCGGCCGGGTTGCGGGCGCCGCGCCGCGGCAGCCAGGCGAGCTGGCGGCGCAGGAGGTCGGCGGGGAACTCCGAAAGCAGCCGCCCGGCCTGTTCCGGCCGGAGCCCGGCCCGCTCCAGTTCCGCCCGCAGCCCGGCGTCCGGGGCCGCGGCAGGAGCGGGAGCTTCGGAACTTGCGGGGCCAGCCGCCGGTCCCGTCTCGGTGCCGGCGAGTGACAGGAGGAGTTCCACCGGCGCCACCTCGGCGCCTGCGACCTCGCCGTCCGGGCCGGCCTCCGTGACGGCGAGCGGCTGCCCGCGCCACTGCGTGCGGGAAAGCTCGTCCAGCAGGCGGCCGGCTTCAAGGCGGGGGACGGCCAGCGCCAGGGCGAGCTGGTCCAGGGTGAAGCGGCGGCGCCCGTCCCGGCAGGTGAAGGAGAGCACCGCCGAGAGCGCGTGCCAGGCGTCCGGCGGGACGAGGGCGAGGAACCCCTGCCGGCGCGCGGCGGTCAGCCAGCGCGCCATCAGGCGGCCCTCGGGAGTGGCGGCGGTTGCGGGGTCGTGGGGCATCGGCCTCCTTTCACGGGTGCCAGCGGCGTTGCGCCCGCCGGCGTTAGCGGGTAGGGTCGGGGCAGGCCCGGCGCTCGCGAACGGGGCTCACCCAGTCCGCTGGCGCCCGGGCGAGCCCGCCGGGCCGGCAAGGGCGGCCGAAAGGCCGCTTTTGCCGTGTCAGCGGGGGCGGCAGGGCACCGGTTCCGGCCCCTCGTCGGGCAGGGGGCCGAGGACCAGGGCGGGGCGCATGACGCGCCGGACGCCGGCCCGCCAGCGGGCGAGGTCCCGGACCCATTCCGGACCGGAAATCACGCGCACACGGGGGAGCCGGCGCTCGCGGGAAAGGCTCAGGGCCTCCGCCGCGCAGGCGCCGGCGGTGATCAGTACGCCGTAGTCGCAGCCGGCAAGCGCCAGGTAGCCGAGGAACGCCTCTACATGGTGGGCTTGCAAACGGTTCCGGCGCTGGTGGACGCGCACCAGGGCGGGCAGGCCGAGCGGCGGCTCGCCGAAGAATGCCCAGTAAGTCGCGGGGCGCAAAACGCGGTCGGCGCGGCGCACGGAGCCGAGGCCGCGGTTCTCGGCCCAGCGGGTCACCAGGGCGTCCAGCTCGCCGGGCGGGAGCGCACGCAGGGCGTCGAGCGCCGGCAGGCACTCGTAGGGGTCGGGGAAGCCTGCGCTCGGGCGGGGCGGCTCAGGTCGGGTCGGGGCCATCGGCCTCCTTTCTTCTGGGCTAGGGATGGTAGACGTCCCGCGGGTCAATCTTCCGGCCCAGCTTGCGCTCCAGGTGGGCGACGATCCGGCAGATGTCTTCGTAGCGGGGTCGGGTCGCGCCGCGCAGGATGCGCGAGAAGGTGGACTCGGAAACCCCGGCGTCCCGGGCGAACCGCTTCTGCGGGCCATGGAACCAGTATTCCTGGATTTGGGCCAGGAAGTCGCCGAGCCGGTTCACTTTGGGGGGAGGGACGCTGCGGGCCATCCGTTCGGGTTAGCGGGTAAGGGCGTCGCCAGGTGGCGCCGCGTGTCGCAGTCTCCCACGCCGCCGCCCTTCCTGCAATTCCCATTGCACCGAAGAAATCTGACAGACTCCTGAACAGATCCTGACGCTCAAATGGAGTTGCCTTCGGCAACAGGAACCTCAAGCATAATTGCTTGTGGTACTAGCAATGGGTGGGGCTCGATTTAGCTCGGCAAGCACGATCTCCCTCGCCGTGCATGCTGCGGTCGATCTGCCATAGAAGCCGCACGAGCGCGGAGACGCGCTCGGCGACCCGCTCCCATTCCGCCTCGTCGAAGTCGCGGCCATATTCGCGTCCCGAGGCGGCAAAGATTTCACGGATCTGTCGCGCCGGCACCAGCGGCCCGGGGCGGCGGGATGAATGTAGTTGTGGCATAGCGGGCACGATAGCGGCGAAGGGTGCCGAGGGCAAGCAGCGTGCCATGCAAGACAGCCTGTGGCAGGGCGCCGGCGCAACGACGCTTGCGCGGGTGGCGCGGGTACGCTACGGTGCGTACGCCCAAAACTAACCCACTGGCATGAAGCCCCATACCATCCTCTACGCTCGGAAGTCGTCCGAAGAGGACGACCGCCAGATCCTCAGCCTTGACGCACAAGAAACCGAGTGCCGCTCCTACGCCGCCCGGCACGGCACCGCGATAACCGCGGTAGTCCGGGAGGCGCATTCCGCCCGCAAGCCCGGCCGGCCTCTGTTCCAGGGGATGCTTCGCGATTGCGAGGACCTGCTCGGCTCCGGCAGGCCGGTGACCGTACTCTGCCACAAGCCCGACCGCTTGCTCAGGAACCTCGCTGACTGGGCACGTCTCAACGACCTTATGGACAAGGGGTTGGACTTAGCCTTCGTGACGGGCTCATATCCGAACAATGCCCAAGGTAAGATGGCCTTCGGCGTGAACGTGCTTTTTGCGAAATACTACGTCGATAATCTGTCCGAGGAAGTCCGCAAGGGGATGCGTGAGAAACTTGCTCGTGGGGAGTGGCCCGGTGCCGCGCCCCTCGGGTACCGCAATTTGGATAAGCGGATCGCCATCGACCCGGCTACGGCTCCGCTGATCGTCCGGGCGTTCGAGCGGTTCTCCACGGGCGAGTGGTCACTCCACCGGCTTGCGGACCAACTGTTCCTGGAGGGGCTGACCGGCCGTCGCCTGAAGAGGAAGCTGACAAAGAACGTGCTGCGTACGCACGTATTGGGCAACCCGTTCTATTGTGGACTGATGCGTTATGGCGGGGAGCTGTATCCGGGTATCCACGAAAAGCTGATTACTGCGGCCCTCTTCGACCGTGTCCAGGAGGCATTGGCAGGTCGCACTCGCCCAAAACGCTACCGCCACGACTTCCGGTTTTCCGGGGTGTTCACCTGCAGAGCGTGCGGGGGATTGCGCGTCGGGGACCTTAAGAAGGGGCGCTATGTCTACTACCGGTGCAGCGCCCGCCGTGGCTGCACCGAGCCGGCGCTTCGCGAGGAGACGCTGGCCGCGCTACTCCGGGAGCGCTTCTCCAGTGACATCAATTTGGTCCCCGAGATCCAGTTGGCGCTGCGGCAGGGCGCGCAGGAGTTGGCCGCCGCGGAGGACGAACGCGGCGGAGCCAGCATGACGTCACTGGGGCGGCAGCACACGCTTGTCAAGCAGAAGTTGGACGCGCTCCTTGACCTGCGGCTTCTGGGACAGGTGAGCGCGGAGGAGTTCCAGGAAAAGCGCGCAGAGCTCCTGCTAGAGGAGGCTAGGGCGCGCGAGCAGATCCAAACGTTCGAACTCAAGCATGCGGACCCGCAGGAAGCTATTGAACGGTTCATTGCAACCTGCAACGAGCTTGGCAGCCTACTGTTGACCGCCACGCCGCAGGAGGTCCGGGCGTTGCTGCGATTAGTCGGTTCGAACTACTGTATCGCTGGCCGGAGTGTAGATTTCGAACCTGTAGAGCCGTTCTCGATGGCTACACAGGCTCGAAATCGTCCCGTTTGGAGCCCCGGACCGGACGATGTTCACACTCTGCTGTTGGAGTTGGGAAGTGCAGAGGGGCTGTTGCCGAGCTAACGCTAAGCTCTCATCGGCCCGACGCACGATCTGCTCCCACTCTTATTCGGGACGTCGGCGCCGAACTTCGGCAGGCGTTCGTCGCGTTGTGGCCATTCGGGCCTGACAATAGTGGCCGCGGGATAGATACCGCGTCAAATGATGATGACTTCCTGGCGGTCGGTGGCCACGCATACGCCGTCCTTCACGATGTAGCATTCGACGTAATGCGGCCCGGCGAAATCGGTGGACTCCTCGATGCGCCAGACACGGCCGCCCTCCTCGATCTGACCGCGGATGCTGTCCTTTTCCATCGACAGCGGGCCGCGGTTCAACACCTTCCAGAGAATCCTGTAGGGTTCGGGCACGTTGCACTCGGCTACCTCGAACCTGATCCGCCGGTTTCGCAGGACGCGGTTGCCCCGATTCTTGAGGTAGTACGCACCCATGCTTCCCTTCCGCAGGACCTTGCCGGTGATGCGGAACCGGTACCGCGGCTCGACCCGCGTGACGATTCCCAGGTCCGTGAGGCGCTGCTGGGTATCGCGGTAGCGGATCGGGAGGCTAGCCTCAGCGGCCCGAGCCAGGGCGGCTTCCTCCCGCTTCGGCGCCCGGAACCTGTCGCCGAATACCCGCTGCCACTTGGAGAGGCTGTCCGCCGGATCTGGGTCTGACCACGCGTCGTCGATCCACGTCGCGTAGCGCATCACCGCGCGGCGAACCGGGGGCGTCGGTCCAGCCGGCGATGTGCGCTCGCTCCCCCAGGTTGATGCTCCGCTCGAAGAAAGGCTCTTCAAGTAGGAACCTGTTGCACATGGCGCATCGCCCGCCGGAGCGCACCCACAGGGTAAGCGTCGCGGCGGCTCCGATGTGTCGGCTGTGCTCGCCGGTTGTTTCCTTCTGCTCGCCTCCACCCATCCGGGCCTCCTCGTTCCGCTACGTGTGTTAAGTCCGCTAGTGCCCTGTTCCGGGGGGCGGGTCCGTGCGCAGGACGCTATCTCGCGTTCGGCCTGCTGACAGGCACTGTATGCTACGGCGGCGGCCCGGTCAAGCGCCACCAGCGCGCGTGCCCATGGTTCTTCGCCGCACGCTTTGGCCGGGGAATCGGCGCCGTCCGGAATGCCGGGGATCAAGGCGCTAGCCGTCGGGGTTCGCGTACCGGAAGATGTCCGCACCGTCCCCCTGGTGCGCGAGGTACCCGCACGTATAGCAGTCATCCGGGCGCTTGGCCTCCCGGACGTTGACGCGTCCGCCACGCAGGCCGTAGTACACGAGGTGCCCCGTCGGCTTGCGCACGCCCGCGGCCATCGCGAGGAACTCGGTCACCGCCAGGTTGGCGACGACGCCGTTGATGCAGACTACCGACGGGGAGGGGCCGTGCCGTCCCAGCCCGTAGCCGTGCGCCCTCCTCACTTCCTGGGTCAGCGGCGACTCCAGTTCCGCCTTGGCGACCTCCCGGTCGATCTCCCCCGCGCAGTCGAGGCAGAACTCCCCGGCGGGCGAGACCACCACGCGCCCGCCGAACTCGCGCAGCTGCCCGTCCTCCACGTTGATGTCGCTCGCGCAGTCGATCAGGGTGGCGCCGTAGGCCGCGGCAAGCTCCATCAGGATCAGGCGCGGCCCGTCGTGGTCCACGCAGCCGAAGATCACGGGGCAGGAGGTCAGCGCGCGGAGGGCTTCCGTGCTCCGGAGGTTCAGCCCGACGGTTTCCACGTCCGCGCCGGGCTGCACGGCTCGGACCAGCCGTTCGGCGACGTCCACCTTGCGGGCGGAGGCCGCGTCCGCCGGCACGGCGCCGATAAGGCGGTTCAGGTTGCTCTCTTCCACCAGGTCGTCGTCTACCAGGACGAAGTCGCGAACGCCCAGGTAGGCGAGCCCCTGGGCGGCCTGCGAGCCGAGGCCCCCCAGGCCGACGATCCCGACCCGCGAGGACGCGATCCCGGCCTGGCCCTCGCGGCCGAACGCGAGCACCTGGCGCGAATAGCGGTCACTTCCCATACCGGTGGCTCCCAAAGGTCTCAAATCGCGGCAGGAGGCGGAACCAGCTGCCGCGCGGGACGAGGACGCGGTCAGGCTGGCCGGCGATAACGACGCGCCGGACCGGGCATGCTTCCTCGAACGCGCCGTGCCAGGCCACGGCGTCCACGGACGACCGGCCCCACACGAGCGCGGCGAACGGTTGGGCAGGCAGCTTCCACCGCGCGTAGTCGGCGAACTCGGCGATGCCGTGCCGGTCGCTGCCCGAAAACCAGACGTCGTCGGTCGCGCCCGGATGGGAGTGGCAGTCGATCGCGGCGAGGCCCGACTGGCGCGCGGCACGCATGATCTTCGCCCGCTCCTCGTCCCGCATCTCCAGGTGGTACTCGTTCTGGATGGCCCAGCCTTCCGGCAGGACGAGATGCGATTCCACCACTTCGAGCGCGAGGCCGTCTCCGGCTACGGCATGGCGGGCGAAGAGGAAGGCGCCCTGCTCCAGCTTGTTTTGGAACAGGTGTCCTTCGAGCTTCCGCGCGATGGGTTCAGGGATGGCGATGGTTATGTTCATACGGTCTCCTCCCCTCGCAGGCAGGCGTTGGCGCCTCGCAGGAACGTCAGGAGGTTGTCGCCCTTCTCGATCTCGGCCCCGGGACGCCAACCCTGCGGGTGCCAGGAGAACCAGCCCCACGATCCCGGCAAGGGTGACGGCCCGCTGCTTGAGTCGCCGCCCGCGTTGAATCCGGGCGGCATGCTGCCGTCCGCGAGGCGCAGGTCGCTGTCCACAAAGAAGCAGTCCGGCCCGGTGTTCGGATAGCCGACCGGGACGAGGAAGAGCAGTTGGGTCCGCTCCCGGTTGTACCGGCCTGCCGGGAGAGGGTAGTCACGGATGTGCACCCATTCCCCCCTCTCCCCATGCCGTGCCGCCGGGTGTTTCTCGCGGACCTGCGCGATTTCGCGGAGGAGGCGTTCGCTCGCCATCCTAACCTCGCTTGTACTTGGGCGCTCGGCCGTGGCGGTGGCCCGGCTTGAGCTCCACCGTCTCGTCGTTGCTAAGCGTCCGCTCGTTGCCGTCCTCGTCCTCCTGGACCACGGCCACGTCGGCGGGGATTCCCCCGAGCTCGCGGATCTGCGGGACCGTGATGGCCTCGGTCTCCCAGGGGTATTCGGTCCCTTCGATGTCTACGTAGAACTTCTTTCCGGCCTCTTCCGGCTTCGTAACTTTCATAGCGACCTCCCATTTACGTTGAAATGTGGTACGCTTGTAGTATAGTTGCAGGCAGGCACCCGTGTCAACGCAGGCAGGAAAATCAGCTCCTAAAACAGGAAGTTAACCCTCATGGAACTACTGGAGTACGTCGCCAACCGAATCAGGGAGCTTCGCCGTGCGTACGCCGCGGGGGAAGGCATCTCCCAGGAAGCCCTTGCCCGCGAGCTTAAGGTCACCCCGAACACGATATCCCGGTGGGAGACGGGAACGTACCGCCCCAACCTGGAGGACCTGGACAGGCTGGCTCGCTTCTTCGGGGTTTCCGTGCTTGAGTTCTTCCCTCGCGAGGATGCGCCAGAGAACGAGAAGCTGGCCGCACTGATGCGCACCGCGAAGGGCCTGAAGCCGGAGGACCTGGACGAGCTGCGCCGGTACGCGGAGTTCCGGCGCGCGCGGAGTCTGTACGGCGACGGCGCCCGCCCTGGGCCGGGCCGGAAGAGGAAGCGGGAGGGATGACCCGCAGCGCCTATTACGAGGAGATGCGGGCGCTCGCCCGGGAGGTGCGGAGAGACCACGGGCTGGGCACGCCGCGGGTGCTCCGCAGCGACCTCCGTCGGATCTACCGGGCATACGGCATCCGGATCGACCTCTGGCCGTACCGGCTCCGGAACCTCCGCGGTGCGTACTTTAACGACGAGCACGGTCCTACCGTGATGCTGGACAAGACGCTGCCGGACGAGCCGGCTATATTCACGCTCGGCCACGAGCTGAAGCACCACCTCGTGGACCAGGACTCGCTCCTCGCCCTGTGCGACGCCTCGAACACGAACGAGATGGTGGAGATCGGGGCCGAAGTCTTCGCCGCCGAGCTCGTCTTCCCCCAGGCCGATTTCTATGAACTAATGCAGGGTCTGGGCGCCCGCCAGGGGCACTGCCCTGCCGAGCTGATCGTCAGGCTCAAGCGCGAGACAAGGACGACCCTCAGCTACGCGGCCCTGACCAAGCAGGCCGAGCACACCGGCCTGGCCCCGTCGAAATCGCTTGCCGCTATCCGATGGAGGAAGCTGGAAGAACAGCTCTACGGCGAGCCCGAGTATAAGAAGATCCTGCGGTATCGCCAGTCGGCATCGAGGTAGCCGGGCGGAGGCGGTGCGCCCCTTTTCGGGAGGACCACGCTGCCTGGCTAGGCGTAACCCGTGCGACGGGATGGCGGGTGGCCCGATGCTGACCTGGCGCGGGGTCAGAGGGATGGGGCTGACTGTTTCGGAACGGAAGGGAAGCTGAGGAGTGCCCCTGCCCGCTGTGTCACGGCGATCCGAAGCGCTACCTCGGCGGCGCGCCCGTTGGGATCCGGGAATGGGCCGCAGGCGACTAGCTACCTCGGTCGGTAGTTGCGCCCCGCGAGCTTGGCTGGGGCGGTGCCAGCGTTTATGACCGCAGCCGATCCGATTTCATCACCGGTTCATTACTTCGCCGGGCGCATCGGGAACAATGGGGCGCAAACCCCTAACCTCGGTTCCATGCGTCCGAACCTCGACCGCCTGCCATACTACGTGCTCATCGCGCTCGTCCTCGCCTTCCTGTTGATCCGCTACGCGGCCAGCCAGCCCTGACGGCCTACCGCGGGCTGACCGCGAGGCGGACGGACCGCGAGCTGCCGTTGCAGGACGCGGTGACCGTCGCCGAGACGTCCTGCTTGGCGCGTGCGGTCTTCAGCGTGAACTTGGCCGTCGTCTTCCCCTTCGCGACCTTGACGCCCTTCGGCGGCACGGCCACCGCCGCCGTGTCGCTCGTGAGCGCCACGGACAGCGCGGCCGTGGCTGGGCGGTCCAAGGTCACGGTGCCGGGGCAGCTCACGCCGCCGCGCACCGCGCTGAACTTCAGGGTCAGCCCGGAGACTCGCGGCACCGGGCTGGCGGCGAAGTCTGCCCCAGACTGGTCCGGCCCAACGGTCGCGGTTCGGGAAGGCGGCGAGAACGTGTAGCCGGGCCGGGAAGCGCCCACCGCGTAGCTGCCCGCGACCAGCCCGTCCAGGGCGTAGCGGCCGTCCGCGCCAGTGACGGCCTGCGACCCGCCGGCCACCACCGTCACGCCGGGGAGGCCCGTCCCGTTCTCGTTGACCCGGCCGGAGACGCGGTAGGCCCGGCGCGCCTCAAACGCCAGCCCCTGCGCGTCCGGGCCCAGGGTGACCGGGACGGAGGCCGGGGACAGGACGTAGCCCGCGAGGGAGGCGGAGGCCTGGTACTGGCCCGCGCGCAGGCCTGTCACGGCGAAGGTCCCGTCGGCAGCGGTGACCGCCTGCCGCGTCCCTACGGTGACCGTCGCGCCGCCGCGGCCGGCCTGCCCCTCCGTCACCCGGCCCGAGACGAAATAGGCCCGTTCCGCCGCGAAGTCCACGCCCGCTTGGTCGGGGCCGACGGTGACGTTCCGCGCCGCCGGGGAGAAGAGGTAGCCGTCCTTCCGCGCCGCCGCGGCGTAAGTCCCCGCCGGGAGCCCGGCGAGGGCGTAGCGGCCGTCCTGCCCGGTGACCGCCTCCGCCTGGCCGGCCGCCACTGTCACGCCGGCGAGGGGGGCGCCGCCCTCCGTGACCCGGCCCGAGACGGCGTAGCTCCGCACCGAGGCGGCGAAGTCGAGACTGGCCGCGTCGCCGGCCAGGTCCAGCGTGCGGGAGGGCGGCGCGAAGGCGTAGCGGGCGTCGGAGGGCGTGACCGTGCGCGTGCCCGCAGGCACGTCGGCGACGGCGTAGCTGCCGTCCGCCGCGGTCGTCGCCGTGAGGCTCCCCACCGACAGCGTCACGCCTCCGGTACCCTGGCCGCCGAGGGTCACCCGCCCGGACAGGCGGAAGACCGGCGTGGCCGCGAAGTCCACCCCCGTCCGGTCCGGGCCGAGAGAGACCTGCTGGCTCGGCGGGTCGAAGCGATAGCCGGCGAGCCGGGCGGAGACCGCATAGCTGCCGGCCGCCAGACCCTCCAGGTCGTAGCTGCCGTCGGCGGCGGTGACGGCCGAGGCCGCGCCCGCCGTGACCGTCGCCCCGGCGACACCCGCGGCGCCGTAGGCCACCCGGCCACGGACCGCGAAGGCGGGCGGCGTCGCGGCGCTCGCCTCGCCGGTGTAGCCGGACGCCCCACCGGGGTTCGTGGCGCGGACCCGGTAGGCGTACTGGGTGTTCGGGGCGAGCCCCGCGTCCGCGTATCGAGTCGCGTTCGCCGCGGCCCGCATGGCCGTCCACGTTACGGCACCCGCCGCGCGGCGCTCCACGTCGAACCCGGTCTCCTCGGCGCTGTTGTCGTCCCAGCGCAGGTTCACGCTGGTCGGGGAGGCGGCCGTCGCGACCAGCCCGGTCGGCGCGAGCAGGGCGCCCCCGTTGGCGACGTCCACCGCGTAGCCGGTGCCGGACACGGAAAGGACTGCGACCCGCACGTGGCTCGCAGCGTCCTCGAAGGTCTCGCCGGGCAGCCATGCGGCGCCCTCGTCGTTCGGGTCCCCGTCGCCGTCCTCGTCCACCACCTGGGCCTGCCGGTCCGAGCGGGACGTGTCCACCAGGTGGATCACCACGCCCTCCCGCGGCACGTTCACGTCATAGCCGGCCCAGGCCCGCGCCTCAACGGTGTAGTAGCGCGTAGCGCTTCCTAGCACCGGCACCTTGGCCATCAGGTAGCCGGTGGCGGCCGGCTGCGCAAGCCGCTCCAGTTGGAGGGCCGCCCGCGTCCCGACCTGTGCGACGTATCGCCTGGACGCCGGAATCCAGCCGGCGAGGGGACGATGTAGTCGGGATCGCGAAGGCGCGCCTCGCCCACGCTGTAGCTCATCACGTCCCACTTGGAGTCGTAGGTGTCCGCGTATGGGCCCGAGGAGTGGGGCAAGCCGAACCCGTGCCCCATCTCGTGTGCCCAGCCGCTCTGCGGGTAGCGCCCGTCCGCCTTCGGAGCGACCATGGTGAACGGCCACCGCCCCGACCGGCCGTCCGCCGAGAGGGTGCTGATCCAGCACCAGCAGCAGGGGGCCGGGACGTTCAGGACGATGTTCACGCCGTAGAAGCCGTGGAAGTCCACGTCGCCGTCGGCAGCCGCTACCACGTCCCGGATCAGCGCGTCCTGGTCCCAGTCGTTGACGGTGCCCCCGTCCGGGACATAGTACGACTTGGGGTGCGGAAGCGTGTACCATCCCGCTACCTGGCTTCCCGCGAGGTCCATCTGGCCGTACGACAGCTCGCCGAAGTAGTGCCCCATCCGGGGGTAGGTCGTGTCCATCGCCCGTGCGAAGTAGTCCGGCTGCTGCGGCGTCACTCCCGCGGTGTCCGCAAACCGGCAGAGGACGGTCACGAACGGCTTGTGCCCCAGGGCGGGCGGCAGGCCGAAGTTCTGCGAGTGGACCTCGCCCGGCGCAGGCGCAAGGTCGAGAGCGAGGATCGAGGGCCGGGGTTGCCCCTCCCGCGCCGGGACCAGCTCGCCGCCGACGCGCCATCGCCGGCCCGTGGCGGCGAGCGGGTTGCCCAGACGGGCTCGCGCGCCATCCGTCAGGGCGAGGTCGTAGAGACGGCCCTGGTCGTCCCGGAACGCCAGCCGCTGGGTGCACGGCTCGCCCCACCCCTCGCAGCGGCCGCTCCACCCGGGCTCGACCCAGCCGGCGAGCGTGACCTGGCGGCCAGCCGCTGCGGCGCAAAACCGCAGGCACAGCGTCAGGACGCAAAGCGCCCAGAGGAGGGAAGCGAGGGGAATCTTCGCGCGCATTCGGCTCTAGTTCCTGGGGTCGGCGGGCCGGGCAGGGTCCGGCTGCCGGGTCGGGCTACGGCTTGGCCTGGCCTCCGTCTTCGGCCTCGCGCTTGAAGGCGATGTCCCCGACCGTGAGTTCCGAGCCGTCGGGGGAGAGCGAGTACTCCACGCCGCCGTAGGACGGCGGGCGCACCGGCGGTTCCAGCTTGCCGCCGTCCTTCTGGTACCAACGCGTGTCGCGGTAAAGCTGCTTCCCGTCCGCGCCCCAGCGCCCGTAGGCTCGGAAGACGTGCTTATTGCCCGTGGGGCGGGCCGTCAGGACGTAGACGCCGTCCACCTTGAGCTTCAGGGTGTTCGGTCCGCGGCCACCGCTCCGCTCGATCAGCCAGGCGTCGGAGCACGTCCACGAGCCGACGAGTTCCTTGCGCACCCCGCCCGGCGCGTCCGAAAGCTTTTTGGAGGCTGCGGGCCTGGCGCCCGCCACGGGGCAGGCGAGGCCGGCGGCGAGGGGTATGGTTGCGATTAGGGCCGCAGCCCTCATCCGTGTCGTCACGTGGTGCTCCTTTCTGCGTGATCCACATTCGTCAACGAGGCATGAGGACAATTATCCTCGGGACGGCCTTGCTCCTCCTCCCAAACTGTCCGTCAGTAATGATGGACAAACAGTCGGGGATACAGCGGCCCATCGCCCGGGCCTTCGGGAGGCTCCTGAAGGCTTGGCGGGAGGAGCGCGGGCTCTCGCAGGAGCGGCTTGCGGAGCTGAGCGGCTGCGACCGCTCGTTCCTCTCCCGGCTGGAGCGCGGGATCAACGCGCCAACCCTGACGGTGGCGGCGGAGATCGGGCTGGCGCTCGGCCTCAGCCCCTCGGCTGTATTCTCCGAAGTCGGCGCAGAGGTCGAGCGGGAGCTCGCGGCTGAGCCGGCCGAACGGTGAGTCGGCGCTCCCTCGCGCTTGCCCGGCAGGCATTAGCGCTATGCCAAGCCACGGGCTATAGGAAAGACCGCCAGGCTACCGCGCGCATTCGGGTGGTGATGCCGCCATCCGCAGCCCGTTCAGAAATTGTTGGTGCAGGGGCGCGAGTTGGAGACTTCGCCGCCACACCACGAAGAGTCCCCGCTTTGGGTCCAACTCCGGGATACGGCGTGTGACCAGCGTGCCCGCCCACTTCTCCAGTTCCACCGCATGCTCGGAGACGAGCGGCCGGACAGGTCGCCACCGCTCTGGTCGCCCGCACGGGCTACTTTGCTTCGGACCTCAAGCGCCTATATGTGGCGATCCGCACCGGGGGAAGCCAAGCGGCCAAGGTGCGCGTGTTCGCGGTGCCCTGAACGGACCGCCCCTGATGGCGGGAGGGTGGACTCGGCGTCGCCACCAGAGTCCACCCTACTGTCGACTCTGTCTACTTGTTCCCCTTGGTATTTGCCGGAACCAGGATGCCCGGGAGCAACGTGCCCGCTCCACTGGGCGACGGTTGCCACTGCCCCTCCAACTCCACCCGGTCACCGAGGCGGGATCCGAGTTGGCCGAGCAACTGCGGGGCTTCCTTGGAGGGCTGGAGCGACAGCGTCACGGGCGACTTCATCCAACTCCAGCGCGAGGCCATCGCCCTCCTTGACGAGTTTGCCGGTGACGCGCAGTGCGACTCCCCCTTCGATGGGCTTGTAGCCCGCGTCGTGGATCGTCTGCTGCATCCTGGCGAGGTCCGGCCAGAAGCCGGGCTTCATCCGCACCGCCATGTGCGGTGGCTTGATGATCAGTTTTGCGTCGGACACGCCTTCCAGGCGTGTGAGCCCCTTGCGGAGCGTTACACCTCAAGTCGCTCACGTGGCTCCCTTAACACCGAGCTTCACCTGCTTCACATCCGCGAAGCCCGGAGGGGCGATGAGCGCCAGGAGCATTCCCCCAGCCAATAGTCGATCCATCGTCAGCATCGGTGCGTCTCCTTTAGAAGAAGGTCTCGAAGGCGAAGCGGACCTCGTCCGGGAAGTCCGCGTGGCCGGCCGGGTCGCGCCACACGAGCGGAACGAACACGCCCAACCGGAATTGATGGTTGCCCCGCGTGGCGATCGGCGTGACCTGGACCCCGAGCAGGTGGTGCCCGTTTCCGGGGTCCCGGCCCCGACTATCAGTCGACACGGCGCTAGTAATGGTCGCGGGAGCTTGCGAGAGCATGGAACGGTTCGCAAAAGTCACCCTGGAGAGGTATGCTTAGGAGAAAACTATACCCCCCGCCCGTATCTAGGATGAACTCATGCTGCCGGAAGTTAAGAAGGATGCCACCCGCCGGATCAACCGGATCGCCGGGCAAGTCGGCGGCATCCAGAAGATGATCGACGACGACCGTTACTGCGTGGACATCCTCACGCAGATCGCCGCCGCCCGTTCGGCGCTCGACCAACTCGGCGTCCAACTCCTCACGGGTCATCTGGAGAGTTGCGTCCTATCCGCCGACCAATGCCATCACCATGACCTCTTGGAGGAGGTGCGTGCCTCCCTTTCTCGCTTCTTGAAGTAGCCCATCGGGGTCGGTCGCTTTGCTTGACGCATATACCCCCTAGGGGTAATAATGCTGTGAAATACCCCCACCAGGTATATTTAGCTCAAGTGAGACATGGAGCGGTTCAAGCCATGAACAACGAGAGCGAACGGGTCACCCTCTCCATCGAGGGGATGGGCTGCGGCGGATGCGCCGCGAAGATCGAGAGCCGGCTGAAGCAGGTGGCCGGTGTGGGTGCGGCTGCAGTCAGCTTCGATCAGGCTGAGGCGACGGTGGAGTACGACCCGGCTCAGACGGATCGCATCGCCCTGGTGGCGTTGCTTGCCGAAGACGGATATGCCATCGCGGTCTCCAGCGCATCTCCCAACGCGGCCGGCTAACGGAAGTCAGGAGCACAGCGATGGATACCGCTGAGATTTGGGTCACCGTGGGAGGCATCGCGGCCATCGGATGGGTGATCTGGTACTTCTTCCTGGGTGAGCGCCAGCAGGTCCGGGCGGCGCCGGGCGCCAGCGGAGTGCAAGAGATCAAAGTCCTGGTCAAGGGAGGCTACGATCCGGACGTGATCGTGGTTCAGAAGGGCCGACCCGTCCGCGTGGACTTCTACCGCGACGAGACGGCCTCGTGCTCGGACACCGTGGTCTTCGGAGACTTCGGCATCGCCCGCCCGCTTCCGGCCTTTCAGACGACGCCGGTCGAGTTCACGCCGGATAAGGCGGGCGAGTTCACCTTTACTTGTGGAATGAACATGATGCGCGGCAAGCTCATCGTGGAGGTCGGGGAGGGTAGTGGAGATGAGCGTTAGCACCGGAGTGAAGGATCCCGTTTGCGGGATGGAGGTTACGCCGGAGGCAGCCGCGGGCTCCGCCACTTTTTCCGGCCGGACCTATTACTTCTGCTCGCCGGCTTGCCAGTCGCGGTTCGTGGCCAACCCCTCCACCTATGCGGCCGGAGATTCCGCGCCAGGCGCGTCAACCCCTCGTGGTCCGAGCGCACGTACCCACGCCCGTCCTGACGGGGCCGAGCAGGTCTCCCTACCGATCACCGGGATGAGCTGTGCGGCGTGTGCCGCCCGGATCGAGAAGACACTCAAGCGCGCCGATGGGGTGCGCCAGGCCCAAGTCAACTTCGCAACTCGCCGTGCCACCGTAGAATACGACCCGCAGCAGACGGATACCCGCGCTCTGGTGGGCACGATCCGCGATGCTGGCTATGACACCGCGGCTACCAGCGAGGCCCGCTTCTACCTCAATGATAGCGAATGCATGACCGGCGCCGTCACCAAGCCGGAAGAGATCTTGCGGGCACTTCCCGGGATCGTTCAGGGAGTGTACGACCCGACCAGCCAGCAGGTGATTGTCGAGTACTTGCCGGGCGTGGCCGATTTGCAAGCAGTTCGGGAATCACTGGTTTCGGCAGGCTACCGGATAAAGGATGCACCCGCCTCAGGCGGCGCCGAGGTCACAACAGAGGGCAAGGATTGGGAGCAGGAAGCTCGGGCGCAGGAATACCGGGACATTACGCGTCGCTTCCAGGTAGCGCTGCTCTTCGGGCTGCCGGTGACCGTCGTGGCGATGCTGCACCTGGACTTCCCAGGCAACCACTGGTTGCAGTTGTTCCTGACGACCCCAGTGATGGTCTATTCGGGACGCCAGTTCTTCACCGCTGCCTGGGGTGCACTGCGCCATCGGGCCGCGGACATGAACACGCTGATCGCTCTCGGAACCGGGGCCGCCTACGTGTTCAGCGTGGTCGCTACCCTCTTCCCGCAAGCGGTGACTTCCGCCGCGCACCCGGCGGGCCAGGGTCACGACGGACCGATGGTCCCCGTCTACTTCGAGGCGGCGGCCGTGATCATCGCCCTCATCCTGGTGGGCCGGCTGCTGGAAGCCCGGGCCAAGGCCCGCACCGGGGATGCCATCCGGCGTTTGATAGGGCTCCAGGCACGGACGGCTCATGTGATCCGATCAGGGCAGGAGTTGGAGATTCCGGTCGAAGAAGTGGTGCCTGGCGACTTGGTACTGGTGCGGCCCGGCGAGAAGATCCCGGTCGACGGGGTGATCCGCCAGGGAGAGAGCGCCGTCGATGAATCCATGCTCACCGGGGAGAGCATGCCCGTGGAGAAGCGGCCGGGGGACGAGGTGTTCGGGGCGACCGTGAACCGTACCGGGGCGTTCCGGTTTGAAGCGGTCAAAGTAGGACGAGACACCACCCTCCAGCAAATCGTGAAGCTGGTGCAGGACGCCCAGGGCAGCAAGGCGCCGATCCAGCGGCTGGCGGACGTGATCAGCGGCATCTTCGTGCCCGTGGTCCTTTGCATCGCCATTGCCACCTTCGTGGTCTGGTTCGACCTGGCGCCATTGGACACCCGGCTCCAGCAGGCGCTGGTGGCGATGGTCTCCGTGCTGATCATCGCCTGTCCATGCGCCCTCGGCCTGGCCACCCCGACCGCGATCATGGTGGGGACCGGCAAGGGAGCGGAGCACGGGGTGCTAATCAAAGGTGGGGAGAGCCTGGAGACCGCCCACCGGCTCTCGGCGGTCATCCTCGACAAGACGGGTACCCTGACCGAAGGCCGGCCGGAGTTGACGGACGTGGTGGCCGCCGCTGGGACCGACCGGATCGAGATGCTGCGGCTCGTGGCCAGCGCGGAGCGATCCTCGGAGCATCCATTGGGGGACGCGATCGTGCGCGGGGCGCAGGCCTATGCCCTGCCCCTGGTGGAGGCACAGTCGTTCAACTCGATCACCGGCCGGGGCTTCGAGGCTCAGGTCGGCGGCCAAAACCTCCTGGTGGGGAACCGCCGCCTGATGCAAGAGCGGGAGGTTTCCATCGCTGCCCTCGCCGATGACCTGGACCGGCTCGCCCAGGAAGGCAAGACCCCGATGCTGGTCGCCGTGAACGGCAAGTTCGCCGGCTTGATCGCCGTGGCTGACCGGGTGAAACCGAATGCCGCCAGTGCCGTCGCCGCCCTCAAGCGGCTGGGTCTGAGCGTCGTAATGATGACCGGGGACAACCGCCGCACCGCCGAAGCGGTCGGTCGCCAGGTCGGGATCGAGCGGGTGATGGCCGAGGTCTTGCCGGAGCACAAAGCCGAGCAGGTACGGAAGCTGCAAGGGGAAGGACACGTGGTGGCGATGGTCGGGGACGGGATCAACGACGCCCCAGCCCTGGCGCAGGCGGACGTGGGGATCGCGATCGGCACCGGCACGGACGTGGCGATGGAAGCTTCGGACATCACCCTCATTCGCGGGGACCTGATGGGGGTCGTTTCCGCCATCCAGCTCTCGAAGGCGACGATGCGGACGGTCAAGCAGAACCTCTTCTTCGCCTTTGTCTACAACGTGCTGGGGATTCCAGTGGCCGCGGGCCTGCTCTACCCGCTCTTCGGGATCACCCTCTCCCCGATCCTGGCGAGCGCCGCGATGGCCCTCTCCAGCGTCTCCGTGGTGACCAACAGCCTGCGGCTCCGTAGCTTCGGAGGGGTTGGAGGGGCCAACACTCCCGCAGGGCCGCAGACCGCTGCCACTGGAGTTTAGCTCGATTCAGGAATCGAGGATTGCACGCTACCCCCAGGGGGTATATACTTAAGGTGACGCACCGGTTCCACCAGGGCCGGTATCTGGTTCGCAGCTAATGATCTCCCTCCGGCACAATCGCTTCTGGCTCGTGTGGCTCGTCGGGCTGACCCTGATTACCAGCGGGGTCTTGGCCCCGGCCCAGGCATTCGCCTGCGCCGAAGGCAGCATGCAGAAGCAGTCCGCCAAGGCGGAAAGTCAGCCGCGGCATTGCGCCGAAATGGGGCAGAAAGCCTCCTGCTGCTGTGGGTCGGGTGCCAAGGTCGCCAACGCCCACCACACTCCGGTCGGGGTGGCCCTGACCGCACGCGGATGCGGGTGTTCGGTACAGGCTCCGGATGTGCCTCCCACGGCCGTGACCAGGAGTGCGGCACTCGTTTTCGCACCAGAAGCGGCTCTTCTACCGGTCTCCACATTGGAGATCGAACTGCCCCGTTCGGCACCGTGGGTATACGCCGCCCCGGCCAATGGACCACCACCCGGTGCAACCCGCTCCTCCGGCCCTTCCCGCGCCCCGCCTGCTCCCTAGCTGAGGTGAGCGGGTAGCTCTTCCAGGCCCTGCGTTCCGGCCGCCGGTATCTTTGCCGCCGGACCAGCCTCCATCAGCATCCCAGGTGCTCCGTTCCGGGCACCGGCCAGATGTTCCCGCCTCCTCACTCCGTGTGCTGCCGCCAGTCGGCAGCGCTGCGCTCTCGCGTACCGGCACCCCGCACCTCAGGTGGCGCGGAGGCCTGCAGGCAGATGTTTTGCCCTTCGGGGCAGAGGAGTTTCGAGATGAACCGCGATTTCACCCGCCGGCTGTTTCTGGCCGGCTCCCTGACCGCCGTGATGGCGGTCTCCTTAACCGTTGCGTCTCTCCGGCCCGCGCTGGCCCACGAGGCGAAGTGCCCCGTGTGCAAGCTGGACGTCGCCCAGGACACGGACACCCTCGACAACGAGGTCGCCCTGCGGAGCGGGCGGAAGCGCATCGAGTACCGCTGCGTTTACTGCGCGCTGAACGACGCGAAGAGCTACACCGGGGACCTCACGATCCTGGCCCCCTCCGAGCTGAAGGGAAAGCCGGTAGTGCTCTCCCGCAAGGACGGTAAGTGGAGCGTGCAGCCGGAGACCGCCGTCTTCGTAAGCGCCGGACCGACGGTGGACCACAAGAACTGCGCTGTCACCTACCGGGCTCTCACCGGCCAGCCGGCTTTCGACAAGTGGGTCCAGGCGCACTCTGTAAAGAATGCGAAGCCGCTGCCCCTGGCTCAATTGCTCGAAGTGGCGAAGTAGGAGTGATTCCCACGGGGAGGATGAGCAATGGATACCCTTAACCGATCGCTCCTGACTGCCGCGGTGCTCCTGGCGCTGGGCGGCGCGCAGGCCGCGTGGGCACAGCATGGCACGGCTCAGCACGGAGGCGCTCCGCCCATAGGTGAGGCGGAACTTCGAGAACTGCCGCAACTGCCGGACAAGTTGCCGAGTTGGCTCGATAACAAGCAGAAGAACCATCTCTTCTACCGGCGCGGCAAGTACAACTTTGACGTCTACAACCTGCCCACGCTGGCGCGGGACCTGAATGCCGTCTCCGTGGGCCACGCGATGGCCTACGAGGACCTCGTCACCGGTAAGGCGGCGGGGCTCGAGACGAAGACCTTCGCGCGGATCGATCATGTCCTGAAGTACCCGCCCAAGTTCATGCCGGACGAAGCGGCGCTCTCCCCGACCTTCGGGCGGAAGTACGGCGTGCTGGAGCAGGTGTTCGACTGGACGCACGTTCTCCACGCGCAAACGGTGGACGTGCTCGCCAGCAAGCAGCTGAGCGAAGTGGAAAAGGACCGCGAGATTGAGCGACTCTGGAAGTTCTACTTCGACAGCGTTCCCTATGCCGTGACGCCGCTGCCGCTGAACATGGACTACCTGTACAGCCAGCCCTACAGCAAGAAGTTCCGGGACACCTACAAAAAAGTTAACGGCCTCTTCTGGGGCTACCACTGGCTCCAAGGCGCCATGTACGACATGCTCTACCGCGCCTCACCGGAAGACCAGAAGGCGGCCTACGAGCTGTTGGGCGACCAGTACCACAAGACAGAGCTGTACCGCATGGACCGGCACTTCATGCCGATGTTCGCGGAAGTCAGCCCGGTCTTCGCGGCCCGCTTTCCGCATATCGCTAACGCCTTCGACAACCTCCATATGCTGCACGACATGGTCAATGACATCCTGGCCACGCCGGAGTTGGCGGAGAAGCAGAAGGACGAACAGATCAAGCTGGCGATCTGGATGGTCTCCGCCGAAGCCCATCGCAGCGAGAAGCCCGGAGATCAGTCCGCCGACCGCCTGCACGACCACCGACACTTTGTCGGCATGCCCGGGATGGGCATGATGACTGGGATGACACCAGAGCTGATGTGGATGCCGGCGATGGGCTGGATGAGCATGGCGGACTGCCATCACTGCACCATGCCGCTCTGGGAAGGCGCTGACTGGTGGCGCAACCCGACGGTCACGGCGGACGGTTGGTCGATGCGCGTCCGCTGCCCGTTGTGCGCCCGGGACATGTCCGCTGAGACCAAAGGCCGGTCAATGCTGCGGATCCCGACCGAGGACCCGACCCGGGTAGTAGTGGTGCTCTCCGACGAGCAAGGCAACCTGAAGACCTCCACACCCCGCGTAGTGTTTCTGGAAAACGAGGGCAGCCACGCCGGCTGCGATGAGTGGTCGCGCGCGTTCAGCTCCCGCTCAGCCTTCGACGCCTACGTGACTGCGCATCCGAATCTGAAGGGCGCCAAGCCACTCTCCTTCGAGGAGTGGGCGCAGCGCCAGGGCGAGAAGCCGGACACCTACGTCAAGCCGAAGGGGCCTTCCGAGAACCCTTACACTCACCAGGAGCACGGGAAATGAAACAGCCTCTCATCTGGATTACTGCGATGACGGCGGCCCTGCTCCCCGCAGGAGCGGCACTCGCAGTGGATCACAACAACGTGGATGCCCACCGGCCGCTCTCCTTTGACGATGCCGAGTCACTCGCCTACCGGGAGCAGGCGCTGGAGTTCGGCTTGAACCTCGTTTGGCCGCGCAATCGGCCTCTTGGAGCCGGGCTCGAAGGGGAATACCTGTACGGTTTCGCGAGGAACTCGCATGCCAGCATTGGCTTCGAGCCTTCGATCGGTGGACGAGCCGGCGGTGCGGACACCAGCTTCGATCCCGGTAACGTATCGCTGGGGCTGTTCCACAACTTCAACCGGCAATACGGAAACACGCCCGCCTTCTCGCTGCGGGGAGATGTCTTTTTCCCGACGGGCCGCCATGCGCAGGGAACCGCGTTTCGGCTCCGCGGGATCGCGAGCCGGCAGGCGGGCCAATACGGGCGGCTGCACCTGAACGTGGATCTCACTGGAAACCCTGGCGCCCGGAGCGGCGAACGGGAATTTCAGCCGGGACTAGTGCTCGGCTACAGCCGGCCCATCGGCTACCCAACGCATTTCCAGACCACTGGCCTGGCAGAGGTCTCCGTCCGCTCCGGCGAAGAGCGGGGCACTGGCCCGGTGATTGGTGTAGGCATCGGGATGCGGAGGCAGGTAGGCAACCGGTCTGTCGTGGACTTGGGAATACAATCGGACGTCGCCGCTTCGGGGGGTGCCCCCCGGGACCGACTGCGCTTCATCGCTGGCTACTCAGCCGGCTTTTGACAACGACTTTACAAGCTGGAGATAGATAGATGAAACGTTTTTTCACGCTTCTGGCCCTGGCTGGCGGTCTCGTGATCTCCGCCGCGCTGCCCGCATGGGCGCACGACGTCAAGGACCCGGTCTGCCGGATGACGGTGGATTCGGATACGGCGAAGTGGAAGCACAAGCTGGGCAACCGCAGCTATTACTTCTGTTCGAAGGACTGCCAGAAGAAGTTCGCCGGTGCCCCGGCAAAGTACGAGAAGCTGGCGGAGCAGTTGGAGAAGCAAGATCTCCACGAGTATCTGGTGGACTTCAAGGCCCCGGAAGCCGCTCGTGCCGGCGAACCGACACGGCTGGAGTTTACCGTCCGCTACAAAGAGAGTGGCGAGCCCGTGAAGGAGTTCGAGCGCATTCACGAGCGGCTCATGCACTTCATCATGACCACCGAGGACATGAGTTGGTTCGAGCATCAGCACCCGAAGCAGATCGGCGATGGCACGTTCGAGATCACCTGGCGGTTCCCTCGGCCGGGCAAGTACCGCCTCTATGCGGACTTCACCCCCTCGGACGGCGACAACCAGGTCATTCCGTTCTCATTCTAAGTGGGAGGCGGTGAGCCGCGGACCTATCCACTCACTCCGGATGCAAAGCGCGTGAAGCAAATTGGGGACCTTCGCTTCGAGCTGAAAGTTCAAGGTGAGCCGATCACCATGGAGAAGCCGCTGCTGCTCACCTACATCGTCCAAGATCGCAACGGGCGCCCTGTACGTGACATGCAACCCTTTATTGGCGCCATGGGTCACTTGCTGGCCATCAGCCTGGATGGCAAGGACGTGGTCCATACCCACGCGCTGCAGGCAGTGTCCCAAACCCGCATGGGGGGTGAGAAGGAGCCGTTCCGGGTGACCAAGGCCATGGTCACCGAAAAGGGACCCGCTTTTAGCTTCAAGTTGACCGTTCCCACGAGCGGCCTCTACAAGACGTGGGCCCAGTTCGCTCACGGGGGCAAGGTCTACACCGTGCCGTTCACCTTCCTGGTGGCGGACCTCTGGGCCAGGACGCCTGCTCCGGCCGCGAAACCAGTGGCGGGAGTGCAGAAGGCGACGGTGGTCATCGATGGCGAATACCTGCCGGGGCAGATCTCCGTCCGAGCGGGAAAGCCGGTGGAGTTGACGTTCATTCGCAAAGAGAAGGTGGGCTGCGGGGACATCGTGCAGTTCCCTACTCTCGGCCTGCGGAAATCTCTAAAGTCGGGCGAGAAGGCGGTCATCCGTTTCACCCCGAAGAAGGCAGGGACAATCCCCTTCACTTGCGGGATGAAGATGTACAAGGGCCGGCTTGCCGTGAAGTAGGATCGACCCGAGGGCGGCGCAGAGAGCTGCGCCGCCCCTCCCTGAAGGAACAACCATGAACAGCCTCAAACCCCTACTGCTCGTCAGCCTCCTCGCGGCCCTGGTGCGCCCAGCTGTGGCGCAACACCTCGCTCCTCACCATCACGATGCACCGGCGACGAAGACCGTGGTTTGTCCGGTGATGAAGACTAAGATCCGCGATACCTCGAAAGCACCGCACCTGACGGTCAACCGGGAGCCGGTATTTGTTTGCTGTACCAGTTGTCTGCCTAAGCTCAAGAAGCACCCCGAGACGTATCTGAAGCAAGTAAAGGACCCGGTCGACGGCAACCCTTTCACCGTGACCGCGAAAACGCCGAAGATCGAGGCCGAAGGCGCTCTCTATCTTCTCGGAAGCCAGGAGACGTACCGGCACGGGCTCAAGTACATCAACACCCATGGCGGACACGGTCACCAGGAAGGCGATGAGCACTCTAACGAGGCGACGCCGAAGAAGGAGCATCACGGCCACGGCCAGATCGCGGCACCAGCGGCACCGCAGGTTCAGGTGGGGCAGCAGGTTCCGGACTTTGCAGTGACGGACCTCTCCGGCACCACCTTAAAGCTGAGCGAACTGCGGAAGAAATCTCCCTCCGGCGTGGTGAGCCTCACCTACTGGTGCTCCTTCTGCCACAGCTGCCGGCACCTCGAAAAGCGGCTTGATGAGTTCGCCCGTCAGCAGCGGGAAACCGCCGCCGTGGTGCTGATCGACGCCAGCGCGGGTGAGACACCGGAGGGCGTAACCTCCTTCGCGGAGACGACGGATCTCTCGCTTCCTATCCTGCTGGACAAGGGCGGTAAGACCGTGGATCTCTTCGGGGTCCGTGCCACGACCACCACACTGGTGATCGACGCGAATGGCATCCTTCGTTACCGCGGCCAGTTCGGCCAGAGCCCGCAGGAGCCGGCCGTGGCAGCCCTGAAGGCCCTGCTAGGCGGGAAGGAAGTACCACAGAAGGAGACGCCGCAGCGTGGCTGAGCGATCCCTCGTTAGCTCCCGTGTGGAGCTTTACCCAAGCCTTTTTGCGCCTACCGGCGCCGCAACCAAGGGATTTCATGCCTTTCACTCCAATCACGCGATCCCTGCGCGCGGTTCATCTCTCCGCGTGTCTGGCCGTTCTCTCCGGATGTGCGTCCGCACCCCAGAGCCGGGCCGACAACACCGCCACACCCAAGCCGACCGTCGAGGTCCTTCGCATCCCTGATGGGGGTTACCAGGTCCAGGCCGCCACGGATGCTCGCGGCGTTACTCATATCGTGTATCTGAAGGGGGAGCCCGGTTCCGCGGACCTGTTCTACTCCCGATTCGCCGGTGGATGGGCCAACCCGCTCCGGGTCGGGCCCCTGGGCAGCGCCGTTGGAGCCGGAACCATCCGCGGCCCACAACTCGCGCTGGGGCGCGGTGGTCGCGCCCATGTCGTCTGGTTCGGGTCGGAGAAGTCCGGCATGAAGACTCCGGACGGAGCGCCCCTCCTGTATTCCCGGCTTGCAGAGGACGGCGGCTCCTTTGAAGCACCCCGCAACTTGATGCGAGTCTCCAAGGTGCTCGACGGAGGACCAGGCGTCGCGGCGGACGCGCAGGGTAACGTCTACGTCGCCTGGCAGGCCGCTGCCGCCAAGGGAGAGGGCGAGTTGGCTCGACGCCTCTGGATCGCCCGCTCGTCCGACGACGGCAAGACCTTCGCTGAAGAGGCACCCGCCCTGAAGGAGCCAACCGGCGCCTGTCCGTGCTGCAGCACGGAAGTCTTTGCCGACAGCAAAGGCCGGGTCTACGCGATGTACCGCATCGCGGCCAGCCGCGCCGAACGGGACATGGCCCTCGTCACCTCGACGGACCAGGGGCGCACCTTCCGCAGTGCGCGTATCGACCCATGGCCAGTCCCTACCTGACCGATGAGCAGTGAGGCCCTCGTCGAGGGTCCGAACGGCGTAATCGCCGCCTGGGAGACCGAAGGCCAGGTGAAATTCGCTCGCGTCGATCCGCAATCACTGAAGCTGACGAACCCAGTTGCGGCACCAGGAGCGGGAAAGGGCCGCAAGCACCCGGTACTCGCCGTGAACGCTGCCGGGCAGACGCTCTTTGCCTGGACTGAAGGCACCGCCTGGAACCGGGGAGGGGCGCTGGCCTGGCAGGTCTACGACGCGAATGGGACGCAGTCCGGCGAACAGGGGAGGGTCGAGAACGGCATCCCCGCGTGGGGATTGGCTGCCGCGGCTGCCCGTCCTGACGGCGGCTTCGTGCTACTTCACTAGACCCGCAAAGCCGCCGCGGGGATGATTACCCGCAGCGGCTGAGGCCTTTACACCGTCAATCATTTCATCATGCAAATCCGGTCCGCCAGCCTGGAACTGCCGACCGGTACGACTTGAATGGGAGCTGAGTAGGATCGGTTGGGTGTTTGACAGTGGTCACCGGAACTTTGTCGCGATAGTGAGCGCGGAGTTCCAACGAGCAATAATCAGTCTCCGATCGACGTTGGTGAAGCTGGAAACTCGTTTATCGCCCACCCAGGTGGTGGCAGCACGTGGTGGGGCGTAGTGCGCTGGCTGGAGTGCTCCGCGGCCACGGACCCGCAACTCATACCACCTATCATGCTCCTGACCGAGAAAAACCTGATGAGTAACCGGCCGCAATACTCTATCGAGATGACGGGCATCGTGCTTGCCGCCGCCCTGATCGCTTCAGTGACCAGCCCAGCCGACGCCACGAGTGCGCCGGACATCCCGTCGCCCGCAGTGTCGCTCGAACCGCAGGAGGTTGCGCTTGTTTCGGCAACTGCAACGCCGGGGGCCCACGAGCACCCCGCGGGTGCTGTGCCGGAGGGCGGGGGACGGCCTGTCTTCCTACAGAACTGTGCCGGCTGCCACGGGCAAGACGCGGAGGGGAAGGTCGGTCCCGCGCTCCAGGGGACTTCCCATACCGCGGCAGAGGTCCGGCAGTTCGTCACGCGCGGGATTCCGCCGAAGATGCCTTCCTTCTCCGGAAAGCTGCAATCGTCCCAGATCGCCGCGGTGGCTGAGTATGTGAAGTCTCTCGGACCCAGTAAGAATGGCGAACATGCCCACCACGGAATGGAGCCGGGTGCGCATCAACACGACGCTGGGATGTCGATGGGGATGAGCCGGGTGGTGGGACAGGAGATGTCCCGCCTCGGCTCGGGCACCGCGTGGGAGCCGGAGAGCAGCCCCATGTGGGCGAAGATGGCCATGTGGGGCAATTGGATGATCATGCAGCATGGCAACGCTGTCATGATGTATGACGCACAGGGCGGCCCCCGCGGCGTTTCCCGCCTCGCAGCCAGTAACTGGTACATGGCGATGGGCAGAGGTCCGCTGGGTAAGGGAGAGCTGACGCTCCGAGCCATGATCAGCCTGGAGCCTGCCACGTTCGGCGACAATGGGCAGCCGCAGCTGTTCCAGACCGGTGAAGGGCTGATCGACCGCCAGCACCCGCATGACTTGTTCATGGAGCTGGCTACCCAGTACAGCCATCCGCTGGGCGACAAGTTGGGCGCCTACCTCTACCTCGCGCCCATTGGTGAGCCGGCACTGGGGCCGGTGGCCTTCATGCACCGCGTCTCCGCCTACGAGATCCCCACCGCGCCGCTGCTCCATCACTGGTCGGACTCTACCCATATCTCCTACGGGGTGATGACCGCCGGGCTCCAGAGCAAGCAGTGGAAGGGAGAGGTCTCCTGGTTCAATGGGCACGAGCCGGATGGAAAGCGCTGGGCGATCGACCCCCTGGCGCTCAACTCCGTCTCCGGTCGCCTGAGCTATGCCCCAAACGCGAACTGGGTGCTGCAGGTCTCCCGGGGCCACATCGACCAGCCGGAGCTGCACTACGAGCCCGACCAGGGCAGCGTGGACCGTACGACCTTCTCCGCGCAGTACAACCGGACGCTGCCCCACGGCAACTGGGCCACGACTTTTGTCTGGGGCCGGAACGAAGGCGAAGGTCGAGGCGCTGGTTCCGGAACCTCAGACGGCTTCCTCGTGGAGAGCAGCTATAACTGGGCTGACCGGAACTACCTGTTCGGGCGGGTCGAACGCGTGAATAAGGACGAACTGTTCCCGAGCGGGGACCCTCGATCGGCGCGGAAGTTCCTGGTCAATGCCTTCAGCGTCGGCTATTCCCGTGACATCGGTCATAGCAAAAGCTTCGAGACCGCGCTGGGCGCGATGGCCACGGTCTACGCGAAGTCAACCGCGTTGGACGACGCGTACGGCAACTTCCCGGTGGGGGTGCAGGTGTTCCTCCGGATCCGGCCGCGCCGCATGCAACCGATGGGCCACGAGCCGCACGAGCATCAGCAGCACCAGCAGGAGCAACACCAGCACGAGCAGCATCAGGGGCATCATGGTGCCGCCGCTGCCTCGCCGCTCACGCTGCTGATCGCCAGGGAGTTAGCGGCGGCCGATGGTCGCTTCGATCAGCAAAGCGAGCGGCAAGATCATTGATCCTGCGCTCAAGTGAAAGCACTGTTTCAATCCGGAGAAAAGAGTCGAAAAAGAGTTGAGACAGAAGGCGGCCGGCCGGCCGTCCTGGTTTATGAGAATTGACGTAGACCGTGGCCAGGACGCCCGGTCGCCGGGCCCTGTAGCCCTCTTCCTCTCGCAGGCGTTGTATCGCCTGTGGGGAAGGGGGTTTTTGCTTTTCGGATCTAGGAAGGAACACTCTGATGAAACGGACTCTGACTCTTGCCGCCACTGCCGCTGCACTGCTGATCACGGCGGTTACCGCCAGCCCGCTGAAGGTGAAGACTGCGGGGACCAAGTCGCAAGCCGTGACAATGTGCGCGGACTGCAAGGAGAAGATCACCTGCGCGACCGTGGGGGACTACATCATCGGCTTCGACGCGGACCTGGAAAGCCCGAAGCTGGGCACCGCCACCGTAGCGGTCCATTTGAGAGACAAGGCCAAGCAGCCGGTAACGGATGCCAAGGTCCTCGCTACCTTGACCATGCCGAATCACAAGCACCAGAACGAGACCCCCGTGACCCTGAAGCACGTGGGCCATGGCCGGTACGTCACCAGCACCCACTTCACCATGACCGGCATCTGGAAGGCCCAGGTGGAGGTGACCCCTGCAGGCGGTGACACCGTCAAGCAGGTGTTCACGTTTACCCGATAATCCCGTCGCACCACGAACGAGGAGTCTTGCTCCCGCCGGGGATACCGTAAGAACGCCTCCCCGGCAGGTTCGCGCAACGGTGCGCCGGAAATCCTCGTCCGGATCAGTAGATACGCGATTCACCGGCTGCGGGATGTACGCTTCCGGGCTGCAACGCTCACTTCCCGAATTCGGGCCACGAAAGCCCTCGCTCTCCGGCCAGCCGAAGGGCGAGGGCTTCTGGTTTTTCACCCAAGGCGGACTCCATGCGCCTCATCCTCTGGCCAGCGGCCATTCTGCTGACCCTCTTCGTCCTCTACCGGCTCCGGCGCACAGGCACCCGCCTCCGGTGGCAGAGCCTTTTCCGCCCAGAGGCGCTGATAGGGATCATCCTGCTGGTTGGCGCGTACGCGGCGTCCGGCTATGCAGCTCGAACGCTGCGGCGGCCCGGGTCGACCACGTTCGTGGAGGCACTGGCGAACGACATGTCCACCATGCGGGCTCCCATGGCCGCAAGCCCGGTGGTCCTCGCCCCGGTGGAAACCGGGGCGGTGCAGGGTTCTTTGCGCTATAGCGGCTCTGCCGTGGGTTATGTGGAGCAGGAGATCTCCCCGCGTGTTACCGGCGCGATCCTCTGGATGCCGTTCTACGCGGGCGACCCGGTCCGCAAGGGGCAGTTGCTCGCGAAGCTCGACTCCCGGGAGTACCAGAGCCGGCTAAGTGAAGGGCGCGCAAATCGGGACATGGCCGAACAGATGACCGCCATCTCTCGCCTGGAGTACCAGCAGGCGCTCTCCAACGAGGCTCAAGGCTCGGCCGAAGTCCGCGGCAAGGAAGGGGCGCTGGAAGAAGCCCGCCGGATGCACAACCGCGCACAGGCGATGCTGCGCGAGAGCCTGACCGGCGTTGCCGAGTGGCGCGACGAAATCCGGGCCATGGAGGCAGACCTTTCTGCCGCCGAGCATGAGCGTGAGGAGGCCGGCGCCATGCTGGAGACGGCCCGGGCGATGCTTCCGGACGCCGAGGCGATGGTGGCCGCAATGAGGGCGGATCAGGAGTACTGGAGCAAAGAGCTTGCTCGGATGAAGATGCTCCTGGAAAAGGGTGCCGTCTCCGGCGAGGAGTTCCAGCGGGAAGAGGCGATGGCGAAGGGCACCGACGCCAAAGTCCGCCAGGCCCAGGCAAAGCTGCAGGGCGCGCAGAGCGAGATCCGCGCCGCCCGCGCCCGGGTGGCGAAGGTCGAGGCCATGGCTCGCAGCGCGGAGGCGAAGGTGGCGCAGGCGCGCTCCCGGCTTTCCGGCATCGAATCCCGGGTCGAGCAGTCACAGGCGGAGATCGCCGCAGCGGCGGGCCGGGTGCAGATGGCGGAGGCGGACGTGGACGCCGCCCGCGCCGGTGCCCGGTCGATGCGGACGATGGCAGACGCCAATGCGGGGAAGATCCGCCAGGCCCAGGCGGGTGCTCGGCAGGCCGCTGCGGCAGTCACCACGGCTTCCGTCGTGCAGGGTTATACGGAGATCCGCTCCCTGGTAGACGGCGTGGTCACCCAGCGGCTGCTCACCGCCGGCGCCCTGGTCGGTCCCGGGCAGGCGATCCTGAAGGTGGCTCAGATCGACCCGATCCGGGTGCAGGCGAACGTGCCGGATCGCGACCTCTCCCGCCTCCGCGTGGGCAGCCGGGTGTCGGTGCAGTTCCGCTCCGGTCTTCCGCCGGTGGCGGCCGTCGTTTCGTCGATTTCTCCCGCTATGGACCCGATTGCGCGGACGGGCGTCGTGGAGGCGCTCATTCCCAATCCGCAGCGGAAGGTGTTACCGGGCCAATACCTCACCATGGACCTCGGCGTGGGCAGTGGGATCGGCGCCGCGCGGGTGCCTTCATCGGCGGTGTTGTGGGAGAGCACCCCGTCGTCCTCCATCCTCTCCACCGGCCGGAGCGCCTACGTCTGGCTCGCGGAGCCGTCCGAAAAAGGTTCGGAGTATGAAGTGCGGCGGCTGCCCGTGATCACCGGCGAAAGCGATGGACGCTACACGCAAATCCGCTCCGGACTCGAACCGGGACAACAGGTAGTCGCGCGCGGCCAGGACGACCTCCGACCCGGTCAGAAGGTGGTCGCCGTTGCGTGGGGACCGGAGGGTCCCTCCGCCCTCCCGCCGCCGGGCGTCGGAGCGCACGCGGGTCACGGATCAGGTAAGGCAACTCCGGCGACGGAAGGCCATGAGGGTCACGGCACACCGGCGGCGACGGACGAACACACCGGTCACGAGGGCCACGCCGGCCACGGAGGTAAGTAGCGGTGAGCATCGGCGAGAACGGCAAAAGACCGCCGCTGCGCACCCGCGCCGCCGCTGCAGCCAGCGTCCTGCCCCGCTGGACGATCGAACACCCCTACATCATTATCGCGAGCTTCTTCGCAGTCCTGGTGTTGGGGGTGATCGTAATCGGCTGGGCGATGCCGCGGCGGTTCGCGCCCTACGTCCAGAGCCCGATGGTCGGCGTGGTGACCATGATGCCCGGGCTTTCCGCCCAGGAGATGGAGCTGTACGTCAGCAAGCCTATCGAAGAGCAGATGATCAACGTCAAGGACCTGCACTACGCGCGGTCCAACTCGCAGGACGGCTTCTCCCTGGTCACGCTGGAGTTCAACTACGGCACGGACATGAAGAAGGCGCTCTTTGACGTGCAGGCGTTGATGAACGTCATCCAGGCAAACCTGCCGAACACGGGCGCCAATCTGAAGCCTTCGTGGGTGGTACCAATCGATCCGCTCAACCTCCCGATCCTCTCGCTGGCGCTCACCGGAGATCCGCAGCAGGGCTGGACCCCCCAGCGCCTCCGCGAGTTTGCAGACAACGAGGTGATCAACCGCTTGAAGCGCACCCCGAAGGTTTACTCCGTTGTGCCGTTCGGCGGCTACCGCCGGCAGCTTCAGATCCTCGTGGATCGGGAGCGGCTGGCGGCCTATCGCCTCTCCATCCTGGAGGTGAGGAATGCGGTCGACCGCTTCAACGTGAGCCGGCCCGCGGGCACCCTAACCTATGGGCCGGACGAAGGCATCGTCCGGCTGGATACCCGCGCCGTCAGCGCGGAGGACGTGCTCGCCTATCCGATCGCCAGCTTCGCGCCGGCCGGGCAGGGCGTTGCGCCGGGCACCGGTGCCGGCGCATCGGGCGGCTCCGGCGGGATGGGCGGCATGGGTGCGATGAGCGGTAGTGACTCCGCGATCCCGGCCCCGCCCGCACTCAGCAGCAGCGGCGGCAGGGCGAACGTGGCCCAGCGGGTGGTCTATCTGCGCGATGTGGCCCGAGTCGTGGATACCCACTGGGAGCGCCGCAGCTCCTACCGCTACCTCTCCCATAAACCGGGCCAGCCGGGCGGTGTGAAGAGCGCGATCGAGGTCTCCGTGATCCAAGACCCGGGCAGCAGCTCCGCCCAGGTGGTGCCAGCGGTCCAGAAGGTCCTGCGGGAACTGGAGCGGGACCACCCGGGCATCCACTTCGAGACTGCCTACGACAACGCGCAGTTTACCAACATCCTCTTCGCCAACATCTGGGACGAGCTGCTGGTCGCAATCCTCATGACCGGCCTCGCGCTCCTCTTCTTCCTGGGAGACTGGCGCAGCGCCCTCATCGCCCTGATCTCCCTCCCCGCGTCGCTCATCATGGCAATCCTGTTGATGGTGCCGATGGGTATGAGCTTCAACTCCGGCACCCTGATCGGACTGCTGATCTCTATCGGGCGCCTGGTGGACGACTCGATTGTGAACGTCCACGCCGTGGAGCGCCACTTGCGGATGGGCAAGGACGTGAAGACTGCCACCTGCGACGGGATCGGCGAGATCCGGCTCGCGGTGCTGGCCGGCACCTTTACCACCTTCGTGGGCCTGGCGCCGCTGCTGTTCTGCGGCGGCATCGTGCAGATCATGTTCCGGGAGCTGGTGTGGCCGGTCATTTTCTGCCAGCTCAGCTCGATGCTCGTGGGCTTCACCCTCACCACCCTGCTCTGCGCGAAGCTGATGCGCCCGGAAGCGGAGCGTGCTGCGGACCGGAGCCACCCGGTGCTGCGGCGGCTGTTCTACCCGATCGATCGGTTCCAGGTCCTTCTGGAAAAGCTGGAGGCGCGCTACGGCCGGGCAGTTCGCTGGACCCTCCGCCACCGCTTCTTTGCCGGAAGCATCGTACTGGCGATCATTCTGGTGGGCTTTGGTTTCTACCCGCTCATCGGCAGCGAGATGATGCCGCTGGCGGACGTGGCTCAGGCCAACGCGACGTTGGAGATGGCGCCGGGGACCAGCTTCGAGGAGACGGAGCGGGCGGTGCAGCGGATCGAGCAGATCATGCTGAAGCATCCGGAGTTGGAGCAGGGAAGCATTGAGGTCGGCGCGGAGAGCATGTTCGAGAGCTGGAGCCCGTACTTCACGGGTTACCAGATGCCGCAAGCCAACGGCGCCGCCTTTATGCTTACCCTAAGTGACAAGGACACCCGGAAGCGCACCATCTGGCAGGTGATCGACCAGATCCAGCGGGAGGCGCTCGCCACCGTCCCGGGCATCCGGCGGTTCCAGATCAAGGAGATGGGCTCCGACGTCATGGCGACTGCCGCTGCGCCGATCCACCTGGTGGCCTACGGCCCGGACCTGAAGACGCTGGACCTGATCGGCCGCCAGCTCCAGGAAGTGGCAAAACGGACTCCTGGCACGTACCAGCCGGCGACCACCTGGACGATGGGCCTGCCGGACTACGAGATCCGGCCGGACCTGGCCCGGGCGCAGGAGATGGGATTGACGCCGGAGAGCATCAGCCAGCAGGCGTATTACAGCCTCCGCGGCGGCCTCACCAACGAGTTCTTTCGCCTCCCGAACCGCCGGCAGAACACCATCCTGGTCCGGTACGAAGACCGGGACCGGCGCCACGTGGGAGACCTGGAGCAGCTCTACCTCACCACGCCGGATGGGCGACAGGTGCCGTTGAGCTCCGTCGCCACGGTGGAGCGCCGCGCCGCGCCGACTGCGATCGAGCACGACGGCCTGCGCCGGGTGGTGGGCCTCACCGCCTTCTACCGGAACGGAAACCTGCCCTCGATGGACGTGGCTATGGAGCTAATGCACAACGCCTACAATGGCAATCCGAAGCTGGGGATCAAGCCGGTGAGCTTCCCGCCGGGCTATGGGCTGGAACTGCGCGGCGACATGACGCAGATGATGGACAGCTTCCGCCGCCTGTTGGTGGGCCTGGGGCTCTCCCTGATCTTCATGTACTTCCTGCTCGTGGCCCAGTTTCGGGGCTTCGTGCAGCCGCTGCAGATGATCGCCTCCCTCCCGGACCAGTTGACCGGCATCTTCATCCTGCTCTGGCTCACCGGCCAGGCGTTCTCATCCGTCTCGGTGATGGCGCTCATCGTCACCGCGGGCATGGACATCACCACGGCGATTCTGATGCTGGACCTGATCGTTCAATACCGGGACGAGGGTGTCCCGCGCGACGAGGCGGTAGCATTGGCCTGTCCCGCGCGGCTCCGGCCGATCCTGATGAGCACGGCGATCACCGCCATTGCGATTATCCCCGCGGCCTTCTTCCCAAAGACCGGCCAGGATGCGTACCGCTCACTGGCCATCGTCTCGATTGGGAGCATGCTGACCGGCACGATCCTGAGCCTCTTCGACGTCCCGATCATGCACACGTTCACGGACGACGTGATCCGCTGGGTTAACAAGATCTTCTTCAACCGGGATTGGCAATGGCCGGTCACCCCCTCCGCGGGGGAGACCGACGAAGCGGCGGACGTTCCGGGAGCGGTCGCACGGCCGAACTCATAAACACCTGCGATACCACGGGCGGTTTGATCCGTCCTTAGAAGTGACCATTCCATAATCCCGCCGGCCTCGTTTGCCGGATCGGGATGGGGCCAGGATTGCCCCCGCCGGTGCCGCTCATGGCACCGGCGGGGGCTTCTATGATTTCCGACGGGAAATGAGAGGATGGCGATGAAGTCAAGAACCGGCACGATCTTTGCCTTACTCACCCTCGCCGTGCTGACAGCCAGGTTGACCCTCGCTGCGGATATGGCCAACCCGCCTCGACTCCTGGTCCTGCCGTGGCTGGTGATTGATCGCGGTACGAACCGGGAATGTACGCAGGATGAGCGTGCCCCTATCCCCGCCAAGGGAGAGGCTCAGCGCCTGGCACTGGCCGCACAGGCCGCCCTGGACAACGAGATGCACGACCATCGAATGTTCGAGATGGTCCCCCGCCGGGAATGGGCGCCGCTGTTGGCCTCCTATGGATCCGGACAGGTCTACCGCCCCGGACCGGGTTGTGCGGTCTGCAACCCGGTGCGACAGCTCCTCCAGTATGATCCGGCGCTGCTGACCACCCTGGCGCAGGGTGCTCGTGCGGACTACGTGTGGCTGGGGGTGGCCGTGCTACCGCTCACGAGTGAACGAGATCCGGCCCGCGGAGACGCGTGCTGCCGCGCCGCCCTTGGTACCGGCCGGGATGCTGTGTTCGCGCGCACCTCCGCGCTGCTGGTGCGAGTCCGGGACGGGGCACTGATGTGGCAACAAGATACTCGCCGGCTGGAGCGAGAAGTACCGACACGAGCCGGGCGCATCCGGCGCACGCCCGGCATGCGTCGCCAGATCGCGGTGAAATCGACGGCACACGAACTGGGCGCGGCATTCCGCGGCGATCATCGAAAGGGCGGATTATGAAACGCAACTGGCTGGGGCCTCTGCTCATGCTGGTCGCCGCTCCTCTGCAAGGGACCGCTGCCGCACCCATCGCGGGTGGGAGGCCGATCTCTCTGACCGAGGCTCTGGCATCCAGACCGAGGTTGGAGCAGGATCTCTCCGTGGAGCAGGCGGTCAGGATCGCGCTTCGTGAGAGCCCGGTGATCCGCGGCGCCGTTCAGGAAGTGGAAGCCGCTGCCGGCCGCGTGGCTGCCGCCCGTGCCGAGCAGCGCCCCTGGGCCTCCGTCAACACCTTCCTGGGGGGTGGGAGCGCCGCCAACCTCGTCACGAGCCCGGACCCGGTACAGCCTCGGATGACGATGGGCCTGCCCGGCGATCGGTTCGTGGACCAGAACGTCAGCCTCATGGTGCCGATCTACACCGGCGGTCGCCTGCGGGCGATGGTCCAACAGGCGAGAGCGCTCAAATCCGCGTCGGAGTCGGAGTTGGCAGGGATGCGACAGGAGGTGGCCCTTATGGTCCGTCTCGGCTATCGCGAAGTACAAGCGCGGCAAGACCGGGTGCGCGTCTACCGCGCCATGCTGGAGCAGAACCGGGAGCGCCAGCGAGTGGACGAGGTGGCGCTGGAAGTCCAGAAGATTCCGCGCTACTACGTGCTGCGCGACCAGGCTGAAGTGGCGAGCGCCCAGCAGATGGTAACCATGGCGGAGAAGGAGGTGGACGTTAGCCTCATCCAGCTCAAGAGCCTGATGGGTGTCCACCTGGGATCGAAGCTGCTCCTTACCGAGCCGCTAAGTAGCTTCTCCGTGAACCCGGAGCTGGCCGGACTGCTGTCGACACCAGCGGCGCTACCGGAGGCGACGACAAACCCCACGCTTACCCGGCTGCTGGAACTGGCCGGCCGCCATCGACCGGAGCTGCTCGCGTCAGAGGGACGCATTCAGGCCGGCGAGGCGGAGCTTCGCATGGGCCGGAGTGCCTACCGGCCCCAGGTGAGCGCGGGCGTTATGGGAGATTTCATGAAGATGCGGGGTGAGCCGTCCTTCACTGGCGCTACCTTCGCCGTGGTGGGTTCGCTGCCGATCCTGGACGGAGGTCTTCGCCGCGCGAAGCTGCAAACCGCCCGTGCCGAGGTGAGGAAGCTGGAGGAAGATCGCCAGCAGCTCGCGCTTCGCATCGGCGAGGAGGTCACCACCGCCTTGCTGGAGCTGCGAGCCGCGGAGAAGAACGTTGCGGTAGCCCGGGTGGGTGCCGCAGCCGCTGAGGAAGACTACCGGGTCGCACTCCTCCGGTACACGTCGGGGAAGGGAATCAACGTCGAGGCGCTGGATGCGCTCGCGGCAAGCGTCCGAGCCCAGAACAACCAGGTCCAGGCACTGTTCGACTACCAGGTAGCTCAGGACCGCCTGACGCGCGCAGCCGGCCTGATCGAGCCGGCTGGGTCCCTGAAGTAAGTGGACCCGATGGCGGCACCCCACCTCGATCGTCCCACCGTTCCGGCCGCTGCGCAGCCGGCCCCGTTCTGGGCCGAGCCGCCGGATCGGGTTGCCGCAGCTCTCGGGTCGGACGCGATCCGCGGGCTGAGCCCGGACGAGGCGGTGAGCCGGCTGGCCCGAGGCGGCCGGAACGAGCTGCGCCAGGCAGCAGGCCCGAACCGCTGGGCGATCTTCCTCGGTCAGTTCAAAAGCCTGGTGATCTGGGTCCTGATCGGAGCGGCGGTCGTCTCCGTAGCCCTCGGGGAAGTCGTCGACGGCATCGCCATCTTGGCGATCGTCTTGCTGAACGCCGGCATCGGTTTCGCGCAGGAGTTCCACGCGGAGCAATCACTGGCGGCGCTGCGCCAGCTCTCCGCTCCCCTCGCTCGGGTGATCCGCGGTGGAGCTGCGCAGGTGGTACCGGCGGCTGAAGTCGTTCCGGGAGACCTCCTGGCCCTGGAAGCAGGCGACCTCGTCGCCGCGGATGCCCGGCTGGTCACGGCCGACTCACTGCGGGCCGGGGAGGCGCCGCTCACGGGAGAATCGGAGCCGGTGCGAAAGGACGCAACATTCGCCGGAACATCCGAGACACCGTTGGCGGACCGGCGCTGCATGGTCTACCTCGGCACTTCCATCACGAGCGGACAAGGACGGGCCGTCGTGGTGGCGACTGGCATGGGCACCGAGGTGGGCCGCATCGCCTCCCTGCTCGATCAGGCTGACGACGGACAGACCCCTTTGCAGCGGCGCCTCGATCACGTCGGGCGGTTCCTGCTGACCGCCAGCTTCGCTATCGTCTTCCTGGTCTTCGTGCTGGGCGTGCTTCGCGGTGAGGCGCCCGGCCGGATGCTGCTGACCGCGATCAGTCTCGCTATCGCGGCCGTTCCGGAAGGGCTACCGGCGGTGGTCACCATCGCACTGGCCCTGGGGGTGAGCCGGATGGTGCGGCGCCGGGCGCTGATTCGGCGGCTGCCCGCGGTCGAGACCCTGGGCTGTGCAGAGGTGATCTGTACGGACAAGACCGGAACCCTCACCGTGGGCACGATGACCGTGCGCCATCTCCGGATCGGCGACCGCGAGTACCAGGTGACCGGCGAGGGCTACGAACTATCCGGCGCGGTTCTCGACGGAGGCGTCCCAGCGGCAATGGACGATACGGCGTTGAGGCTGTTCCTCACGGCTGCCGCCGGCTGCAGCGAAGCGGAAGTCCAGTCCAGTCCTGCCGGCGTTCGGGTGATCGGTGACCCCACTGAGGGTGCCCTCCTGGTGGCGGCGGCCAAGGTCGGCCTCTCTCGCACGAAGCTGGAATTCGCTTACCCACGCGTACGCGTCTGCCCCTTCGATTCCCAGCGGAAGCGAATGACGATCGTGCGTCGCGTAGTCGGTGGCTTGCGAGGTTTGACGAAGGGCGCTCCGGACATGCTGCTCCCGCTATGCACGCGAATGATGGACGCGGATGGCAGCATCCGGCCCCTGGGTCAGGAGGAACGCGCCGCCATCCAGGAGGCCAACGCCGCCTACGCGGGCCGTGCCTTGCGGGTGCTGGCGGTGGCCCACCGGAACCTGTCCGAGGGCGAAGCGGCGTCGCCGGACGAGGAACTGGAAGCGGATCTTACCTTCCTCGGACTGGCAGCGATGCACGACCCGCCTCGCGCAGAAGCCCGGGACGCCGTGCTGCGGTGTCAACGAGCGGGAATCCGCGTGGTGATGATCACGGGAGACCACCCAGCCACGGCACGGGCCGTGGCGGCCGACCTGGGCATCCTCAAGGAAGCGGACCAGGTTGCTTCCGGAGTGGAGCTGCAGCGGATGACGGACACCGAGTTGGCCGACAGGGTGAGCGGCATCTCGGTGTTCGCGCGGGTGACGGCCGAAGACAAGCTCCGGATTGTCCGAGCGCTCAAGTCGCGCGGGCTCACGGTGGCGATGACCGGCGACGGAGTGAACGATGCGCCGGCCATCCGCGAAGCCGCCATCGGCGTGGCGATGGGTCTCAGCGGCACCGAGGTCACTAAACAGGCAGCCGACATGGTGATCACGGACGACAGCTTCGCTTCCATCGTGGCGGCGGTAGAAGAAGGGCGCGGGATTTACGACAACATCAAGAAGTGCCTCCAGTACCTCCTGGCGGGAAACACCGCCGAGATACTCGTGATGCTGGTCGCCGTGCTGGCCGGCTGGCCCGTGCCCTTGCTGCCGCTGCAGCTTCTGTGGATCAACCTGGCCACGGACGGACTCCCGGCGCTGTCGCTGGCCAGCGACCCGGTAAGTCCGGACGTTCTCGCGCGGCGTCCTCGCAAGCAAGATGAGCGACTGGCCGATGGGGGATTCCTCCGTTCCGTCATGGCTACCGGCTGCCTCACCGCGACGGTTTCCCTGGCTGCTTACTATTGGGGACTGCGTGTCGAGTCGGACCTGCCAGCCGCGAGGAACTACGCGTTTACGGTCCTCGTCTTTGCGGAGCTACTGCGCTCATTCGGAGCCCAATCGCCTGACCGGCCGCTCTGGAGGCTAGACCGGCCGTGGAACCGGGGGCTGGCCGTGGTGGTGGTGCTTTCGGTCTTCGTGCAGTTGCTCATTCACCATGTCCCGCTGCTGCAGCACCTCTTTGGTATCTCCCCCGTCCCTCCCGTGACTTGCATCGCTCTTCTGGCGGTGGGCGCGATTCCTCTTGCGCTCCTCGAAGTTTACAAGGAATTCACCTCCCACTCCCGTCACGGTGCCGATTGATCCAAGGCCCGGGCCGGCGATGCGACAGGTTCGGCACGAGAGCCGGGAGGGACGGGGCATCGCGGCCAGCCCCAGCGGTAGTCGGAAGACTCTGCTTTGATGGAGCCGGATCCGTTTGACGCGCGAGATCGAGCCGAGGAACCCCCATTAGCAGTGGGGCATCCTCGGCTCCGTCGCTCATCACAATCAGCATGCGACCGCGCATTCGCTGCTGGTGCAATGCTTGCCCAATCGGGACGGGCGATCAATACCACTCGTGTTCGAACAAAAGCCGCACTTGCGTACTGCTCCGGTCGTTTAGCCCGAGTGCCCCGGTCAGGATTAGACGATTCTGCTGGTCAAATGCGTGTCCTGCCACCGGACCGATCGAGTACTCTTTCTCGGTAAAACTTCCGAAGGTCTCGAAGCCGACCCAACTCGCTTTCGCGTTGTGTTCTCCCGTGATCAGGTGGGAGAGACCGGTGGAGTAACCCCACTCAAACGGTTCGCCGTCCTCCAGGTGCTGCTCCCCAATCAGGTTGAACGACCACAGATTCCGACCTGTCACATAGGTCGTGATCAGCTTCCCCTCGACTTCCCAACTCTCGCCGGATTCCTTTGCCACTTCAAAATAAAGGGCTGGTAGCAAACGCCGCTGCTTATAGTTTCCAAGCCGGTAACGCTGTTCCAGCTTGAAACCCTCTACTTCCCAATGGTCGCCGTGCTCTCGCTTGAGAAGCAAATAGGGAGCAGCAAGGTAGCGGTCGGTGATCCCGTACTCGAATTCGAGCTGGGCATCCACCTCTCCACCCCGCTCCTGCGTCCAGTAGAACTCGATTTCCTTCTCGTTCTGACCTGGTGTAAACCAGTCGTAGGTATAGGCGAAGTTCCGCCGATCCGCCCGTGCTGGCCCTGCTAGGCCGACCAGCAGCAGACCAGCAGCCACCATGGCTCTGGCAGTTGATGTGCGCACTATGTTCTCCGGTGCGAGCTAGAGGAGCCTCGGGACCGTGACTCCTACCGCTCCATTGATTGATTGCCGTCATCGGAGTAGTAGCACATCCGAAAACCAATGTCACGATAAATCGAATTACTATTTAGGTGAGGCTAAATTGACTTCGTTGCCATGGTAAGTGCTGATGTCTGTTAGAGAGGCGCCGGAGCGATCCCGCCCCGGGGGAGCCCAGCACCCGGGTGCGCGTGTTCGCAGTGCCCCGAACGAACCGCGCCTGACGGCGGTAGGGCGGGCTCGGCGTCGCCACGAGGAGTCCTCCCCTACCGCTGCCTCGGCCTACTTGTTCCCCCTGGTATTTGCCGGAACCAGGATGTTTGGGAGCAACGTGCCCGCTCCACTGGGCGACGGTTGCCACTGCCCCTCCAACTCCACCCGGTCACCGAGGCGGGAGTCGAGTTGGCCGAGCAACTGCGGGGCCTCCGTGGAGGGCTGGAGCGACAGTGTCACGGGCGACTTCATCTCGTCCAACTCCAGCGCGAGGCCATCGCCCTGCTTGACGAGTTTGCCCGTGACGCGCAGCGCGACTCCCCCTTCGATGGGCTTGTAGCCCGCATCGTGGATCGTCTGCTGCATCCTGGCGAGGTCCGGCCAGAAGCCGGGCTTCATCCGCACCGCCATGTGCGGTGGCTTGATGATCAGTTTTGCGTCGGACACGCCATCCAGGCGTGTGAGCCCCTTGCGGAGCGTTACACCTCAAGTCGCTCACGTGGCTCCCTTGACACCGAGCTTCACCTGCTTCACGTCCGCGAAGCCCGGAGGGGCGATGAGCGCCAGGAGCATTCCCCCAGCCAATAGTCGATCTATCGTCAGCATCGGTGAGTCTCCTTTAGAAGAAGGTCTCAAAGGCGAAGCGGACCTCGTACGGGAAGTCCGCGTGGTCGGCCGGGCCGCTCCGCACGAATGGAACGAACACGCCCAACCGGAGTTGATGGTTGCCCCGCGTGGCGATCGGCGTGATTTGGACCCCGAGCAGGTGGTGCCCGTTTCCCGCATCCCGGCCTCCGCCCAGTGGGTCGGCGAGGTGGAACTCCCCGTGCAGCCCCAGCGCCAGGTTGAAGCCCAACTCGCTGGCCTCGTTCGGCCGGATGAGCCACCGGCCGTAGGCGGTGTCCACTTCCAGCATGTCACCCATGCGGAAGCCGCCGCCGAGATCGCGGTGGTACATGAGGCTGGCCCAGACGGTGTCCTCGACCCGCTCCCGGTCCCAGGCATAGCCCAGGAGCAAGCCGAGGTTGCCCGTGCCGGTCTGGTCGTGAGGATCCGCCCGCCGACCGCCCAGATCACGGTGACCGTCTTCGCCGGTAGGGAGCTTCAGTCCGTAGAGGAGCGACTGCTGGATGTTCAGTCCCTCTTCCTGGTGCGCCGAGAAGCGGCGCTTGGCGAGTAGCTCGATGTCCCCGAGGCCGTTGATCACCGTGCGGCGGGTCCGACCGGCCACCCGCTGCTCCCGGAGGCTCTGCATCCAGGGGATCTCAAGCATCAGGTTCAGCGCGGTGCTGGGGGCGTATTGGATCATGGTCTCCTGTTCCCACATGCGCTGCCTGATGCCGCCCGAGCGAGTTGATCCCGCATCACGGTAGCCGAAGCGCACCTCGGGGTGGATCACGCCGAAGCCGAAGACGCTCGGGGTCTCCCCCCACAACGGCTCGTGAGCGTGCGCTGGACTGCTGCCAGCGATCAGGAGACCGAGCACTGCGTACCAGAGACGGCGTGTCATGGTGCGTCCTCCTTGGGCGGCGTCTTGCCTTCGAGTACGGCCTGGACCGCAGCTTCCAGCAGGCGTTCGTCACCTTTAAGGAAGCCACTGTGGACGAAGCGGACCACCCCTTTGCGGTCGAGTAAGACAGCGGTGGGATGACCCTCTAGCTGATACCGCTTTCCGGTCCTCTCGTGGGGGTCCAGCACCACCGGATAGGTGATCCCGTGCTTCCTCAAGAAGGCGCGGACCTCGGATAGCTTCGGGTCCATCTGTGTGACCCCGACGAGCCGGAGACCCCGCTCGAAGTAGGTCCGGTGGAGCCGTTGAAGTTGTGGAGCCTCCACAACACAGCTCGGTCAACTCGGCCCCCAGAAGTCGAGCAGGACCACCTTCCCGCGCAGGGACGCAAGTGCGAGGGCTTTGCCGTCCGGCTTTCGTAGCTTGAATGCCGGAGCGGGCTTACCCAGCGGAAACTCGGCCCGAGCCGCCGGGGCTACCAGGCCGAAGAGCAGGCCGGATACCAACAAGGACCCAGCCTGCCACGCTCGAAGCGGGCGTAGTTTTCGTTCCATTGTGCTGCTCCATGCTGGGGGGGGGTCTGGGCGAACCTGACCCTCCCCGCCAACCCTATCGGACGAGCCGCCCCATTGAGTCGCAGCCCTTCATACAGCAGGGAGGCGAGGGCATCGCCTTGCTGGGGCAGCACAGCCTCCGTGCCAAACCGGTCACGGAGCAGTTCGCCGCCTGGCGCTGGGTCTTTCCGTGGGAGCCGCAGCACTCCTTTTCGCCGCAGCAAGAGGTCCCGGAGAGGCAGCACTTGGCCTTCTCCGGCTGGTCGCAGCAGTACTTCGCCTCGGCACAGCAGCGAGTGTGCGAAGCACAGCACGAGGGGCTATGAACTGCGCGCTCGCCGGAGCGGCACCCGCAGCAACGGTGGTGAAGAGGGCCACCATGGCCCCGAAACGAGCAATCTTACCGAACATCGCAACCATCCTCTCTGCCCACTCGGGCAGCAAACGTCTCGCCGAGTTGTCTCGGGAGAGTCCGTCGGAAGTAGTGGAAGCAGCACGCCGCTTCCCGGCCAGCCCTGACCCGGTTGAGGGTCAACGCAGCCGACGACCGGTTGAGGTTGGTTAGCGGAACGGAGGGGCGCGAGCAGGCCCGGTGGGTAAGAGGGGCGGTGGACGGTAACCACCCGTATCCACCAACCATTGGAGGTGGCCCACCACGCCCTGCGGCAGCAGGAGCGAACCTGGCAGGAGTGCCGTCTCTCCCGCGTCGATCAGCAGCAGCTTGGCCGGGTCGGTGACTGCCGTTAACTGCGGCCGATCCACCTGGTGGAAGCTGCAGTGGTCGTCACCCTGCCACTGGCTGTGGGCGGGAGCTGGACCTCCCATGCCCGGAAGCGCCCCGTGGTGACACCGCTGGGTGCGAGGCTTCTCGCAGCAGGAATGGACCCGGCACTGTCCACCGGCGCACTCGTAACCCTGCTTACCGGACGCCACACAGGGAGTCCCGTCCGGGCACGACCACTCGGCCCGGACCGGAGCCAGGGGAGCGGTAAAAAGTGCCAGAACCAGCAGCAGGACGAGTCGTAGGCGCATAGTCGATGCGACCATGGTCAAGGTGCCGTGACGATTGTTTCTCTATACGCACCATGCCCAGGAGACATCAGCATCAAAACAAACCAGGTATGGCTCGCGGCTACAGTTGGCCGACGCCCGCTGCGCGGTCCGGCGGGGAGGTCCGCCAGAGGGGCCACTCATTGGCGCGGTTTGTCGATGCAGCGTTACGATGCGAAGAGTCCGAGAGATCCACCAGACACCGTGGGGCACGCAACAACCCTTTTGTGTTGTGCGTTTCGAGCGGCAGTGACTGTCATGTCATTGGATGAGTGATTCCGTCAGACGTGCCGGTGCCGGTGGTGGATGTCCGGGTAGTGTGGGTGGGAGTGGGTCAGCGGCTCGTGGACGTGCGGGTGGGTGTGCGGCTCTCCAGGCTCTTCATCGCCGGTGTGGGCGTGTTGGTGGTGCTCGTCGTGATAGTGCCGGTGCGAGTGTAACATCCGCTCGTGCGTGTGCTGATGTTCGTGCTTCTCCGTGAGGTGCAGCCAGACGCCCCAGCCCATCAGACCCGCCGCCGCGAGGAACCGAAGGCCGACCGGCTCTCGCAGGACCAGCAGCGCCACCGCCGCGCCGACGTACGGCGCCAGCGAGAAGTAGGCTCCCGTCCGAGCCGAGCCAATGTGCCGCAGCGCCAGCACAAAGAGCACCAGGCTCAACCCATACCCAAGAAACCCCACCACCAGCGCGAAGGGGAGCGCCGGGCTGAACGGCACGCGGGCACCGAGCGCCAGCGCGATCCCGAGGTTCACCACTCCGGCACAAGCGCCTTTGATGGCTGCCACCTGGAGCGGGTCCCCGGCGGAGACCTTCTGCGTCAGGTTGTTGTCGATGCCCCAGCAAAGGCATGCGCCGATCACCGCCAGCGCCCCCACCGGCAGCGAGAAGCCGCCTCCCGTCTGCCAGGAGAGCAGCGCCCCACCCGCGAGAATCAGGACCATACCGAGCGCGATCCGGCGATCGAAGTTCTCCCGGAAGACGAACCAGGCGAGGAGGGCCGTGAAGACACCTTCCAGGTTCAGCAGGAGCGAGGCGGTAGAGCCTGGAGTGGCCCGCAACCCGATCATCAGCAACATCGGCCCGAGGACGCCGCCAAAGACCACCGCACCGGCCAGCCAGGGATAGTCCGTTTGAGTCAGCGGTGCCTCCTGGGAGCGGGCTCCCCTGATCCACCGCATCACCGTCAGCCCGATACCGGAGCCGAGGTACAGCAGTCCGGCCAATAGCACTGGCGGCAGGTCGCCCAGCAGTCGCTTGGCGAACGGCGTGCTCGCTCCGAACAGCGCCGCCGCCAGCACGGCGTAGCCGATGCCGGAGTCGGTTCGGCCCGTTCGCACCGCTGCGTCGCTCATCTCGTCCTCTCCCGGCGGCACTCCGCCCGTGACCGTATACCCGGCTGCGATGAACGGGTCTCCTCTAAATGCCCTGTTCGCTCCAGTCTCCGGTTCGGATCTTTACGTTGCCGGTGACTGGCTCCCCAGACGCCCCGGTATGCCACTCGTCTTTCTGCTGCTCCTCGCCGAACTGGGCGGCACCCACCCGATAGAAGAGCGCAGGGGTCACCACCTGGTCCAGGAGGGTGCTGCTGATCAGCCCGCCCAGGATCACCACAGCGATCGGATGGAGTAACTCCTTGCCGGGCTGGCCGACGGAGAGCGCCAGCGGGAGTAGCCCGAGCGCGGCTGCGAGGGCGGTCATCATGACCGGAGCCAGGCGCTCCAGCGTGCCGCGTAGGATCATCGCCTCCCCGAAAGTCTCCCCCTCCTCGCGCATCAGGTGGACGTAGTGGGAGAGCATCATGATCCCGTTCCGGGTGGCGATCCCGAACAGCGTGATGAAGCCGACCAGCGAAGCCACCGAGAGGACGCCGCCAGTCATGAACACCGCGATCACACCGCCCACCATCGCCAGGGGGAGGTTCACCATCACCTGGAGCGCCAGCCGCCAGGAGCCGAGCGCCACATAGAGCAGTAGGAAGATCGCGACCACGGTGAACGTGCCGAGCAGCAGGATGCGGCCCGTCGCGGACTGCTGGCTCTCGAACTGCCCGCCGTATTCGACAAAGTACCCCGGTGTCCAACCGCTCTGTACGGATTTCATCCGGGCCTGCAGGTCCGTCACGACGCCGTTCAGGTCGCGGCCCTGGACGTTCGCCTGCACTACAATTCGGCGCGAGACGTTCTCCCGGTTGATGGTGTTCGGCCCCGTCGTCCGGGTCACTTCGGCAAGTTGGCCGAGCGGTACTTTCGCGCCGGTAGGCGTGTCCACGAGCGTCCCCCGGATCACGTCCATGTTGCTGCGGGCCGCTTCATCGAACCACACGACCAGGTCGTAGGTACGCTGGCCCTGAAGCACCTGGGAGACCGTCTCGCCGTTCAGCGCGGCTTCGAGCGTCTCCGCCAGCACCATCGGCTGGAGGCCGTACCGGGCGGCAGCCTCGCGGTTGATGCTCACCCGCACTTCCGGCACCTCGATCTGCGGCTCCACCTGGAGGTCCACTATCCCTGGTACGGAGGCCATCGTGACTCGGACTTCCTCCGCCCGGCGTCGAAGCTGCTCCAGGTCCGGCCCGTAGACCTTCACCGCCAGCGCGGCACGGACGCCGGAGGACAGGTGGTCCAGTCGGTGCGAGATCGGCTGCCCGAGCGCGATCACCGCTCCGGGAATGAGCTTGACCTTGCTGCGGATCTCCGCCTGGATCTCCTTGAGTGGCCGGTTGGACGGCTTCAGACCGATGTCGATTTCGGAATAGCCTACCCCTTCCGCGTGTTCGTCCATCTCCGCGCGGCCGGTGCGGCGACCCGTGTGGATCACCTCGGGCACGGAGAGGATCTGCTTCTCCACCAGGCTCCCGATCCGGCTCGACTCGGCCAGGGAGGTCCCAGGCGGCAGGATCACGCTGGCGTTGAGGGAGCCTTCGTTGAACGGCGGCAGGAACTCCCGCCCCATTTGGGAAAAGAGGGAGCCCGCGATCACGACCATCACCAGAGCCACCGCGATAACTGTGCCGGAGTGTCGGATCGACCACCGCACCAGTGGCGCGTCCAGCCGCTTCAGATGTGCGACGAGCCAGGTGTCATTGTGGGCGAGTTGTTCAGCTGTTCGCGGCTGGCGCGTGGGTCGGTGCCGGGCCAGGAGAAAGGCGCAGAGGGCCGGGGTGACCGTGAGCGACACCAAAAGCGAAGCAGCGAGGGCGATGATGAAGGCCAGCCCCAACGGGGCGAAGACACGGCCTTCCATCCCCTCCAGCGAGACCAGCGGGACAAAGACCGCGATGATGATCAGCGTGGCAAAGAAGATGCTGTTCCGCACCTCCGCGCTGGCCCGGTAGACGACCTGTAGGGGATGATCCGGGTTCGGCTTCAGCCGGTTCTCCTTCAAGCGGCGGTAGACGTTCTCCACGTCCACAATGCTGTCGTCTACCACCAGGCCGATGGCGACCGCCAGCCCACCCAGGGTCATGGTGTTGACGGTGATCCCGAGCCGGTCCAGCACCAGCATCGCCACCACGAACGAGAGCGGGATCGCGGTGAGCGCGACGAATGTGGCCCGCAGGTTCAGTAGGAATACCATCAGGATCACGAAGACCAGGATGCTGCCGTCCCGCAGCGCCTCTTCCACGTTGCGGATGGCGGTCTCGATGAAGCCGGACTGCCGGAAGATGTGACGGTTAATCTCCACGTCCGCCGGGAGTGACCCCTGTACGTCGTCCAGCGCCTGGTCAAGGGCCTTCGTCAGCTCCAGGGTGTTCGCGTTCGGCTGCTTCTGCACGGAGAGGACGACAGCGGGCTCCGCGCTCACGCTGGCATCTCCCCGAGCCAGCGGTTTGCCGAGCTTCACTTCCGCCACCTGGCCGATGGTGACCGGCACCCCGTTGCGGACTGCCACAACGGTGTGCGCGATGTCCTCGATGGAGCGGACACGCCCCATGATGCGGACCACTGCTTCCTGCGCTCCGCTCTGGAGGAAGCCGCCGGTGGTGTTCTGGTTCGAGCCCTTCGCGGCGTGGAGCACCTGCTCCAGCGTCACCCCGTACTGCTGGAGTCGGGCCGGGTTGGTGAGCACCTGGTACTGCTTGGTCCCGCCGCCGATCGGCACCACCTGCGACACTCCAGGTACTCCCAGCAAGCGCTGCCGCACCACCCAATCCCCGAGGGAGCGGACTTCGAGCGGTGACGTGGTGCCGTCCTTGCTCGAGAGGGAGATCAGCATGATCTCCCCCATGATCGAGGAGATCGGTCCCAGCGAGGAGGTCATCCCCTCCGGGAGCCGTGCCTGGGCCAGTTGGAGCTTCTCGTTCACGATCTGCCGGGCGCGGAACACGTCGGTCTCCCACCCGAACTCCACCCACACGATGGAGAGGCCCGCGCTGGAGGCGGAGCGGACGCGTTGCACGCCGCTGGCCCCGTTCATCATCGTCTCGACGGGGAAAGTGACCAGGGCCTCCGTCTCCTCCGGGGCCAGGCCGTGCGCCTCGGTGAGGATCGTCACCACGGGGCGGTTTAGGTCCGGCAGCACGTCCACCGGCATCCGCGCCGTGACGCCAGTGCCGTAGATAAGAAAGAGCACCGCCGCGCAAACCACCAGGACCCGGTAGCGAATGCTGAACTCGATGGCACGGTTGAGCATGGCCTACTTCCTCACTTTCGCGAGAAGCTGGTACGCGCCCTGGACCACGACCTGCTCGCCCGGCTTCACGCCGGACTCGATCACCACCTGGTCGCCGAGCGTAGCCCCCACTTTGACCACCGTGCGCTTGTAGGCGTCCTCGGACTGCCTGATGAAGACCACCTGCTCCCCACCCTGCTCCTGGAGCGCCGCCGCCGGGATCACCACGGCGCCGCCGGACCCCGAAGCGATGATCACCCGGACGAACATGTTCGGCTTCAGCACCTCGCCGGGGTTCGCCACCACGGTCCGCACGCGCACCGCCCGCGTCTGGGGGTGTACCTCGCCGCTAATGTAAGCAATGGTGCCTCCGAAGGAGCGGCCGGGCACCGCATCGGCGCTGATCGTGACCTGCTGGCCGACGCGGACGCGGTGCAGGTCCTTCTCGAACACGTCGCTTTCGATCCAGACGGAGTTGGCGTTGAGCACCGTGCAGAGCACCTCGCCCGCCGCCACCGTCTGCCCGACATTGACGGGCCGGGTCTCCACGACGCCGCCGATCGCAGCGGTGATGGTCACCTGATTGCCGCTGCTGGTGTTGACCCCCAACAGTTGCAAGCGGTTGAGCGCCGTGCGGACCGCCTGTCCGGCACCCGCTGCCGCTGCATCTGCCTCGCGCACCTCGCTGCGGACCGCTTCCAGTTGGGCGCGGGCAGTCTCCACGCCCCGCGTCTCGGAAGCGATCAACGCGTCGGCCGCTTCCACTGCCTTCTGCTGCCGGGTAACCCCGGCCTCGGCCGAGCGGACCCCTAACTGCGCGGCATCGAGATCCGCCTGGGCGGACTGCACCTCGCGGGCATCCCGGAGGTTCTCCCGCTCGATGCGCTCTTCACGGGTGACAGCGGCGCGGGCGATCTCCAACTGGCGCTCCGCCGTGGTCACGCGGGTGCGGGCCTGACTGGCTGCCGCCTGCGCGGTATCGAGGTCTTTCCGCGCAACTACGCCTTCTTTGAGGCCCTGCTCCAGCCGTCGGATCTGGGCTTCCTGGGCGGAGAGGGCGGTCTGGGCCTCCCGCAATTCCCCTTCCGCCGCCGCCAGTGTCGAGCGGGCAGCTTCCACCGGACCCTGGGCGAACGCCCCCGCGGAGGCGAGGCTCTGCTGCCGCGCCAGGGTCTTACGAGCGTTCTCGACCTTACCCCGAGCCAGTTCAAGGTCGGCCCGCGCCCGCTCCACCTCCGCCTGCGCTTCCGACTTCTGCGCCCGCACCCGGTCGAGCGCCGCTTCCGCTTCCCCGACCTGGGAGGCAGCGCGGTTCACCTCGGCACGAGCCCGGCCGCGACTCGCCTCCGCCTGCCGTTGCTCGGAGCGGGCACGCGTTAGTGCTGCCTGGGCTTCACCCACTTCCGTGCTGTCGATCACCGCCACCACTTGGCCCGGCGCAATTCGCTGGCCGGGCGTCACGTTGACGCGGACCAGCCGTCCGCTGACCCGCGAGTTCACGTTAATCATCCCGTTGGGGTTGGGGCGGACCTGCCCGGTAGCGGAGAGCCCGCCGGCCAGCGGTTTCGTCACGGCTGGGACGGTGCGGAGGTCGATCGCCTTCGCGGCGGCAGGGGCCAGGTTCACCACGTCGGGATCGGGCGGAGCCATCTCCTCGTTTTCGATGGAGAGCCGGAAGCGGTACGGGGGACGCTCCTGGAACGCGGCGTCCTTCAGGTCGGCGGTCGGATACGCCCGTAGCGGTTCGGGCACGCTCCCGAAGGTGCTGGCGACGGCGATGTGCCGTCCATCCGGCCCATGCATGTGCCCCGTCTCTTCCTCCTGGGCGCGTGCGGAAGCGAGGGGGAGCAGACCGGTCAGCAGGAAGAGAATTCCCAGCCCGGTCGCAGCCTGCCGTCCGCTGCGCCGCCCGAGCAAGTAGGCGACCAGCACCAGCGCCATGAGACCGACGAGGCCCGCGCCCAGCACCAGCGGCGAGTGGGACGCCTCCTTTTTCCCGGCAGCAGGCTTCGGACCGGGCACCCAGATCGGAAACTCCAGGGTGAGCTTGGTGCCGTCCGGCATGGTGACGTTCTCGGTAATCTCGTACTCGCCGGGCTGCTTGTACATCATGTGGGAGCCGTAGACGCCGTTCTCCGGCTCGTAAGAGTTGTGCTCCTTGTGGATGACGGCGTTCGGATCGCCCTTCTTGTGAACCACCGAATGCACGTCGCACCCTTCGACTACCGCACCACCTTCTTTGCCCGGCTTGCGGGTATCCAGGATCATCAGGTCGTGGTGCGAGAGGATGCTCTTCCCGGCGGCGGGACCGAAGGTGCTGGCGACCGCAATGTGCCGCCCGTCCGGGCCATGCATGTGTCCGGCTTCTTCGTCTTGCGCGAGGACCGGGACTCCCAGGAGCAGGAGCGAGAGAGCGAGGGTAGAGAGGTAATGCTTCATCGTGCTATTTCCGCTCCGGAGACGTGGGGACCGGCTCCATGCCGGTGGCAATGCCGACGGCCCGCTCCAGCGCCACCTGCGCCCGGAGGGCCTCGGCGAGGCTGGTGAGGTACTCCGTCAGGGCGAGGCGCACTACCCGCTGCGCCTCCAGGACCTCCAGGAAGGAGGTGAGCCCGATGTCGAAGCCCGAGCGGCTGGCCTTCAGAAGCTCCTGGCTGCGGGGGAGAATGGTCTGCCGGTAGTTGAGGGCGATCTCGCGGGCGGCAGCCAGCTCCGCCGCAGCCCGCTCTACTTCCACGGTCAGCGTGCGGCGGACCACTTCCAGCTCTGCTTTCCGCTCCTTCACCCCTGCGCGGGCGCGATCCACGTCGGAGCGAATGCGGCCCCGGTCGAACACGGGGACAGACAACCGCACCTGGAACCCGAGGTCCCGGCTGCGGAAGGCATCCCGGTCGAGGCTCCAGAAGTCACTCGCCAGCTCCGCGAAGAGGTCAGGGCGGCGCTGGGAGCGGGCCACGTCCACGTCCCCCTGCCGGGCCTCCACGAGCGCCCGCGCCGCGGCCAGTTCAGGTCGCCGGTCCAGCGCCTGCTGAACGAGCTGCGCGGCGGCGACCGGAGCGGCCGGAATTTCCAGCTCCTCGGTGAGGGTTAACACGGTTGCGGGCTCCTGCCCCAGCAGCCGGTTCAAGAACGACTGCCAAGCCACGGTGGCTCCGTGAGCACGGATCACGTCTTGTTCTGCGCGACCTACTTCGATCTCCGCCCGCGTGACCTGGACGGCCGGTGCTTCCCCGATCTCTACTCGTCGCCGGACGGCAGCTCGCAACTGCCGGACCAGCGCGGTGGTCTCTTGCGCGGCGGCTTCCACGACCTGCGCCTGCGCCAGTTCGTAGTACGCCAGCCGTACCTCGCCTGCCGCGAGGAGCCGGGCCTGCTCCAGCTCCGCCTGCGCCGCCGACAGTTCTCCCGCCGCGACCCGCGCTTCGGCCGAGCGTTTCCCGGCGATGTCGAACCGCTGGGAGAGCAGCGCGTTCCCGTTGGTGAAGCCGACACCGGGAGCCAGCTCGGCCTGTGGGTTGTACGGCGCACGGGCACCGCGCATTGCCGCGCCAGCCGCCTCGACCCGGCTTCGGGCAGCGGCGACGGCGGGACTCTGCTCAATGGCTCGGCGTACCGCGTCCGCGACCGAGAGGTGCGGTGGGTCCGCCTGGAAGGCAGCACCGGCTACGGGCTGCAAGCCTATCAGGAGCAGCATGACCTTCAATCCATATCGCCCCAAGGTCCAAGCGGCAGTGCGTCGGTGCTGGTCTACGATTGACAGTAGCATTTGGGCATCAGGGGAGGGCTCCTCCGGGCGAAGGAAGCGGTTAGTGATGGACGAAGAACTCGACGGCGTGGCGGAGCCAGAAGGCGAGCGGGAGCAGCGCCGAGACGCTCATCGCGGGGAGCAGCCAGGTGCCCCAGGTGGTAGAAGTCGAGACGGGCGCGAGAAGTGCCTTCACGCGGCCCTCGATGTCGTCCGAGTGCCCGGCGAAGGCCGAGAGAGCAGCCTCCCGCACGGGCTGACCGCACATCAGACGTGCGACGTGAACCAGCGCGGCAGCTACATCGGCCCGGCTCCCTACCTTATAACCGGCCTCGGCGTCACAATCGCGCTCGGCGGCACGCGACCAGTCTCGCAGGAGCAAGAAGCCGCCGGGGAGGAGCAAGAGGCCGTAGCAGAGCGTCAGGAGCGGACGCACGAGCGGATCGCGGCGGCGGAGGTGCGCCCTCTCGTGGGCGACCATCGCCGCCTGCTCGGAGGGAGTGAGTTCCGCCAGCAAGCCTTCTGTGACGTAGATCGCCGGACAGATGATCCCCAGCGTGAAGCAGAAGGGACGCGCGGAAGGGAGGCGGTGGTAATCTCCGAGTGCCGGGGTAGTCCCGTGCTGGAGCGCCATGCGGCGGAGCGCCGCTTCGTAGCTGCAGATGCGCGACGCCTGGTAGACGGTTCGTCCCACCGCCAACGCCGTCAACCCCAGCAGCAGTGCATTCCCGAAATGGAGGCTTCCGTGCAGGAACGGGGTAGCGTGGATAGTCCGCTCCCAGAGGTGCCAGGTCTCATGCCAGGCCCCGAGGGGACCGGTCGCGCTGGGCTCCACGAGCGCAAAGACAGGGGTCGCCAGGACGGCCAACACGGGGAGGAAGGCGCACCAGGTCGCCTCCGAGGCGGTGGGTACCCGGCCCGCACGGGTGGTCCACAGTCGCGCCGCGAGCGCCGCCAGCAGCCCGGAGGAAGCCGCACCGTACGCGAACGCGAAGAAGCCCAGGAGCGGCCAGAGGTCAGGCATCGTCCGCCTCCCTGTGGCGTTCCACCGCCTCCTGAAGTAATGCAAGCTGCTCTTCGGTCAGGCCCGGCGCGGGTTTGACGAAGAAGGAAGCCACGGCATGTGGGAACTGCTGGACGAGGCGGTCAAGCGTGGCCGAGACGATCCGGCGCTCCAACTCTTCCCGCGTCACTGCCGCCGCGTACCGGTATGCTTTGCCGTGCTTCTCGCGGGAGAGGATGCCCTTCTCGGCCAGGCGCTCCATGGTGGTCTTCACCGTGTTGTAGGCCAGTTGGTGGTCGCCGGGGAGCGCGGCGTGTACATCGCCCACGAGCACCGCCTCTGACCGCGCCCAGACGACCTCCATGACGGCGGTCTCCAGATGGCCGAGCGGGCTGGCATCGCCGGTCTTGCTCGGCGTGAAGCGACGGAAGGGCTGCATACCGGCAGTTTATCCGCCCAGAACTACTACGGTCAATGGTAGTTCCCGCCAGATCAATAAGGTAGCGAACTGCCAGTATCAGACGCTAAATTTAGTTTCGCAGATCTACGCGGAGGCTTCTCGGCGCAGCCGTGACCGGTGGCGCCGCACCGTTCGATTCGGCCCCAGGGAGTGAACCGAGGCAACCGCCGGCTCCACCGCATCGGAGGAGAGAAGGCGGAAGGTGCCTCGACTGTCGCCCTCGGACACGTAGGCGCGCTCGTCACGTTCCGCCGGGTTCGTCCAGAGGTAGACCTCCGGACGCCACGGGCTGACCCGGCGGGCCAGCCGCCCTAGGCGGGCTAGCACCGGCAGCGGGTTCCTTGGGTCTCGGAACTGGTACGTGCCGGTCGCGATCAGCACATGGGAATCCTCGGCGTAGGTCCAGTCGTGCCACTGCGCTTTGTCCCCGAGTTCACGGCGAAGATGCTCTTCGAGCATCGCTCGCTCGTTGGGCACGGCAGGGTGCACTGAAAGCCGGATGAGCGTTTGGTGAGGTAATCCAGGCATACGGACGAAGGAAGGCGTTCTGGGGGGTGGTGTGCTACCCTACGGTTCGCTCCCACCGCCGGGGCACCCTCCCAAGCAGAGGGCCGTATTCAGAGTCCACTGTGAGCGGACGCCGAATGGCGGACCAGGTCCATTTCGGCGTAGTCGCCTGCCGGGAGTTTCGACCTATGGCTGCGAGGAAGTTGGCCCTGCACACCGTGCTTACCTCACGCTCAAGAATAAGTGGAGGAGCGTGATAAGCGTCCCTCCGACCTGCTGGTGTCGCGTCCGATATAAATCGGACGCGACACTAAAGGACGTTTCTGCAATCCAGGGTTGCACTACGCAGGCGGCGTCACCATGTTTCGCTAGATAGTCCCGCACATACCTTAATCCTGCCCCATGGCGTCTGGACACATCGAAAGCAAGCATCGCGCCGAAGTCGTGGCCGTGACTGTACTTCGCCGATACAAAGCGCAACACGCCCTCAGTCAAGTACTTCCTCGCCAGGCCCTTCGCGCCCACCCTCTTGCATTCCAAGCCGAAGTATTCGCCATAGGTAAGGCTATAGATAACCTTCACGTCGATGCGCCCATTTGCCTTTGCCGCACCTGGGCTACGCGTGCCGACCTCTTCCTCGATACGCATCCGACCCCGCAGTTCGGGTCGTCGATCCTGCGCCGCCCGCATCTCCGTTCCGAGAAAGCCCGCAATGTCTGCCTCGGAAGACTGCTGGCTAACCAGCCCCGCCGAAAGCACGGCGGCCCATCCCGCTACCGCTAGATCCAACACAGTCGCGACGATATTGTGTGGAATCTGGGCTAGCCCTGTGCCCACGGCTGCCGGCTCATCGATTGGATTCACGATCTCTCCGGAGGTGTTCAGCTAGGATCGCGTCAGTATCGTTGAGCGCTGCCGCGCGGCTCCAGAAACGCCTTTGCGCTGGTTTGATAATGAAGAGTTGGTCGCCAGCGTACACGCGCAGGTGCCGGCGCGAATACACTTGACGCGTAACCTCCTGATCCAGCTGTGAAGCAATTTCCGTCAGAACTTCTCGAAGTTCGCGCTGTTCCGAGAAGGTGATCATCGGGCCAGCGCTTGGGCATACAAGCGAGAGTTGCACCACTTGCAGAGGCGAACCTGCGCTCTGGATGACTTCTGCCACCATCATTCGCTCTCCCAATGTTCGGAAGAACGCGTTGAAGCCTGTGAGAAGCTCGGTCGCGTAATCATCCAGCTCCTGCTTGCCGGGCGGCCTTACGGCCGCCGATTCGTCCCGTAAATTCGCAAAGTTCAAGCCGTCCCGAAGGAAGTCGTCGATCAGGATGCGCTCATGCCGTTCTATTCCGTATGCGGCGTTTACCGCGTCGTTCAACGCGTCTAGCAGTTGGTCTCTCTGCGGCACCGCGGCCGCTCGGCCCTCCGGTGTCTCAAAAAGCGAAAGTTGCGGGTCGAAAAGTCGGCTGTTATCCCGGAGGTGTCTTGCTGCTTGCGCCACCGCTTGGAAGAGTTGCGGCTCAAGCGCATCCGGGTCTGGAATCGGGAGCCGCAAGATATCGATCAGCATTACTTCCTTGCGCTCGACTCCCCACGATGAGCCGGTGAGGAAGAGCCAGTACAAGCAGAGTTGCGAGTTCAAGATCCCCACTAGGAAATCGCGGACCTCTGGTGAGCTTCCCGGAACGGGAAAGCCGAGGTAGCCGGCGTCGTACAGCAGGTCCTCTTCGACCACTGTGGCATAGAATCCGCGTTCTAGAGTGACGCCTCGCGTTGCCAGGAGAAGCGGGCCTCTGTAGATCTCCGGACGCGACGGCTTGTATTTGACTCGCGCGTCGGGCCGGCGCTGCCGAAGCTCCTTCGCACCCAAGTCGAAGGCTGGCAACTCGTTGGCGTACGCTACCCGTGTTGGCATGGTGTCGCTTAGAGTCCAGGGGCCGTTCCATTGGACGCCAGCTCCAGGCTTGGGCCAGTTGCAGCGAGTGATAAGATCTCGAAGCGTCAACAGCTCAGGTGCCGAACGCAGTCGCTGTATCAGCGCCACATCACGCGCGGTCCCCCAGGAAGCCACTTTGAGGGCGTCTTCGTCGCTTGCCGCTACTTCTACCGGCATCCGCACGACATCCTGTGGCCCCAGGCCCACGAGACCGTGAGATCGGTAGTGCAACGGGAGTTTGGGCGCGACCAGGGTCATCGTGCCGCCTGGCTCGGTAGGTCGGTTGTCGGCAAATGCGATGACTGTCGGCTGGTCGCTCGTTGGAAAAAGCGCGTGATGATGTAGATCCGAGAGATTGATCAGTGACTTTAAACCGATGTGGGAGAGAAGTGCCGAGCGGGCTCGCCGGGCCTCTGGCGTATGGCTGAAGAAGGGCTTTGCTCCCATGATCAGGCCTACTCGCGTTCCAGGGTGGCTGAAGTCGCCAATCCGCCAGAGAAACGCCTGATCCGGGTTATTGTCAGCCAACGGTCGCGGAGGGTCGTGTTGCTTGCAATAGGCTACACCGCTGGCGGCAGCCTCTCCTTTGGTCCAGGGCGGGTTGCCTACGATCGCGTCGAACTCGCGGTCAGCGAAAACGCGGGACCTCGTGTACGATGCGGCTTGGTCAAAGACATCGCCCACGAAGAGGTTTTTGCCGATTAGGTGGTCAAATCGGAGGGCATCCGGCGATGCCTCCTTGGCCGCAGGGTCGAGCTCTAGCGCCGTGAGGTATAGGCTGAAGGCCGTGATTCTGACACTTCCCTCGCTGACATCAAGGCCGAAGAGCTGCTGGTGCAGCGTGTCGCGCACGGTCTCGCGAGTCCAGGGTTCGCCAGCGGCTACCTTGGAAGCGACGAGCCTGCGCAAAGATTCGACCAGGAAGACGCCGCTGCCGCAAGCGGGATCGAGTATCTTCGCATTGGGGCGCAGGTGGGGAAATACTTGCGACAGCGTGAGATCGACGAGGCCTGTGGGCGTGTAATGCGTGCTTCGCTTGCTCGCTACCACGGGATCAAGTTCGTGCGCGAACATCTCGTAGATCGAGCTAATGAGTTCGATTGGGATCACGTCAAAACGATAGGGCCAGAAGGATAGCTGGCCGGTCCGGGGATTCGTGTGCAGGAGAAGGTCGCAGACTGTCTTGAGGTGTGACGAGGAAGCGTTCACGGCAGGCGCCATGTCCGGCGGAAAGAGGTCGCCGTTGAATTTGCGGGCAACCCAGTCGAACAGGGCTGCCAGGCTCTGCGGGTCGCGGAGCAACTCCGCTACGTCCTTCTCACCGAAGTCCTTTCCGACGAATCCCGAACGGATGATGCCGCGATCTGACAGGTACGCCGTAAAAATCGCTCGCAGCAACAGGGCCTGGGCCTCGCCCGGTTCCAGGCCCGTGCTCGCCAACGATTTTTGCGCGTCGCGGAGGTCACGGAGGAGCTCGGCATCCACTCGGTTCGTTCGACTGATCCGCTTATCGTGCCAGAAGGCACCCGTCTCGAACTGGAACCTGCCTGCAAATCGATTAAGGTCCCTCAACCCATCCAACGTCTTCTGAAATATGGCGAGCCGGAACTGGCCGGCGTTGCTGTTCTCCGCAGGCAGCGGGCGCGCATAGGAGTTGTAGATGTGGATCTGCTCCGGCGTGACCACCCAGAGCACTGGCGCGAGCCCGCTGTTCCAGGCATATTTACGCAGCGAGGCAAGCGTGCCTGCGTCAGGACGGGCATCCTCCACGCAGGCGAAATAGGCGCAAGGAGCACCGGCTAGCTCGTAGACCGCCTGAGCTCCCAGGGCGCTCGGATCAAGTGCAGAGCGGTACTTGATCGCCCGGTCGGCAATCGCCGGGTCCGACGAGCCTGGCCCATGGAGAGATCCCGCATCGAACACGCCGGGCAGGGGGCGTCCGTCACGATAGAAGCCAGCTGCTTCCAAGGTGTCGGCAAAGAAGTCCGGGACTGTCTGACTCATAGGGGCATATCGTTCAGGACGGTGCCAAGACAGGCAGCCTGCTTAGGCCGCCAGGGCAGCCTGCACTTGGGCAGCCATCTTCCCCAGGTCAAGCACAAACATGCAAAGCTGCTCCGGCTGGGCGAGCAGTGAGATCGTAATGTCGCCATGCCTCTCGTAGACGTCCACGCCATCGGTTATGAGAAACGTCTGGCTTAGCGGCGCCTCCAGGCCATCCCGTTGGCGAACGTAGTCCACGATCCGTCGAAGCTTCTGGAGGCTGATGCCGCGATCTCGAAGCTCCCTGGCGGCCCGCAGGGCCACCAGGTCGGCGAACGAGTAGAGCCGCTCCGAACCCTTGCCGTGAGCTTCCTCGATACTAGGACGAAGGAATCCGGTCCTTGCCCAACTATCCAAGGTGGCATAGGCTACGCCCGATAGCCGGCTGGCTTGGCCGGCCGTAAAGTAACTGATGTCGGCGGTAGGTAATTGAACCATTTCAATTACGTTGTATCCTGATCAGGCAGATTTGAGTCATTGACTGGGCCCAATGCTTCGAGCGATTCTGACGCCCACGATCCCGACCGGTGCACACTGCTTTCAAGTGCCCAGCAAGATCTCGGGCAGCGGCATCCATATCGCGGCGAGGTTGAAGGATACACAGAGGGTGGGTGATGCGAAGAGCCACCAGTCAAGGCCTCTGCGCCACCTGGACATCTGTCCGATGTGCGTCCACTGCGCAAAGTCGTTCGGCGTAGGGAAAGTAGCAGCGCCTGTCGAATGCAGTAGCGACACCAGAGCCGCACTAGGTTTAGGCACAACGATGGGGACGCGGCCCTGATTTTCGACCGGCTGTCTTACACACAGGTGGTCGCTGGTTCAAATCCTGCACCGCCCTCTTTCCACGTCCGGTGTGGTGTCCGGCGCAATTTATTTCAGGAGTCATAGCTCCAGTTAATAGATTGTGCTAAGCGCACCTATGTTCTGCGGGGTGCGATCGACTGGCGCCTTACCGCAATTTCGGATTGGTCCTAGAGACTTTCCGTGCCCGGGTCGAGTTCATCCTTCTGGAGAAGCCGGTGACCCAGGCAAGCTCATCCACCTCCCTCGCTTGCTGATGCGATCAGTGCCTACCTGGGTTGGCACGCGCTGCGGGGCTCCACCATCGCCGAGAGTTGGGGTGCGTGCTGCTCGCGTTTGCCGAGCTTGCGGGTAGTGATTAACCCGTTGATGCCGTCACGCGTGCCGCTTGTATCACGTTTCGGCGGTCCATCCAGGAACGCGGGCGTAAGTCTAATGCCCGAACGCCTGCTACCGGACGCTGATCGACTTCTGACGCCGGCTTGGCCAGGAGAAGCGGGTCACTATCTCGCCTACGGGCA
>Ga0255338_1000806_pt1 | contig 78310 bp, 50 predicted proteins | sample MeOH1_35cm_T4_19_FD_203715 | JGI IMG/M metagenome (GOLD analysis project Ga0255338, IMG submission 203715) | Sandy soil microbial communities from University of British Columbia, Vancouver, Canada - MeOH1_35cm_T4_195 | ecosystem: Engineered > Artificial ecosystem > Sand microcosm > Unclassified ... | reverse complement strand
CCCAGCGGCGGTGGGGCTGGCGCAGGCGGCGCGCAGCCTCCTCTACGGGGTGACCCCGGCGGACCTCCCCACGCTGTTCGGTGGCGCGGCGCTGCTGGGCACGGTGGGACTGATAGCTGCGTGGCTGCCAGCGCGGCGGGCGGCCAAGGTGGATCCGGGGCTCACCCTGCGGGCCGAGTAGAGGCCTGGAGCAAGCAGGGAGCTGCTGAGCCGCCGCAGGGCTCCACAGGACCGTGGGGCTACGAGTCCTGGGGAGGCACTCCGATGATCATCGCGACCACGCGCTCCTCTACGGGGGCAAGCAGGGGAATCTCGGCGAAGGCTCGCCGGAGCTCGTCGGGAGGAATCGGATCATCCGTGAGATACGGGGACAGCTCGGTCAGCTGCCACAGCCGCTTGCGACGGGAGCGACGCTCGAGTGCGGCTCGGACCCTCGGCCGTATCAGCCTGAGCCAGGCATCGCTGATCGAGCGCGGATCCGGGAATGGCTCCCGCTGCTTCTCCTTCGATGGGAACAAGGCGCCCAGGAGGTCTTGGTAGTCCTCCAGGAGGTCGAGCGAGCCGAGCCGCTTCATCTCCTTGCTCCACGCCTCGAGCGATTCCCTGAGGAGTTCGAGCGCCCTGCGCCGCCGCGAGGGGAGCAGCTCTGCTTCGCAATCGCGCAATCGCCCCGTGAACTTCGCCACCAGTGCCTGGGAGCGCTGGGTTGGTTCCGCTTGGGGACAATCCGGGCCAAGGCGCTTCTGCAACTCGTCCGCCACCTGGGCGAGATCGGTCTTCGGGGTGCCATCAGGCGTCTCGAAGAACACCCATCGTGGGGCCTGGCGGTGGAGCCCGCCCACGGCGATGAAGGCCCACGGCACCGCGCTCTGTACCGTACTGACGCAAGCGATGACCTCCGCCTGGCTTCCGCGCACGGCCTCGTAGTCTGCGGTTGGCACCAACCCACCGTCGCTTACGAGCGCGCGCACCGGCCGGAACGCGTCATACAGGTCCGCCGTATGCGCCTCCTGCTCTGGAGCGTCGACGTTGGCCTGTGCGGCGAGCTCCTTCACGTCCACCAGGGCTGGGTCCTCGGGCAACTGCAGGTTCGCGCCAATCAGGTCATTGACCAGGTCGTTGCGATCTCGGAGGACGTCGCGGCGCTGCGGCGCGAAGGGGACCGGATCCTTCGGCCACCAGATGCGCACGCGCTCGTGGGGACTGTCCATGCGATCGATCCGGCCGGCGCGCTGCTCCGCGATGCGGATGACGGTTGGGGTGTCGAGGTGGATCACGCTCGACGCACGCTGTAGGTTCATCCCCTCGCTGAACGCATCCGAGCACAAGGCGACCAGGCGGCGCGTCTTGGATCCCAACCCCAGCCGCCGGACGGCCCGTCGCTTCGCTCCGGCGCCACCCCGGCCGAGCAGGAGCTCGACGGGGATCTTGCGCGCCTTGAGCTTGTGCTCGAACAGCTCGAGAGTGATGACATAGGAGTCGAACGCGATGAGGATCTTCTCCTCCGTGAGGAGCCGTTCGATGTGGTCCAGCTTCGCTCGCTCCCGGTCGTCACTCATGCGGGCAGCCCGCGACGCGATCTGGTCGTAGATCTCTGCGTCCTCTTCGCAGGCCATACGGTGTGCCTCGGGGTCCCAGAGCCACGGCTCCACGGGTGGTGCCTTCGCCGTGTCCAGCTCCCACTCGGGCACTTGCCCTGCGCAACCCCGGGTCGTGCTCGCCATGTTGCCCGTGGGCTTCTTGGCGGAGGTGCTCAGGCCTTCGCCCAGTACCCGGAGTGCCTCCTTGGTCCCGTGGACGTGCTCCAACAGCGCGAGCCGCGATGAGCGCAGCGACTCCATGACGTGGTACCGCGCGAGCGCCCGCCCATTGGCGACGACGCAGCGGATATACCCCTCCTCCGAGAGCTCCAACCCCTTGGGCACGGCGAGGCGCTTGGGTAGGCGCGAGATTCCCTTGAGCTTCTCCGCGAGGCTGGCGATCTCCCGCGCGAGCTGCAGATCCTCACTCCGGCAGCGGCAGTCGTAGTAGTGCGCCTCGTGCTTCGGATAGCGGGCGATCCGGCCGGTGCTGGCCAGCCGGTATGCGTTCCTCGCGTCATCGACGATCGCGTTGAGCTGAGCGCGTGTCCGGCGCACGGTGAAGCGCCGGATCTCCTGTCGAACCTCTTCGAGCCGCTCGGTGTCTTCGGCGCGGTGGAGGCGGGCCGAGCGCCGGAGCGCGGACAGGCTCTTGAGCGACTCCTCTGAGAAGTTGTCCGCGCCCAGGAGCTCCACCAGGGCGAGCAGATCCGCGGCCCGCCGGTTGATGGGAGTCGCGGTGAAGAGGATCGCGTTCTCCGCGTAGTGCGCGACCAGGCGCAGGGTGCGGCTGGAGCGGTTCAGGTAGTTGTGCGCCTCGTCGACCGAGAGCAGCTCGGTGTCCAAGATGCCGCGAACCAGCGTCTCGTGGCGTGCCGCCGTCTTGACGCTGAGCGGCCCATGCGAGTGGACCTGGATGGGGATTCGCGTCTCGCAGAGGCCCTCCTCCCAGCTCGCGACGATCGGCGGGGGCGCCAGGATGACGGGCGCCGGCCCCCGGTTCACGCCGCTGCGGTACTGGCGATCGAATGCGGCGCGGATGAGCCAGGAGCCCATGCGAGTCTTCCCCGAGCCGGTCGCATCCGCGACAAGGACACTCCCGACGTTCTCGAGGATCCACATCGCCTGAGAGATGCCCTGGAGCTGGTGAGGCCAGAGCGGCCGCTCGAGCCCTTCGAGCAGGTCGGGGGGGATGTACTCGCGCGCCCAGTGTCCCTCGAGAATGGCTGCGCAGGCCCGCGCCAGCGCCTCGGTCCAGGTGACGTCGCGCAGGAGCGTCTCGAGTAGCGCGATGAGATCGTTGCCGTACTCGCGGCCTCGTCTCCAGAGGCCTTCGGCCAGATCCCGGGCCTCGGCGTAGCGCTCCTCTTCGGCAGGCTCAAAGCGGACGTTGGCCTCGGATTGCCGACCGAGCCCCTGCGGAGTGAAGTTGCTCGAGCCGATGGTGACCGCTCGGGGGGACAGGTAGACCTTGGCGTGGATCGGCCTGTTCGGGGGAGCGATCCGCACCTGGACGCGGCCCTGCTCCACCAGCTCACGGGCGTGCAGGACAGCTCCCGAGAGGAGAACAGACACTCCGCGCCTCATCCAGAAGTCGCGCATCTCCTCCGCCAGGTCTGGTGCGGGGATGCGGGCCCGGGCTGCATCGGAGAGGAAGGGCTCAGCGCCGAACAGGAGGCGGATGGGCTCGGAGCTGTCGTGCTTGCTCCGCGCCAGGAACTCGATCACCTGTGCCAGCGACGCGTACCCAACGACGAGGAGGACACCGGATCCCGTCGCCAGGTCCTCCGAGAGGATGTCGCCGACGCGCGAGGTTCCCTCATTGTGAGGGAAGCGAGCCGGGGAGGGCCAGCGCGTCCACTCCGTCACGCCCTCGAGGTTCAGCTGGACTGGCCGCCGGTCGCGGGCTCGTTGCCGGCTCGACCGGGAGCGGCGCACCACCTTCTTGCCAGCACTGCCAGTGGCCGCCTGCTCCGCATCACCTTTCACGAAGGCCAGCCACCGATTCAATGTGGAGGCGCGCCGTGCGCACGTGGCCCGGGAGAGTGCGGAGCATGCGGCGAGGAAGTCCGCCGTCCGTGAGGGATCCAGCTCCTGGACTGTTCGAGCGCCCTGCCAGCGGAGCCACGCCTTCCCGAGCTTGCTGTCGGCGAGGGCTTGCCCGAAACCGCGGACGGCCTCATCGCCTCGGAGCCCCGAGAGCGAGCGCCCGGTCTCCGAGAGGCGGGAGTCCTGCTCGATGAGGTCCAGAGCCCGTCCCGCGCTCATGTAGAAGAGCCGATCGCGCTTGTGTGAGAACTCCGCGGCGATGTGCTGGGACTCACCCGTTGCGAGGTACTGGAGGAGCTCCAGCAACCGAGGCGCGGAGTTCGCCTGCGGGATGTCTCGCGTTGTCAGTGGAGGCGGGGAGGCCATGGGATGGCCTGATCACACGCCGTTCGGGCTCGGGCGCAAGATTTGGGACCTCCTGCAGGAGCTGTGGGCGCCCGGCGGCGTGCTCTGGTTGAACCAGTCGGGTTGTCTGACAGGTTGAGTTTTGTCGGAATCAACCCAGCAGGACCGAGCGCAGGGGTTCTCATCTCACCCAGGGGTTCATTTTGCGGGGATCGGCTCCGTGGTGTGGTGCAGGAGCGCTCTCCACACGCCGTCCCGCAGCTCCCAGACTGCGCTGAAGGCGAGGGTCTTCTCCAGATGGCCTACGCCCTTGAAGTCGACGCGGGCCACGTAGACGCCGGTGATGAGTGCGACGCTCTCGCCCACGATGCGCACGTCGAACCGCTGGAAGTCCTCGTCGTACCGGGTGACGTTCTCGATGATCTGCAGGTACTCAGGCTTGCCGCGCAGCGCCCCGGTGTAGTCGGTATAGCGCCAGTCGTCGTCCATGTGCCGATGGAAGTACGCGTGGTCCTGGGTCTCCACCGCCTTCGTCCATTGATGGAGGAGAGAGCGCAACGCCTCCTGCGCCTGCGCTGCTGTGACCTGTGGCATCGAGAGTTCCTCCTGGAGCCGCTGGAGCGTGCACGGACTTCGGGGTGCCCACAAGCGCCAGGTATCACCACCGGAGGGAGGCGGAGGAGCGCCGCGGGGAGCCGCGTGGGCCCTCCGGCAGATTGACCCGGACACTGAAGGCGTAAGAGACAGTGATGGGCCTGCCCTGAGAATACGCCGGGCGGTAACGGCGGGACTCGAGCATGGCGAGCGCTGCCTGATTCATGTAGGGCAGGCCTTTGATGATGCGGCAGTCCTTGACCTCGCCCTGACAGGTGATGGTGCACTTGGCGATGATGAGCCCTTGGAGGTTGGCCTCGAGCGCCTCGCGTGGGTACTGGAGCTGCTCTCCATAGATGAGCACGGGTGGCACCATGCCCGCGCCGTACTGGACCACGTCATTGCTGGGAGAGGAACGGCAGGGGTCATCGCCCAGAATGGACGGGTCAAGGACGGAGTCCGTCCCAAAAGGCTCATCCTTTTCTTCGAGGGGAGGGGGCCTGCCAGGCCTGTCCTCCCGGACGCTCTCCGCCGGCTTCTCTTCCGTCGAGGGCCTCGCTGGCATCCGTGCTGACAGCCACAGCAGGCCGGCGAAGATCCCCAGGCACCCGAGCCAGGTGCCTCCCGCCCTGATGCCGAGACGAAAGACGCCTCTTGCCTGCTGTCCGGTGCCGAACTGGAGCATGGGGTGGCTCCTCCCTCCGCTCAAGGTACGGAGTCAGGCAGCGGCGATCTCCGTGAGGACGCCATCTTTCCGTCATGCTTTCGTCATGACGCTGAGGGACAGTGTCGCGGGAACGGGAAGGGCAGGACTCCGTCGAGATGGGCGAACCTGAAGGACAGCCGGTGCACCTGAGCGCCGGCCTGGTGTGGCTCATGGCCGGGGCGTCGGGTCTGGCCGCGGCCAACCTCTATTACAACCAGCCCCTGCTCGGAGATATCGGGCGGGAGCTGAACGCGACGGGCAGCGGACTCGGCTGGGTGCCCACGATGACGCAGGTGGGCTACGCGGCGGGCATGCTGCTCATCGTCCCGTTGGGAGACAGTCACGAGCGGCGGCGCGTCATCGTCATCATGACGGCGCTGGTAAGCCTGGCCTTGATAGGCGCTGCGCTCGCGCCGAGCCTGGGGTGGATGGTGGTGGCGAGCTTCGCCGTGGGCATCACCACCGTCGTCCCGCAGCTGCTGGTGCCCTTCGCGGCGCACCTGGCCCCGGCGGCCGAGCGTGGGCGGGTGGTGGGCACGGTGATGAGCGGGCTGCTCATAGGCGTCCTCCTGTCGCGCACGGCGGCTGGCTTCGTTGGTACGCACCTGGGCTGGCGGGCGATGTTCTGGATCGGCGCCGCGCTGATGCTGGCACTGGCGGGGGTGTTGCGCCTGGCGCTGCCGTCCCAGCCGGCCGTGGCGGCCATGCCCTACGCCGCGCTGCTGCGCTCGCTCGGGGGCCTGGTGCGCGAGGAACCCGTGCTGCGGCTTCACTCGCTGCTGGGCGCGCTCACCTTCGGCTCGTTCGGCGCCTTCTGGGCGACGCTGGCCCTCTACCTCCAGAGCCTGCCCGAGCACTATGGCCCCCAGACGGCGGGCCTCTTCGGCGTGGTGGGCGTGGCGGGGGCGGTGGCGGCGCCGCTGGTGGGGCGCTATGCGGATGTCCGAGGGGACCGGAAGATCAACGCGCTGGCCATTGGCGTGCTGCTGGCGTCCTTCGCCGTGCTGGGGCTGCTCGGGCGCTGGCTGTGGGGCATCGCCCTGGGCGTCATCCTGCTGGACCTGGGAGCCCAGTCCAACCAGATCTCCAACCAAGCGCGCGTGTACGCCCTGCGCCCCGAGGCGCGCAGCCGGCTCAACACCGTCTACATGGTGACCTACTTCGTGGGCGGAGCGGCTGGCGCCTGGCTGGGCACCGCGGCGTTCGTGCGCTTCGGCTGGCCGGGCGTGTGCCTCGTGGGCGGCGGCCTCTCGCTCGCGGCGCTCATCGTGCTGGGGGTGGGCACCTGCCGCGCGTCACGAGCCGGAGCGCCGCGGGGGTAGCTTCGAGCTGGCACGGACTACGGACTGGCCCTCTCCTGGGAGAGCAGCGCGGAGAGTGCACGGGACAGCGCCTCGAAGTCGGGAGAGCCCAGGCCGGTACAGGCGTTCCAGAGGAGCTCCGGTCTCGCCTCGAACCCGCCGTTGTTGCCACGGGTGATCGTGCGGCACACGGACTGGCCGCCGAGCTGCAGCTTGTAGAGGAGGGGATGGATGAATCCTACCGGGGTCTTCAGCTGCTCGTTGAGGCAGAGAATGAGCGCGGCCCAGAGCGGTGCGGCTGCGCTCGTGCCGCCGCAGAGGGTCCACTGGCCCCCGAAGTAGATCTTGTATCCCGTCTGCATGTCCGCATGGGCCGCGACGTCAGGGACCCCTCGCCCGTACTTCCTCACCGCTCTCAGAGAGGGAGCGGTGTAGTCCTGCGTGATCGCAGGGGGCACGGCGGCCCCCTCCTGGTAGGGCGGAGGGGGGGAGAAGAGGCTGATTCCGCCGCCGCTGCTTCCAGTGCTCATCGTGACCTTCTTCGCCCAGAAAGAGAGCTGGAAGGACATGCTCGTGCTCAGCTGATTCCACACCTCCTCGGTCGTGGTGCCATCCTGAAGGAACTCGAGCCGTGTGCCCCCACAGCCGAGCACGAGCGGGCTGCTCGCGGGGAAGACCGTGGCGGGAAGCAAGGAGGCCCCCGTGGGCGTCTCGGGAGCTCCGATGGGGACCAGCGCGCCGGTATCCCCTGTGGACGCGCAGAGCGTGATGCCCAGGAGGGCAGCGAGGGTGAACAGGTCTCCGAAGCACTTCGCTTGATGCTCCGAGATGTTGATGCCTTCCACAAACGACCAGCTGAGCGACAGGACGGAAGGGTAGTTGTCCGTGTCGGTGATGGCAGTGGCAAAGAGCCACCAGAGATCGTGGATCGTGTGTCGCCTGGAGTTCTGGAGGTAGGTGACGAGGCGCGCCTTCGGGCAGATGGCGGCTGCCAGCTCCACATCCAGGGTCACCTCCAGGTCTGCCAACGGCTGGCCGGGATGGTTCTCGCCCACCACGACCAGCTCGGGCTGGATGTCGAGCTCACGGAAATACGCCTCCAGATCCGCTGGACGGAAGCCCCCGTTGAGCTGGAGGAGCCCCAGGCACTGGCCTTCGCCTCTCAACCCAGGAGGAACGCCGTAGTGTCTCGCAATCGTGGAGGCAAACTGACCCGCATCCGAGGCCGTGACGCAGAGGGGCTCTGGGGCCTGGGAGTCAGCAGGGAGCTTGGGTCGGGGCAGAGGCACCGGAGCCAGTCCCACGACGAAGCGCGCCACCTCCTTCAGCTCCGGGGGGACGGGGAGTGGCTGTGCGTGGGCGAAGAACTCGCCCCTTCGGTCCACCCTTCGATGGAGCTCGATGCCGAAGGCGGAGCTCAGCTCGGTCAGCGTTCCCGTGAGCCGCACGGCACCTCGAAGGCTCATCTGGAGCCGCTCGCTCTCGCTCTGCGGCTCCTCCAGGGACAGCTGGTACTTGCTGGCGAACTTCCTGACGGGCTCGAGGTCCGCCGGGGCAAGCCCGTACCTCTCCTCCACCTCGCGGTGCCTGGGGAACGGCAGGCGAGCCAGTGAGGCCTGAGTGCACAAGTCGGCAATGGAAGGGAGCTCGGCCCGGCGGCGCAGCAGGAGCGTGATCTGCAGCCAGCCCTTGCCGCTGCTGCTCTCGGTCTCCATCCTGCTGACTCCTGATTCGCTGGCTCGATGCTTCCCCTGGCTTCGAACTCAGGGCTTTGAAAGATGCATCATTCGCAGATGACGTGCAACGAGCCCACCTGCCTTGCGGGGCCCGCACCTTTGCCGCCATGATGGTCCTGGCCCGGAGCCACATGCACTCGCCAGCGAAGAAGAAGCGTATCCTCCTGATCCAGTGCGGCTTCGACCGGCGCGAGATGGCCTCCGCAGAGCCTCGAGTCGATGCGGAGTTTGGCTTTATTGATGATGGACCGATCGCTCCCCTGGGCTGCGCGACCATCGCCGCGCTCACGTCCGATGCGTATGAAGTCCACATCTGGGATGAAGAGCGGCGAGGACAGCTCCGAGCCAACACGCCGCTCGAGCACTACGACATCATTGGCATCTCGTTGCTGTTCTCGTCATTGGGTTATCAGGCGAGGTTCCTGGGGCTGCACCTGAAGAGACCCGGGACGGTGGTGGTGGCCGGAGGGCCGGGGATCTCGTCGGCGCCCGAGGAGTTCCGGGACTTCTTCGACGCGATCTTCGTGAACGAGGCGGAGCGGACGTGGCCGCAGTTCCTGAGAGACTATGAGCAGGGGACGGTGCGCAAGGAGTACCGGCAGATCGAGAAGCCGGAGCTGAGCGAGAGTCCACCGCCGAAGTGGGGAGCGATCGCGGAGGATCTGCCCCGGTACGAGTGGGCCTCGGTGCAGACGACGAGAGGGTGCCCGTTCGACTGTGAGTTCTGCGATGTGATCTACCTGTTTGGCCGGAAGCAGCGGCACAAGCCGGTCGAGCAGATCGTGGAGGAGGTGCGGGCGCTGGAGGGATTGAAGGCGCGCGGCATCTTCTTCGCGGACGACGAGTTCGTGGGGGACGCGGGGTACACGAAGAGGCTGCTGGAGGCGCTGGTCCCGGTGAACAATGGGTTCGTCCGGCCGCTGAGGTTCTTCACGCAGGCCACGCTCAACATGAGCAAGGATGAGCGGCTGCTGGAGTTGATGGCGGACGCGAACTTCTACGCGGTGCTGCTGGGCATCGAGTCGTTCAGCAACAGCTCGCTGAAAGAGACGCACAAGTACCAGAACATCCGGGCGGATCTGGTGGGGGACCTGCGGAAGCTCCAGAGCTATGGCATCGGAGCGCGGGGCAGCTTCATCGTGGGCTTCGATCACGATGGCCCCGAGACCTTCGAGGAGCTCTATCAGGGCATCCAGCGCTCCTGTATCCCATGGCCGACGGTCGGCCCGCTCCACGCGCATCAGCAGACGCGGCTGTGGCGGCGGCTCCGGACGGAGGGGCGCGTGGTCTACCTGCGGCCTCGCCAGCGGGCCGCGGTGCCGAAGATCGCGCTGAACATCATCCCCAAGCGGATGAGCCGCGTGGAGTTGCTACAAGGATGCCATGACCTGATCACGCGGCTCCTGTCATGGGAGTCGGCCTGTGCCCGGATTCGTGGCTGGGCGGCAGGGGTCCACCGGCTGCCTCGGGTGGAGGAGGTCTTGTTGAAGCGCAGCGCCTGTGAACGCCTCCTCAGGGAGGCGGAGCAGACCTGGGGCCTCACACCTGGAGACCGGACTGCCATTGCCGATACGCTCGAAGAGACGCTGCGCCTGTTTCCCCAGCTCATCAATCGCGTTGTCTTCTTCCTGCTGAAGATCCACAACGAGCGGCAGCGGTTCGCGCACCTGTACAGCAACTTCGAGCAGTGGCTGGAGGCCGAGCGCTCTGGGGAGCTTGTCCCGGAGCAGCGCCCGTTGCTGGTTCCTCCAGACTTCGAGGGGGCGATCGCCGGCGTCTTCCCGGAGCTGTATGCCCGGCTCCATCAGCGGTTGCCTGACAAGGGCTTGATCGCGGAGGCGGCGCGGGAGGTGCTCGTGGACTTCGTGGTGCGCTGGGGCACGACGTTCCAGAAGGTGGAGCCGCAGCACCGGAGCTTCCTCCTGGAGCTGTGCGACCGTGCGGCGGCGAAGCTGGGGGGACACCCGGAGCCTCTCGTGAAGGAGGATGTGACGCCGCTGCTTGCTGAGGCTCGCAAGGGGCGCCTGCTCGACGCCGTCCTCAAGGATGTAAGGGATGAGCTGGCCTCGATGTCGGCCTCATGAGGTGGCAGCTGGCTCGGATGCTCCCCGGCGTCACTGGCTCGCCTTCGATCCTTCTAGATAGAGTGCCCAGGCTCGCATGCAACGCATCTTGAGGTTCAAGCACCATCTCCGGGTTGAACCGTTCGACGGAGAGCGGGTGTTCCTGATTTCGGAGCGGGAGCGCTTCATGCTTCAGGGACGCTCCTACGCGCTCCTGGCCCCGTTGATCGATGGGCGGCGCAAGGTCCTCGAGCTCATCCAGGCCCTGGCGGGGCGCCTCTCGGGGCCGGAGGTGTATTACGCGCTGATGATCCTGGAGGAGCGGGGATATCTGGTGGAGGCCACGGACTCCCTCCCCGCCCAGGTGGTGGCGCATTGGGAGTCGCTCGGCGTCCCAGGTGGGCTCGCGGCGGAGCGTCTGCGCGGCACGAGCGTCGCCGTTCGCGCGCTCGGTGGCCTGGACGCCCAGCCACTGGTGAAGGCGCTGGAGGAGACGGGGCTCCAGGTCCGAGAGGAGGGCGGGCTCTGCGTGGTGATGACGCCGGACTACCTGTCCCCGGGGCTCGACGCGTGGAGCCTGGAGGCGCGTCGGCAGGGGCTGCGGTGGATGCCGGCCAGGCTGGGCGGGGGCGAGAGCTGGCTGGGTCCGGTCTTCCGGCCGGAAGAAGGGCCATGCTGGGCCTGCCTGGCGTTCCGGTTGCTCGAGAACCGCCCGGTCGAGCGCTTTCTCCAGCGACGGGGTGGAGCGCTGCCCACGTCACCTCCCGTTGGACTGGCCATGGGCACGAGCGCTGGACTCTCCCTGGCCGCGCTCGCCGTCTCACGCTGGGTCGTGGGCGGTGGCAGGGGCAGGCTCGATGACCAGCTCCTGGTGCTCGATACGGACGGGCCGCGCCTGGAAGAGCATGCGGTGAGGAGGCGGCCACAGTGCACGGTCTGTGGCGACGGCGAGTGGGTGAAGAAGCGCGCGCTTGCGCCGGTGGTCCTCGTCAGCCAGCCCAAGCGCTTCACCGACGATGGCGGACATCGCTGTGTCAGTCCCGAAGAGACGTTCGCCCGCTATGGGCATCACGTGGATCCCCTCACCGGCATCGTGGCTGAGCTTCGCTCCATGGCCGGGGGAGATCCTGTCCGCCAGGTCTACGGGAGCATGTTCCGGGTGTGCCCTTGGGGGGCCGCGCCGGCGCCGGAGGACTTCCACCGCACCGGTAGCGGCAAGGGGCGCACCGCGGCCCAGGCCCGCGCGGGCGCGCTCAGTGAGGCCCTGGAGCGCTACAGCGCCACTTTCCAGGGCGACGAGTGCCGGATCCGCGCTCGCTCCTCGGAGCTGGGCGAAGAGGCCGTTGCGCTCGGCACGCTCCTGGGGTTCAGCGAGGCCCAGTACCGCGCCCGGAACTCGGTGAAGAATCCACGGGACATGCGGACGGCCATCCCGCTGCCGTACGGCGACGCCGAGATCGACTGGACTCCGGTCTGGTCGCTCTCTCACGAGCGGAGACGCTACGTGCCGACCGCGTATTGCTACCTCTATGCCCAGGTGTCGCCAGAGGAGCAGTTCTGCTACTTCAACTCGAACGGGAACGCGGCGGGCAATTGTCTGGAGGAGGCCATCCTCCAAGGCTTCCTGGAACTGGTCGAGCGCGATGCCGTCTCGATCTGGTGGTACAACCGTCTCACCCGGCCCGGGGTTGAGCTCGAGAGCTTCGGCCAGCCCTATTTTGCTTCACTCCAGGAACACTTCCGCTCGCTGGGCCTGCGGCTCTGGGTCCTGGATATCACCCACGACTTCGGCATCCCGACTTTCGTCGCGCTGGCCTGGGCGCGAGAGACCGGGCGGCTCTGGGCGGGCTGCGGCTGCCACTTCGAGGCGCGGCTCGCCGTCCAGCGGGCGCTGACGGAGGTCAGCCAGTGCATCAACCCGAAGGACCTGTCCAAGTCCCCGTGGGATACCGCGGCGCTGACCGATCCGGCGTACCTGTTTCCCGCTGGCTCCGCGCCGGCGAGGCGCCAGGGCGACTTCCCGTTCCTCCAGCACAGCGATCTGCTCGAAGATGTCCGCGCATGCGTGGACCTCGCCTCGCGCGCGGGGCTGGAGACGTTGGTGCTCGACCAGACCCGCCCCGATGTCGGCATGAACGCCGTGAAGGTGATCGTTCCGGGCCTGCGGCACTTCTGGCCCCGGTTCGGTCCTGGCCGGCTGTACGATGTGCCCGTGCGCATGGGCTGGCAGGAGGCGCCGCTGCCCGAGACGCAGCTCAACCCCGTGCCCTTCTATTTCTGATGCGACACCCCAAGTGCTGCACGGCGGAGGTTCGATGCACCCGGTGACGCGCAAGCAGCGCATCCTTCTGATCCACTGTGGGATGGACAAGCGCCAGGTGGGCGCCCGGGAAGAGTGCTTTGATCCAGAGCTGGGCATGGTGGCCCGCGCCCCGATAACGCCGCTGGGCTGCGTGACCATCGCCGCGCTCACCCCGGAGTCCTACGAGGTGGATATCTGGGATGAAGACCTGCGGGGGCAGATCCGGGCTGACACGCCGCTCGGAGACTACGACATCGTGGGGGTGTCCCTGATCTTCTCCGCGCTCGCCTATCAGGCGAGGTTCCTGGGGCTGCACTTGAAGAAGCCCGGGACGGTGGTGGTGGCCGGAGGGCCCGGGATCTCGTCGGCGCCGGAGGAGTTCCGAGGCTTCTTCGACGCCATCTTCGTGAACGAGGCGGAGCGGACATGGCCGCAGTTCCTGAGGGACTATGAGCAGGGGACGGTGCGCAAGGAGTACCGGCAGATCGAGAAGCCGGAGCTGAGCGAGAGTCCCCCGCCGAAGTGGGGAGCGATCGCAGAGGACCTGTCTCGGTACGAGTGGGCCTCGGTGCAGACGACGAGAGGGTGCCCGTTCGACTGTGAGTTCTGCGATGTGATCTACCTGTTCGGCCGGAAGCAGCGGCACAAGCCAGTGGAGCAGGTGGTGGAGGAGGTGCGGGCGCTGGAGGGGCTGAAGGCGCGCGGCATCTTCTTCGCGGACGATGAGTTCGTGGGGGACGCGGGCTACACGAAGAGGCTGCTGGAGGCGCTGGTTCCGGTGAACAATGGGTTCGCCCGGCCACTGAGGTTCTTCACGCAGGCCACGCTCAACATGAGCAAGGATGAGCGGCTGCTGGAGTTGATGGCGGACGCGAACTTCTACACGGTGCTGCTGGGCATCGAGTCGTTCAGCAACAGCTCGCTGAAAGAGACGCACAAGTACCAGAACATTCGCGCGGATCTGGTGGGGGACCTGCGGAAGATCCAGAGCTATGGCATTGGAGCGCGGGGCAGCTTCATCGTGGGCTTCGATAACGATGGCCCCGAGGTCTTCGACACGTTGTTCGAGGGCATCCAGCAGGCCTGCATCCCGTGGCCGGTCGTGGCCCCGCTCCAGGCTGTCCACAACACGCCCTTGTGGGTCCGGCTTCGGGCGGAGGGGCGCATCGCCTCGCTGCGGAGCTCGGGACCGAATGAGCTGGCGAAGGTCTCGTTGAACATCATCCCCAAGCAGATGAGCCGCGTGGAGTTGCTCGAGGGGTACCGGGAGCTGGTCTGGAGGATGTACGCCTGGGAGGCCGCCTGTGCCCGGATCCGTGGCTGGGCGGGCATGTCCCAGCGGCCGCCGCGCGTGGCGGGCCCCACGTACACCCGTGAGACCCGTGACCGCTTCCTCTCGGAGGCCCTGGCGAAGTGGGAGCTCTCGGCGAGTGAGGGGGCCGCCATCGCCGACACGCTCGAGGAGATCCTGCGCTCGACCCCTTACCTGCTCAGCCGGGCCATCTTCTTCCTGGTGAAGATCCAGAGCGAGAGGAAGCGCTACGAGCGGATCTTCCAGGGGTTCGAGCAGGTCATCGCCGCGGAGCATGCCGGGGCGCTGGTCCACGAGCGCAGGCCCTTGCTGGTGCCGTCCGGATTCGCCCCGGCGCTCACGAGCCTCTTTCCGGAGCTCTACACGCGCCTGTACCAACACCTCCCAGAGAAGGCCCGCGTGGCGGAGGCCCTGCGCGACGTGCTGGTCGGGTTCCTGGTGCGGTGGGGGGAGACGTTCCAGCAGCTGGAGCCCCAGCACCGGGATTTCCTCTTCGAGCTCTGTGATCGCACCGCCGCGAAGCTCGGGGGCCAGCCAGCACCTGCTCCAGCGGAGGACCTGGGCAAGCTGCTGTCCGACGTCCGCAAGAGCCGGCTGTTCGACGCCATCCTCAAGGACGTGCGCGATGAGCTCACCCGCATGGGGGGCGCACACGGAGATCTGAATGCGTAACGGCTACCGAATCATCGACGCCGATCGTCACGTCATGGAGCCCCTCGAGCTGTGGCAGGAGCTGCTCGAGCCCGAGTTCCGGGCGTATGCGCCCACTCGGGGGAAGCTGGCCAACGAGCCGCTCTCCCAGCGGTTGGCCACCCTGGGGCCCAAGGGCATGGTGCCAGTCCCGCCCAGGCCGATGGTGCGTGGCAAGCCTCTGTCCCACCAGATGTCGGAGCGGGCCTGGATCGAGTTCAACCTGCTCTCCCAGCGGCGGCTCGGGTGGACCGCGAAGCTCCAGGACTCGGCGGCCTACCTCCAGGACATGGACCAGACGGGGGTGGACCTGGCGTTCCTCTTGCCCACCTACGCGCTGTTGCTGGAGGGTTTTGCTCCACTGGAGCCAGCGGTGGGGAGCGCCTATGCCCGGGCCTACAACACCTGGCTGCACGGGTTCTGCAGCCGGGATCCCCAGCGCCTGCGGGGGATCGGCCTCATCAGCCTCCATGAGCCGTCGCAGATGGTGGCCGAGCTCGAGCGCGTGGCGGGGTTGGGCTGGACCACGGTGGTCGTGCGGCCCAACAAGATCGCCGGACGGACGCTCGGGGATCCGGCGTACGAGCCGTTCTGGGCGGCCTGCGAGGCGCGCTCCATCGGGGTCGCGCTCCACAGCGGAGCGCATGCCCACGCGCCGCTGGCCGGCTCGGACCGCTTCGAGACCCACTACGGGCTGGTGGCCTGCGCCCATCCGCTCGAGCAGATGATGGCGCTGCTGACACTGGTCGAGTCCGGCGTGCTGGAGCGCCACCCCCGGCTGCGCGTCGCGGCGCTCGAGGCGGGCTGCGGCTGGCTGCTGTACTGGCTCTGGCGCCTGGACGAGGTCCACAAGAACTTCCAGGGAGAGCTCGATGGGCGCGCCCGTCTCAAGCCTTCCGAGTACTTCCGCCGCCAGTACTTCGTCACCCTGGAGCCGGACGAGCCGTACCTGCCCCTGGTCCTCCAGCAGCTCGGCGAGGGCAACCTGCTGTTCGGCACCGACTTCCCCCATCCGGACCATGGCCCGGAGATGGTGGAGGAGCTGCTGGCGCGGGAAGGGCAGCTCTCGCCGCAGGCACTTCGGAAGATCTTGTGGGACAACGCGGCGCGCTTCTTCGGGGTGGATGACGCGAGCGCGGCGGCGCCATGACGACCTGTGTAGCGCTGGCCCTCGGTGAGGGCGTGCTGCTGGAGCTGGAGGGCGAGGAGGCGCGCCTCCAGGGGCGCTTTGGTGGGCTCGCCATCCGCAGGCCCACGCCCAGGTTGCAGGAGGCGCTCCGGGCGCTGGCAGCGGGAGCCACCGAAGATGCGCTGGTGGCGCTGGCCGGGCCTGATGCGGTGCTGCTCTTCTTCCATCTGGAGTCCGCGGCCGGGCTGGGCCTGCTTCGCTGGACAGTCCTGCACCAGGGCAAGAGGCTCGCGACGCTGTCGCCCACCTCCGCCTCGTTCGTGCGGCACCCGGCCGGCTTGGACCCGGAGCGGCGCTACAGGCTCTCCCGCTTCGCCTACTGCCGAGGGACAGAGCACGGGGTGGTGGTGGAGTGCCCGCTCTCTCTGGCCACCGTGGAGCTCCATGATGGACGTGTCGCGGCGCTCTTCTACGAGCTGGCACGAGGGGGCTCCCCGCAGGAGCTGGAGGAGCGCATGCCCGAGGGGCTGGATCCTGGGGCGGGGCGGGCCGTCATCCAGCTCCTCACGGAGGCGGGGATGTTCGTCGCCGAGCCGCTCGAGGAGCCCCCCTCCCCGGACGCGGTGGCCCTGAGGCAGTGGGAGTTCCATGACCTGCTCTTTCATGCGCGCTCGCGCGGGACGCGGTACGGCCACAGGTCTGGGGCCACCTACCGCTTCGAAGGGCAGCTCCCTCCGTTGCCCGCGGTGAAGCCGCCCATGAGCGAGGAGACGCTCGCGCTGTTCCGGCCGGAGCTGGAAGCGCTTCAGGCGGGCGATCCGCCTTTCACCCAGGTCCTGGAGCGCCGCAGGACGCTGTACTCCCGCGGGCCCACGCCGCTGACGGCCCTGCAACTCGGAGAGTTTCTCTTCCGGTGCGCGCGAGTCCGGCAGGTCCGGCCCTCACCCGCGGGTGAGATCAGCGAGAGGCCCTATCCCGGTGCGGGCGCCAGGTACGAGCTCGAGATCTACCCGGTGGTCCATGGCTGTGAAGGAATCCCAGCGGGGCTCTACCACTATTGCCCGCTTCAACATCGGCTGGAGCGCCTGTCCCAGGAGACGAAGGAGGTGCTCGCGGTGTTGGAGGCCGGCCGCTCGCCGGCACCGGTGTCCGGGCTGCCCGATGTGCTCTTCGTCATCGCCGCGCGGTTCCCGCGAGTGTCCTGGAAGTACGAGTCCATCGCGTACTCGTTGATCCTGAAGGACGTCGGCGTGCTCTTCCAGACGATGTATCTGGTGGCCACTGCGATGTCCCTCACCCCTTACGCGCTCGGCCGCGGAGATTCCGACCTGTTCTGCCGCGCGGCGGGGACCGACTACTACGAGGAGACCTCGGTCGGTGAGTTCGCCTTGAGCGGCCCCCCCGCATAGCCAGGGCGGCCAGTGCTCAGGGCTTTCCCCGGCCGCTGGGGCCGGGGGGCGCGACGTCTTCAGCTACAGCAGGGATTCCCGCAGCAGCCGTCGTGCTGGTACCACTCCATCAAGGAGGCCAGCGCCAGGGCCTGATCCGCGGAGTCGTCGGGCGGCGCAGGGAGCGGCAAGGTGACCGTTCCGTCTTCCTGCACCAGCCCCCCCGGGGACTGGAGGGGCTTGCCGAGCTGCTCCACCTTGAGCGTCACGCCTGCCGGCACGGTGTAGCCGAAGGTCTTCTCCAGCGCGCTGCGCGGGTTGGCGATGAGCGCATCCTTGAAGGACGCGTCCTTCCAGGCAAACGCCACGGCCTTGATCCACAAGATCTGCCACTGGCTGACGCTCTCGGACTGCTGCGGCCCATTCTCGTTGTTGACCATCATGCCTTCCTTCGCTCCCGCGCCTGCGGTGGGAGCTCCTCTTTATCACAAAACAGCCATGCCCGGCCGTGGAGTCAGCTGTTCTTGAGCGCTTTGACGATCTCCTTGCCATTCGGGGTGCCAAGGCCGGCGCAAGGGTTCCAGATCGCTGAGCTCGCGTTGTAGGCGCCGCTGCCTCCTTGCGTGATGGTCTTGCACAGCTTTGGTTGCTGGTGCTGGAGTTGGTAGAGGCTCGGGTTGAGGAAGCCCACCCGCCTTCCGAGCGCTGCATTGATCCGGGTGATGAGGGCGGCCCACATCGGCGCCGCGGCGCTCGTTCCTCCGCCCGTTGCATACTGTCCCTGGAGGAAGATGGAGTAGCCGGGAGACGGGTTGGCCAGGGCCGCGACATCGGGCACGCCTCGTCCCGGGTTCTGCTGAGTGAGCGTGTAGAGCCCATTGACCCAGGCGGCCACCACGGCCCTCGGTACAGGACAGTCCTTCTGATAGGCGGGAGGGCCGTTCAAGAAGCTGATGCCGCCTCCGCTGCTTCCTCCTACCGCGGGGAAGGCATAGGGCCCGCTGCCGATGATGAGCACCTGGTCGAGCTCATTCCACACCATCTCTTCCCCGAGCGAGTCCTGGCCTGGGATCTGCTGCGTGCCGCCGCAGCTCAGCACGTAAGGGGAGGCCGCCGGGAAGTTGGTGATGGGCATGAGGGTGGCGAGCCACGGACTGTTGTCGCAGGGGAAGGGAGTCAGCGAGCCGGTGTCTCCCGACGACACGCAGATGGTGATCCCGAGCAGCGCGGCCTTCGCGAAGAGGAGGTTGAACGCCGCCTCCTCCTCTTGCGTGATGGTGTATTCCGAGGGCTTCGACATCCCGATTCCCTGCACGAACTCGGGGAAGCCCCAGCTCGCCGACAGCACGCTGGGACAATTCTTCGTGTCGAAGACAGCCGTGTTGAAGACGTCGAAGAAGTCCTGCACCGAGTAGTCCTTCGAGCAGGCGTTGTAGACGACGATCTTCGCCTCCGGGCAGACGGCCGCGGCGAGCTCGAGGTCCATGGTGACTTCCATGTCCGCCATGGGGGCGGACGAAGGCTTGGACCTGAGGTTGACGTCCACAATCGTTGGCGCGGAGGAGATGCCAAGCCCGCTGAGGTACGTCTGGACGTCATCCGGGGAGTAGGTGCCGGCGAGCTCGATCAGCCCCAGGCACTGCCCCGCGCCTTGGTTGGCGGGATAGTTGTACGCCTCCGCGACCTGCAAAGGGGTCCAGCCCTGGACCTGAGAGGAGAGGGCCTTCCGCGAGGAGCGGGTCTTCTCCTTCGTGACCTCTCGCTTGAAGAGACGGCGGAAGGTGGCGCGGCGTCTCAAGTCCCGAGCAGGAGATGTGGCCTCGAGCGGCTCCGGAGGAGGCTCTGTCTCAGGGTGGTTCACCCCAAAGACCCAGAGGACGAGCTCCCCCAAGGCCTTCGGCGTTCTGAGCTGGAGCGCTCCGGTGCTCTCGTGACTCTCCACGCCAAAGGCGGCAGAGAGCTGCTGCTTCGCTCCCATGAGGCGCACGGCCCCCGACAGCTTCGCCCTCTCCTGCCAGTCGGCGTCCACGAACTGCAGCTGAGCGCTGGAGGCCCACGCCTCCACCTGCTGGAGCTCCTTGTCGGGAGTGCCGTATGCCTTGAGATACTCGGCGTAGCTGAGGGGAGCGAGAGGGCCCTTTCCCAGCTTGTCGAGCTTCTTCCGGAGGGACTCCGGTGGGCGGAGGATGACGGTGACCATCTGCATGGAATCGCTGGCAGATGACAGGCTCTTGCTGTGGGCTGTGAGACGGGAGAGGACTGTCTTGCGCTTGCTGGGCATGGGGGAATCTCAAGCTGCGGAGGGCTGAACAGCCAGGACTTTCGTATCACGCGCTCAGTGCGGTCCACCCTGTCCAGAGGTCTGGGTTTCACCGCCGCGCGCAGCGAGGTAGCGTGCGCGACCCGCAAATGGAAATGCACCAGGTCTTCCGCTTGAAGCACCACCTGCGCGTCGAGCTGCTCGACGACGAGCGGGTGTTCCTCCTCGGCGAGCGCGAGCGCATCCTGCTCCAGGGCCGTGTTCATGCACTCCTGGCACCGCTCATTGATGGACGGCGCACGGTGGGAGAGCTCATCGAGCTGCTCGCGGACCGCGCCCCGCCCCCTGAGGTTTATTATGTGCTGACGCGCCTGGCGGAGCGGGGCTACCTCGCCGAGGCCACCGGGTCCGTGGAGCCAGAGGCCGCGGGGTTCTGGGAGTCCCTGGGCCTCGACGCGGCGCAGGCGGAGCAACGGCTGGCAGCGACTCCCGTCATGGTCCGCGCCACCGGGGGCGAGGAGGTGCGGCCGCTCGTCGAAGCGCTGGAGGCCGCGGGAGTCACGGTTCAGCCACAGGCGGACGTCTGCCTTCTGGTGTGCACGGATTATCTCTCCGCCGAGGTCGAGGCGTGGAGCCGCCAGGCCCCCCCCGGGTCGCGCTGGATGCCCATCAAGGCCACGGGCATCGAGTGCTGGATGGGGCCGATGTTCGGGGCCGCCGCGGCGCCCTGCTGGGACTGCCTGGCCGTGCGGCTGCGCGACAACCGGCCCGTGGAGGGGTATCTCCAACAGCGGCGCGGGAGCGAGACCCCGCTCGTGCCCCCGCGCATCCAGCTGCGCGCCAGCGTGCGTGCGGGCCTCGATTTCGCCGCCCTGGCGCTGGCGCGCTGGATCGCTGACGGTGGCAAGGGCTCCCTGGATGCACAGTTGCTGAGCTTCGATGCGGGCGCGCTCCGGCTCCAGCCTCATGCCGTGGTGCGGCGCCCTCAGTGTGCCTCTTGCGGAGATCCGGAGCGGGTCAGGGCGCGCGCGGAACAGCCCGTCGTCCTCGAGAGCCGGCCCAAGCGCTTCACCGCCGATGGCGGTCATCGGAGCGTGACCCCCGAGGAGACCCTGGCGCGCTATCAGCACCATGTCAGCCCCATCACCGGCGCCCTGGGCGATCTCCGCTCCGTGGGGGGCAGTGATCCGCTGCGCCAGGTCTACAGCGCGCTCTTTCGTGTCCGCCCTCCCAGCCGGCGGCCCTCCTTTGGCGACTTCCACCACATTGCCAGCGGGAAGGGCCGCACCGCGGAGCAGGCCCGTGCCGGGGCGTTGTGTGAGGCCCTCGAGCGGTACAGCGCCCTCTACCGTGGAGACGAGAGCCGCGTGCGAGCCCGGCTCTCGGAGCTCGGGGACGCGGCCGTCCATCCCCATGAGCTCCAGGGGTTCAGCGCCGCGCAGTATCAGCAGCGACAGGCGGTGAACCCGCGGGAAGAGCCACGCCGCGCAGCACCGCTCCCCTACGACAGCGACGCGCCCATCGATTGGACGCCGGTCTGGTCATTGACGCAGGGCCGCCGCCGCTATGTGCCGACCTCGTTCTGCTACCTCAATGCGCCCCCCCTGCTGGAGGAGCAGTTCTGCTTCTTCAACTCGAATGGGAACGCGGCCGGTAACTGCCTGGAGGAGGCCATCCTCCAGGGCTTTCTGGAGCTGGTGGAGCGCGATGCCGTGGCGGTGTGGTGGTACAACCGCCTCCGCCGCCCGCGCGTGGAGCTCCAGAGCTTCGGCGAGCCCTACTTCCTCGCGCTCCAGGAGTATTACGCCGCGATGGGTCTGCGCCTCTGGGTGTTGGACGTCACGACCGATCTGGAGATCCCGGTCTTCATCGCCGTGGCCTGGGCCGCCGACTCCGGTCGGCTCTGGGCGGGCTGCGGCTGCCACTTCGAGGCCCGGCTCGCCGTGCAGCGGGCGCTGACGGAGGTCAATCAGTGCCTCAACCCGCGCGACCTGACGACCTCGCCCTGGACTGCCGCCGCGCTCGGGGACTCCACGTTCCTGCTCCCGGATGAGACCGCGGTGCGCTCTCGCGAGGACTACCCGGAGCTCCGGAGCGCGGACCTGCGCGACGACGTGCAGGCCTGCGTGGAGCGCGCGGCCCGGGCGGGGCTGGAGACGCTGGTGCTCGATCAGACGCGGCCGGACATCGGCCTGTCTGCCGTCAAGGTCATCGTCCCGGGCCTGAGGCACTTCTGGCCCCGGTTCGGTCCGGGGCGGCTCTATGACGTCCCCGTGCGCATGGGCTGGCTGCGCAAGGCGCGTGAGGAGCACGAGCTGAACCCGTTGTCCTTCTTCTTCTGAGGAGCGGCGGCGGGCGTGCTTGACTCGCGTACGACGCGCCATGAACATGGCCGCGGTCGCTCATCCCCAGGCCAGGAGTTCATGTCGTCACCCTCGACGAAGAAGCGAATCCTCCTCATTCTGTGTGGGAGGAACCAGCGCCACGTCGGTCAGCGGGAGGCAGTGAATGACGAGGGAGAGCTCGTCCATCTGGCACCGATGACGCCGCTGGCGTGCGCCACCCTCGCCGCGCTCACGCCAGAGGAGTACGAGGTCGAGATCTGGGACGAGGAGCTGCGGGGACAGATTCACGCGAGCACCCCGGTGGGCCAGTACGACATTATTGGCGTCTCGCTCATGTTCACGGCGCTCGCGTACCGGGCCCGGTTCCTGGGGCTGCTCCTGCGGGGCCAGGGAACCCTGGTGGTGGCCGGAGGGGCGGCGATCTCGGCGGCGCCCGAGGACTTCCGGCCCTACTTCGATGCGATCTTCGTCAACGAGGCCGAGCGCACGTGGCCCCAGTTCCTGCGGGACTACGCGCAGGGGACCGTGAAGCCGGAGTACCGCCAGATCGAGAAGCCCGCGCTCTCGGAGTCGCCACCGCCGCGCTGGGCCAACATCGCCGGCAACATCTCCGAATACGAGTGGGCCTCCGTGCAGACGACGCGGGGGTGCCCCTTCGATTGCGAGTTCTGCGACGTCATCTATCTGTACGGCCGGCGCCAGCGGCACAAGCCGGTGGAGCAGGTCCTCCAGGAGGTCCGCACGCTGGAGGCGCTGGGCGCACAGGGCGTCTTCTTCGCGGACGACGAGTTCGTTGGCAACCCGCAGCACGCGAAGGAGCTCCTGGCGGCGCTCATCCCGGCGAACAATGCCTTCCGCCGCCCGCTCCGCTTCTTCACCCAGGCCACGATGAACCTGAGCCGGGACGAGGAGCTGCTCGAGCTGATGGCGGACGCCAACTTCTACACGTTCGTCCTGGGCGTCGAGTCCTTGAACCCCGACTCCCTGCGCGAGACCCGCAAGCGCCAGAACCTCCGGGAGGACCTCATTGGCGACATCCAGAAGATCCAGTCCTATGGGCTGGGTCCTCGCGGGAGCTTCATCGTGGGGTTCGATCATGATGGCCCTGAGACCTTCGATCAGCTGTACGAGGGCATCCAGCGCGCCTGCATCCCTTCGGCCGTCGTCGGCCCGCTCTACGCAACGGAGAACACGCCCCTGTGGACGCGGCTGCGCGCGGAGGGCCGCATCGCCTATCTGCGCCCCCGCATCGCCGGGGACGGCACGCTCGCGAAGCTGAACCTGATCCCCAAGAGGATGACTCGGCTGGAGCTGATCGAGGGGCACCATGCCCTGGTGACGCGGCTCTGTGACTGGCGCGCGGCCTGTGCGCGGCTTCGGGGCTGGACGGCGATGGTCCGGCGCCCTCCGAGGGTCCACGAGCGGCTCCTGTCGCCAGCCGCGTGCGACCGCTTCCTCGGGAGCGCGGCCCAGTCGTGGGGACTGTCCGCGGCGGGTCGCGACGAGCTGGGCGACACGCTTCGGGAGACGCTGCGCAGTGCGCCCTACCTGATCAACCGGGTCGTGTTCTTCATGATGAAGAACCAGCAGACACGGCAGAGCCAGGAGCGGAGCCTCGGCACCTACGAGCAGATCCTCGAGGCCGAGCGGCAGGGCGATCTGGTGATGGACCAGGAGCCCCTGCTCGTCCCTCCTGCCTTTGGCCCGGCGATGAGCGCGTTCTTCCCGGCGCTGTACTCGCGCCTGTACCGGAGCCTGCCCGACCAGGGCATGATTGCCGAGGCCGTGCGTGAGGTGCTCGTGGACTTCGTGGTCCGCTGGGGCGCCGGGTTCGAGCGGCTCGAGCCGCACCACGAGGTGTTCCTGCTGGAGCTCTGCGACCGTGCGGCGGCGAGGCGGGGCGGCGGCTCCGCAGCTCCCTCGGACGAGGCGGAGCAGGGGCTCGTGTCACAGGCCCGCAAGAGCCGCCTGCTCGAGGCAATCCTGAAGGATGTCCGCGACGAGCTCAGCCGGACCGAGGTGAGAGGTTCATGAAGGAAGGCTTTCGCATCATCGACGCAGATCGGCACGTCGTCGAACCGTTGCACTTGTGGAGCACGTACCTGGAGCCCGAGTTCCGGCAGTACGCCCCCAAGATGGGAGCCCCCATCGACGAGCCGCTCGAAGCCCGCGTCGCCCGGCTGGGTGCCCGAGGCCTCATCCCGCTCCTCAACATGCCGACGCTCGACGGGAAGCCGCTCTGGAACGGGATGACGGAGCAGGCGTGGATCGAGATCAGCACCACGGCCTATATGCGGCTGGGGAGCGTCATCCGCTTCGATGATCCAGCGACCTATCTGGCGGACATGGACCGGACCGGAGTCGACATCTCCTTCCTGTACCCTGGCCATGCGCTGCTCATCGAGGGCTTCACCCAGATCGAGCCCGCCGTGGCGAGCGCCTTCGCTCGGGCCTACAACTCCTGGCTGCGTGACTTCTGCGCCCTCTCACCCAAGAGGCTGCGGGGGATCGGGCTCATCAGCCTCCATGATCCGGCGCGGATGCTCTCGGAGCTCGAGCGGGTGGTGAGCTTCGGTTGGAAGGCGGTCATCGTCCGCCCCAACCCCATTCACGGCAGGACCCTCTCGGATCCCGCCTATGAGCCCTTCTGGGCGGCGTGCGAGCGGTACTCCGTCGCGGTCACCCTCCACAACAGCACCGAGTCCTATGTCCCCTCCGCCGGGGCCGATCGGTTCAAGACCCACTTCGCGCTGCATGCGTGCGCTCACCCGATGGAGCAGATGATGGCGCTCCTGAGCCTGATCGAGGGCGGCGTGCTGGAGCGCCACCCCCGGCTGCGCATCGCGGGCCTCGAGGGTGGCTGCGGCTGGCTCCCCTTCTGGCTCTGGCGGCTGGATGAGCTCGAGTACGGCTACGTCAAGGACGAGGTCGCCGAGCACGTCCGCATGAAGCCCTCGGCCTACTTCCGCCGCCAGTACTTCGTCGCCCTCGAGCCGGGCGAGCCGATGCTGCCGGAGGTGATCCGCCACGTGGGCGAGGACAATCTGCTCTTTGGCACCGACTTCCCCCACCCGGACCATCACCTCGACGCGGTGGACGAGGTGCTGGCCCTCAAGGGGAAGCTCTCCGAACAGACCCTGCGCAAGATCCTCTGGGACAACCCTGCGCGGCTCTTCGGCATCGAGGAGTAGCTCGACAGCAGGCGACGGCTCAGCAGCAGGGCTGCCCGCAGCAGCTCTTGTGCGTCTCGTCCGCCAGGTTCGCGAGGGCGACGGCCTGCTCCTCGTCGGCCGGGGGGGACGGCAGATGCAGGTGGACGCACATGTTCGTGCTGGGCTCGGAGGCTTCGAAGCGGACGTCCTGGCCGCTCTCGCTCTTCTTCGCCGAGGCAGACTTGCTGCCACGTGTCTTGGGGGCTTCCTCGTCCGACTTGACGGAGAAGTTGATGCTCTGGGGGAACTCGAAGTTGAACTCCTTCTTGAGCGCCTTGCGTGGATCCTTCTTCAGCTCGGCCTCGAACGTCTTGTCCTTCCACGCCTTGGCCACGGCCTTGAGCCACACGACATGCCACTGGGATGTCGTCGCAGTGCTGCTGCTACTCATGTGTCCCCTCCTTCACCGAACTTCGGTTGGGTGCTGCTCGCTGGAGTGACTCCAACACGGCGCGAGCCTCGCGGAGCGGCGGCGTGTCGAACCCCTCGGTGAACTCACCATAGATAGAGGTCAGGCTGTTGCCAGCCTCCTCGTGCTGCCCGCGTGCCAGGAGCACCCGGCTGAGCGCCGTGGTCGCCTGCAGCTCGTGCATCTTCGCGCCGTTGGCCCGTGCCAGCTTGATGGCCCGCCGGAAGCAGGCCTCCGCTGCCTCGTGGCCGCTGGGATCGCGCTCCAGCAGGGCCAGCCCCTTCCGGTAGAGGATCCTCGGCACGTGGATGACCTCGCCGATCTTCTCCGCCAGCTCCAGGCTGCGATCGAACCGAGCGAGGGCCGCGTCCAAACGCCCGGCGGCCGCCTCGGTCTCCGCCAGCAGACAGGTGAAGGCTGAGAGGTCCAGGTTGTTGCCAGCGGCCACGCGCTCGTTGAGGTTCTTCTCCAGCGCATCCGGATCCTGCAGCGCCCAGGCGCGGAAGATGCCGATGTAGGCCACCTGCTCGAGCAGGCCGTGCCGGTCCGCCAGCTTCTGGTGGACGTCGGCCAGCTTCAGCACCTCCTCCCGCTCGCCCCGCTCGTAGAGGAGGAACAGGTGGTAGTAGATCGCCAGGCCCAGGGTCATCCCGTGGTTGAGCTCCTGCGCCCACGCCAGCCCCGCCTTCGAGTGCGCGAACGCCTGATCGGGAGAGCCCTGGTACCAGAGGGCCGGGGCCAGCCCCGTGCGGCCCGCCGCCAGGGAGTCCTGCCCGTAGAGGTAGCACTGCCCCCGGTGCGCGACCGGGTCGTAGAGCTCGACGATGCGCTCCAGGCACGTCCGCGCTCCCGCGAGCTTTCCATCCAGCAGCTCGCAGTAGCCCAGGAGGTTGAGCGCGCAGGACTCCAGGCCGTGATCGCCGAACCCGGTGGCCATGACCCGGAGCCGCTCGACGAGCGAGCGGACCTTCTCCCGGTGGTAGCCCTCCAGCGTGTAGTACAGGGCCTGCACCCACATGGCCGCGGCGACGTGGGGATTGTCGCCGACGACGTCGAGCAGCTCGTAGGAGCGGTCCACCGTCGCCTTGAGCCGCGGCGCCAGCCACCCCTGGCTCGACATCAACGCCGCGGTGAGGGGGACGTTCAGCCCGACCTCCGTCAAGGCGCGGTCCCGAGGGTTCTCGATGGCGTCGAGCCAGCCCTGCGCCTGGGTGACGTGGGCAATGGCCTCCGCGTTGGCGGAGCGCATGAGGGCCCCAAACGCGGCCTTCTGCGCATAGCCGAGCGCCTCGGCCTTCTGCTCCGCCGACGCGTGGTGGTGCGCGAGCAGATCGGGCCGCTCGTTCACCGCCTCCGGGAACTTCTCCTCCAGCGCCTTGGCGATGCGCGCGTGCACCTGCTGGCGCGAGCGCTTGAGCATCGAGTCGTAGGCCGCATCCCGGACCAGCGCGTGCTTGAAGAGGTACGCAGGGCTCTTGAGGCGCCGCTTGCGGGAGACGAGCTCCGCCGAGACGAGCTTCTTGAGATCCTCTTCCAGCGCGGCCTCGGACAGCGGGCTGACCGCACGCATCAGCTCGGCGGTGAACTCCCGGCCAATCGCCGCGGCCACCTGGGCCGTCTCCTTGGCCCGGCCGAGGCGATCCAGGCGCGCCACGAGCGAGTCCCGCAGCGTGGTGGGGATGGAGACCTCGGAGAGCGGGCGCGTGAGCACGTACTTGCCGTCCCGCTCCACCAGCGTCCCAGACTCGAGCATCGTCTGGAGGAGCTCTTCGATGAAGAGCGGCACGCCGTCGGTGCGCAGCGCGATCTGCTCGAGCACCTCGGACGGGAGCGGCCGGTCCTGGGTGAGCCGCAGGGCCATCCGCTCGATCTCGGGCCGGCCGAGCCGGTCGAGCTGGAGGAGGGAGATCGCCGTGGTAACCCAGGGCGGCGTGAACTCGGGCCGGGCGCTGAAGAGGGCGAGCATCGGGGCCGAGCTCACCTCTCCGAGCAGCTGGGAGAGCAGCTCCAGGGTGCTGGGATCCGCCCAGTGCAGGTCCTCGATGAGCAGCACCAGCGAGGTCTCCGCGGCCATCTCGAAGAGCAGCGAGAGGATCGCGTTCCGGGTCAGCTCCTTCTGCTTGTGCGCCGGGAGGTTGAGCGGGGCCCAGCGCTGCGGCAGCGGCAGGGAGAGCAGCGGCGCGAAGAGGGGCATCACCTCCGCGAGGTCGAAGCCGTAGCGCGACAGCCGCGCCTCGAGCCAGGCGAGCCTGTCCTCCGCGCTGGCCTCCCGCGACGGGTCGAGCGTGCGCTCGAGCAGGTCGATGATGGGGTGGAAGGGGCTGTTGGCGTTGGTCGGGGTGCAGCGGCACTCCAGCCAGGTATGCACCTGGCCGTTGAGCCGGCTCTGGAACTCGCGGGTCAGCCGCGACTTGCCGATGCCGGGCTCTCCGCTGATGAGCACGCTCTGGCCGGTGCCGTGGCTGGCCTGGCTCCAGCGGTCCAGCAGCATCCCCAGCTCCCGCTCCCGGCCCACGAGGGGGATCTCGGAGAAGTCCGCCGGGGTGCCCTCCTCGCGGAGCTGGAAGAGCTCCGTCCCGAGGCCCGTGCTGTCCGCGGGAGGGGCTCCCAGGGACTCGAGGATGAAGTGCTTGCGCAGCAGACGCTCGGTCTCGCTGCTGACGGCGATGGTGCCGGGCTGCACCAGGGCGCAGAGCTGGGAGGCCGTCTTCGGAGTGGAGCCGACGACGTAGCCCGGATCGGAGCTCGTCCACTCGCGCAGCTCCCGCGCGACCACCATGCCGGTGTGCAGGCCGAGCTGAACCTTGACGTGGACCTGGCGCTCCTTCTCGAGCGCCGTGCTCCGCTGGGCAAGCTCGGCCATGATCTCCAGCGAGGCCTGCGCGGCCCGCCGTGCGTCGTCCTCGCGGGCCGTCGGGTAGCCGAAGTAGAACAGCACGGTGTCGCCCATGGCGCCGGCCATCAAGCCGTCGAAGCGGCGGACGATGGCGGTGCAGACGTCCTGCTGCGCGCCCAGGAGTTGATCGAGCTCCTCGGCGTCCGTGCCCGCGCCGGTAGCGCTGGAGATGGACAGCCCACAGCACAGCGCGGTGATCTGCCGCCGCTCGCCCTCGATGAGCCGCCCGGCGGAGGGGCCGACCTGGTGGGAGGTCGCGGTCTCCGCGGAGGCGAGCTCCTCCTGGCCCGGGCGAGGTCGCGGCATGCCCGCGGAGAGGCTCTCCAGGCCGCTCAGGTCGAGCGCCTCCAGCTCCTTCAGGAGGCCCTCGGCGGTGACGTTGCGCGCCTCAGCGTCCTTCGCCGTCACGCGGCGGAGCAGGTCTCCGAGCGGGTGGTTCGCGATCGCCGTGGGGATGGGGATGGGCTCTGCGGAGAGCTGCTTGAAGATGATGTCGGCCGGGGTGCTCCCCTCGATGACCCGCTTGCCCGTCAGGCACTCCAGGAAGATGAGGCCCCAGGCGTAGAGGTCCGAGCGGGGGGCGGGGGGGAGCCCGCGCAGCTGCTCGGGAGCGGCGTAAGAGGGCGTGCCGATCGACTCATGGCTGACGGTGACCACCGGCTCGTTGGCGGACAGCTCCGTGAGGACGCCGATGCCGAAGTCCACGACGAGCGCGTTGCGCCGCGCTCCGGTGGGGATCACCATGATGTTGGCCGGCTTGAAGTCGCGGTGGATGACGCCCAGGGTGTGGGCAGAAGCCAGCGCGTCCAGCAGCTGGATCATCAGGTGCTTGGCCTCACCGGGCTCCAGCGCGCCTTCCTCCGTGAGCACCTGGGCCAGGTTCTTGCCCGGGGCGTACTCGAAGACGGTGTAGACGTCCCCGTTCTCCGCCCGGCCCGAGTCGATCAGCCGGACGATGTTGGGGTGATGCACCCGCGCGCACAGCTGCATCTCGCGCTGGAAGCGCGCCAGGCGCTTCTCCCGGGCGGCGGGAGGAGCGTCCGCGGCGAGGTGCAGCACCTTGATGGCCACCGTCTGACCGGTCGCAACCTGGCGTGCCTTGTAGATGGTTCCGAAGCCCCCGGCTCCCAGCTTCTCGAGGATCTCGTACCGCTTCCGCAGCTCGGAACCGAGCACCTGCGCGTTGACGTCTTCCATGATTGACCCCGCGTCAGACTACCCGCTCGACCCGTCTCGGGAAAGCCAGGCAGGACTTCAGGCGTAGGGTCGGCGCGTGTGCCTGGAAGGGCGTGCAGGTACGGAGTTCGGCAGGGGACTATCGGCCGCCTGCTGGGGAGGGCGCTGGAGTCGGCGCGACCCGGAGTCTCAGGACTTCCGGCAAGCCCGGCTCGGGAGGCTGTGGCCGGGACGAAGGCTCCAGGACGAAGCGGGGCTGGAGCAGCGGAGCCGTGTCCACGCTCACCACGACCTCCCAGGGGAGCGCGCGCGCGCTGAGCTGGGAGGCGGCCTTGGGCGTGGCGCCGACGACCTGGCCGGGACCCCTCGGCACGACATGGCCCGCATGGATGCTGGCGCGGATGTCCAGGCGGACTTGCTTCTGGCGCTCGAGCTGCGCGCTGCGCCCGCGGACGCCCTGGAGGATCTCCAGCGCCGCCTGCGCCGCCCGCTGGGCACCCTCGGGGTGCACGGTCCCCTGACCGAAGTAGAGGAGGATCTGATCGCCCAGGATGCCACCGAGGCTGCCCCCGAAAGAGCGGCTGATCTCGGTGCACAGCTGCTGGCCGAGCCGGACGAACTCGTCGACCTCCTCGAGGTCCATCTGCTTCTGCGAGGTGGAGGACACGGTGAGCGTGCAGCACAGGGCTGTCACCCAGCGCCTGTCTCCCTCTGGCTTGGGCGGGCGGGGTTCAACGCCCTGCTCCGGAGCCGGGGTGGTCGGCCGGACCTGCGCCTGCCACGTATCGGTCGTGGCCTCCTTCCCGAGGGCGGGTACTGACGGCATGCCAGGACTCGAGGTGGGCCCGCGAGCCTCCGGGTGGAGCCTCAGGCCTCGCAGGTTGCACGCCTCCACCTCGCGCAGCAGCTTCGCGCCTCTCAGCTGCCCCCGCGCCTGGACATCCTTGTTCAGCAGCCGCGCGAGGAGCTGGCCGAGCGGATGCGCCTGCAGCGCTGGTGGGAGTGGGATGGGAGCCGGGCCGAGCTGCTGGAAGAGGATCTCCTGCAGGGTCCGGCCCTGGACCGGCCGCACCCCGGTGAGGCACTCGAGGAAGACCAGGGCCCAGGAGAACAGATCCGACGCGGGGGTCGGCTGCTCGCCGCGCAGCTGCTCGGGCGCGGCGTAGGCGGGAGTTCCGAGCACCTCGTACGTGCCGGTGATCTTGCTCTGGACCTCGAGCCCAGGTCCCTGCACCAGCGCCCCGAGCCCGAAGTCGAGCACCAGCGCGTTCGGCCGCGCCCCGGTGGCCACCACCATGACGTTGTGGGGCTTGAGATCCCGGTGCACCATGCCCTGCGAGTGGGCACAGCTCAGCGCGTCGAGGATCTGCAACATCAGATGTTGCGCCTCCACCGGCTCGAGCGCGCCGCGCTCCGACAGGAGGTTCGCCAGCGTCTTGCCGGGGACGTACTCGAAGACGGCGTAGATGCGGCCATCGTCCATGAGGCCGGAGTCGATCAGCCGGACGATGTTGGGGTGGTGCAGCTGCGCGCACAGCTTCATCTCCCGCTGGAAGCGGGCGACATGGCGGTTCTGCGCCTCGTCCCCCGTGTCCCGCGGCCGGTGCATCATCTTGATGGCTACGGGCTGGCCCGTCGCGAGCTGCCGGGCCTTGTAGACGACGCCGAAGCCGCCGCGGCCCAGCTCGGACAGCATCTCGTAGCGCTCGAGCGACATTTGATTCCAGTGAAGCTGTGAGTCTACCTTGAAACTGAACGATTGTAACGGGCTACGGCCCTTGTCCATGGCACACGGGTAGGGGTTGTCGCAGAGCATCCGCGCCGTGCGCTCTCCGGTGGGCGTGTAGTGGTAGCCCCCACGCTGCCTGGGCCCCTACCACGCGACCTGGTAGACGCAAGCCGCGTCTCCGCGATCGCGGCACGTCGCCGGATCATGCTGCAGGCGGATGAAGAAGGCGTCCCTGGGCTTGAAGCGCTCGGCGAGGGCCTCCACCAGCCCCTCGTCCATGGGACACGGATAGGGGTTGTCACAGGAGATGCGCGCGCTCCTCGCGCCGGTGGGCTCGTAGTGGTAGCCGCCGATGTCGCCGGGGCCCCGGTGGTTCATCCGGTACGCCGTGTCGAGCGACTTCAGCGCCTGCTCCACCGTGGTGAGGCCGGGGGGGAACTGCGCGTTCTCGGGAATCCTCCGGCCCACGGCCTTCATGGTGTTCGGGCCGATCTGCTTCAGGATGTCCCGGTAGGCCCGCAGCACGCTGTCCACGGGGTACCAGGCGTCCTTGGCGGGCTGGGTGATGCCGTGCTCGGCGAAGATGCGCTGCGCCCGCTCCGGAGCGATCTTCATCGTCTCGATGGCGGAGAGGATGGCGTTCCCAAGCACTTCGATCCGAGCTGTGTTCACGGGCTGGGTCATGGGCTCCTAGCGCGTCGCGCCCGGGGGGGATTGAAGCGGCTTGCCCGGTGACATGCAATTCCCTCGGGTTCACCCCTCCCCCAGGGGCGCGGGGGTACCCCACTCCCGGGTGGCCAGGTCCACGGGGCGTGCGTAGGGGCCCAGCACCTCGGGGTACTCGCGCAGGAGCGTCGCGGGGGCCTCCACCTGCTGGCCTGTCACCATCGCCTTCAGCATCAGCGCGTTCGCCACTCCCTTGCCCCGCGCGTGGTTGTTGGTGATGACGTACACGTCCTCCGTGCGCGGGTGGGAGGCGACCTGCTTCGTCCGCTCGGCCCAGGGCTCCAGCTCGCGCGCCGAGTACAGGTAGTCATACCGATCGTAGGGCGACGACTTCCGGAACCACTCCTTGTAGTTGCGGCCGTGCACGCGCACGTAGCCCACCGCCGCCGTGGCCCGGGCGCTCGGGGCAATGGAGTTCTTGAAGAGCGGCTGGTCGATGTTCACGAAGCCCAGCCCCCGCTCCACCAGCTCCGCGTAGTACGAGGGCTCGTTCCACGAGGCGTGCCGCACCTCCAGCACCAGCGGGAAGCCCTCGAAGGCGGAGACGATGGCGTCCACGTGGTCCCGGTTCTCCGGCACGTTGCGGAACGACCAGGGGAACTGCACCAGCACCGCTCCCAGCCGGCCCGCCTCCTTCAGAATGCCCAGCCCCACCCGCCCCCACCGCACGTCCTCCGCCGTCCAGGGCTCGTCGCGCTCGTGGGTGAAGCGCCGCCACAGCTTCGCCGTGAAGCGGAAGTCCGGGTTGAACGCCGTGCGGTCCAGCCACAGGTGCGCGTTGTGGGGGGTAATCGGCCCGTAGAAGGAGGTGTTGAGCTCGATGGTGTCGAAGAGCGACGCCATGGCCTCCAGCGGGTCGAACCCCTTCGGCTTGGGCTTGGGGTACACCACCCCCTCCCAGTCCTTATATGTCCACCCCGCGGGCCCGAACCGGATCATGCCGCCTCCTCAGGAGCCAGGAGGGCTCCCACGGACAAGGTAGGCACGCGGAGGTACGACTTTGCGGCCCGCCCGCCCGGCGGACGGCCGGTGAAGCGGGCCCCTCTGGGAGTGACAGGGGCAGAGTGCCCCGCAAGCGCTGCGGGAGTGGGGCCCTTCGCCGCAAAGCCTGCGCTCGCTAGCGCCGTATCCCCTTGAATCGCTTGGGGAATGTTTGGCCCCGGGAATGCAATGGAGAGAGGGTGAACCGGCCCACGGGGCCACAACCGAGGCATCACATCAGATGAACAGACCGGTGCAGATCACCTACAGGGGCATGGAGTCGAGCGAGGCCATGACCGAGTACATCCAGGGTGAGGCGGAGAAGCTGGAGCAGTTCTTCGATCGCATCGTGGGCTGCCATGTCGTGGTGGAGCAGCCTCACAAGCACCAGCGCCAGGGCAACCGCTTCCACGTCCTCGTGGATCTGCACGTGCCGGGCAAGGAGATCGTCGCCGGGCGCGAGCACTCCGAGCGGCGTGAGCACGAGGATCCGTACCAGGCGGTGAACGACGCCTTCGAGGCGGCGCGGCACCAGCTCCAGCACTACACGGACACGCACTACACGCACCGCTGAGCCGGCTCCCGGCGCGCCGGCGGCCCCTGGCCTCCTTACCTGGGGCTGTCCGCGCGCTGGACCAGCTTGTGGGCCAGCGCCCGGGAGAGGTTGAACAGCAGGAGCGCCGCCGCGCGCGAGCTGGAGTCAATCAGCGCGCGCAGCGACTTCTCGCTCAGGCACAGCACACGCGCGCCATTGCCCGTGGCGCACACGTCGCTGATGCGCGAGCTGGACAGCAGGAAGGCCACCTCCCCGAGCACCTCGCCCTCCGTCGCCGTCGCCACCGCGCGCTCCCCATCCCGCACCTCCAGCGTGCCGGAGAGCACCACGAACACGGTGCGCGCCACCTGCCCGCGGCGGATGAGGTAGTCTCCCGGGGCGCACTGGATGACGTGGCTGCTGGCCAGCACCGCCCGCAGCTCCTGCTCGCACAGCCCGGCGAAGACAGGCGGGCGCGTGGGGCCCATCAGCCCGTGCACCTCCCGCCAGTACGAGTCCGGATCGCTGAGCCCGTGGCTCAGCACGCCGCGCGCCTTCGCCAGCACCGGCGCCACCCGCTCCGGCACCTCCGAGGCCGCCCTGTCCGTGGGCAGGAGCTGCGTCAGCGGTGAGCCCACCCACTCCAGGTGCTCTCTGTCTCTCAGCACCAGCACCAGCGGCACCATCACCCCGAACTCCGGGTGATCGTACGTGCCCAGGTAGGCCCGGAACCCCAGCGACATATAAAGGTTGAGCAGGTGCGGCTGGCAGTCGCAGAAGGCCAGCTCCTGGCCCTGCTCCAGCTGGAAGCGGATGCTCTCCTGGATGAGCCGGTACGGCACGGCGGTGCCCCGCATGTCCCGGCGCACCATGAAGCGGCCCACCACGCAGATCTGCTCCGGGGGCACCAGCGGCCGAAAGCGCTCCAGCGCGAAGCGCGTGGCGATCGGCTCGGCGATGGCGCCTTCTCCCTCCAGCTGCACCCGGAGCGTCCCCACGACTTCCTCGCCCACCTTCGCGTACATCAAGTGGGCCGTGGAGTCTTCCGCGTCCAGGAACCAGCGGCGCTCGTGATCGGCCTGGCGGGTGTAGACGTGCATCTCCTCGACGTAGGTCGCGTAGCGCAGACGGTAGACGGCCTCACGCTCGTCTTCCGTTGTGGCGAAGCGGACCTCGACGTCCATTCCAGGAACCCCCCCTGCGATCAGCCCAACCTATCAGCGCGCGGGGCTCGCAAGCGTTCACTTCCGAATTCAGAGGCCTGGATAAGAGGACTCCTCGGAGAGCCCGAGCCCGCACTCTGTCCGCTGCCGAACTGGAGGGTCCGCCTTCGGGGTCGGTGTCGATCCACCGGGGCTACGGTGTTTCAACAACGTCTCGGGCGGTGCCGGAAGTCTCGGCTCCTGTCCTACCTGTACCTACTTTTGTCTTTGGGTCACCACGAGGCGGTTGGAAGGCATGAACGAGAGGCTCACTGTCCTGGTGGTCGATGATGAGCACCCGGTGCTCATCACCGCGGCCGCATTGCTGTCCGAGGACTTCCGCGTGCTGACGGCCACGAATGCGACGGAGGCGCTGCGGCTGATGGAGCGCAACACCGTCGACGTGATGTGCACGGACTTCAATATGCCGGGCCGTAACGGCATCCAGCTGCTGCGCGACGCGACGGTCCGCCAGCCGCACATGTCCGGGGTGCTCGTCACCGGCCACGCCGAGTACCTGGAGAAGCGTGACAAGTACGAGGCGCAGGGGCTCTACTACCTGCTCATCAAGCCGTACGAGCCGCAGCGCCTGATCGAGATCTTCCAGCGCGCGGCGGAGTCGGCGCGGCTCAAGCGGGTGATGAGCTCGCTCACGACGGAGCTTGGAGCCTGGAAACGAGTGATGTGATGCCGTCGAGCGCGGAGGGCGTGCCGCCATGAAGCCGGCGGTGGTGGAGCCCGGCGCGGCGCCAGGCGCAGGCAGGAGGTCAGCCGCGACTCAGGGGCTGGGCGCGAGGCGCGCGTGGACGTCCGCGAGCGTGCGGGCCGTCTGCACCACATCCTTCAGGGCCATGCGCAGCTCCTCGACGTCCTCCACCAGGCCCCGGTACGCGACGTGGGTCCGGTTCTCCTCCACGTAGCCCACCCGCTTGGGGCTGAAGAGCTCGAGCAGGGTCTTCTGGACCTCGGGCTGCTCGATGAGCGCCTGGCCCTCCTGGGGCCGGTTGCTCTGGAAGACGTAGCACTCCTTCAGCGCGGGATCCGAGGCGGGGAGGAGGTTGGGGGAGAGCATCCGGTCGAGCCCCGTCGTCCAGACCCGCGGCGCGGCAACGAAGCCGGCCGGCAGCGTGCCGGGGACCTCCGCGCGCACCACGCAGAACTGGCCGTCCGGGTTGCTCTTCATCTCCATGGCGATGCGAACGGGGACGCCCTCGTACTCGCCCACGAGAACACCCCCCTGGCGCCTGAGCCCGAGCTGCTCGGACAGCTTCGCCCAGACGGCCTTCCGCTTCCGGCCCTCGGAGGAGATGGCGAAGATCGCGACGCCGATGATGGCGATGATCGCGACGACGACGGGCGGGGATGGATCCATGTCCCGCATACGGTAGGCGGGAGGGCCGGGTCCGCGCACTCCTCCAGGTGCGGTGGGCTTCCGAGAGCGGGTGGGTCATTGCTTGCAGCTGGGTGGCCGCTGACACCCTCGCGCTTGCGCTGTGGCTGCGGGCAGAGAGAGAGAATCAGCGTCCTTTTTCACGGTGGCTGTGATTCACGGTGCGTGTGTTTCAGGAGACGTCACAAGGCTGCGACTGGCGTACGATGTTTGTGTCGGAGGAACCCCCCGCCATGCCGCAACTCAGCCATCACCCCCTGGCTGTCGAGTTTGATCTCGGAACCGTTGCTCAGGTGCGTCTGGAAGGGCACCTCCACCTCTTGAATGTCCCCGGTCATGGGTGGCCGCACCCCGTGTCCTCGCCCGCGGAGATCGCCCGCGCCGAGCAGGAGTGCATCACCTGGGCATTGAGGAGGGGCCTCATCCGAGAGGGTGACGCCTACTTCCACAAGTTCTGCCAGTCCCGGCTGGCGGCCCTGGCGGCGTGCACGCTGCCGGACGTGCCGATCCACCGCTCCAAGTGGTTCATCTACCTGCAGGCGTTCATCTTCACGTTGGATGACGCGCTGGACAACCTGGTCGATCTCCGCGCGGGCGCCCAGTATCTGCCCTACAGCCAGCTCCAGGAGACCTTCAGCCTCTTCATGAGCATGCTCACCGGCGAGGTGCCTCGCGCGCTGCGGCCGCCCGCCTCCGAGTTCCCGCTGCTCGAGCCGTTCTGCGAAGTGCTCCAGGACATCCGCGAGCAGGCCCTGGAGACGGAGGTGGAGCTGTCCTGGTTCATCGCCAGCATGGCGGACTACTTCGAGGCGCTGGCCTGGGAGCACGGCGCGCACACGGAGACCGGGTACACCCCCACGGTGTCGACGTACATGCACAACCGGGAGCAGACCATCTCCTATCTGCAGTCGGTCGAGTCGTTCCTGGCCATCAAGCGCATCCGCCTGAGCCGCGAGCGCCGGCAGCTGCACCCGGTGAAGCTGCTGCTCACGAACGCCTGCCGCCACGTCATCCTGGTCAACGATGTCTTCTCGCTGGCCAAGGAGCTGGCGTGCGGCGAGCTGGACAACGTGCTCCTGCTGCATCCGGGGCAGGACCGGGAGGCCCTGCTGCGTCGCTTCAAGTCGCTGCTCGAGCGGCTCAACGCCCTGGCCGCGGACATCACCTATATCGCGCTCAAGCTCCGGGACAGCTTCCCGGAGGATCGCCAGGTGCTCGGCTTCGTCGACACCATCCTCTACAACGTGAACGGGCACGTGGCCTGGTACGCCGAGAGCCGCAGGTATGGCCACTTCGTGCGGCCCCCCGCCCTCGCGGAGCTCGAGGTCCGGGCCGCCACCCACTGACAGCCGAGCCCGCCTCGCCAGGTGGGGTGGCAGGCCGCCGAGCCTCTGCCTCGCCTGAAGAGCCCCCAGCAGGCGGGCAGCAAGAGCGCACGCTGTTGGCCGTTCAACGGATCAGCGACGCTCGAGACGTGCCTTCGCCAGAGCGGGGACGCGCCGGGTTGAGTCACCCGTGCCCCCCTCTCTGGTGCGTCGGGGTGACAGATTCGCTTCACCCTCCCCGAGGTGGCATGCTCGGGATTTTCCAGGACCATGGCACAGCCTTCGCCGGAGAAATCCGATGTGAAGAGTGTCCCCCGTATGCTCGAGCCGGGGACGCCTGTGGGGGCGTACGTCATTGAAGACATGCTGAGCTCGGGTGGGTTCGGCGTGGTGTACCGCGCGCGCGCCCCGGATCAGCGGCAGGTCGCCATCAAGGTCAGCAAGCACTCCGCCCGCTCCATCACCGCGCAGCAGCTCATCTGGCAGCAGAACGAGATCGAAGCGCTCGCGCGGCTGCGGCACCCCGCGCTGGTGGAGGTGCTCGGCTACGGCTTCCTGGAGGATGGACGGCTGTATCTGGTGATGGAGCTGGTGCACGGGGTGGTGCTGGGCCACTACCTCCAGGAGCGCGGCTCCCTGGAGGTGCTGGAGGCCCTGCAGCTCACGCGCCGCATCGCCGAGGCGCTCGCCTACTGCCACGAGTCCAAGGTCCTCCACCTGGACCTCAAGCCGGCCAACATCATCATCACGGATCCCGTGGAGCCGAAGGTGAAGGTGCTGGACTTCGGCCTGGCGCGGCTCTCCGGGGGCTTCCGGGCTCACGAGGGCGGCCCCATGGCCGGGACGCTGGCCTACATGGCCCCCGAGTGCTTCTTCGGGACGGGGGAGTTCTCCGAGAAGGCGGACCTCTTCTCGCTGGGGACGCTGCTCTACGAGATGCTCTCCTGCACCCTGCCGTTCCCCAACAACGCCTCGTACGCGGCGCTGGGCTCGCTCAAGCGCGCGGGGAAGATGATCCCCCTGGAGCAGACGGCGCCCCTGGTGCCCCCTCCGGTGGCGGCGCTGGTGCGCTCCCTGCTCGATCCGGACGTGGCTCACCGCTTTGGCGGCGCGAGCCAGCTGGCCAGCCGCCTCAAGGGGCTCTACTTCGATCTGCTGCACGGCAACACCAGCGAGTGGGTGCCGCCCCCGCTCCCCCCGGAGATGGTCTCCTCCGACAACGCGCCGTTCGTGGGGCGCGCGCGCGAGGTGGCGCTGCTGCGCGAGGCCGTGGACTCGGTGGGAGAGCGCCAGGGCCGCGCGCTCATGGTGGTGGGCGAGGCGGGCATCGGCAAGAGCCGCCTCATCTCCGAGGTGCTGCTCTCGCAGGACGTGAGCGCCCGGGTGCTGGTGGCCTACGGGCGCTGCCGGCAGCTGGGCGAGCTGGTGCCCTGCTCCCCGCTGCGCGAGGCGCTGGGGCAGCTGGTGGAGGTGCTGATGGGCATCCGCAGCGAGCCCGGGCACCGCGTGCGCCACCTGGCGGGCCAGGCGCTGGCGGGCGAGGCCCAGGAGCTGCGGCGGCTGGTGCCCGAGCTGAGCCGGCTGCTGCCGGAGGGCGCCGAGCATGACACCGAGGGCGTGCTCGTTCAGGGGCTCGGCGCGGAGCGGGTGGGCAAGGCGCTGATGCACCTGCTCACCGCCATTGGCACCGCGCGGCCGATGGTGCTGGTGCTGGAGGATGTGCACTCGGCGGACGAGGGCACGCTGGCCGTGCTCGCGCGGATCATCGCCTCCCCCCCGCCCGGCTTGCTGCTGCTGTGTACCACCCGGCCACCGCCGCGCCTGGCGCGCACCGGCGAGCTGGAGATGCTCACCCTGGACGCGCTCAGCTCCAAGGAGAACGATCAGCTGGTGGCGCAGCTGGCCGGCGGCGCCAGCCCGGCCGTGGTGAAGGCACTGGTCCAGGCGGTGCCGTTCCTGGCCAGCGGCAACCCGCTGGTCGCCGCGCAGATCATCCGGGACCTGCAGCTCGGGAACTATCTGAGCCGGGAGGCGGATGGCCGCGTCCGGCTGTCCGATCGCCTGAGCGGGGAGTACCGGCCCCCGGACTCCGTCTCCACCGTGGTGGGCCGCGCGCTGGAGCGGCTGGACGAGCGGGTGCTGAAGGTGCTGCGGGTGGCCGCGCTCTTCGATCGGCGGTTCCGGCTCTCGGACCTGGAGGCGCTGGGCCTGTTCTCTCCGCTGGAGGTGCGCACCGCCATCACCGAGGCGGAGGAGCAGCGGCTGCTGGTCGTCGCGGGAGACCGGTGCACCTTCGCGCATGACACGCTGCGAGAGCGGCTGGCCGCGGACGGGCGGCTGGAGGACGTGGCGGACATCCACCGGCGCATCGGCGAGCGGCTGCAGCAGCGCAAGGCTCCACCGGGGACGCTCGGCTACCACTGGGAGAAGGCGGGCCAGCCGGTGCGGGCCGCCAGCGCGTACCTGGAGGCCGGGCTGGAGGCGGACCGGCTGCTGGACCCCATCGGCGCCAACCAGCACCTGCGCAAGGCCTTCACCGTGGCCAGCGCCCAGCCCGCCTCGGCCGAGCGGGATGAGGTGCTGGTGCGCTCGCTCTATGGGCTGGTGCGGATCGGCTGTCTGCTGGGCAGCGCGGTGGAGATGCTCCGGTACCTGGAGCAGGGGCAGGCGCTGCTGGAGAACCCCACGCTCGAGCAGCAGGTGGCGCTGAACAGCTCCTGGGCGGGCGCGTACTATGCCCAGGGCAACTTCCCCAAGGCGCTGGAGTACAGCGAGCTGTGCCTGGAGGCGGCGATGGAGCCGCACCTGCGCTCCTACCTTCATGCCCCCTTGAGCATCATGGGGCGGGCGCTGTCGGGCTGGGGGCGGTTCGGGCCCTCCATCTCCATGCTCACCGAGGTGGCGGCGCAGTCGGCGGAGGCGGGGGAGTATGTGGAGCAGACGCACGCGGAGGGCATCCTCGCGATGGCCCTGGCCTACTGCGGCGAGTTCAAGCGGGCCCGGGAGTCCGCGGCCTCGGCGGCGCGCATCGCCCTGCGGCTGGGCAACCCGGTGCGGATGGCGGCCTCTACCTTCAGTTACGCCGCCATCGCCGAGGCGGAGTTCCGCTGGGATGAGGGGGTGCAGCGCAGCGCGGAGCTGCTCGCCTTCACCGAGGCCCACCATATTACGGGGCTGTACCTGTGCATGGGCACCGCCTATGCGGGGCGGCACCAGTTCCACCTGGGGCAGCTGGATCGGGCGCGGCACCTGCTGGTCCACGCGCTGGGGCTGGCGCGGCAGCAGGGCACCTCGCATGGCCTCTGCCTGTCCTACGCGTACCTGGGGGACGTGGAGTTCGTGGCGGGCCGCCATGTGGAGGCGAAGGCCGCCTATGAGAAGGGGCTGGAGCTGGCCAGCACCGGGGCGACGGACGAGCAGGCCGGGCCGCTGTGCCTCATCGGGCTTGCGCACCTGAGCGCACTCGCCGGGGGCTCGATGGAGCAGGTGCGGGCCTGGGGGGACGAGGCGCTGGTGCGGCTGCAGTCGGTGCAGAACCTGAGCAACCAGATCCCCACGCTGCAGCGGTACGCGGAGGCGCTGGAGGAGCTGGGGGATGTGGCGGGCGCCGCCCGGCTCTATGAGGAGCGGCAGGTGCTGGTGAAGAGGCTGGGGCTGGCCGAGTGCGACTTCTGGCCGCGGCCGAGTCCCAAGGTGGAGCGGCTGCCCCCGCGCGAGTACTGGCGCAAGGCCAGCTCGCGCCTGTCTTCCTCCGGCCTCCGGGCGGTGAAGCCCGAGGACTTCGACGCGGAGACGGTGGTGCGGGCCGCCGCCGGCGCGGGCCCGGGGGACGACGGGAAGAAGGGCTGACGCGGACGGACCTTACATATCGGTCTGGCACATCCAGGGCTGCTGTTGGGTGCGCTTCTGACAGGAGAAGCCCGGATCGCAGACGTTGGGACCGTTGGGGTCACAGGGCCTGCGGCACGAGCGTCTCTCACAGATGAACCCATCAGGGCAGGGGGCGCGGCCCTCGCGTGAGGGGCGCAGGCTAACACGCCGCGAGTCCGCTCCACGGTGGAAGCGCGGTCTTCCGGACGCACTCGCGCGCGGCGCTGAGCCGCTCCAGCCGCACCGCATGAGTCCGCGCGGCCACGCGCTCACGCGGGCGCCACACGCGCTCCGAGCGCCCACTCTCAGCACGCTTCGCCCACGCGGTGGGTATCTCTCATGCATTGCCCTCCTCGCGCGGGAGAGGGCAACCATGAACTTGCAGAACGTCAAAGAGAAGCTGAGTGAAGTCGTCAGGCAGAGCGTCTTCCTGGTCCGAGCGGCCGTGGGCGCGGGGGTCAGTCAGCTCCGGTGGTTCATCTTCACCTCGAGGGGGCGCCGCCTCGCCGCCGGGCTGACGGTGACGGGCCTCGTGGCCATGGCCGTGTCCACGCGCCCCGTCACCCTGATCGAGCCGGGTCAGGTGGGCATCCGGATGAACCTGCTCACCGGCAACAGCCGGGAGCTGCGCGAGGGCTGGGCCCTGCTTGTGCCCGCCCTCCACCGGCTCCACCTCTATAGTCTGAAGGACCAGGTCTACCAGCCCGACCGCAGCGCCCAGGCCGAGGGCCCCGCCCCCTTCCAGTCCGCGGAGGGCCTGTCCATCGGCATCGAAGTCACCCTCCGCTACGCGCTCGACCCGTCCCGAGTCGCCACCCTGGCTGCCTCGATGCCGGAGGATGTGGGCAGGGAGATCGTCGAGCCCGTCATCGACGGCGTGCTCCGCCGCCACTTCGCCCAGCACACCGTCCGAGAGATCTTCTCGACCCAGCGCAAGGAGATCCAGAAGGCCCTCACCGAGGAGATCGCTCCCCTGCTGGCGGCCGATGGCGTCATCCTCCGCTCGGTCACCCTGGGCAACGTGGACCTGCCCGAGCAGTACCGCCGGGGCGTGGAGTCGCTGCTGGCCGAGGAGCTGAGCGCCGAGAAGATGCGCTACACGCTGGAGCTCAAGGAGAAGCAGGTCAAGGAGACCGCCCTGAGCGCCGAGGCCGACAAGGTCCGGCGCGAGAAGGCCGCCGAGGCCGCCGCCAGCGAGGAGATCATCGCCGCCAAGGCCAAGGCCGAGGCCATGCGCCACGTCCTCCCCTTCAAGGAGAAGGAGATCGAACAGCGCCGGCTGGAGGCCGAGGCCTCCAAGGTGAGCCGGCTCACCCAGGCCACCGCCGAGGCCGAGGCCCGCCGCATCGAGGCCGGGGGCGAGGCGGACGCCCGGCGCACGTTGGCCGACTCCGATGCCTACCGGGTGGAGGTGACGGGCAAGGCCGCCTCCGAGCAGCTCGCCCGGGACGCCAGCCTCATCAGCAAGAACCCGCTGCTCATCCAGAAGACCCTCGCCGACAAGCTGTCCGACAAGATCCAGGTCATCATCGCCCCGCCCCAGGTGGGTGGGTTCTTCGCCAGCGGCCTGCTGGGTCAGCCGCCCCCGGCGCCCTCGCACGCCAGCGCCCCCGCCGCGCCTGCCTCGCAGTCAGGCGACCCCTCCGAGCCAGAGGCTGGCTCCGAGAACACCCAGAACGAGTACTGACAGGAGCGCCCAGCCATGCTCGCCACGATTCTCACGCTCGCGCTCGTCGTACAGGACCAGACGCCCCTGCGCGCCGCGCCGCAGGATGCCGCCACCCGCCAGGCCACCTTGTGGCAGGGCGAGTGGCTCGAGGTCCGAGGGGAGCGCCAGGGCTTCCTCCAGGTCTACGACCATCGCCGGGAGCGGCCCGGCTACGTGCGCCAGCAGCAGGTCCGGGTCTACACCCTGGACGAGGCGAGCGTGCCCCGGCTCCAGGCGGTGGTGGAGTTCCTCCGGGACACCTCGGGCGCGGAGGCGCTGGGAATCGGCTACACGGCGGCGCTGCTGCGCGCGGCCAACCCCTCGCAGGTGGGCCCGGAGCTCTTCGACGCGATGGGCACCCTGGCGGAGCGGCTGGCGAAGCGGGCCTCCTCCAAGAGATCCAATGACGAGACCCTGGCCGCGCACCTGGACGTGGCGGCCAGCTATGGGGTGAAGCTGATCAGCCTCGAGCAGGAGGGCCGCACCCGCATCTGCTACGACGGCGAGGCCTTCCGCCGGGTGCTGGGGCTGGGCGGCAGTCCGGAGGCGCGGCTCCGGGCGGCGCTCGCGCTGACGCGGCCGGAGTGCATCGACCCGGCGCTGAGCCCGGTGGAGCGTCAGGCCATCGACGAGTGGCGGAGCGCGGTGCTGGAGCAGGTGGACCCGGCCCCTCTCCCCGCCTGGCAGGCCAACCGCCTCCACCTGCGCCGCGCCGAGGTGTACGCGGCGCTGGCCTACCAGTGGACCCGCCGGGGCGAGGCCGCGCGGGGCGCGAAGGCGAGCGAGCGCTCCGTGGAGGAGCTGGCGCGGGTCCTGAAGTCGGAGCTGGCGGACGAGGATCGCTCCGCCTACGCGGTGGCGGCCGTCCGGGTGGCGGCCTCGCGCTGGGCGTCGGTGCCCGTTCCGGAGAAGCCCGGAGCGGGGCCCAGGCTCGAGCTGACCCAGGGCAAGCCCGGGGAGACCTGCCTGCGCCTGGTGGACTCGAAAGCCCCTGCCACCCCGAAGGCTCCCGTCACGCCGCTGGCCGAGCGCTGCACCTACGGGCTGGTGTGGCCGGGCTCTCTCCGCCAGTCGCCGCAGGGCACGGTGGTCACGGTCGCGGTGCAGCTCCTGGAGGGGTGGACGGAGCTGTGGGTCTTCCACCAGGAGGGAGATGGGTGGTTGCTGGACGCGCTGTCGCCGGCGACGGCCGAGCCGGGCGTGGGCTACGTGGAGCTGGCGGGCTTCACCCCGGACGGCTCGCGGGTGCTGGTGGCGCGGGAGGCTCTCGTGGAGGGGAAGATCAAATCCTCCTTCCAGGTGCTCAAGCGGGAGACGCTCATGCCCGAGAAGACCGCCGAGCGCCCCGACGACTCGGGCACCTTCAAGCGCTGGAGCACCGCCGACTGGCGCAACCGGACCCTCGCGGTGCGCTGAGCGCGGGCCGTGCCGACGGAGTCCGGGTGTACCATGCTGGGCGTGTCACCCGGCCATGGAGAGCAGGGCACCGGGTGCAGGTACCCCTTTGTCTGGTTCACAGGACCCCTGGCTTGCAGTACGCGAGGCCCAGGGAGACGCTACTGTCCACTGTCCTGATTGTGATCGTCGCCGCCGTGGCGGCCCTGGTGGCGCTGATCGCCTATGCCGCGGGGGTTCTCACCGCGAACCGGCTGGGCCGCCTGGTGCTGCTCGGAGGACTGGCCATCCTCCCGCTGGCCGTCACTGGCGCCGGGGTCGCCGTGGGAGTGCGCGAGTCGAGCCAGACCCAGTTCTGCATCAGCTGCCACGAGATGGAGCCGTTTGGACAGAGCCTGTTCGTGGACAACACCAGCGCGCTGGCCGCGGTCCACTACCAGAAGCGGCTCATCAGCCGCGACTCCACCTGCTACGCCTGCCACACCGACTACGCGCTCTTCGGAGATGCCAAGGCCAAGCTCAACGGCCTGCGGCACGTCTGGGTCCACTACTTCGGGACCATCCCCCCGCATCCCAAGCTCTATCAGCCGTATCCCAATTATAACTGCCTCCACTGCCACAGCGATGCGCGCGGGTACCTCGAGGCCGAGCCCCACCGGGAGTACCGGGCAGAGCTCCAGAGCGGAGCGCGCTCGTGCCTGACCTGCCACCAGATCGCTCACGACCTGGACGGCGTGAAGGCTCAGAACTTCTGGCAGCCGGAGTGACCATGAGCCACGAGAAGCGCATCCGGATGGCAGCACTCTTCATCCTGGCAGGGCTGCTGGTTCAGCTGTTCACCACCCTGTTCTGGTCCCCGCTGAACTTCGTGGTGTTTACCGCGGTGGGCGTGCCCCTGGTCCTGCTAGGGGTCCTTCTCTATGCCCTCACTGTCTGGAGAATCCTGAAGGAGCAGAAGGCCCTATGAGCTTCGCCCCCGCTGCCCCTTCGCGGCCGCCCGCGCTCGCACTCCTGCGCAGGTGGCGTTGGCGGGTGGGGCTCTCGGCGCTCCTCCTGTTCGCGACGCCGATCTTCGCCGTGAACGCGCCCCAGGATGTCCGGATCCCTCCGCTCCAGGAGCGCACCGCGCCGGCGCCGGCGCTGTTCTCCCACTGGGCGCACAACTCCCAGCACTGCTACAGCTGCCACCCCAGCGCGTTTCCGCAGACCCGGCTGGGCTTCACCCATCAAGACATGCGCGAGGGCCGCTACTGTGGAAGCTGCCACGACGGCCAGGCCGCCAAGGCCCTCCGCTCCATGAGCTGCGAGGGGTGCCATGCGCTTCGCTGACCTGGGCTCCTGGACGGTGTTGGCCTGCGCGCTGCTGCTGGCCGCCCCCAGCCCCACGCGGGCGCAGTCGCAGGAGGAGCAGCGGCGGCAGCTCCAGGAGCGGCTCGGGATCAAGAAGCCCGTGGCCCCACCCGCGCAGGCGAAGGGAGCTCCCGACGCGGCAGCCGCAGGGCAGACCGGAGCGGCCACCGCCCCTGCGGGGGGCCCCCAGGAGCACCCAGCGTCGCCGGCCAGGCCCCAGCCCAGCGCAGCCCAGCCCAGCGCAGCCCGGCCCCGCGCGCTGACCTTCGCGGACGACGCCCGGCTGGTCCTGCAGAAGGAGTGTGCGTCCTGTCACAGCCCCGAGGGGAAGGCTGCCAGATCCAAGTGGGTGCTGCGAGGCGAGCCGGAGGACTACGAGGCCACCGTGCGCTTCGTGAAGCCCGCCACCGCGGCCCAGAGTCCGCTGCTCAAGAAGGGCACCGGAGCGACCCTGCATGGAGGTATGAAGGTTCTCGCGGCGGAGTCGGTGGCGTACGCGACGCTGCTGCAGTGGATTGAAGGGGGCGCTCTTCCTGGCAAAGCACAGGCCTCCGCCCCGGCGGCGCCCGGTGTCGCGGCCGCCCCTGGCGCAGCTGCTCCTGGCGCGCCTCGGCCCGCACCGCTGCCCACCGGCGACAGCACGCCCAAGCCCCACGCTTCCAACCCGACACCCGTGGCACCTCCTGCTCCCTCGAGCGACGGGGCGCCGCCCACGGAGTCCCCGGCGGGGAGCTCGGCCGTGCTGAGCTTCGCGCCCCGCCTCCACGAGCAGTTGCTCTCCGGCTGCGCGAGCTGTCACTCCACGGAGGGGCTCGCCGCTGCCTCCCGCTACGTGACCCACCCGGATCCCGAGCAGCACCGGCAGGCGGTGGTGCCCCTGGTGGTGCCCGGCTCTGCTGCCACCAGCCTCCTGTACCAGCGCGCGCAGGGTGAGGCGCACCCGGCGGGAGCGGTGTGGGAGCCGGGGAGCGCGGAGCTCGCGCTCCTGGCGCAGTGGATTGATGCAGGCGCGTTGGGGACCCCGCCAAGCGCCGCGCCCGCTGCCGCCGTGGCCGAGGCCTCACCGAGCCCCGTCCCCCCTCAGGCGGCTTCTCCGCCGGCGCAGCCTCCCCCCGCGGCCGGACCTCACGCAGGAGTGTCCCTGGGGACCTTCCCGGTCCTCGGCTCGCTGAGCCTGAGCGGACGCTTCGACCTCAACTACGAGCGCATCAACTACAACGACCACCCCTTCCAGTCGCAGGGAGCGAACGCGCTGCGCAGCTACCACCAGTTCCTCTTCCTGACGCGGCAGTCCGCCAGCGATCCGGTGACTCTCACCCTGGAGCTGCTGTCGCTGCAGTTCTGGGAGGTGGGCTACCGCGTCCGCCAGGAGACCTGGCCGGTGAAGGTGTTCGCCAAGGTGGGCAAGGTGCTGGTGCCCTTCGGCGGCGATCCGCTCTTCCACCACAGCTACGGCGGCCAGGCCGGCTTCGATCAGAAGGTGCTGCCGGTGGTGTTCGCCCGGGAAGGGCTGGCCGTGAACGTGCAGCACCGCCTGGGAACGCTGGCCCTCTCCGGCGACGCCTACCTCATCTCCGGCTACCGCCTGCGGCGCGCCGACGCGGTGCTCAACCTCCAGTCCGACTTCGCGCCCCTGGAGGACACCCGCCTGGGCGTCGGCGCGAGGCTGGGCGGCTCCTGGGGGCCGATCAGCCTGTGGTACTCGCCCTACTTCAACTCGCTGGGGTTTGGGCGCCGGCTGTTCCTCCAGGCGCTGGATGTGGCGGTGTGGCGTCCGCGGGGGCTCCAGGTGCTGGAGCGCTTCTCCCTGGGCGCCGGGCTGCTGCGCGCGGACGTCTCCGGAGGCAAGGAGGAGGGCTACGGGGGGCCGGGCGCGGACTACTACCACTTCGCCAGCTACCTTCAGCTGCGCTTCTACCCCACGGAGTGGCTCTACCTTCAATACCGGCAGGGGCTGCGCACCTTTGGAAACCGGCGGGGGCTGTTCCAGGACTCGACCGGCTTCACCCGGGAGGACGGCTCGACCCACAACGTGGGGGTGGTCGCCCGGTGGCGGGGGTTGAGCGCCGGGCTCTTCCATTACTGGAACCTGGAGAAGGCCGACGAGGTGCCGGACGACTTCACCCGGCTGATGGTGGCCTATGAGTTCTAATCCCCGGAGCTGGAAGTGGGCTGCTGTTCTGGCCGCTGTGTTCCCTCTGCTCTCTGGCTGCGCGGACTTCCAGCGCGGCGAGTCCTCCGCGGACGCGGGCGTCACGCCCACGGACGGCGGCGGCGGGGATGGCGGAGAGGCCAGCTCCTTTGCCAGCGGCGTCCTCCCGCTCCTGATCTCCGGTTGTCAGTCCTGTCATCGCAGCGGCGGCGCCGCCGGCGGCACCTCCTTCCTGGTGACCGGCGAGGCCGAGGCGGACTACCTGAAGGCGAGCTCCTTGACGGATGTCTCCAATCCGCCCTCCAGCCGCCTGCTGCGCAAAGCAGCGGGCGCGGGCCATGGCGGCGGGACGATCTACGGGGAGAGCACCGCGGAGTACCAAACCCTCCTGGCGTGGGTCGCCGGAGGCACTCAACCTTGAAGCCTTGCATCCTCTGGAGAGCCCCGATGAGACGAACCCCCTTGCTCCTGGCCGGACTGGTGTCCTGGGCGCTCACGTTGGCCGCCTGCGCGAAGCTGGAGACGCCCAACCCGGAGCTCACCACGGCCGGGGCCCACTCGGTGCTCGTGGGCCAGACCCTTCAGCTCACCGCCACCACCCACGAGGCCACCGATGAGGGCTACAGGTGGGAGAGCGAGAACCCGCGGATCGCGACCGTGGACGACAGCGGATCGGTGACGGGCGTCGGCGCGGGGGAGACCGAGGTGAAGGTTACCGGCGCCCAGTCCGGGCTGGAGGCGCGCCACGCGGTGGTGGTGATCGATCCCCTGGCCGGCAATGACGGGGGCGTGAACCCCAGCCAGGTACCCCACTACCTGGCCTGGTCCGGCTCGCCGCATGCCGACACCACGGCCCAGGCCTTCTCCTACTGGAACGCGGAGGGCAGCGTTCCTACCACCTGCGCGCGATGCCACAGCTCGGAGGGCTATATCGATTACCTGGGCGGCGACGGGTCCGCCCCGGGGAGGGTGGATTCCCCCGGGCAGACGCAGTCCGTGGTCCGCTGCCAGACGTGCCATGACAGCGCGGCCTCCAGCCTGAGCGCGGTCACCTTCCCCTCGGGCAAGCGCGTCACCGGGCTGGGCGCGGAGGCCCGGTGCATGGTGTGTCACCAGGGGCGCGCCTCGGGGAAGGACATCGACGCGCAGGTCGCTGACGCGGGCGTGGTGGGCGAGGACACCTCCTCCCCGGCCCTGGGCTTCACCAACATCCATTACTACCCCGCGGCCGCGACGCTCTTCGCAGGCCAGGCGGCAGGGGGCTACCAGTACGCGAACCAGGTCTACGACACGCGGTTCCGCCACGTGCCCAGCTTCGACAAGTGCAACGAGTGCCATGACCCGCACACCACCCAGGTCCGCTGGGAGGCCTGCGCCACGTGCCACCCGGGCGTGACCGACGTCACGAAGGCCTGGAACATCCGGCAGATCGCCTCGCGCAATCAGGACTACGACGGGGACACCAACCGCACCGAGGGCATCTACTTCGAGCTCCAGGGGCTGCGGGACCGGTTGCTGGCCGCCCTCCAGCGCTACGGGGCGGAGCGGGCTCAGCCCCTCTGCTATGGCGGCTCCTCGCCTTACTGGTTCCGGGACACCGATGGGGACGGCGTCTGCAGCCAGGCCGAAGCCACCGGCACCAACCGGTACGCCACCTGGACCCCCCGCCTGCAGAAGGCGGCCTACAACTACCAGCTGTCCAAGGTGGATCCGGGCGCGTTCGCGCACAACGCGAAGTACATCCTCCAGCTGTTGCATGACTCGGTCCAGTCGCTGAACGAGGCGCTCGCCGTGCCCTTCGACACCTCGTTGCTGGTGCGCAATGACCCGGGCCACTTCAACGGCGCCAGCAAGGCGGCGCGCAACTGGGACTCGAGCGAGACCGTCCAGGCTTCCTGCTCGCGCTGCCACAGCGGCGCGCAGGGCTACCGGTTCTTCGTTCAGTATGGCGTCGGCCAGCAGGTGCCGGAGACCGCCAATGGCCTGGAGTGCTTCACCTGCCACGAGAGCTTCGAGCCCAACTACAACGTCTTCGTCCCTGCCAGTACGTGGCTGCCGGACGGCAAGACGGTGAGCCTGCCGGGCCAGGACAACCTCTGCGCCAACTGCCACATGGGCCGCGCCTCCAAGGCCACCATTGATGTGGCGCTGGCGGCGGGCGGGACGCTGCGGTTCCAGAACGTGCACTACCTGCCAGCCGCCGGGACGCGTGAAGGGACGCTGGTGAAGACGGGCTACGAGTACCCCAACAAGACGTACGCTGGCCGGCTGACGCACATGGGCGGGGTGCAGTGCACCAGCTGCCACGTGCCTGGGAAGAGCAACCACACCTTCCGCATCGCCGACGTGTGGGACGAGCGCTGTGAGACGTGCCATGCGGACCAGAGCGCGGCGGATCAAATCCGAAACGTCCATCTGCTGGACTACGACGGTGACGGGAACACCACCGAGCCGCTGAAGGCGGAGGTGGAGGGGATGGCCGCGCGCCTGCTGGCGGCCATGCGCGGGGTGACCAGCAATGGCATCTGTTACAGCGGCGACGTCAACCCGTACTTCTTCAAGGATACGGACAAGAACGGCACGTGCGGCACGGCCGAGGCGGTCTCCTCCAACGCGTTCGCGCCGTTCACGCCCGCGCTCGTCAAGGCCACCCACAACTACCAGCTGAGCAAGAAGGATCCGGGCTCCTGGGCCCACAACTTCAACTACATCGGGCAGCTGCTCTTCGACAGCGTCGAGGACCTCACCGGTGCTGCACCCACGAACCTGACCCGACCGTAGGCCGGGCAGGCGATGGAGGCGGCGGGACAGGCCTCTCTGGCCCGCCTGGACACCGGGAGAGGGAGCCGACGCTCCCTCCTCACTTCCACCGCTGGATGTCGATGATCATCGCCCGGCCCGGCTGCCGGTAGAAGATGAGCAGATCCTGCGGCGCCGTCTCCTTGGGCGAGAAGCTCTTGGCGTCCGGGTGCTCGGCCCACTGCATGCAGCGGGCAATGGACTCGCTGCAGAACATGGCGCGCGAGGAGCGGAAGGGGTTGCGCCACTTGCGCTGCAGGAAGCGCCCGAACTGGACGACGGACTGTCCGATCAGCCCGCCGAAGTCGTACACGCTGCCCACCCACTCGCCCAGCCGCAGGAAGCCCCTGTCGAGCGGAAAGGCCGGCTCCACGAGCGCCACGATGCGGTTCTTCTTCACGAAGCGCTTCCAGGTGATGAGCCGGAAGCCCAGCTCGTGGGACTCGAGCACCATGTCGCACTCGAAGTCATCGTCCCAGTAGAGGAAGAAGCAGTGGCTGGCCTCACTCTTCGTGAAGCGGCGGACGATCCACGAGACGGGGTTGAAGTGGCGCGGCGTCGAGAAGCCGATGAGCGTGCTCCGGCCCTTCGAGATCGCGGCGCTGTCGCTCGGGGGGGCCTGCTCCTGCAAGGTGACGGCGGCTTGGCTCATGGGGCGCTCCTGGGCGGCAGCCAATCCTAGCCTTGGGGGCCCACGTCCGAACAGCCGACGGCGGGGAAGAGCCTCGCTACCTCGGGGAATAGGGTGGCAGGGAGGGCTGTCCTGTCCTCGCTTTGCGGAGGATGGCCTCTGTGCTGGACACTATGCGCTCCATGGGAACACGGAGACATTGGCGGCAGCGGGAGGCCGGGCTCCTCACGCTCGGGATCGTCCTCGCGCTGGGTCTCAGCGCACCCAGCCTCGCGCTCGAGCCGGGCCGGCGCCTCTCCCAGTACAACCACGAGAGCTGGCGCAGCGAGGACGGGCTGCCGCAGAACTCGATCCTCTGCAGCGAGCAGACGGCCGACGGCTACCTCTGGTTTGGGACGTACGAGGGGCTCGCGCGCTTCGACGGCACGCGCTTCACCGTCTTTGATCAGCGGACCTCGCCGGAGATGGGACAGCGGGAGGTCTACTCGCTGGTGGAGGATGCCTCGGGCGTGCTCTGGGTGGGCACGAGCCAGGGACTGTTCCGCTACGAGGGGGGACAGCTCCGCCGCCCTCCGGAGGCCGGAGCGCTGGCCGAGGTCCCCATTCTGGGGCTGGCCGCGGACGGCAAGGACGTGTGGATCAGCTCGCCCCTCGGGGTGGTGCGGGCGCCGGTGTCCGGTGAGGCTCCCTGGCGGCGGTACACGGCCGAGGACGGGCTGCCCGTCAAAGGCACGGGCTCCATCGTCGCGGACGGCACGGGCGGTGCGTGGGTGGGCGCGGGCCAGGGGCTGGCCCGGATCTCCGGGGACACGGTGGAGGTCCTCTTCCTGCCGCCGGGTGAGTCTCCGAGCAAGCCGCTCTCCGTGGAGAGCCTGTGGCTGTCGCGGGACGGCACGCTGTGGATTGGCACGGGCCAGGGGCTGCTCTCCCTGCGCGACGGCCAGTTCACCCGGTACGGTCCGGAGCAGGGGATGCCGAGCGTGAGGGTGGGCGAGCTGCTCGAGGACCGGGATGGCAACCTGTGGGTGGGCACCCAGCGCGGAGTGCTGCGGCGCAACGAGGCGGGCTTCAGCGCGCTCGCTGCTCCCAAGGAGCTCGCCAGCGGCAAAGTGTCCAGCCTCTTCGAGGATCGGGAGGGGCACCTGTGGATTGGGACGCAGACGGAAGGCCTGCATCGCCTGGGCAACGGACCCTTCCTCCCGCTGGGCCAGCCCGAGGGCTCCCTCCTCGAAGACGTCCGGATGCTGGTGGAGACCCAGGATGGCACGCTGTGGATGGCCTCGCTCAGCCAGGGCCTGGAGCGGGTGAAGGACGGAGTCATCACCCGGGTGGGGCCGGCGCAGGGGCTGGGGGACGAGCGCATCCGCACACTCGGGAAGGGCTCGGATGGCACGCTGTGGGTGGGGACGGCCTCGGGCGCCTATCACCAGGAGGGCGAGCGCTTCGTCCTCCTGGGCGCCGAGCAGGGGATGCCGCAGGGCACGGGCATCTGGGCCATGGCGCCGGAGCCGGACGGCGGCATGTGGTTGGCCACCTCGGCGGGCCTGGCCTGGCTGAGCGGCGGGCGGGTCACCCTGTATGCCCCGGAGAAGGGCACCCCCGCCGAGTTCGTGATGCCCATGGTGCGGGAGGACTCGGGGACGATCTGGTACGGCACGTACAAGGGCCTGGTCCGCTTCTCCCGCGGCACCGTCACCCGCTTCACCACCCAGGACGGGCTGGCCGGGAACAAGATCATGAGCCTGTTCCTGGACGCGCACGGCACGCTGTGGGTGGGGACCTCCACCGGCCTGTCGCGCCTGAAGGATGGGCGCTTCGCCTCCATCACCGCGGCGCAGGGGCTGCCGGATGAGACGGTCTTCAACCTCCTGGAGGACTCGGAGGGCTTCTTCTGGATGAGCAGCAACAAGGGCGTCTCGCGGGTGAGCCAGCGTGAGCTGGAAGAGGTGGCGGACGGCCGGCTCCAGCGGGTGAGTGGCACCCTCTTCGACGAGCGGGATGGGATGCGTGCGGGCGAGTGCAATGCGGGCCAGCCATCCGGGTGGAAGACGCGGGACGGCAGGATGTGGTTCGCCAACCTGCGAGGCGCGGTGATGGTGGATCCGAAGGACGTCCGGCTCCGGCATGCCCCGCCCCAGGCGCGCATCGAGGAGGTCCGCGTTCAGGGCCAGGCGGTGCCGCTGAACGGCCGGCTGGAGCTGGAGCCGGGGCAGCAGGACGTGGATCTGCGCTTCACCGCCTTCGTGAAGGAGGGCGGCCCGCGGGTGCAGTTCCGGTACCGGCTGGAGGGGCATGACCGCAGCTGGGTGGACGCCGAGGGCCGGCGCGTGGCCACGTACACGCGGCTGCCGCCGGGCCCCTACCGCTTCCAGGTGCAGGCGATGGATCGGGCGGGCAACTGGGTGGAGCCCGGGGCCGTGCAGGAGGTGGTGCTGCGCGCCTGGTTCTACCAGTCGGCGTGGTTCTACGTGCTGTGCGGGCTGGCGGTGGGCGGCGTGGCGGCGAGCGGCTACGTGTGGCGCGTGGGCAGGCTCAAGGAGCGCGAGCGCTGGCTGCAGTCGCGCGTGGAGGAGCGCACCAAGGAGCTGGCCCGGGCCAACGAGGAGCTGGACGCCCACCTGCGCACGCTGCGCGCCACCCAGGCCCAGCTGGTGCAGGCGGGGAAGATGGCGGCGGTGGGCACGCTCGCCGCGGGCGTGGGGCATGAGATCAACAACCCGCTCTCCTACATCGTGTCCAACCTGGAGCACTCCTGCGAGGAGACGGAGACGCTGGCGAAGCTGGCGGAGTCCGCGGAGCCGCTGCGCGAGCGGCTGCGCGACATGCACCAGGTGCTGCGCGAGGCGCTCATGGGCGCGGACCGGGTGCGGCGCATCGTGCGGGACTTGAAGACGTTCTCGCGCCAGGACGAGGACACGCGAGGGCCGGTGGACCTGCGGGCGGTGCTGGACTCGGCGGCGAAGATGGCGGCAGGCGAGCTGCGTCCGCGCGCCCAGCTCGCCCGGGAGTACGCGGCGGACGTGCCGCCCGTGGAGGGCAACGAGGCGCGGCTGGCGCAGGTGTTCCTCAACCTCATCATCAACGCGGCTCAGGCGCTGCCGGAGGGCAAGCCCGAGCAGAACGAGGTCCGGCTCGTCCTCAAGCACGGGGACCAGGGCGAGGTGGTGGCCGAGGTGCGGGACACGGGCAGCGGCATTCCGCCCGAGGTGCTCGGCCGCATCTTCGATCCGTTCTTCACCACCAAGCCGGTGGGCGTGGGCACGGGGCTGGGGCTGGCGCTGTGCCACGCGTTCGTCACCTCCATGGCTGGGCGCATCGAGGTGGAGAGCCAGGTGGGGAAGGGGACCGTGGTGCGGGTGACGCTGCCCAGGGCGAGCGGTCAGCCAGAGCGGGCGCCGCGGAGCGCCTCGGTGCAGGCGGGCGGCGTGGTGCGAGGCCGGGTGCTGGTGGTGGACGATGATCCGCTGGTGAGCTCCGCGCTGCGGCGGACGCTCACGCGCGATCATGAGGTGGAGGTGGTGGTGAGCGCGCGGCGGGCGCTGGAGCTGCTCTCCTCGCCCCAGGGCAGCTACGACGTCATCCTCTGCGATCTGATGATGCCGGAGATGACGGGCATGGAGCTGTACGCCCAGCTCGAGGTGGCGGCGCCGGAGCAGGCCCGGCGGATGGTGTTCATCACCGGCGGGGCGTACACCCCCGCGGCCAAGGAGTTCCTGGACCAGGTGAGCAATCCCCGGGTGGAGAAGCCCTTCGATCCGGAGAAGCTGCGCGAGCTGGTGCGCGAGTGGGTGAGGCGCGTCCACTCCCAGCCCACCGGCCAGGCGGCCTGAGGCGCGCCCGGCAGCTCGAGCACGGCTCAGGATCGCTCGGGGCTGAGCCATCACATTCCGAGGGGGGCTCCTCTGTCTGTTCAACCGCGCCATGCCGTGGCGCGGCACCACTCCAGACACGAGGAACCGCCATGATGGACTCAGCGATTGCACAGCCCGCGCCCACCGTCGCTCCGCAGGGCCGCCCTCCCAACCAGTTCGAGCTGCGCAACCGGCGCATCTCCGTCAGCTTCTCGGCCACCAGCATCACGGGCGATCCGCTGATGCACTTCCAGGATCGCCGGCACGAGGTGAGCGTGCGCGGCGAGGAGATCCGCCAGGTGGAGACGGAGGTCGGCACACTGGTCACCATCACGCTCGAGCCGGACGCGGATGCGGGCGCGCTCCTCTTCACCCTCGTCATCCCTCGCGTGGTCCTCGCGACGCCGAACGCCACGCAGCCCATCGAGACCCAGGGCATCTACACGCGCAGCCGGCTCCCCCCGCGCCTCCCGGCCAGCGTGCAGCTCCAGACGTCTGACGTCGTAGAGCTGAAGGGCACCGCCTCCTTCGTCGTCTCCTGAGCCCTGAGACGCCGAGAGGCCCCCACTCTCGCGGGAGCCTCTCGGGGAGCCATGCGGGTGGGCTCAGCCGCTGAGCCCATTCCGCCCTGGGGGGCGCGGACTCACCAGAACGGGTTCACGTCCACCTCGAGGCCGAAGACGCTGACCTCGCCGTTGGTGGCGTTCTTCAGGGCGTCGAACGCGCCGCTGGCCAGCCGGCCGACCTCGCCGCCCAGCTTCGCCAGGCCATCGAGCGCGCCCTTCGCGGCGTCGACGCCCATCTTCGCCAGATCGCCCAGGTAGCCCACGGCCGTCTCTGCCAGCTTGCCGCCGGCCTTGGCCAGGTCCTGCAGCGCGTTCACGCCCGCGCCGCCCAGATCCTTGAGCGCGCCGAGGATCTCCTTGCCGCCCTCGGTGAGGTTCTGCGCCCAGGCCTTGGCCACCTCCTTGAAGGACTCCACGCCATCCTTGAGCAGGTCCGTGGCGAACTTCTTCGCCCAGTCCACGCGGCGGTCCACGAAGTCCTTGATGGCGGTGGCGGCCTCCTTGGCCAGCTCTCCACCCTTGCGGGCCATGTCCGACAGCGTCTGGCCCGCCCAGTCGCGCACCTTGGCGGCGGCCTCGCCCGGGTTCTCGGCGACGTACTTGAGCGTCTCCACCGCCTTGCCGCCCGCGTCCTTGAGCCCCTTGATGGCGGCCTCGGCGACCTCGAGCCCCTTGGCGCCCAGGCTCTTCAGCCCGTCCCAGGCCTTCTTGGCCAGCTCGCCGCCCTTGGCCATCACGTCCGTGAAGGCCTTCTTGGCCATCTCGCCCACCTCGCCCGGGTGCGTGGCGGCCCACTTGAGCGTCTCCAGGCCCTTCTCGCCCAGCTCCACGGCCTTGTTCACGGCCGACTGGAGCGCGCTCTTGGCGCCGGCGATGAGCTCCTGGGCCTTCTCCTTCGCGGCGCCCTTGAGGTTCTCCCAGCCCGTCTTGAGCGCATCGAGCGTCTCGGCGGCCTTCTTGAGCACGGCCTCCTTGCCCTGCGCGACCAGCTCGCCGCCCTTCTCGATGACGCCCTTGATGCCGTCGAGCGCCATCTTCGCGGCCTCGCCCGGGTTCTGGGCGATGAACTTCAGCGTGTCCAGGCCCTTCTCGCCGAGCTGCTTCGCCTCGTCGATGACGGTGCCGAGGACCTTCTTGGCCTCGGCGGCGATCTCTCCGCCCTTCTCCATGGCGGTGTTGAACGCGTCACGCGCCTTGCTGGCGATGGCCTCGCCGTACTTGGAGGGGTTGCGGATGACGTCCGCGAGCCCGTGGATGAAGCCGGCCGTCAGCTTCATCTGCTGGCCGGTGGCGTTGGCGGCGCTGACGCCGGCGAACTCCGCCAGCTTCACCGCGCCCTTGGCGCCCTTCTCGATGCCCCACTGGGTCAGCTCCGCGGCGCCCTCGGGCCCGTAGTAGGCCGCCAGCTGCGTCATGCCCGCGGGCCCCATGGCGGCCGCCGCGCCCAGGTTGACCGCCTTCATCCAGTCCGGCGCCTGGTAGTTCTGCGGATCCGCCTCCATCTTCTTCTTCTCGGCGTCGAAGGCCAGGTCCAGCGCCAGCTCGGCCACGCCGAAGGCGGCGCCCGCGCCCAGGTCCACCGCCGCGCCCACGCCGGTGAAGTCCAGCACCGTGCCCACCACCGCGTCCGCGGCGTTGAGGTTGGCGCCCACCAGCGCGAAGAAGCCCAGGTCCTTGTTCTTGCCCTGGAGATCCATGGCCTCCTTGGCGTACTTGCCCGCGTCGATCAGGCCCGGCACCGCGCCCGCGAGCGGGATGGCCTTCGCCAGGTTCTTGAAGACCTTCTGGGCGACCTCGCCGGTGACCTTCACGCCCATCTTGCCGAGCAGGCCGTCCAGCAGCTTGAGGCCCTTGCCCACCAGCTTGCCGCCGCCCTCCTCCAGCAGGGGCTTGAGGCCCTTGAGGCCCGTCTTGAGCACGTCGCCGCTGACGCCGTCGGTGAACTTCAACAGCATCTTCAGCCCGTCGCCGTCCATGTCCTTGGCGAGCTTGCCGACGAGCTCCGCGGCCTCATCGTCCAGCTTGGTGGCGAGGGTGCCCAGCTGCTCGAGCGTCTTGGGATCCGAGATGGCCTTGGCGAGGTTGCCGTGCTCCATGCCGCCCAGCGTCTTGAGCAGCCGCTTGCCGGCGTCACCGTCCAGCTTGCCGAGCTGGCCCACGAGCCCATCGAGGACCTTGGGATCCTTGATGCCCTTGAGCACGCCCTCGAGGTTCTCCGGGCCGACCTTGGCGGCCACGTCCTGCAGCCCCTTGAGCTGATCCGGGGTGAGCTTCTGGGCCAGGGAGGGATCCAGGCCCTTCACCGCGGCCTCGGCGAGCTTCACGCCCTCGTCGACGGCGGCGTCGGCGCCCTTCACACCGCTCTGCTTGAGCAGGTTCTTGAACTCGGTGAGGTCCTTCTTGAGGTCCGGCAGCTCGGCGGCGAGCTGGGCGGCGGCCAGGGCCTTGTCCTTGGCGGAGGCGTTGGGGTCCAGCAGCTTCACGGCGGCGTTGGCGGCGCGGAAGGTGCCGTCCAGCTTGCGCAGGGTGTTCTCCACCTGCGGGAAGGACTTGCCGGCGAAGTCCTTGAGGGCCGAGGCCAGCTCCAGCGAGGCCTTGGCCTTGTCGAGCGCGCCCTTGCTCGGGTCGGTGAAGGCGCCGATGGCCTCGGCGAGCTTGGCGCCCGCGGGCAGGCCGTTGAGCGCGTGGCTGAGCACGCCCTTGAGGTCCTCGGGCTTGAAGATGTCCCCGGCGGCATTGGCCAGCTCGAGCGCGGCCGAGGCCTTGTCAGCGGTGGAGGACTCCTTGCTGGTGAGCTTGCCCAGCGCGGCGAGCGCGTCCGAGTTGGTGGCCAGCTTCGCCAGCTTGTTGTCCTTGATGCCCAGCTTGTCGAGGACGTTCTTGGTGGTGTCCGGGAACGTCTTGGACAGCTCGCCCAGCGCGGTGGCCTTCTCGGAGAAGTCGCCCTCGGCGAGCTTCTTCATCGAGTCATAGGTCTTCTGCAGCACCTCCTTGGGCTTGTCCTTCAGCTCGGGGAAGAGCTTGGGCAGGTCCTCGGGCTTCGGGGGCAGCTTCGACTCGGCCGGCTTGCCGCCCTCCAGGTCCGGGCTCTTGGCCTGGGTGGTGCCGTTCGCGTTCGTGGCGGCGAACTCGTCCTTCGTAGCGACCGGCTTCTCGGGCGAGGTGGACTTGGTGGAGACCTGGTTCTTGGACTCGGCGGCGCGGCGCGCGGCCTCTTCCGCGGCACGGCGTGCAGCCTCTTCCGCAGCGCGGCGTGCGGCTTCTTCCGCGGCGCGGCGTGCGGCCTCGCGGGCGGCATCGGCGGAGCCAGATTCAACGGGGCGGGCCATGGGACTTCTCCTGTCGATAGGTCGATGAGGGGCTACGACGGTTGTCCGCGAGCCCTCGGATCAGTTGCGCGCAGCTTACGCTGTCGGCGCCTTTTTTTGCCCAGAGACCGGGTTTTCCCAGGAGACGATTATCGCGCATTGTCGTCACGTGTGGACGACGCGGCGACACCACCTCATCCCGAGCCACATGAAGGCCCGGGGTGTGGCTCAGGCGGGGAGGCGTTGGAAGGCCTCGGTGAGCTGCTTCTTGAGCTCGGGGTGCTGCTCGCGGCCCGCCATCTCGGAGAGCAGCGACTTGAGCCCGCGGCGGAGCGCGAGGTTGGCGACGAGCTGCCGCACGGAGCCCTCGGGGTGGGAGGCGTAGTCGCGCAGGTCCTTCTCGGCGGTCGCGTAGTCGCTGGCCAGACAGTCCAGGCAGAGCAGGCCGAAGGAGATCTTCGCGAGCTCTGTCTGCTTCGGGAGCGCGGCGCGGATGACCTCGGGAGGATCGAACGGGAGGCCGATGAGGGCGCCGGCGAGATCCACGGGGAGGTCCTCGGGGAGCTTCATCCCGAGCCGCTGGTTGAGGTCTCTCATGAGCGCCTGCTGCTTCGCGGGGTGGTAGCGGAGCTGGGCGACGAAGATGTTCACGCCGTCGGCGACGTTGGCGTGGGCCTCGGCGCGGAGGATGGACTTGGAGAACAGCGAGCGGAAGCTGAAGGTGGGGGAGCCCTCCGGAGCCTGGGCGCGGTAGCGCTGGATCATCTCCTGGCCGTAGTGGCCCTTGGGCAGCATCTCGAGGAAGGGATCCTTCTTGTACGCGCTGCCCCACGTGAGCCCGTCGAGGAAGTCGGAGGACTGGTAGCGGTCGTGGAGCTGGATGAGATCGAGGTGGTTCGTGGTGCCCGTCCCGAGGAAGCCGCGCACGGTGCGCTCCATCTTGTCCTCGGAGGGCAGGTGGGCCGGGAAGTAGGGCGCGAGCGCCTCCTGGAGCGAGGCGGCGGTCTGCCCGGCCCCGAGCCACAGGAAGGGCGGGTGCACGGGAGAGAGCGCCACCTTCAGCTCGTCCGGGGACTGCTTGGCGAGCAGGAGCCAGCTGCGGGTCTTGTTGCCCTCGCGATCCGAGGCGGTGGGGCCTTCGCCCACGGGGATGAAGCGGGAGAACTGCTCCCTGGCGGCGGCGAGGGCGGCATCCGGGAGGTGATGGCGCACGCGCGAGTCACCCCGCTCGTACCAGCCGGCGAGCTCGGCGCGCTTGGCCTCTGCCTCCTCGGGAGTGAACCAGTGGATCCCGGACTCGGTGGCCTGGGGATCCTTCTTCAGCGCTTCGAACCATTTGGGGTTGGGGAGCGTGGGCACGCCCGTTTTCTAGCACGGGCTCACCGGGGCTGGCGCGCGAGCCAGGCCTTCCACTGCTCCGCGCTCTCGTACTTCTCCCCCGAGAGCTTCTGGAGGACCTCGACCGCGGGCTCCCGGTTGATGGGCTGCTGCATGGCGGCCAGGGTCACCAGCTGCGGGCCGAGCTGCCTGAGGAGCGGGCCCTGCTGGGCCTTCAGGGCCTCGGGCTTCAAGTCGTCCAGCAGCATCCCGAGCAGGTAGAGGGCCTTGTTGCGGTCGCTGGTCTCCGGCATGGACAGGGCGTCGACGACGACCGCGACGTCCACGAGTGGACGGTCCGCCGCCTCCTGAGTGGCCGTCAGCACGCGCAGCACGCTGTTGCGCACCGCGCCGGAGGGGTCGCGGATGAAGGGCACGAGCCGCGCGACGCTCTGCTCGGGCGTGGCGGCATAGGCCAGCAGGTAGGCGGCGGCCGCGCGCTTCTCGGCATCGGCCTCTTCGCGCAGCACCTTCGTCAGCGCGTCCTGCTGCTGGGGGACCTTCTCCAGGAAGAGCGGCTCGAAGCGCTCGAGCTTGGGGTGCGCGAAGCCGAAGGTGCAGTGGGCGACGCGGCAGGTGAACCCCTTCGAGGGGTCGAGCTGCCCCGTCTGCATGAGCCGCTCGCTCTGGAAGTCGTAGGCCAGCCACTCGGCGACGAGTCCCTCGGGGTCCTGGAGCTGGCGCGTGGGGTTGGGAAGGAACCGCAGCCGCTGCGCGTCCTCGGAATCCACGAGGTCCACGGTGATGAAGGCGCTGCCCGCGTCATCGCCCCCGAAGAAGTAGACGAACGCCACCCTGGCGAAGGCGAGGTTGTACTGCTTGCGCAGGGCCTCCTCCTTCTGCCGGAACAGGGCCTTGCTGGCCACGATGGGCTTTCCCAGCTCGAAGCCGAGCAGGCGGCGGACGGCCTCGGCCTCGACGCGGCGCGAGCCGTAGACGTCGATGCCCGCGAGCTTGGCGACCGGGAGCGGCGGGTTCGGCGCCTTCGCCAGGTGGGCCTGGGCTCCGGCGACCACCTCCTGCCAGCCGGCGAGCGAGTGGACCGAGGCCAGCTCCGGGTCATGCTGCAGGGTGTCCGGATCGAAGTAGCCGCTCTGGACCGAGCGCTTCAGCAGCTCGAGCGCCTGGGAGGGGTTGCCCGCCAGCGCCGAGCACCCTGCGGCGCTGTAGAAGGAGGTGGCGCGGGCGTCATCCTCGGTGCTGGCCTCCGCGGCCTGCCGGAACAGCTCGGCGCAGGCGGAGAAGTCCTGCGCGTCGTACGCCTTGTCGGCCCGGGAGGACAGCTCCTGTGCACTGGCGGCCTGCTGGGGCGTGGACTCCTGGGCCTTCTCTGGGGAGTGGGCGCAGCCCGCGCCCAACATGACCAGACAGACTCCGAGCGTGATCCTCATGACACCTCCTCGTGCCGCGGGCATATGAAGCGAGCGGTGCAGAAGGTTCGACGTTACTCCTCCGCGCCGCTCAACCCATTTTTCAGGGAAAATCCATGGCACTCAATGCGTATCTCACCCTCGGCCGCTCCGGCCTGCGCGTCAGCCCCTTCTGTCTCGGAGCGATGACGTTTGGCGAGGATCTCGGCTGGGGCAGCAGCGTCGAAGCCGCCAACGCCATCATGGACCGCTTTATCGAGCGCGGTGGCAACTTCATCGACACCGCGAACGCCTACACGCTTGGGCACTCGGAGAAGATCATCGGTGACCACCTGGGCCGGAACCCGAGCAAGCGGCAGCGCATGGTCATCGCCACCAAGTTCTACGGCAACCTCTTCCCGGGAGATCCCAACGGCGGCGGTGCGGGGCGCAAGTCCCTGATGGCCGCGTGCGACGAGTCCCTGCGCCGGCTGCAGACGGACTACATCGATCTGTACTGGATGCACAGCCATGACCTGCACACGCCCATCGAGGAGACGATGCGCGCGCTGGATGACCTGGTGCGGGCGGGCAAGGTCCGGTACATCGGCTTCTCGGACACGCCGGCGTGGAAGGTGGCGCAGGCGCAGCTGCTGGCGCAGTTCAAGGGCTGGTCGCCGCTCATCGCGCTGCAGATCGAGTACTCGCTGATGGAGCGCACGGTGGAGGGCGAGCTGATCCCCATGGCGCGCGAGCTGGGGCTGGGCGTCACGCCCTGGTCGCCGCTCAAGAGCGGGGTGCTCAGCGGCAAGTACACGCGCGAGAACGCGGGCAAGGTGAAGGCGGACCGCGGCATGTGGGTGGACGCCAACCTGGGTGAGAAGGCCTACTCCATCGTCGACGTGCTGCAGAAGGTGGCCAAGGAGCAGGACAGCACGGTGGCGCGCGTGGCGCTGGCGTGGGTGCAGAGCCGGCCGGGCGTCAGCTCCACCATCATCGGCGCGCGCACGCTGGAGCAGCTGGACAACAACCTGGGGGCGCTGGAGCTGAAGCTGACGCCGCAGCAGGTGGCGGTGCTGGACGAGGTCTCCAAGCCCACTCTGAACTTCCCGGCGGCCTTCCTGCAGAACTCGCCCATGTTCATGCACGGAGGCATCACCGTGAACGGCCTCTCCGCGCCGGCGTTCCCGCTGGGGCCCAAGTCCGACAAGGACCGCTGGTAGTCGCCTCCGCCAGGGCCCCCTCCGTCTGCACTATCGGAGGGGCAGCTCGCGGAAGACGATGTAGACCTTTGTAGAGCCCGACCGGCGTTACAAAAGTCTAATTGATTAGACTTTCGTAAAGATGATGGGGCCCTCCTCACCATCTCCTGCTGTGGACTGATCGTCTCATTTCGTGGACGGTCGAGCCTTCTCCCCTCACGCAAGTCCCTGTTTTTCCTGCCGTGGGAGCCTGCAGCCCACTCCACGTGCTCCTCTCACTGAGTCGCACCTCTGAGGTAGGATGCTCCTTCAGTGAGCAGCACGGCCACCCAGTGCATGCCAGGAGGTGCCACATGGGGATGCTGCAAGCAATGGGGCCGACCTTCCTTTTTCCACGCACCGAGGTAGGCCCCTGGCGCGTGGTGGAACCGGCGGGCGAGGGTGTCCACGGCGCTGTCTACCGCGTCGAGAGAGTGGGGCTCGAGGGCTCTGGCCCCTTCGCCCTGAAGATGGCGAAGTCTCCCCAGGATCCTCGCTTCGAGCGCGAAGGGCACCTGCTCTCGATCGTCCGCCACCCCCATGTGCCGCTGCTCCACGATCGGGGCGAATGGGCGATGCCGGGGAGCCCCTGCTTTCCCTTCCTCGTCATGGAGTGGATTGAAGGCGTGCCGCTGTACGCGTGGGCCGAGGCCCAGCTGCGCTCGCGCGCTCAGCAACTGCTCCTGCTGGCTCAGGCCGCACGCGCGCTGGAGGCCACCCATGCCGTCGGCGGTCTTCACCGGGACTTCAAGGGCGGCAACATCCTCGTGCGCCAGCAGAACGCCGAGGCGGTGCTCATGGACTTTGGCTCCGGCAACTACCGCGGCGCCAGCATCCTCACGCGCCAGCTGCCCCCTCCCGGTACACCCCTGTACCAGAGCCCCGAGTCGCTGCGCTTCGAGTGGAAGCACTTGCACCGGCCCATGGTCCGCTATGAGGCCCAGCCCGCCGATGACGTGTACGCCCTGGGCACGACGGCCTACCGGCTCCTCACCGGCAGCTACCCGCCTCCCCTGGTGGAGGTGGAGACAACCGCCAAGGGCTCTCGGCTCGTTCACCGGCCCCTGGTGCTGCCGGAGCGCTGGGCGGCGGCAAGCCCGGAGCTGGCAGCGCTCCTCCACCAGATGCTGTCGGCCGAGCCTGCAGCCAGGGGAACCGCGGGAGAGGTGGCCCAGGCGCTCGAGCGTGAAGCAGCGGCAGCCAGGCGCCAGGAATATGGGCCCCGCCGCTCCCTCCCCGCGCTACGGGTCTCCGCCCCCTCGTCTCCGTCCGGCCCGTCACACGTCTCTGTTGAAGCGGCGCCCGAACGCGAGGCGGAGACCGTTGCGCCAAGCCCGAGCTTCGAGGCACCCACCCGGCCTGGAGCCTCCCCTCACCCCCTGCGCCCGAGGGCCGGCAGAGTGTTCTGGCTCGCAGCCGCAGGGGTGGCCCTCTCCCTGGGAGCATGGTGGATCGGGCAGTACCCTCGAATGGAGAGACCGGCGGTCGTGGCACAGGGAACACGCGGGGGTGACAAGGACTCGGCGGGACCCTCAGAACTCGCGGACAGCGCGGTCGCTGCCCCTGTCAACCCAGGAGCACCTGAGTCGGCGCGGCCTGGGATGGGCCTACAGATGCCCAAGAAGCCACTCCCAGGTCAACGTCGCCCTCCGTGCCTCAAGCCCATGATCGAGATTAACGGTGGGTGCTGGGCAGGCCCTACGGATGAGCTTCCACCGTGCAGTGCGCTCTCCTACGAGTGGAACAAGAGGTGCTACGCCCCCATCATGGGCGCCTGGCAACCGTCCACCTCGGACCCGCCGTAAGCCCTGGGGCCGCTGACGTTCGGCTCACCGGGGCTGGCCCGCCCTCGTCAGCGAGAGGGCGGGCCCGTCCGCGGGAGTTACGGGTTCAGGAAGTGCACCAGGAGCCCGCCGCCCACCTTCTCGGTGACGAGCACCAGCTGGGAGCCGCTGGTGAACAGCCGCTTCGCCCGGCCCGTGTGGTACGAGGCCGTGAGCACGTCGAACCGGGAGCTCAGCACGCGCAGCTGCGTCAAGTCCCCCACCGTGTCGATGAGGTAGAAGCGGTCCGCGTAGAAGGCAATGTCCGCGAAGCTGAGCCCCATGCTGGTGCGGTAGGTGAGGTCCGCGGAGTTGAAGATGATGCTGCTGCCCACCACCACGCCCGTCTCGTCCGGGAGCAGGCGGAGGGGATTGGGCAGGTTGTAGTCCCCGTGGTACGGCGAGTCCCGGTACGTCCCGAGCGTGCCGGACGTCATGTTGATGTCTTCCATGTGCACGTCCGTGGGCGACACGCCGCTGTCCAGCAGGAAGACGCGGTTGAGGATCGGCGAGAACACGAGGCCGCGGGCGGAGTCCCTCCACTCCACCGCCGCGACCCTCGCGCCCGTGGCGCGCTGGTAGAGCGAGTGGGTGTCCCACGCCCCCGAGCCGTCGATGGTGAAGAGGTAGTCCTTGGCCACGATCATGCTCGAGACCGTCTCCGGCGCCGCGGCGAAGAACTGCGTGGCGCCCGTCTGCGAGTTGAAGGAGTCGATGCGGCCACCCGTATAGGCCAGGTAGGCCACCGTCCCCTCCGGCGTCACCGCCATGGACGACGCCACGCCCGTGCCCTGGAAGCTGGGCAGGAAGCTGCGGGTGTTCACGTCCAGCCGGCGGATGCGGTTGTTCTGCCGGTCGAAGAAGTGGATCACCCCGTTGCTGCTGAGCGTGGCGTCATCAAAGGTGAACGCCAGCTCGGGGCCCTCCAGCACGCCGCCGTCGGAGGGCACGCCACCGTCAGAGGGCACGCCACCGTCAGAGGGCACGCCACCGTCAGAGGGCACGCCACCGTCAGAGGGCACGCCACCGTCAGGGGGCGTCTCGCCCGTCTCCAGCGTCCCGATGATGTCGATGTTCCCGGTGCCCGCCTGCGGACAGTTCTGGGTGTTGCGGCGCAGGGTGAGGCTGGCGGCCACCGTCTGTCCGGCCACCACGTCCACCTCCGCGCTGCCCGAGTACACCTCGAGCCGGGCGGAGTTGAAGGCGCTCACGCTCACCGTGCGGCGAGAGCCCGCCGGCACCGAGGAAATACGGCCCACGATGGAGGTGTCCGTCACCTGGAGCGCCACCGGGCCAATGGGTGCCATGTCCGCCGCGGTGACCGTGGCGTTGGCCGAGACGACTCCACAGACATCTCCACTCAGGGAGATCTCCATCCGAATGGACTCGGTCCCGGGTTCCCTCTCCCCGGGCTCCCAGTCATGGCAAGCGCCCAGCAGCACGCAACCGAGTACCAGCAGACCTGCTCGAATCACCTGACGCATTGTTTTTCATCCCCCTCGAACTAAAGACAGGCAGCCGAACCTGCTGAGCCCTGGGGTGTTCCCGCGGGCGAGGTTCGAGGGCCCACACTAACATGGGATGCGAAAGGTGTGCGGAGAGGGTGAGCCTCTCCGGGCGGTGAACTCTCCTATGAGGGAAATAAGAGGTGCTACTCCCTCATCATGGGTGCAGCGATTGCGGGGATCCGCCGCGGCGGTGCAGCGGTTGCGTGGGGGACGGCTCCGTCCGCCGCCGGGGATACTGCTCAGGGTTCAGGAGCCCTGGGGCTCGCCGTCCTCAGTCGCGGGCCGGAAGAGGTTGAGCGGCAGCCGGAGGTAGCGCCTCCCGTTGGCGTGAGGCCTGGGGAGCCGGCCCGCGTCGACGTTCACCTGGACGCTCTGGAAGATCAGCCGCGGCGGCGCCAGCGTGGCGTCACGCTTCTGGCGGAAGGCGACGAACTCCTCCTTCGAGGTCTCCGCGCGCAGCTGGACGTTCTGCCGCTTGGAGGCGCCGATGGTCGTCTCGTAGCGCAGCGGCCGGCCATTGGGCTGGTAGTCGTGGCCCACGAAGACGCGCGTCTCGTCCGGCAGCGCATAGAGGCGCTCATGCACGGAGCGATACAGGGACTCGGCGCTGCCGCGCGGGAAGTCGCAGCGGCCGGTGCCGTAGTCCTCGATGAAGAGGGCGTCCCCGGTGAAGACCGCGTCGCCGAGCTTGTAGGTGAGGCAGGCGGGCGTGTGGCCGGGGGTGTGGAGGGCCTCGATGCGCAGCGAGCCGGCCTGGAGGACCTCGCCATCGTTCAGCAGGCGGTCGAACTGGCTGCCGTCCGTCTTGAAGCCAGCGTCGAGATCGAACAAGTCCTTGAAGGTCTCCTGCACGGTGGTGATGTGCTGGCCAATGGCGACGGGCGCCTCGAAGCGTCGCTTGAGGTACTGGGAGCCGGACAGGTGGTCGGCATGGGCATGCGTCTCCAGGATGAAGCGCAGCCGCAGCTGCTTCTCCACCAGGAAGGCGGCCACCTTCTCGGCGGACTCGGTGGAGGTCTGCGAGGCGAGCGGGTCGTAGTCGAGCACCGGATCGATGACGACGGCATCGCGTGTGGCCTCATCCCATACGACGTAGGTGAGGGTGTACGTCTTGGGGTCAAAGAACGGTTCGATTCTCATGGCACGGCTCCTCTCGATGCGGGGCATCTGTGCAAGGTGAGAGCCAGAATCCACCCAGAAGGATTCACCGCCCCGGCGGCGTAGACGAGGCGCTCCCATGGCTTTGAAGGTGCTGCGATCCTCGTAGGAGAAGCAGGGCTTGGAGCAGGGAAAGCCCCTCGGGAGTCTGGGGTGGGGTGGCGACGACCAGGGGGCTCGATCGAGCAATCTGCCTCGCCGGATTGCGTGGAGGCGGCGGGAATCGAACCCGCAACAAGGCGGGAGCAAAATCCCAAGCAGGTCGCGCTGTTACCGGCTAACGCCTTGATCTCACAGTGGATCGTTCCTCCGCTCCGTCCCGGCTCGTCCCGTCTCGTCCCGTTCAATTCCCCGGTGGAGGGTCACATTGGGGGCACATGCGGCCCAACAGGGGCAATCTGCTTGGACGCAAGCGGCCTGAGTTCCCCGGTCTCCACCAACACCGGCCGGTGCAGGCTCCTGTGATGCCTGCAGCACGCTGCCGAGCTTCCTTTTGCCAAGCGCGGCGACCAGTCTCCGACAATTGTGGCCGAGCCGCCCGGCGCGCTCCTCGGTGTGACAGATCCGGGCTAGCGCTGGGTGTGCCGTGGACAGGGAGCGGGAGAGGGGGAGAGGCTCCTTCTGGGCCAGGATGCGCTCGTGCGCCGCCTGGGGCACGCGGATGCCGCGAGCCCTGAGCACCGCGTAGGCAACCTCTCGGCGGCGGGATGATAGCGTTGGCCCATGCTGCGCCACGTCTTCGTCATCTCGGACCTCCACCTCGGCGGACGCCCTGATCCCAAGCAGGGCTCTGCCGCACCAGGGTCTCAGATCAACCGCTCACACGCCGCACTGGCTGAGTTCATCGACTGGATCCGCAAGGGTCATGATCCGGCTCGCGAGGGCGAGCTTGAGCTCGTCATCAACGGCGACATCGTCGACTTCCTCGCGGAGGACGACCATGGCGCTCACCTCTGGACTGCTGACCCAGAGATGGCCGTGCGCAAGCTGGAGCTCGTCTTCCAGCGCTCGCGAGAGGATGGCGGGCGTGGCGTGTTCGAGGCGCTCGCGGACCTGCTGGCCGCGGGCCATCGCCTGACGCTGCTGCTCGGCAACCACGATGTCGAGCTTGCGCTGCCAGCGGTGCGCACCCGGCTGTTCGCCGAGCTGGGGGGCGAGGATCTGTCCCGCCGCCTTCACTTCATCTACGACGGCGAGGCCTACACCATTGGCAAGCTCCTCATTGAGCATGGCAACCGGTATGACCGGTGGAACATGATCGACCATAGCCGCCTGCGCCAGGAGCGCTCGGTCCGTTCGCGGCGGCTGGAGGTCGACGAGAAGGAACGCGTCGGCCGGTTCTTCACCGCCCCCGCGGGCACGCATCTGGTCATTCACTTCATGAACCGGATCAAGGCACGCTATCGCTTCGTCGACCTGCTGAAGCCCGAGGACGCGGCTGTTCTCCCGCTGCTGCTGGCCCTTGAGCCCGACTACATGCCCGTCTTGCACGACATCCTGCGGGCGGCCCCCCTCGCCAGGGAATACCGTCGGCACAAGCTCGCCGGGCCAGTCATGCCGGGCATCGCGGGGGACATGGGGATGCCCTCCCGGCCACAGCAGGGGTCCCTCGCGACGGTCCTGCGGGAGACGCTCGGGGCCGAGGCGGCGCGCTTTGCCTTCGCGATGGCTCCGCAGGGGGGCATGGGCACGGCGGCCCCAGTCACCGGCGATATGGGGTTGCTCAATCGCGCGGGCCATTGGCTGCAGAAGACCGTAGAGGCGATGGCGGAGAGCGCCGGTAGCTTCTCGCGGCTGGTGGATCTCATGACCGAGGTTGGGCCGGAGCGGCTGGACCAGTTGCACAGCGCGCTACGCCACCTCGGCCGTGATGACGGCACCTTCCGGGAGGACTTCGAGAAGCCGGAGTACCTGGACGCCGCGATCGAGACCACGCGCACGGGGGCCGTCGACGCCGTCGTCTACGGGCACACGCACCTGCCCAAGGTGATCGACTTGAGCCGCCTGGGCCCGGAGAAGACTGGCGGCACACCGGCCCGTGGGCACTACTTCAACACCGGGACGTGGTGCGACGTGATGCGCCTTCCCGGCGTCATCCTGAAGGACGAGCCAGAGGCCAAGAAGGAACTCCAGGCGTTTGTGGAGGCGATCCGCGAGAACGACTTCACCCCGTACCTGAAGCGCTACCTCAGCTTTTTCGAGGCGCTCGTGGACCCGCACGCCGGGCAGGTCATTAAGGCCCAGATCCACTCCTACTGCGGCCCGGGCCGCGAACGCTCACCCGTACTCACGGAGTACCCTGTGCCCAGGACGGAGACGAAGTAGACGGCTCGAACGCCAGGAGTTCCGGATGTCCGATCCCCATGCCGCCATCGCCAGGATTCACACCGGCCTCCCCGGTACGCCTCTGGGCAGTCACACCGGGACCGCGTGGCTCTTCTCAGAGCGCCACGCCCTGACCGCCGCGCACTGCGTCGGCGACCGCGCCACGGGTATCCTGGTCCAGGTACCGATCCGCCTCCTGTTCCCGGCAGGGATCGAGGTGGAGTGTCAGATCGCCAGGCACGATTTCGGCCTTGATGTCGCACTGCTGGAGCTGGCCACGCCGCAGCGGATTGCCCCGCTCCCGCTCGGGTCCGTGGCCGGGCAGAGCCTCGCGCCCGGCAGCGTCCCCTGGAGCAGTTACGGCTTCGCCATCGCACACGCTAGCGGGATGAGCCTCTCCGGAAGCATCACCTCGCTCCGTGGGAACGTGGACGGTAAGCCAGCCATACAGCTCCACTGCGATCAGGGTGGATCAGGCGCCCTGGAGGGCAGTTCGGGTGCTCCCGTGCTCCACGGAGAGGTTGTGGTAGGTATGATTCGCTATGGCCCGCCCGCTCTGCAGCAGCGGGTCGTCTACGCGACCGCGATCGATGAGATCGCGAACCTCTTCCCCGAGGTGGCGGCCCAGCCGCGCAAGTCCGCCATCCTGGAGGATCTGGAGCCGGGGGTGCTCCCGGAACCCGCCGAGCTTGACAGAGTGCCCTCCTACCCTCCGAACCTCCGTCCCTCCCTTGGGAAATCCTTCGTGGCCCCCGGGCTCCGGAAGATCCTGAGAGAGAGCGCCAAGCCGCGCATCTTCAACGACGAGGTGGAGCACATCGAGCGGCCGGAAGAGATATCGCTGCTCGAGAGGCTGCGGGACAAGCGCGTTCTGCTGCTCACCGGCCCGAGCCGGTGCGGAAAGACCTTCCTGGCCAAGTGGCTCGCCCAGGCTCAACAGAATCTGGGGTTCGAAATCGGGCGGGGAGATCCTCAGGAGGCCATCCGCTTCCTTCTCCGGGGAGATGAATACGACCGCCTGTTCATCATCGAAAATGCCTTCGAGCAGGCGGCCGCGTCGGGAAATGTTCATCAGACCTGGCAGGCGGTGGAACAGGTGATCCGCGAGTTGCCGGAGCACTGCATGCTCATCGTCACGGCGTCGAGGGACTCGCTCCGCGACATACTGGACGCAACCAGAATTCCGATTCCGCTGGAGGGGCACCCCTGGGTGGATCTCACAGTCCGGGATCCCGCGCTCGCGGACCGGATCTGGAGGAAACACGCGGAACTCGCCGGGCTCTCCGCGTTGGAGCGCGAACGGTACTCTGAGCACCTGCGCTCTCTTGCTCCCGACTTCCTCGTGCAACCTGGGCAACTGCGGCACCTTGCCCGCAACTTTCCCAAGGGCGAGACCCGGTTGGAGGCCTTGGACAGCAAAGCGCGTGTCAACGCGATCGCGCTGGCCGCCGAGGTCCGTCCCGCGCCCGAGATGGCCCGGCTCGTGCGTGCGCTCGGCATCAGCACGACCGCGACGCGACCAATCCATCTGGATGATCTAGCCTTCCTCATCACAGATCGGAAGGACAGGCCGGGGCTCGACGATTCGGACGGCGTGCTCGTGTCGTCCGAGCTCGAGTCCACCCCCTTTCCGACCTACTCGCCTCCGCCGCAGCTGCCCGAGCCGTATTCCGTTCTTCTCGACGATCTGGAGCGCAGAGGTTGGATCCGCCGCGACGACGATCTGATCCTCTTCGCGCATCCGGATTACGAGGAGGCCGCCCGCAGTCTATTGGCGCCCTTGCCCCAGGGGCAGCGGCGTGACCTATGGTCGATGCTGGAGCAGGCCATCATGGGGCTCGGGGTGAACGCTGCGCCCACGGCGACGCGGATGCTCACGCGACTGTTCGAGGAACACACGTCGGAGGGCGATCGGCAGCAACTGCTTCGGATCGGACTCGACGCGTTGCATTCGATCTTTCCCGCAGTCTCGGACGAGGCCCTCCTGTTCCTGCTGTCTCAACATCCACGGTTAGGCAAAGCCGACCAGCAGCTGGTCTGGAGATGGCTCGCCAACGGCGGACGAAGTGGCTCCTCGGTGTCTTTTCATCGAGGGCAGGCGTGGTTCCCGCCGCGAACGTCTTGGCGCGAGATGTTCCGCTACCAAAAGCACGCGGGCGACGCGCTCTCTCCCGCCGAGCTCGATACACCCGAGAAGGCGTGGGGGGCGCTCCAGAATGCCACCACCCTCGCGGTGGTCGAGCACGGCCTGCGCTTCCCGGAGGTCTTCATCCGGGCGCAGGCCGCAAAGCGGTACATGTCGCTCGCATCGCAGGAGTCGGAGAGAACGTGGAGCGCGATATTGGGCGACCACCCGCTCGTGCTCGCTGCCGCGTTCAAGGGAGCGATCCTCAACTGGCCGTCCTATTCCCCGGAGCTACGGCAATTTCTCCTGGAGGGACTCACTCGGGCGGCTTCCGTCCCGCTCGGCGCTGCGGCGCTCTCCTGGAAGATGTGGCGCTTCGACTCCGAATGCGAGGTGGAATCCGCCCAGATCCGAGGCGAGCGGTGGCGGCTGTGGGGTGCGCTGCTGCCACCGTTTCTGGACGCCGCGCCGCCGCTTCGCTGGACGCTCCGCGAGGACACCCTCTATGGGCTGTTCCACCAGGCTCAGCAGTATCTTTCCCAGGACTTCCAACGCGACATCTGCTGGGCCTGGCTGCGCTGGGTGAAGAGGGGTTTGCAGGAAACGCTCCCCGAAGGCGACACGCTCGCGGTCGCTGACTTCCTGCTTGAGGTCGTTCCGACGGATTCGACCGAGCGCGGGGCGTTGCTCCCCGAACTGTTGCAGCACGAGGACACCGGGTTCACGCTGATCAACGCCAGGGCTTTCATCAACAACTGGGACAACCTGTTGCCTGCCGAGCGTGATGCCGTGCGCGCTCTGGTGACGGGGGCACGGAAGGATCGGCAGTGGATCCGCGCGGCCGCCCTGACGAGTCGGTCCGTGCCTCCCGCGCTGGTGGAGGCGATTTGTGGGCGATCGGATGCGCTCGACCTGTCACCGGCGGAGATGGAGAAAGCCGTTTCACCGGAGCTCTTCGTGCGCTGCCTCGAGGTCTCTTTTGGGAATCGGCATCCCCTGTGGTGGCTGGGAATGCAGAGCGGCATCCACCCGGTCTGGCGTACTGCGGCATGTCACGTCCGATTTCAGCCGACGCACGTGGCGTTCGGAAGCGCCTGGCGCGCCGCGTACTCCGTGGGAGACGGGCATCCTGATGCGCTTCTGCGGCAGTGGCAGGTGCTGTGCGCAAGGACGAACCCAGAGGATATGGAGCCGCTCTTTGAGGTGCTCATCACCCTGACAGCCAGCATCAACGAGGACTTCAGTGAGTATTGGTCGGCGTTGTGGAACCGAACCTCCTCGGACGAGCAGCGGGCCCTCTGGAGCGAGCGCCTCGCCTCGCAGTTGGAGGACGTGTGTCGACACTCGAGCCCGGCAGAGCTCTTCGAGGACGGCTCTCTGTTCAGCATGGTGCTATCGCGGGTCCATCCCGACAGTGCCTTTCTCACGGCGATGTTTCAGCTTCAGAAATCCGTCGAAGGCTTCAGCGAGCTCGTCACGGCGTTCTATTCATCTCCTGAAAGAACGCCTCGGCTGATCTGGACCCACGACCTTGTGTTGGATCGCCTGGAGAAGCTTGGCGCCGAAAAAGACCTTCAGAATCAGGTCAGCGCGGCTCGCCACGCTGCGTTCGAGCGGCGGACAGAGTCGTTTCGCGGGGAGCCCGACATCGACGGCGAGGACTGGACCTTCAGCTACCTAGCGGCGCAGCGGACCTCGGACGAGTCGAAAGGTTCTTCGAAGTAGACAGGCCGCGACGCGACGTCCATGCCCACCATGGCCTTCTACGACTTCGCGGGCTACGGGTGGTTGGTCGTCAACCTGTTGGTGGTGAGCGACTGGTTCTGACCAGCAGGGTTGGTCGGAATAGCGGCTTCAGGCTGGTCGGCAGGAGGGCTTGGCGATGTCCGCCAGCCGGGAGCTAGACGCGAACGAGCGGCTGCTGTGCGGTGTCGGCTCGCTGGTGCCCTTCGTACCCGGCAGGGCGCTGTCCAGCGGTGGCGAGTTGGTGGAGCGGGCGGCGCTGCTGACGGGCCGCAGCGTGGAGGAGGTGCGGGTGCTGCAGCGGGTGGCCCGCCACCTGAGCCCCACGGACGCCACACAGGTGGAAGAGATGGTGCGCCAGGCCGCTCGCAGCAGGAGGCTGACCGAGGAGGAGATTGCCCTCCTCAAGCGCTTGGCGGCGCAGTTGAAAGAGCCGCTGCAGGCCGTGGAAGCGATCTCCCGGAAACGCGGGCCAACGATCCGCGTGACTGCGGCTTGTCTGGCGAGGTAACGCCTCGAACTGAGAAGGACTCAAGGCGTTGCAGGGGCCCGGACGATCTCTCTCGCCGCGATCAAAATCCCTTGCTTGCCGCAGATCGGCTCCACCTCGGCAGGCCCACCTCGATGCGGGAGGGAGCCACACCTGGCCGACGCGCGTTGCCTGTCCAATGCGCGCAAGCGCTCCTCCAGGCCCAACTCACCTCCACCGCTCAACGACCACCGTCCCGGACACCTTTGAGGCCACAGGGGCGCCGGGCTTCGAGCCCTCTTCCAGGGTCGAGCCCAATTCGCCCTGGTTCGCCAGTTCGAGGCAGATCGGCACGGTGCGCCCGCCTGGAAGGTGGGCACGGACGTATCGTCCATAGATGCGATCTCCCGTCGTCCACAGATGCCCATCTACCCTCATCCCCGCAGGCGCCTTGCCTTCCGCCCTGATCAGCGCCCCCGTAACGGGCCCATCCTTCCAAACGGTCGTGGGTTGCTCGCGTTGCTCCTCGTAGGTCCCCTTGGTCACGTCCAGCAGGATGCCAGGCCCGGGGATCTCGTAGCCCACTGCCCAATCTAGCTCCTCCATTGCCTTGATAGCTTCCTTGGGGCATGGCTCGGGATCCGGGCGCGTCTGCACGCCAGTGCAGCCCGCCTCAAGCCATGCGATGGAGGCCACGAGCGCCGCGCACTTCTTGATGAGCGCGCGCCGCCCGCTGGCCTTCTGGACCTGCTGCGGGTCGGGTACGCCGTTGGTGAGCGTTGGGGAGTTGTCGGGCAGCTTCACGGACAGGCTCGCCTCCTTCTGGGTAGGGAGAGGCGAGGCTAACCGTTCGGGGCGGCTTGTCGGCTTTTCGGCCGGAGTGCTTGAGGCTGGGGGTTGTTCTGCTGATGCGCTCCTGGCCACGGGGGGCGGTTCGGGTTGCGCTGGCCTATGCAGCACGGATGCGGCCACGACAGCCGCGAAGACAGAGAGCGCCAACGCCCCGAGGAACACCGGACGCAGCCACGCACGGCGCGGGATGTGCTGCACAGGCCCCCCCGCCGCAGCAGAAGGCACGGGCGCCGCATCCGCTGGCCCCGCCTGCACCGGGAACGGATGGGAAGGGATCGGCTCCTGCGGGCTCTCGGGTTGTCGCGCTTCCACCGGCAAGGGCTCCGCTGCCGGGGGCTCTGGCGGTAGCTGCGAGGATGCTGGGTGAATGGGGATCTCGCGCCACTCGGCGCCCTCGTAGCCCTCCAAGTCTGCCAGCAGGCGCCGCGCATCCTTCGCGGTCGCGGGCCGCACCTCCAGGTCACGATGGATCAGCTTCATCGCGTAGGCGCTCAACTCCCCTGGAACGCGGCCCTTGGTTGCCCGATACGGGGTGGGCGGCACCAGCAACATGCTATTGAGCACGGGCCGCCGCTCGCTGCGTTCCGGTGTCGGGTCCGTCAGCACGTCGTAGAGGTTGGCCCCGAGCGCGAAAATATCGTCCGTCGCCTTGAACGTGTAACGAGCCCCGTGCTTGAGGCGGTTTTCATCCCAGAAGCTTTGAGCCTCGGGGCTGCGGTTGCGCGGCGTTCCTGGGGGTAGCGGCCCGTCGGTCAAATCTTCAGCGGTCGCGTAGTCCGCCGCTCCAAAGTCGATGATCACCGGCTCGCCGTCCTTGGTGACCATGATGTTTCTCAGGCTCAGATCCCGATGGAGCACCTTTTTCGCGTGCATGTGCTCCAAGGCGTCAAACAGTTTGAGGAACAGGACGACGACTTCATGCGGCGTCGGGTGGGTCCGCTCGACCCAGCGGGCGAGCGTGTAGCCGTCCACGAAATCTAGAACGATGTAGTGGAAGCCAGAGCGTGCATGCGGCCACCGGCCACTCGTCAACATGCGGATGATGTTCCGGTGGTTGAGTTGCTGGAGGCACGCCACCTCACGCCGCGCGCGCGCGTCCGTCTGCCGCGGATCAATGCTGCGCTCTGTCTGACAGGCCACCTTGAGCGCGAAGCGCTCGCCGTCCCTCTCCACCTCGTAGACGACGGCATAACCGCCGCTCCCGATGCGTCGGACAATGCGCCAGTCGCTGATCATCTGACCGGGCTTGAGGTTTAGGGGATCAAAATCCGCGAACATGCCGCGCACCTCTCGCCAGTGGCTACAGCGTCACCTGGGGAACGGACAGACACCGGCTCCCGTCACCGTTGCACACCCGCACCATGTGCTGCGCCCCGAGCCATTCCTCGGGCTTATTACGAGCGGGCATCTCTACTTCCACGGCCACGCTCACCACACCGCCCGGCGGGATGGTTGCTTGCCCAGAGAGGACCACGCGAGCGCGGCGCAGCTCCCCTCCTGCGGGCGTGACTTCGGCCCACGCTGGCGCCCACGGCTCTCCCCCGGTGTTGCTCACTTCAAGGACAACGACGCTCCACGTTGCCCCCCCGAGGCCCCAGCACACGACGGGGCGAAGCTCGCTCCCACGCGCGGCGAAGCACGCTTTCTCAAACTCTGCTCCCCTCATGCCCTTCTTGGTCACGAAGCCCGCGAGCGCCACGGCAGCCGGGCTCAAGGCTGCGGGCCGGGCCTTCAACGCCTCCAGTTCCTTGGCTTGCGCCTCGCACCGCTCGCGCGTGGCGGACAGTTCCACGCGGCACGCCTCGAAAGTTTGCGGCGGGCGGCTCACGTTGACCAAGCCATCCGCCGCGCCCGGCTGCCCAGTCAGCAGGAACACGACGCTTGCGGGTGAGCCCTCGCGGTAGGTGACTCGCAGCGCGAGCCGTTCACCGGGACTCAGCGCTGCCAAAGGCGAGAGCGTCACGCCTTGATCACTCACCTCGAATACAGCGAAGCGGGCGCGGCCCTCCACCTGGACAGACTCACGCAGGATCGGAGCGCCCAGCAGGATCGCCGTGACGGTGCCAGGCGCCACATAGATCAACGGTGAATCGCCAGCCTTGCCCGTGAGAACGACGGGGCGCCCTGCGGGCGCGGCCTGTGCCGCAGCGGTGAGGCTCACCAGCAGGGAGGCGAGCGCAAAACCTGGGGTGAAGGGTCGGAACAAGGCGGGGGAACCTCCCGGGTAGGCCCCCAGAGTAGCAGACAGGGGAGCGCCCCCGCGTCGAAGTCAGGCGCTGTCCATGCGCCAGCCGTCGGCGTCCTTTCCGCGCGCCGTTCACGGCCCCACTGCGCACGCCACGACTCATGCTTGAGGGCTCCACGCGCCCAGCAGGCGAGCCTGGACGTGGGAGACTCCACCGGGCGCAACTTCACCCGTCCGACGCGCGGGTTCGACTGGCGCACAGGCCCGCCCCGATACGCGCATTGTGGCGCCGGGAGTGGGGCCGTTGGTGGGCTCCGGTGGCGCCGGGCGTGGGCTCCGGTGGCGCCGGGAGTGGGCTCCGGTGGCGCCGGGAGTGGGCTCCGGTGGCGCCGGGCGTGGGCTCCGGTGGCACCGGCCGTGGCGCCGAGCTGCACCCCGTAGAAGTCCCGTAGAAGTCCCGTATGAAGCCCCGTCACCGCTCTGTGTCCGCCACGGTTCAGCCGCCCCATGCCCTGCACCGCGCACGCTCCATCCACCCGCCCGCATGGGCCCTTGGTTGCCCGGCCGCACGCTTGCCAATCACCGCTCGCGCTTCGCCCCGCGTCTGGACACAAGGCGATGCGCTGTGTCACTCCTGCTTTGGGTAGTTCTGGGCAGGTTGGCGAGTTTGTGAAGGGCGGGCAGGGCGATGGGTGGGATCAACTCCCTGGAGGGGCAACCCTCCATGTGCGGCGCAGTCGTGCGCCGTTGGCTGGCCGGTGACACCACCGGCAGAAACGCCGAGAACACTGGCAGAAGCTCCGGTGACACCGCGAGGAACGCCAGCAGCAACGCCAGGGCGCGTCGCTGGTCACTCCAGGCGACGCTGCAGGAGGGGGAACGGCCATGAGCACGCCCCCTCTGGCTGCGAGCACCGCGCCCGCGTTTCTCACCGTGGAGGAAGCCGCCGAACTTCTGCGGGTGAACCGGAAGACTCTCTACGAGGCGATCCGGCTCGAACAGGTGCCCGGGGTTGCTCGGCTCGGGCGAATCCTCCGCATCCACCGGGACACGCTGCTAACGTGGAGCCCCGGTAACAGCAGACCTGCGCTCGGAGACACGAAGTCATGAGCGTCAGACTGCGGCAGTGGAAGACCCAGGAGGG